>Ga0179593_1411918_pt1 | contig 11872 bp, 13 predicted proteins | sample CZODoug2_1_08_16_FD_185931 | JGI IMG/M metagenome (GOLD analysis project Ga0179593, IMG submission 185931) | Vadose zone soil fungal communities from Angelo Coast Range Reserve, California, USA - CZODoug2_1_08_16fungal (PacBio error correction) | ecosystem: Environmental > Terrestrial > Soil >... | reverse complement strand
TAAAAGTCTAAGCTCGGGGACGACTCTCCGCTTATTCTCCTTATTTCGTGTTTTGAAAGTCTTTTTCGCAGTTTCGTTCACCCCCTCTTAACGGCCAGGCCTCACCAATCTGATTTTCTTCTTCTCTTTTTCTTTTCTTCCCGACCGTCCCCTTCTATCCTCCTTCCCCTATTCGTATGGGACATGCCCAGTGTCCTTAACACCTCTCTCTTCTTCTATCTCTCTCTTCTTGCCGATCTTTGGCGTCCATTGAATTTTGCTCGAAAACGTCGCCCCTCTTTTTTTTTCCCCGCTATTTTCTCCAGCTTGGACTGCAACCCTCTTCTTCCCAACGTAAATGTTAATAACGCTTTGTACTACGGTTATTTTTGTGTCTGTTTCACCGGTGTCAGGCATCCTCCTTTTTGGCATATGCATGTGTTTAGACCTCGTTTTGCAAGACTCTTAGTTCTCCGGCGTGGACACGATCATCGGTCCTCTCCTTCCCAGGCGTGGACATTTGAGTTTTCCTCCATGCCGACTTTTCGTCAAAGAATAGGCTCTTTCCCCCCCACTCCATCCTCCGACTCCACCTTTTTTTTGTCGGTGGTACTTTTTGTTTGATTTTCCGTTAATTGACCCCCCTGCTCCGTCTCTTCTCTGAGAGACCTCACCCTCCTTCAAGCGCGATAATTTAGGGCAACCCTCCCCCGATGCTTTTCGTGTTGGAACCTTTTATTTGTCGCAGCATCCGTCCCCAGAATTTCCCCTTCCTTGTATTCCAGATTTTCCAGTGGCGCTATTTAAGGCCATTTCAGACTCCTCGAATTTCCTATGTTTCTCCCCCCCGATGCCGACCACAAACAACCCGGGTCAGCGACCACAGGTTATGGTCAACCCCCCTGCTCACGTCGTTCCAGGACCTTTCCTACCAAGGCCCTATCATTTGAAATAGACTTATCCGATCCCTACCTCAAATTTTCCTCATATTGTTCCTCTATACTCATGTGAGGCTGCTGTTTTTTGTTGCCTTTTATTTCATTCCTCGATAGTCCCCAGCCCCCCCCCCCGTGGGCTGAGGACGAATAGCGATTCGTTGTCCGGAATGGAAACCCCCTCCTCTCCCCATTCCCCTCTACTTTAAGCTAACCTACTTTCTGTAGCGTTCATACGTTCGCATTTTCCTCTATGACGACCCCCCTTCGGGCACCGGAATTCGGTCAGGTCCATTTGAACTCTAATTACCTTAATGCCTTTTTTGGCATGGATATAAGGCGTCTTCCCCCTAGATGCCGAATACTGGCCCCCATGGCTTTCTTTATCACGGTCGGAGAAATCGAGCCTTATCGCCCGTCCCGATACTCCTTCCCCCCCGAATTTATCCCTTTATGTTCTTGACCCTCATATCGACATTTTACCTGACTTTTCTTCTTCCAGTGAGCGGAGCACCTCTGTCCGTCGCCTATGCCGAGAATAGCAGATTTTTTCACTCGTTTTTGCTGCCGGGCGATCCATTTAATGGCTTTTTTTTGCTCGTTAGATGGCCTGACTACCTTCGCGCACGCGCCTTTCCCACGGTGTACCGAAGAACGTGTCCTCTTGATATCTTTGTTTGAAGCCCCCCCCTTTTTCCGCACTGCAATTTTCACGCGCTTTGGAAGGTATTCCCTTCCCCCTTTCTTTTTTTAAGGCAGAGTTGCCCCTGCTTTTCCCTCTCGTGAGCAGGCCCAACGAATTCCCGCCCAGGTATTTTGCTCCCCGGTACTTCTTTAATTCTCAGATTGCGTGATCTCCTTCGATAGAGATTCAACCATGATTTCTCCACCGGACCATTTTGTTTCCCCCCGGAAGTCTTTCTCGGACCGGAATTACAACTGAGTTTTCTCCCTTCCTTTTTTCTAATCAACGGCAGACCCTTCCTGCGTGATATCTCTACTCTTGTATCCCTAGTTTGAGATTTCCACTTCTGGGTTGCCGTTGCTTATCCCCCCCCCCCAGATTTTCAGTACACTCATACACATATGCCCCCCCCCGTCTCCGCCTCTCCCTTTCCTTCGTTTTACCACCTGTCGTTTGATGAAATCAGCGTCCATCCTCTCTGGATGGTACCCCCCTCCCGCGCGGACAGGATCAAGTTGTCCTTTGCAAACCTGTTTCGTCCCCCTGGAGTCCCCTTTCGGCTCACGAGAAGCATGGAAAAGCCAACTGACATCCCTCCAAAGCCCATACCTTTTCCCGATACACTCGTTCCCTCGACCTTTCTACCTCGTCGCTCAGGATTTATTGTTACCCTTTGTTCCATGTCGATACGTTATCACTCAGTTGTCCCTGCTCTCCTGATCTAGCCCCTTTCCAGGCCGCCCCTCATCCATCAACAGTGGCTCATAGTGATTTCCCTCCCCCCCATGCGCCGAAGAACTTCTGCTGACGCGGAGGAAAACATATTTTTCTTCCCTTTTCCTTTCCCGGCATGTACCTCTTTTTCCCCTCTCTTAGCCGTGACACTTATTTTTTCAAAATGTCTCTATTTGCAAGAGACTCAAGGCGAGTTAATCTTCTTTGGGGCTATTCATGCTAGGGTTGCCTTCATCTTGAGGACTTTCGGCTCATAAACCTCATATCCCGCCCTCACTTTGAAGGCTCGTGAAGGTCTGTCACACGAACGTTATCTTTGCTCCTTCCGGACGGCTAATCTGTTATTGGTCTCTTTACATCTTGATCTTTTGCCCGCCCTGGGTCTCCGTTCCTCTTCTCCCCCTCCGTCTTAACCCCTCCCCCCACTTTATGCCTCGTTTTCCTTTGTGATCTATAGGTACTCCCCTTTTCTAGCGAAATGCCAATTGAGTCCTTCCTCCCACGCACCTTTCTTTCAGATCGTTTTTTTTTGCTACTTTGTCCGTCCTCCCAAAACACCCTTCTAACAGATCAAGTATCTGAACAGTAGGCTTCACTTCGGCTTGCGCTGGAATTAAGGCCCGTGGCCTCCCTTTAATCTGCCCTTATTTTCCGCTTTGTCCGGGCCAACGGCACTTTGCCTTTTGGTTTACCATCAAACCGTTTTGTTCTGCGCCACTGGTTTTTGGTTTTTTATCTTGTCTTTGCAAGGAGCGCTCTGTCCGTCTAAGTTCCCTCTCCATGCGCCTGGAAAATTTTCCCATTTCAGTGTATCTGTTGAAGTAGTTTTACCTTTTTTCGTACCAGACCCAGGTTTTAACGTCATTTTCCTTGCTCATTGTGTTTGTTGTGGGGTTATATTTATGCGCCTTCCTTCATGTTGCTATTCTTAGGATAAGTTTCCTTGGTTTAGTTCGCACTAAATCATCCAATACCCAATCCCACACTTTTTCGTCGCTTTCGTTGGGGAAAGTCGAGCTGATGGCTTCATCTCAAAGTGCACTGCTGCTTCACCCTCCCATGTCTGGGTATATATATTTTTTTTCCACTCTTTTTAAGGTCCAGATACCCTCCTCTCTGCGACACGATCCCCTCCTCAAACACATCCCCCTTATTTATGGTGGAACCTCACCCCCCGATACCGTTCCTTTCTTTCAAGCCTGTCCACAGCGTCTTAAATTTTCTAAGTTCCCCCCAGCTTCAATTTGTTGAATCCCATTCCATACCTAGGGACCTCTCCGTTGCAGGACGCGTGGGATTAGTTATTTACCAGCCACTTTTGCGGCAGGAATTCCCTTCCTCTCTCCAAGTTGACCGCCATTATTTTGACGGGGCATGTTAAGAGCCCGAAATGGGACCGTTGGGTGACGGGGGCATACACCCCCTCTCAGATCCCCCATTTCTTTTGGTAGATCATCCGTTTTCCTTTTCTCGTTTGAATGTGTTTCAGGTAATTCCAGTACTTTACCCCCTTCAACTCCGTCAATCCTTCCCCCGGTCGAGGTCGAATCTCCTCTCTTCTTCAGACTGATTACATTCTCCTAAAATAATAAGTTGTTGTTGTTTGCGGATATGACCAGTCCATCAGTCGCATGACCCACTCGCGGCTATCCTCCTTTCTCCTGCCTGGATGAGATAGTTTCCTTTTTTTCCCTCACGTTGTTCTTCGTCACACGAAGGCCAGAAGAAAAGTCACTCCTTGCTGATCACCAATTCCTTCTTTATTCGGCGAGGGTTGGGCCCTGTAAGACACCGTCCCGTTCAGACCCTCTTCCCCCCGTTCGTCTGGCCCTGCCCCTTTCTGTCTTTACCCCCAAAGTTCTCTTTTTGATTCTCGACGGCGCCTCTGTTCAAATTGAAAGGCCGTCTTACGTGTCCTTTCCCCTCACGGCCGCCCCCTCTTTTACGGATTGCTGGGGCCGTGAGTTACCCGTTTTTCTTCCCTTTGTTTTCCCCTCCTTCCCCTTTTTGACCGTGCCGTGAGTAATAAGGCTCCCTTTTGGTTGAGCGTCCCAATAGAAATGGCTTGAATTGTATCCCTCTTTTTCGCAAGGATCGATTTTTCCTCCTGTCGTGGCACACGATATTGAGAGATACCAAGCAGCGTGGCATTTATTGTTGCATCAGCCGGCACCTTTCCCTCTTCACCTCCAATCTGACATAGAATCCCCCACCCCCCCCCTCACCTGGGTTTTTCTTGTGGCATGATTTGCCGTTGCTAGAAATGTAAACACCATGTCAGCTTTGACTCCCCTCACCAATTCAGTCCTTCTTCACTCATATATATAAAGTTGACCCGCCCCCATTTTCCTCAATGTTTGATGAAGGTTGTCACCTTGGCCGGTACGCACAGCAACCTTAATAATTCACGAAGTTGCTGAAGGAACTCTTTTTCACTATTTTTTCGCCTTTTCGAAAGTTTTCCCTTTTTCCTCCTAAACACATGGCTAGTTGAATTGCCTTTTTTTTTGATCCCCCAGTCGAAAGACAAAACCCCAGGGCCTATTCACACCCGGTTTTTTCCCCAAAGCTCGCCCAAGTGTATTTACCGGACTAACGAGAACTTGCAATTCTCAGGGCGGCCCTCTTTTCCTTTTCCCCCCGCGCATCTCCCCAGATGACTCTATGGAAATTCTGTTATCATTTTTAGTTTGGAGCGACTCTTTTATTACTCCTCTACCCAGCTCGTGGATGATTTTTTTATCGCTCCTTTTCCCTTCCCCCTTTAGTCAGCGGACCTTTAACTTCTCCCACTTGGCCAGAGCAAAGTACTTTTTTGATTTTCATTTCCTTCACTTTTCCCCCCTTGCGATATGTCGACCAAGGGCGTGGCAATACCTTCCGCTCTTAGAACTGCCTTCTTTTCGTGTTTCTCTGACAATAGTCCCCTTATCTCCTCCCCGCGCACCCCCTATGTTCGGATCGATTTACTTTTTCTCGAATCTCCGCCAGATCTTCAGATACTATAAGTCCCAACCGCCACGGTTCTTTTCTGGACCCGAACCCTTTTCCCCCTTCAAGACGCGAAAGATGTTTTTCTTTTCCGAGTTCCGAATATGCCAATCCATATTGTGTATAGCATCCCTTCTCTTTAAGGTCTTTTTTTCACGCGTGAGCATGGGGTCTCCCTAATTGGTTTCTTTCGTTGATATGAAGGCCGCGAAGTGCCACCGGCGACTCATTCTCACTCCGTCAGCCTGAGGAAGGACCGGCATAAATACGAAAGCTTCCTTTCACTGGCGCACGTCCTCTCTTGAAGATCTCGTTCCACAAATCTTTGACGAGTTTCACCTCTTTGCCAATCTGTTCGTGAGCTCTCCCATTTTTACTCCCTTTCCCCTATTTGCTCGATCTCAAGGCGTTCGGTTCTCCCTTCTGCTTTGATACATTCGATCGCTCTTTTCACTCCACTGATTTCATCCCCCTTTTTCTACCAGCTCGCACCCTTTTTCGGGCACTCTAAAAATCTTTCTTCTCTGGCAAATTCGCCCTAAAATTTATTCCCAGTTGTCTCTCGCCCCATCCTCGTTGTGTTTGTTTTCTCTCTCACAAGATGAAGGGTCATTCCTTTCTGCGTTGGACCCAGCTGCTGAACTCGATAGGTCTCTCCTGCCGAGACCGTGCTTCTCTTTTTCCCCTTGTTCTCCTTTTTGATGAATACCAGTGGAGTTCACCCTATCACTGTGATCGCAGTCTCCTACCCTCATTAAGCATGGGGAAGGCTCCCCCCCCTACCTGGTCGCCTGTTTTCGTATGTCGCAGCTATTGGCACGGTTCCACTTCCTTTTCCCCATAATTGTTGAAATGTCTCCCCGCCGCAGGTGAATTTAAGAGTTAGCGATCAGGATTTTCTTTCCTGCCCGTTTTTAAGGGTTTATTTCCCCCCCCGCTCGGTGTCCCTTCCTCCTTTCCGAGGTCCGTCAGGTCCCATATTCCGAATCTCGACCACAGTGGAGACATTCGGGGAGGACGCACTTCCCGGTGAAGCCCTTTCCCTCACGCGAGGCCTTTTCCACAGTATTTGCGGCATACGAGCTGGCCCTCGTGCCTTCTCCGAACTTCTTTTTTTTCCCCTTTCCCATCGTTTCCTGTCCTGATCAAGGACTGCCTTCATCGGATGGGTACGGGCCTCTTCTTCCCCGGGAGATTTTTTTTGCCCCCCAGATCAGACAGACAGGTTTCTTCTTGCTTCTATCGCTGATAAACGCCTATTTCTAGGCCTGAAAATGTCATTTTTATCCAAGCTTATTCCGTATTCTTTGCCCTTTGATTCTTTCCTTTTAAGCGAACGAGAAGACCCATGAAAGACTGTTTTTCTTCCTTTTTAATTTCCTATGTATTTATCCGTACGCGGCTGCCTCCCTCACCGAAATAGATTTCAGTCACACGAATTTGGCGAAGATCGTTTATTGACGTTTCTCTCCCCACACACAGCCTGATAACCGCTAATCCGTAGGCTGCATATTGTTCCCTTTCTCTTCCCCTCTTTTGGCCGCCCTCGTCTATTTTTTGTCTGTCCTGTAAATGCATTTCTTTAACGACCCGTTGTTCTCTCCGGGCTTTGTGTTGGTCATCTTGCACCCCTTCAGATCCGCGCCCTGCTTGTGCCTGTGAAACTTCGCCCTGCTTCCCATCTGTAATAACGTTGCCTCCCTTCTTTCGTGAAGAGGTCCCTATGGTTGCCTCCAGAGAACTTCATAATCATGTTGTTTAGGTTTGAAGCTTTTCTATAAAGTCGTCTTGAAGTTGTAGGTCGAGCCTACGTTTTATCGGGTGCAGTTTATCCTCTCCCCTCCCCCCCTTTTTTCATGTAAGAACCCCTGACCACCCCAATGTCTGCGTATTTTCGTTGGTCCTTCCGGTCCTATTTCTTGGCAGGACGGCATGATACCTCCCCATGTCCCAGCTGTGTCTACCCTTCCACTCTTCTGGCTCTAAAGCGTACTCTGTGAAAAGCTTGAGACTCCCATTCAAAGACATTTATTCCCCCTCGTTTGCCACCCTCCCAACGCGATACTTTTTTATTTACTTTCTTCAAGCGTCCACCCCACTTTTATGATTAGACGACGAATTCGTGCCACTCGTTCAGTTTCCCATCGTCAATCCCTTTTTTTCCAGATAGTTTTTCCTGGTTTAGGGGGTCCCTCTCCCTTGGCTTTCAGCAATAAGACACAACGGGCAGGAACTTGTCATATATTCACGTGTCCTTTTCGTATCCTTTTTAGTTTTCTTTGGCGGTCCGAAATTTGGTTCCCCCCTTCGCCGCCCTTCTGGACGGTCTTTCCCCTCACCCCCTGCTCTCACAAGAGGCAAGTGAGGGGGCGTGGCGAGTTTTTGACTCCACACGGTCCCTCCACGTACATTCCCCCCCTCCCCTCCCTTTAATACCTCCTCCTTTCGATTGAGATAGAAGACCCCTATGTCCTGATTTAACGTGAATATATACTCTTTCCCCCCCCTCTCCTCAGATCTGATTCATTTCCCCCGAGTAGGGCGATTCGACTCCGAGGATGATTCGGCCTCTTTCCTTTTTCCTTCTTCACGCTTGCCCGTGTTTTTTAGTTTTCCCCCCAACTGTCCGCATTTTGATACAAAATACTTTGATTCGGCGAGTTGTGTTTCCTGATTCACGACCGTCCCATCCCTGCTGACTGATCGGACCCTGCGCAGGCGATTCTTTACCACCCTTTGCATTCCTCCAACGGTCCTGGATCTGACGTGCTTTCCTTCGATGTATTGTTTTAAGTCCGACATTAGTGATCGTCCACCCGCACCGTACACTCTTTTTCCTTCAGGGCTTGACAGATTGTTCAACCAGATGTGAGGGAACTTGGCTTGCTTTGGCGTGTCTACTTCTCCACTTTATTGCCTTCGTGCTACTCTCCTCCCTTCCCAGTTTCTTCGGTTCCCTGTACATGCGAAAATGGAGTTTGACTTTTTTTATGGCGTGTCGCACTTCCTTTAGTTGGTACTGCCATTCCGGTGTGAGAGATATGCCCCGACACAGTTGGCCCCTGAGTTGCCTCCTTCCGTCACCCTTTTTGCTTCATTTTTCCAGTCCCATCTTTTTTTACCACGTCACCCACCTGACCTCTCCCTGCCCTCTTTTCCACCCCCCCTTTTTTTGGTTTTGTCGGTGCCTTCTGCGCGCCCTACCCGCTTGTCGACAACCCTTCTATTTTATCTGCTTTCCTGGAGACTCTACTCTTCCGTCTTCCCTAACGGCAACCGTAACCCCCCCTCCCTTTTCTTATTCCCACCCCGGGTCTGTGCGGTACGCATTCCCCTTTGCCTACTACTCCGGTAGCTTGTATCCCGATCTTTAGCCCTTTCCCCCAGCGTTTCCCCTCACAATGACAGCGCTCCCTCTGCCCCTGTTTTTCAGCTATGGTCCCCCACCAGTGGCTTCACCCTGTTTTTGGTACCAAAGCCGCTTCCCTTGTTCCCTCCTTCTTTCGACCAAGCAAAGATCAGTGGATTCATTTAATCCGCGACCCCGGCAGCTCTTTGTCTCTCCTGATACTTTTTTTTAGGCGTCTCTCTTTTTAGGAACTTTTTCGAGGCCGCGCTTCGATAATACCTCTCACATCCAATTCCTTTTTTCTACTTTTTACTAATTCCTCTTCCCCCCGGCAGTTTTCGCGCCTTAACATGGCTCCCACTCTCCTCCAATGACACCCTCCTTTACATCCCACCCCTCGTTCCTTGGTACAACGGTACGTCTTGCGTGCTCTCCTTGACGCCATAACTGCGGCACATTCTGGTTCATACTGCGTAAAATCTCCCTAGACCTGCAATTTATCCCCTTTCGGTGCAACCATGCTGTGTATCAGCATGTCGTCCTAGGCACCCTTTTTTTGGGATCTCGGTATAGCGCCTTCTCCGCCAACTACGACGAGCAAAACTCGTTATCTTCGCCTTTCTGTCTCTTAAAGAAATCGCTGACCCTTCCACCAAAGACTTCGCGAGCCGGTCAAAGATTCTTTCTCCTTACATGGCCATCCTCCTTTTTCTTTTGTTCCATTTGTTCCCGCTCAATGTTGTATTTTTCTGTCCTCCCGATGTCTTCCCCATTTTTTTCATTCTTTGGGCTATGTCACGGCCTTTTTTCATCTCCCTGGAAGCCGTGACCCCTTCCCTATTGCCCCGATCCACCGCAGAAGACTGAGGCATGCCCGAAATCCTTATCATCTCTGCCCTGTTCCATTTACGGTGGTCTAATGTTAACATATTCTTTGAGGCCATCGGGTTTCCCCTTAGGTTCGCCCCCCCCTGCCTGTTCACGTCGCACACGAACTCCACCCGTAGGTGGCGGCCTTCCCACGTTTCCCAGCATCATGTAAATTGCTCGAGCTTTCACTCCCTTCTTTTATCAAACGGATACCATTTGGAAATTCTTGCAATCATCAGGGTCTAGGCTTCCTGCCTCCCACCAGAGGTTGGAGTTTCCTCCCTTCCCTGCATCTCTGATCTCTCGCTCTTCCCAATATTTGTGTTTATGATCGAGTATCAGCTGAATTTTTTTTTTCCTTCCTTGGCTTTATCCCCACCCCTATTGATGGGTCAACAAGCAGCAACTTCCTCTTCTCGCCTTTTCGACCGTTTCTCCCCACTGTGTCATTGGAGTCATCTCGATATAGCTGGTCCCCTCTTGAGTACCCTCCTTGAACTCCTTGTGCGACCCAAATCTGGTGCGGCCTTAGTACTTTTCTTTGGAGATGATTTGTGCCCAAATGCTTATGCAATTCAAATCGGACCGTTTTCCCCATTAATTGGTACACCTTCACTCGCGGACTTGCTGACAGAGTTTTTTTTCTGCGTTAGATCATTGCTTTTCTCCTTTTTATGCCTCGTATTCTTCTTTTCTCCTTTTTATAGCTTGTTACTAATTGTTCACGGCAGAGGCGGAGCTCCCCTTCCCCATCTCCGAAGCCTCTCCCAACTTGACCCCTTCTGACCGACATGCGCACTGCTTGAGCCCTTTTCCTTCCCTCTTCATATACAAATTTCTTGCGGCAGTCTTATTTCCACTCTTTCCGTCCACTTTCGCCGTTTCTCTTTCAAATGTCCGGCTCTTTCTTTTGTCCTCGAGCTCCTTCCCCTTCGAGTGGGCCCTTCATACGGGGCCTATCGCAGTTCTATCCTCTCCATAACCTCTCTCCCCAGCCCGGATAAGGTTTTGAGCTTCGTGACCAACAATTATTGTCGTCGTGTAATAATGTACCTTTTCTCTTCTTTGTCTCTTTACTTTTCCTTTGTCCCGTTGGAGTTCATTCTTTTTCAACGCGAAGATACCTTCCCCCCATCCACCTACCCTTGTGTTCTGTACCCTTTTCTTGTTCGATACTTTTTAACCGCTGGAAGATGAATTTTGAACCTTCTCGAGTATTCACTAAGACCCCTTCCCTTGGCTCGACACGGCGTATCACTTTTCGTTTCTCGCTCCCCCCCCTTTTAACCCCTGCTTACTCTTATCTTTTACCGTTTAGGGATTTATTCCTCCTTTGCCCTTCGGGCTTGCCTTATTTCGCTTGATTTAGGCCCGCCATGATCTGGCCTTGGCGTACCGTTTCTTTAGACCGATGCAATCTGCTTTTGTTACCCAGTGATTGGTAGCTGCGTTTTTTTGTTTGACTTTTTGGCTTCCGCCCCCTCTTCGATTCCGGGTTGTTCCTTGGATGAAAAAGAACCTGCGCCCTTTCCCCCATCGTGTTCCTCCCGCCCAACGTCCTGTCCGTGAAGTAGTTGCTCCTTTTTTAGTCAGCCTCCCCCCACCCTTGTTCACTTTCCCCCCTCGTTGCCAGAGACGACATTTCGCGCCTTCCTGAAGTTGTTCTTTCTACCGATCCCTAGGTAGAATTGTCAACCCCCTCCTCCAGGACCATTTACACGACCCCCCCCAACTTTTGGGTTTGAGTTTGTTCCCAGTCGATGGTACCCGTGGTTTCAAAGGCCGGCTGCCTTTCCCCCCCTTTCTTCCCCCCGTGATGGTATATCTCCTCTATCTTTTCCATAGTGTCAACTCTTTTTTGCCCTTTTTTCTCCCTAGCATCGCATTCGATTGAATGGTTTCCACGTCCGTCCCACCGGACTCCTTATTAATTATTTCCCTCGACCCTTTTCGACCTCTTTCTACCTCTCCCCCCTTATCCTTTTTTCAGAAATCTTTCACCCCACGCGGAAAACAGATTGACGGACGGGTTTTTCAGTAGTTCACTACTCGCTTTCAATTGAACAACCCCCCTCACCTTAGGAATTGATAGCCCGGCCCCGTGTCGAATTATCTTTGGAAGACGCCTGGGCAGGTCTCTCTGAACGTTTGACGGGCTCCCCTTTTGTTCGGTCGGAATCGATCAGGTTCCGAATCAACATTTGTTCCCTCCCGTTCTTCCAGTGGTCTTGCGTCGTCTTTTTTTTCTGTCCAAGGGCCCCGTCCCTCAGGAAATCCGTTAATGTATTCGGTAGAATCGCCGCCGCTTGTCTCTCCCTGCTTTCACGT
>Ga0179593_1388436_pt1 | contig 11872 bp, 11 predicted proteins | sample CZODoug2_1_08_16_FD_185931 | JGI IMG/M metagenome (GOLD analysis project Ga0179593, IMG submission 185931) | Vadose zone soil fungal communities from Angelo Coast Range Reserve, California, USA - CZODoug2_1_08_16fungal (PacBio error correction) | ecosystem: Environmental > Terrestrial > Soil >... | reverse complement strand
GCACTCCTCGGTATTGGTCCCCCTTTTTCTTTTGACTCCGATCTTTAACCCCCGCTTTTCCGATGTTCCGACTAGTTTCCAACACCCCTTTTCGACACCAGACTTTACGTTCCGCGCCCACTTTTTCCTGGTGTCCCTTGTTCCTATTGCCACTTATTGCTGTACCTTAGCCTGCCCTTCTCAAATTCCCCTTCAGCCCGAACTTTTGCTCCACAACGGCCAGTTCCCTGTTCTTTTCTCTTTTACCCAAACTTACCCCTATTTTCTTCTTTTGTGCGTTCCTTCCGCTTTTCCCGGACCAAGACACTTGATTCCCTTGCTGCTTTTGATCTTTCCTCCGTGTCTTGTTTTGTCCTCGCCAGGATTTAGATTTTCTTTTCCACAACCTTCAAGCGTACCCCGAGGCGCGAACCGTAACACAAACCGCCCTCCTTTCCAGCTTGACTGGTCCTTCCCGGCAGCACAGAATTTTGCGCTGGCGCAATTAAGTTCGTCCTAGCTCTCCCTTGGTTGTTGTCACCTCCTCTAATCCGGTTTGACCTCCCTCTTTTGCTGGGGGAATTCTGATTCTTTACATAACACCAACCCCCAGCCAACCAGTTGTCCCTCTCCACCTTTTTCCTCCCCGGGCCTCTAAATCATTTTTTTTTTAATTCGTGCGTCTCCCCCCACACGACCGGTCTCTTCCTTGGGTTACTGATATGTACCCCTACTTCCCATGGTACGTTGTCGAATTTTCAAAACTCTCACCTTGCGATCCCTCCTTTTTTCCCTTTTGGTTCCATTTCCGAGCTCAGTCTCACTTTTTTGGTGACCACTTAGATGGTTCCCTCAGTCGTCCCCGAGTATTTTCACTTTCTTGGTTCCCCCAACTTTTTGATTTTTCGGCTTGAATCCGGAGCTCTCCCGGGTATAATCATCCTCTCATACCCCCTTTGTTCCCGTCGTTAATGAAGACACTAGCCGCGTTTTCCCCCCCATAACAAGTTCTTTGAAGTGCCCGTCCGAGTTGCTTTTCTGGTCCTTAATGTTCCCCCCCTCCCTTCCCCCACTGCCCGTCCCCCTCGACTGGTCCGCGTGAAATAAAGAGCCCTCTTTGTGACCACCCGCCCCAAACTTCTTTCCCCCAACGGCCGAGGCTAAAAGAACACCACTATTCCTCCAACCGTATTCACGCGACACATGAGTTAAGGCCGTTTCTCTTTTTCAAATCCCCTTTTTTATCCCACAGGGTGTTTTTGGGTATTTCTTTACCCACCATTCCCTTGAACCAGAACCTCCCCCCCATTTACTACTTTCACTTTTGAGACCTTCAGATCCCATAATTTTTTTTCGCTTGTCACACGTAGTCTGATTTGCACTTACCCTTCATCTTGAGACACGTAAGTTCGATAACGGCCTCCAAGTCGCGTATCCACCCCCTGTCCCCGATCCTCTAAATCGACTTGCAGCCCCTTAGCACTATAGTCCCTCTGAGTTTTTTTCCATACTCCCCCTTTTCGTTATAACTCCCCCCCCCTTGTTGGGCAAACAGCAAAGGAACAGACTTCAGTATCGAACCAAAATTGGATATTGGACTATACATCCCCCCCCCACCCCCATGAAGCAATTTTTCGATTTTTTTCCTTTTGTTATCGCTTTAAAGTTCTAGAGTAGTGTCTAACGTTTATGTCTAGACATTCCCTCAACCACTGTAAGCTTTTATTTTGCCCTCCTCCTCGGAACAAGGCACAGCAACTCTTCGGTTACAACCCGACCCCGCTCGGGACTCTCCGTGCCAGCTTCAAGTGTCTAGCAGTAGTATTCTGCCTACTCTCCGTGATGGATGGGTGGACCACAAACTGCGTGCCAGTTTCCCCTCAGTAAAGTTCCTTGTCCTTCTCCTGCTCCCCAGAGATTTGGCGGCTTTTTTCGTGACCCCCATTCCTTTCCTGGGAGATGCAGGGTACATGTTTCTTTTTTAAACCACTCATTGTTCTTCCCCCCAAACTTCATCCTTGTGGGATTTCCCAACTTGCGCGCCGGCGGCCTTAAACCACTGGAGTTCCCCCTCGTTCTCCCTTTGGTCTATCTTCGTCAAGGTGGCTCTTTTGTAAAAGATCGCTGGACTTCGCGCTCCCAGAGTCCTTTCTTTTTTCCAGTTTTCCTTTTTTAAGAATCCTTTCCGTCCCCCTTCGCCTGCGGTTTTTTCACGGTCTTGATTGTGTCCCCCTCGCGGTGCTGATCTTCTATTTTTGGGCCCTTATTCAATCAAAGTTCACCCCTCTCTATGTTCCTTAAGCAGCCCTTCCCCCGTCTTCTGCCTGAACACCCAGTTTCCCCACAGTTCCCCCCTGCATCCACATTCTTTTTCCAGAACCATCCCTGGTCACCCCCCCTTGGTCCCCCCCCCAGTGCTCTATCGGCTTTCTTCTACGCTGGTAACCGGAACGTCCGAACTTCCTTCCTCGACCTTAGACTCCTTTGCATTTTTTTCCCCCCCACACTTCTACCACCTACACACAGCCTTCGGCCCACCCCCCGGGTTTTTTTTCTCTTGTAGCCTTGAATGCGCCCTACCTCTGATTTTTGAAGGACCCGTGTTGGCAATGACACCCTGCCCTGCAGATTTCTCCTGCTGTTTACCCCGCAACAGATTAATTTCCTCCGACTTGATATTAGGACGCACGGGGAAAGTGTGTCGCAAGCCTCGAGTCTATTCGAATTATAGTTTCTGCTCTCCGGTAGCAGCTTCACGGAGCTGGTTTCTCTCGTTTTTACGACCCCGATTTCTGTCTTCCGTCGCCAGGTTTCCGATTCACCATGGCGATCATTCCCCTGATGTCCCTGCTCAACTCGCCGGAACCCCTGTCTTTCTCCTCTCGGTCCCTTCTTTCCTCGTTCCTCCCAAAGGATGACTGTGATTCATCCCGTTTTTTACTTTACACGCGATAACGGAAGCTACTTTGTTTTCCCCCCACCTCTGTGATTTTAATGCGTTCAACTTTCCCTCCCTCCCTCCCCTGCTCTAACCATCATCCTCCCTGCAAATCTGGCACGTGAAACACACGGCAGTCAAAATCTGCACGTTTTCCCCCACCTTTCTGTCTCCTGTTTTTCCTCTTTGTTGCCCCCCCCCACCTCTCTCCCATGTCGGCCCCCAAACTAGTTCCTGGACCAAATTCAAAGGCGCGTATTCGGATTCCCCACTCGGAGTTTCCCTACCCCCGGCTGGCATCTCCTTTTCCCTTTTGTTGCTGAGATGCAGCCGATGTCTGTGAGATGACCCGCCGAAGGCCCCTGATACGCTTTGATTTCAGGATATCCTCTTTAGTGCCTATCCAACACCTTCCGAGCTCAACCACCTCCCCTCTATTTTTTCACGCCTTCTCCATGAAGGGTACCACTCCACTCTCCCCTTCCATGTGCTCTCTGAATATTTCTCACCCGCCCCAACGCCCCCTTCCTTACAGCATGTGGTATCAAAGACCTCTCTACAGTTTTTTTGTTGAACCCTAAAACGCGTTTTTTCTTTGAGTTCTCCCTCCCCCGCTTCCTTTTTCTTGACGAATAAACTTCGTTTGATCTGCTGATTTCCCCATTCTCGATGAGGTTTATTGGTCCACCTAGCCTCTCTCGCTCAATCCGAACACCCCCCAACTCCTGCCAGTGATGTTTCACCTAAGAGAAATTTCCGATTCTCATCGTATACCTCGAGTAGGACGCACAGGCGCACATTAGTGGTGTTTATTAATCCTTTGCTTCTGGAGGGGGCGTAATACCCCAAACCCATACCCCCCCCCTCCCCCCTTCAAAATTACAGTCGAAAGGCAGGCCTCCGGAATTTAATCAGAGCGTATTTTCGCATGGGCTTAAAGTCAAAAACTGCCCGGCTGCTTGGTCAGTAAACTGGCACCGGTTGCTAGAGGTGGAGTTGGCCCATCCCAACAAGCTTTACTCTTGCATAGCGTCCGATGTGTTTATGGGTTCTTGTATAGTCCGAATTCGGTGACAATCCGTCGGTGTGCACTCCCTTCGAACCTTCCTCATCATTACTGGAGTTGCCATTTGAACGTCTTTTCTTTTTGCCTTTCTTTTTTGTTGCCGTATTTTTATGGCCCCCTAGTGTGACTCGTATGTATACTCTTTGTAAATATGAAACCACCTTTCGTTAACACTTTCCCCCCCCGGTAACAGTTCATTAATACTATTTCACCTGCATCTAGAGTGGCCTACTTCCCTGGTCATCCTACGGTCATCAAGTTTGCTGTACCGCTGAGCAGGGAGCATGACCTTTCTTGCCCAGACACCTGTTTTTCCTCCCATCATCAAGCGAGAGCAACGTTCCATGAACACGCCTATTGTCGAAGGATGACAACGACGATGAAGCGGCATTTTCTCAGTCACACATAACCAGGATTTAGTTTGGGTTTCTGGTCCTGGCATCGCTGAGACCACTTAGCTCCAAACGTCCCTTCCTTTTCCCCATGGTCCCCGTAACCTGTCCTCCAACCACGAGAATTACATCTCTTCGGAGTATGTGTGCGCTAACCCACAAGGTGCGTCTTCTCGTGAGCGTGCTTCCTTCCATGCCTTCCCCTTCCCGTTTTGTCTTGCACCCTTACCTGCCCCTGGCCTGTTATGCCATGGACCTCTGCGAAACATGAAGGGAACTGCCTCGCTGCAGCTCGTGTTTGACGTAAGGTCCACCTCGCCCCCGCTTGTCAGGCAACCATAAGTCACCACCTCCTGTACTCTTTCCCCTCGAACCCAAATTTGGAGACTGGAGCTTCTGGACTACTTTTCTCCCTCCAGTGATCCTGAGGTTCACCTGATCCCTTACCTGAAAACCTTGCCCTCCGGCACTGTTTCCGGAGGCGGGTGCTTGCGGCACGCTTTTTTCTTCCGAGGGCCTCTTCACCCAACCGCAGCTTTCCCTACGCTTCTTCACCTCTTTTTGCTTTTACCCTTTCCTTACTCTGTTTGAGGCATCGGAGAGCTCGTGTTAACACTCAGGCTATGAGTAGCAACGAGTCCCCCTCCCCTCTTGTTGAAACTCGACCGCCTCCCAAGGATCGGATTTTCTCTTTCTGATTCGTGCACCGTCGACGGCTCTTGGCATCTGCGCGTTCAACTGGAGAATGTGAACAACATTCCTCCTCGTTTCAAGAATCACCAATTTTGATGGTTTGTGTAAAACTTTCACCGAGGTGGGGGGGGTTTCAATCCCGTTTTTCCCATCTTATGCTCACCGTATGGTGCGGCGATTCCCGCCCTTGTGATGGCTCGACAGTTTCCCTTTGGCACGAATCTCGCTTGGCTTCGAGTCTCCGGCGCTGTTTTGCCGGCTGATGACAAAACGACTGTGTCCGTACGGGCAAACTCGTTGCATGCTCATAGGTCTCGTCAACCCTGTCTTTCCTTTTTTTAAGCGTGAACCAGGTAGGTTTTTTCCCATATCACCGTTGAAACCTTTTCAAGGGTCTAGAATCCGCGACAAGCCTGAGTCCTTCCTGCAAGCTTTCAACCCTCCACCCGCCTTTCCCCCATTGACCAATTTAGCAGTGTCGGGATCGGACATTATTTGAACCGCTTTTCCGCCCCCCACTATGCTCGCGATAAGCTCGGCGCTGATATGCACAAGGTTAACTCCCGCCGGACCCTCGAAGTATTATGAGTCTAAAATTTGGTCAATTGCCAACTATACCCTTTACCTGAACTCACTAGGATAATTCCCCCTTCTCAGGGCGTTCGACCACATTGAACCCACCCGTTTAAGGCTGGAACTGCAGCCCTTTAATGGACCCTGTTATGCTTTTATGTTTTTTTGGTGAGGTCCCGAAAGTACTTCCGTCCGCGTTCCCGCGCCTTATCCTTTCAGTCCTGTAGTGCTTCTGCAATACAGCGCGATTAGGTCGATCGATCGCCATAGTCCCCTGCGGACCCACTCCCCCCTTGCAAAATTGAGTTCGGGTTTTTTTACTTAGTGGAGTCGCGCCACGATTGATTACGCGAGAAACTTTCCCTCCAACCTTATCCTGGTTCTCTCCAATCATGAGTCCACCCTCTTCCACCTCTCCCTATGGGCATCAAGTTTTCTCTTCAGGAAGGACGCTGTTTATAGACCCCTCCAATCATGAAATTATCCTTCCCCCCGAGTGTTCAGCGCCAGCAAAGGCCGGGGATCCCCCATTCAGCGTTTGCTGCCGGTCTGACACAGTATCGGAAAGATTAACTCACCAGCACATTAGCATGTAAACCTAAGGCCCCAACCAAAACTTGCCCTTCTGGCAGGTTTCGTGTTTCACGCTCGCGGAACGCTATTTGGTTTTCAACTAGTCCATTGGGTTTATTCAGGCGCGTAAGGCTTCCCCCGTTGTTCTCTTAGTCCGTGGCATTTTTCCCTCCCCGTATTGCGAGAGATCTTAACACATCGCCAGCTTCTGAGCAACACATGCCCCCCCCTCCAGCAACAGCAGATTCTTCAAGCTAACTCGCGCCCTGCCGATTTCGTCAAACAGCGTCGTTCACACGGAAGTGCCGCCGCCGTGCGCCATGCTGTTCTGGTCTTCCCTCACGATGCCCTCGATGTACGGTCGATCCTTGTAACCCGCTTAAAACGCCCTTACCGCAGGCTGCCCACCACCCGGTCTTCTACGTTATTGTCTTAAACCCGTATAATCCGATTCCCTTTGATATAAATCCCCTCCGGAAATCCCCTACATGGCGTCGTTCAGGATTGCGCTCATTTCCCATATACTTCGTTGATGTGGAAAAACATATTTCGCGAAGGTCCAATACTCTCGTAACCTTCCGAACCCCCCCACACCCCTACCTCCTTCATAGGGGTCATGTCACCGGTAGGACGTGAAATCCGCTGGCATGAGACTAGTTATGCGGAGTAGCGTGCGGCAGCACGGCCACCCCCCCAGCGGCGACCAGATTGTGCGGGACTGGAGGGGGTTCGGTTCACAACCACCACAACTTCCCCCTCTTCATTCCGAATTTTCGGCTTTTCAATAATCGTGTTAGGGCTCGCTCTCCGTCCGCCCAACAGCACGGTGTACTGATATGTACCACCCACCATCAATGGCTGTGTATGTGTTTGATTGACAAATTTAGACCTAATCCCCGATTAATCCTTGTGTTCTGCAGTTTACCGTGAGGCTCAGGCCTGGTTTAGTTCTCACTTGGTTTGGACAAACGCGCCGGTTCTCCGATACGTGAATTAATTGTTGCAGTTCTTCGATGTCAATACTTCTGAGGGAGGATTCCGCCATGGGATTATGTATGATGTTGACTGTTTACCCCTACGCGTACCCTTGCTAAGCACTCCCTCGAGGTTTTTCCACCATCCACCCCAAGACCCGTGCCAGGCTTCCTGCTCCTTCCAACTCTGGCACACATACTTTCCTTCTGCGTTATACTCCCCGCCAGGCAACTTCCCGTTCTTACATCACTCTTTTTGTGATTCCGACTTCGGGGTTGACAAAAGAGTTCACTGGTGCGAGACCAATCAGCTCGAGCCAACGCTCCACGTTTTTATTGTCGTTTTTCACGCCGATGATTAAAGCCGGCCGCTCTTAAGTTTTCCCCACCAGGATCAAGGTCTGGTCGCCGCTAATCTTTCTTTTTTACAACCATTCCAAGGCCTGCCCCCACCTCCGTTTTTTTTTTTTTTTTTTTTTTTTCTATGCCCGCGACATCCATATGATTGTGATTTTTTATTGTGTCGCTTCGGCCCTAGGGGCTTTCTAGCCTAACTGCCAGCATTGGCTGCTTAAGTCGCTTGCTTGCACAGGACCTGCTCCACGTCGCTTTTGGATCTCAGAAGACTTGAGTTCGACTGCCAACTCCGCCCTTTCTCCCCTTAAAGCGGCCCAAAACCTATCCTAGCCTCGTCTTCCCCGCCTTGTCGTGCACAAAAGTGCCCCACCCATTCGCCCAGCCCGGACCGCTTCACTGAACCCCCCTTTTTGTTAGGCCCCATCAGCGAACCCTTCTTTTTACTCCTCCTGTTTTTTCGCTCGCGGTCTGCTGAGTCACTATGTTGTATCGAAAAAACAATTTTTCTCTGTACGGAGGCGCCTTGACCAGATTATTGCGCCACCTCGTTTTGAGTACGATACTCTTGGCAAAACCTCCTTGCTTGGTCACCTTCGTAAGTCAAGGTTTAGAGAATTTTCATGAGCATACGCGGACGTGGAGTGTCCTTTTCTAAGCGAACAGGATTTGTCATTGCACTGCTAGCACGCAAGCCATTCCCTCCCCAGTTGGGTGAAATATCCTCACCCCATGGATTTGAGGCGGCTTTTCGATTCGGTTCACAGTTTCATGGGATTCTTTCCGCTGGTCAAAATGTTACCGGAGAGCCTTGTGGACATGACCGATTGTAACTGCTGCGCCCGTCTCGACTCCATCGGTCCCGGTAGTGTCGGACAAGCCATTTGTCCTTTTATCATCTACGTTGGATTCATTTATGGCTCTGTTACTTGTTCACCGCCTGTCGTCCATGTCGTTATCGGAGCCTTTTGCCGGCTTTCGCACCTCCCGACGGCTCCAGTCGTAAGGCCACCCTCTTTGAGGCCTTCCCGGTCTTTGTGATGGGCCAAACTCGCGTCCTTGTGTCTTTCATGTGTTTCACTCCGGGAAACCCAGGAGGTTTAATTAACGTTCGTTGTCCCCATCCCGATAATTCCACCATCACTTCCTGTCAGTTCCACAGGACATGCCCCCCAATGTCGAAAACCCCCCACAGTTAAAAAATGCCTCAAATTGAAATGAATGCCAGTTTGGGTGGTGTGTGTGTGTGGTGCATATGTTCAACGACGTCTTGGTCCAAACCAAGTGCTCGCCGGCTTCTTTCTCCCCCCCCTTCACCTTGACTGATTATGTCACGCAGCCAGGAAAATCTCACATGTGTTTTTTTTTTTTTTTCAATGCCACCACTTCTAAAAACCCCGCGTAGGACATATCAGCCCCAGAGAAGGCCCTTGGCGTGACCGGCGTTCGCCCCGCCCTCCGTCCGGGCCCTCGTCTTCGCCGGTGAGTTATGGTTTTGTTTTCTTCCCCCCCTAAGCCACTATAAAGGATACTTTTCCCGCCGGAATCAGGCCGGCGAAAGTGCTGTCTGACCCCACTACCGCATCCTCTTCTAGTCGAATATTTGACAGCGCATTCTGTATGCCAGTGGGACATTGGTGACCCTCCCGAGTTGGTTTACGCTGCCGCCTCGACTGGCTTGCTTTGCCTGCGTGCACTTGTCCCATGACAAAATACTATACGGAGCCATGCCCCCCACTCCTTCTGTCCCCCCCCCCCCTAGCCTGGTTTCCTTGCCAGGCAAAGGACTTGAGTCTCCCTCAAAAGCCATCTTCTTCCCGCTGATGTCTCCGCACTGTACATTTGACCCTATAATTATCCTTTTGTACCAGGACATCTGAGCGTGGACGTGCGCAAGTATTCGTCAGACACGTCAAAAGCATCTTAAGGTCTTGCATGCAGAAGGGGCCACCCTTTCCACAAACGAAGTCTTTCCGTTTGTCTTCGGTCGCGGAAACGCGGTTTACTAATCGTCCATGGCCGACCCCAAAGTAGTTCTTGAACAATTGCAATTTTCCCTGTGTAGGTTTTAGGTGCGACAGTCCTTTTCCCTTCTTTACTCCTCATACGTTGTTTGAGTAGATTCCACGCGATGTTTTTGATCCCATCAGTCGACGACCCTAACCCTTTTTGAATTTTTTATTGAATGCGCGACCCCACACACGTTAGATCTCTTGTACCACGTAGTGCAAAGTCGCCATCTTGTTTTTACCACTTCCTTGTCCCTATGTGTTTTACTATCTCTTTTTCCCTTCACCCGCTGCCACGATCATGAAGTCACCGTCGTGTAAACCGCTCATTCTCCCTTCCTTGATCTGGTACCCCCTTCCGACGTACGATCATCCTTTTAGGTCATCTTTCCTTTTGCCCTTGAAAACCCTTGACTTGCGCGGTATTTTCCTCTTCCCCTTATGTGGGATAATAGGATATATATGGTGAACCCTTCGCACGCGCCAGATTGGACTCTCCGTACCCCACCCACCCGAACCTCTTGTCCATTATTGGGTATTTATCGACTATAGGCCTGCTTCGCATTCATGCTGAAGATTTAGGAGTTGTATCAGCACTTCGCGCCATGTCCCCATAAATCCGTGAGTTCTTTGGGTTTTCTTTGTGTCCAAACAAACCAACCCCAGATCACCATGATCAAATACCCCTCATGATTCATGTCAATCCCGTCCAATGGGCATTCCACCATCCTTGTAACTCCCGCTTGCGCGAGGTTCTCAAGTACCCCTACGGGCTATAACTTTTTAGAAGTACTTTTCCCCCCCCCCCCATTTCCTTGATCATCCTCTGACCCTTCGCCTAGAGCGCTAAGCATGTTATTGTGTTGACAAAGAAGTATCATTACCCCTTTTAAAGACCCCCATTTTCAATTGGTATTTCCTTAACTTGTTGGGTTACAGAAGCAGGCTTGACCCACTTCTTATAGGATTTCAGAGCTTTTGATTCCCCCCTACCTGGTCCCTTGCCCCCCATGTAAGCCGCGATTTCCTCAAGTACTTCCCTTTTCCGAAGCTAGTATTTCCCCGTGACTTTCCATGGCTTTCGTTACGTCAAAGTTGGCCCCCCCTTATCTGAATTCCAGCCTCCCTTCTGAATTAGCTTCCCCCCCCCAAAAATTCCTTCCTGCATTTCACTTCCTCTGATATCCAGCCCCCCCCCCCCCCCCCCTTTTGTGCCCCCCTTCCCGCCGAGTGGTTTCCACTTTTAACCCACACCAAAGGATCAAGTTGTTTCTTTTTCCATGAGCTTCCCCCCCCCCTTCCATCGTCCCAGGAACCTTGCCTCTCCCAGCGCCATCCACTGTTTTGGGCGTGCCGTCTTCCAATTCGGGTTGAGTTGATTATCCTCCAATGACCCACGCTTCCTCTGTCTGCCAGCGCCCGTTTAGTAGACGTTCTAGCTCTTCGTTCCCTCTGCGAATCCTACGGTTGACCCCTCGCGAAATATGCTTGTTTTTTATTTCAACAAAGTATCGTTGTCAAATCCTGACCTTCAGCCCGGCCGCTCCCGTCGCACACAACCATTGGATAATGTTCTGTAAAATTTTCTCCCGCCATAGGACTTTTCTCCTGTTGTTGTTTAAGATCTTCTTTCTCCCCCCCGTTCCTGTTCACAAGTATCCGAAAACTGGTTCCCCGTGGTAGAGCTGTCGGAGTTCTTGGCACTTCCCTCCACAATGGTTTTTCTCTTATCGGACCCCCTTCTTCCTGCACACCCGCTTTTCGAGTGTGTATGCTGCCTCTGACAAAGGTCTTCGTCGATCTTACATTTGGCCAGAACTGGAGCTTCTTGGATCTGACGTTAAAAGGTTGGCCGTCTGTCTCTTCCCCTGTGTCTCTCCCTTTTTCCTGCCCCTCCTTTGTTTACGCCAACACCCCTCACCTAGTGTCTTTTTTCTCTGTTTCACAGTGCTCTTTTATTTGGCCAGTTGGTCCTGCTGGTTAACCCACCCTATCTATGACAGGTTCCCCCCCTCCCCTTTTTTCTTTTTTTTTTTTTGATGGTGCCCCCCGGATTGACCAACTTCTTGTCAGGTAGGCTCCCCCTAATTTTTTGCATAACCGTCTAGTCTCATGTTCCTCTTTCCCTCCCCCGGTGAACGTCTATGAATGAGATGTTCTTTCGAGACGTTCCTTTTTCTTACCGTAATCTTTTCCCAGTGTCCCTTCCAGTTAACCCATTTAAGCCGCCCTCACCTTGTCCCTTCTTTTTTTTTTTTTTTTTTTTGATGGTTTGCCCCCTTTCTGGATCTGTCCCTTCCACGACCGTCCACCCGGTATTA
>Ga0179593_1325561_pt1 | contig 11872 bp, 15 predicted proteins | sample CZODoug2_1_08_16_FD_185931 | JGI IMG/M metagenome (GOLD analysis project Ga0179593, IMG submission 185931) | Vadose zone soil fungal communities from Angelo Coast Range Reserve, California, USA - CZODoug2_1_08_16fungal (PacBio error correction) | ecosystem: Environmental > Terrestrial > Soil >... | reverse complement strand
CGCCGCCGTTGTTGTTTTTTTTTTTTTTTTTCGAGACTGCCCCACCTGCCCTTCTCATTGGGTGTTTGTTCCCCCCTTTAATACAGAGGATACCCCCCTTCTCCTTCTCTTTTCTTTGCTCCGGCGATTTCCATGCCTTACTTTGGCGATTTCCCCTCTCTCTTTCCCCCACGCTGTTGCCCTTTTTTTTCGACAGTCTCCACCTCCCCCTCACCCCGCTCTTTTATTTCCTATCAAATCCCTTGTGATTTCCCCCTTTCCCAGGTTTCCTTCCAATGAAATGCATTAGGGAGTTCCCCCATTTCTCCCTTCTGGGTTTAGTTTGGTTTGTACCGGGCGAGGTGTCCTGCTGAAGAAAGACCCTACTATTCTGTTCAGGAGCCACGATTACCTTCTATTCCCCCTTGTTCTTCTTTCCCCCATGTGGCCCAAAATGATTCTGATTTACCAGGGTAATCTCTCCTCGCCGTCCCCCCCTGACTCTACTCGGTCTCCCCTTGCTGATCTCCCCCTCCTTTACGATAGTTCCATTTTAGTTTTTTTTGTTTCAGAATCCCTTTTTCTCATGTCTTGCAGTAAGCTAACCTTCATAGTATTTTCTTCCACCCTTCATATTTGCAACACACCCCCCCGTGACCCCTTTGGGTTTTTTTGGGAATAGGTCTTACCACACTTTCTCCCATCCCTTTCTGTTTTCATTATTCGCTCCCAACACTCCTTTGCATGGTGTCTAATCGTGGCCTTTGCACGTCAATCCACCAATCGAAAGATTTCTGCAGCCCTCTGGGCTGTAGCCTCTTTTTCCCCCCCCATTGTTGGTAACCTGTACGGGTTTCCTGGTCTTTTTCCCCCCCCCAGCGATCATGGTTTCCGGGATCGCACTGTGATTGGAAGCCGCTTTTTCCTTTTCTTCCATGTCAGAGGCTTTCTCTCCTCATGACAATACCTTTTGGATACCCTTTCCCTTTTTTGACCCCATAGGTGTTTTTTTGAGACAGGTGTTGTCTGTAGATGAGTCCTTTTTTTTTTTTTCCACCTGTTTGGCAATTCAGCAACAGGGTGGCCAGCATTGTACTCTTTTTTTTTTTTTTCCCCCATCTTCCCCCCCCCCCCCCTCGTTTACCCCCTGTTGCCCATTATGGAGCCTGTTCATGGTAATTATCTTGTCCAGGTCTTTTCTTGCTCTTTGTACTCCTTTTTTAGTCTCTTGGCCCCTGCCCTTAAGTGACTCGCTCCTCCCCCCTGGGTTAGGCAAGCTTTTTTTTCTTTCCTGAGTTGACATGGGTCAATGGGTGCCATGTCAATGCAATCCTTTTCATCACTCCGTCTTACCAATCCTAAGCTCTGTGTCATTTGTTCCCCCAACAATGGTCTCTTTTCCCTCCAAGTTTTCCGTCCCCATGATTTTAAATTGCCAGCTTTCATGAAATTCCTTTCCCCCCCCTCCCCCTCTGCTTTGCAGGCTTGAGCCCCCGGATCGGTATCTTTGGGGTTGTTGAGGGACGTATTTCCCACAGTCTCCCCTTTGCCCCTGGGTGCAATTCCTAAAGTCTTTTTTCCCCCCTCTTTCAACACCACATGGTTTATAAGCCTATCCCCTGACCTTGGCTATAGTTTTTCAGTTTCTTGGTGCGGTTTCCCACCCAAGCCCTTTAAATTCCTTCTGGAGATCTTGTTCGTTTAAACCTTAAAACTAAATTCTTCTTTTTTTTATTTCTTTCCCAACCATAGAGTCCCCCTCTCCACTGCTATTCCTCTATATGGCACTATTTTCACCCTCACCTCTCCCTTCAGTACATTTGTGCTCCCTCACAATCAAATTACTCTCCCCTCTTCTTAACAATTATATCCAAGTTACTGAGTGTAGGGGACACCCAGTTTTTTCTTCTTCTCTCACCTTTTTTTGTTCCTCTACTCAACCCCCCCCTCCATTTACTTCTCCTCCCAATCCAGCTCACACATCACATTTGCATCTCCCACCTGCCTCTGCATAGCCGCTTCTTTGCCACATTTCCGGGTGCCTCTTTCCATGGTGACTTTTTTTTCCCTAACAGAAGACAAAAACTTTCACCCTCATGCAAGAACTTTTTTGGGATCACCGTTAACATCCCCTTTCCATCCCCTGTTGAACCATGAATCTCGGAACCCTCTTTTGTAGAACCTTCACTTTTTTATCTTTTTTCATGTTTCTTTAGGATTTTATATGACATCTCCTTCTCCTTTCAGGGGTCAAGTGCTCGGCCCTTTTTGCCCCACTCTTTTCTTTTCTCCTTGCAAGCTTTCCTCTGTAGTTCATTACAAACTTTCCCCCCCCCGCCCACAATCAGACCTGGGATTTCACCTCCTTTACTTGCCTCTGCCAGGTTTAGATAGTTTTCCTTAAGTTCTTTTTCTTGAAATTTGTACATTTTCCCCCTTCTAGGTCTTAGTGATAGAACAGGACTGAGACATTTTTTTTGTAAGTTGCCCACCCCCCCCATTTTTTTTTTCTTTTCCCCTCTTCGTCCCTTTCCTACTGGGACTCCCCTTCAGGTGGTTTCTCTTTCGGAGTGACAATTCCCATTTCTTTTCCTCTACACTGTCTACTCCCCCTTAGATTTCTTCCTTTTCCACTGAGATTCAGCTGATACAGACTCTGTTCTAGTCCCCCGCCATCTGATGTAAGTTGCTTTGGTTTTTCCTCCCCTTCAGTTTTCAGAGCTTGCTCGATCCTCCGACCACTTCCCTTCAAGGTGTCCGGTTCCCCCCTATTTTGGTCCCTTCCCTCCTGTACCTTTTCTTGCCTTCGTCAAGGTCACACACCCCCTTTTGTTCTCTCCATTCTCCCTATCTTTTTTTTTTTCCCGGCAAGAGTTCTGTTTTTAGTCCAACATTATGTGTGCCCTTTCTTCCCCCTCCTTGTTTGCCCCTCCCAGTATTGTTCCAAATGATGCATCCCTTTTTTCTGCAGTGGGCATGATCCCTTTACTCTCTTTTTTTTTCTTCCCTCTCACAGTTTGGTGTTTTGCGAGATGCTTCATCTTCTCCGTCCATTTCCTAAAATTTTGATTGCATTGCCTGTTGGAATTACTTTCCCGTTTTTCCTCCACCCTGCGAAGTAATGATGCCCCCCAATCATAATTAGGGTGTCCTTCCCTTCTTCACGCCCCTGTCCCCCCCTTTCCCCGTTTTCTCTGCGAGCCATCCCCCCCTTTCTTTGGTTCCCATCTTTTTAGTGTCCCACTGCCCACTTCCTTTTTCTTGAATTATAGTTGCTGGTCCTTAGATTGCCAACCATAATCATCTGGTGCTCTCTTCCCCCGCCATGTTTTTTCCTTTTGTTCAGGGTGGCGAGCTTCGTCTTTTTTTCGTCCCTTTCCTCTTGGATGTGTTTCGAAAAGCTTGAGACCTTTTCCCCTACCCTGTCATCCAGTTCCTGCTTTCCTCGCTTCACCGAGCTCGAATTCTCAGTGTCATCAATGCATGACGTTGACCCTTTTTTTCAATAAGATAACTTTCTTAGCACGTTTGGAGTGTGTGGGTCATCGTCCCTTTTTTTTTTCCCCCCTGGGAGTTATCCAGAAGTTTGACTGTAACTTCACATTCAGTGTCGTTCTCCTTGTCCAATGTCGTATCTTTTCAAGAAAAATTGTCTCTGTCTCAGGTTTTTTTTTCCCCTCCCCCATTTCTACCTCGATCCATTCTATTGGATTTTTCCGCCCGTCCCCCTTTTTTTTGCCAATTGACGGACTAAAACTTTTCTCCAAAGAATTGTCTCTTTTCCCCTTTCCCTTACCCGATTATGCAAAGGTTTTCATGGTTGTCTGGTGGCACTCTCCCTGCTTCTATCTTGAAATTCCATACCAGCGGCAAATGTCCCCAATGCCCTTTGCAAAGTTATTTTATTGCCTCCCACCCCACTTTTCCTCCCCATAAATCTTCCCTTCAGCTCGTGCCTTTAAAAGGCGTTTTCCTTTTTTTCTGTTCAAAGGTGATGCACGTGATGGGAACTGTTTTGCCCAGGTCCCTACATCGAACCCCCCCCTGCTTTTTATGCTGGATTTTCCCTTTCCCCTCTTTTTTTTTTTCCTTTCTTTCCTGCATCTCTTCCTTACCACTTGTTACTAATTATCCGTGAAAGTTTCCCCTTTTTTCCATCCCAGAACCAGGGTTGTTGTGATCCCCCCTGCTTTTTTTTTTCTCGTGAGTTCTCTTATCCGGAAAGTTTTGTGGTTTGTTTTTGTTCTTAGTACTTGCTGCATCCAACACCCAAATAATTTTTTGTTCATAATCTCCGCAATCCCCCCCCCTTGTGTCCCCTCCTCCTATAACTTTATATTACCTCTTTCAGCAGACTCTTTAGCTCTATTTTTTCTATGTTGCTCCCCTTACAGTCTGTCCCAAATACTATCACCGTTTGCGAACCTTTTTCCCCCTCCACCTGTTATGAGAGCATTGTTTATTCATGCAGTTCCTCTCTTTCCATCAATTCCCTCAACCCCTTCGAATTTAATTTTAAGGTTTTTTCCATACCCCAGTTGACCTCCTTTTACTGGTTAAGAACTGCTTTTTTTTGCCCCATTCAACCCATCCCTAAAATCAAGGGTTTCAATCGAGTTCCATGATGTCTCACACTTGAAGTGTGGAGGAGTGGCCCCCCCCCCCCCCTGCGCTTCCACCCTTTGCCTTCCCATGTGTGTTTCCCCCCCCCCCCCCCCAAAAGTACTTACTCTACCTGTCTCATTTGGAACTGCAAACTAAGAGGAGTAACCTTCGATGCTTTCAAAGGCTGTGAATTTCTCCCCTTCCGTCTGGGCGGCACCCCCCCCCCGCATTTTTCCCCCCCATCCCACCCTCGTCTGACTTGTTGTCTCTCTGTTAGAAAGTGTTGCCACTGCCCTTCCCCATTTCCCCAACTGCAAATCGTCTCCTCCCCCCCCTGATCTCCCATGGGTGGGACTTTTTTAGATTAGTTCTTGATTCCCCTTCTGAAACTTTTCTGTCCATCCCACAGAGTCCAAACGGCTCGCCCGTACCCTTTGAGAACTTCGTACAATGACCTTCCTTTTTGCAACAAAATTCTGTCCTAGTTTTTTCTTGCCCTGCTGGCACCCAATTCTGTCCAAGTCCAACTGGTTTTTTGATGGGGGCCCTTCCTCATCGAAGACACCTACTCCAGGGATCTTGTACCACGGCTGTTTCCACGCACCTGAATCTCCCAACCCCGTCGTTTGTTTATGATTTTGATCCCCCCTCCTCCTGCCCTGAAAATTCAAATTGTTTTTCACTGGCATTCCCAAATTCCACTTTGCGATCCCTCACCATGGCCCATCGCTGATTTGGAGAACCATTTGAACCCCCCCCTTTTTCCCTTTTTTACTCCCTAACCTTTTCTCCACATGGCCATTTCTTTTTGCCTGCGCTATTTCCCCCTTTTTTCTGATTGGATTCCAATTCATCTGCTCAACCCAATGCCCTGTCCTTTTTCTTTGACCCTTTGGCCTCGCCGCCGACTTTTTCTTTTTTGCTCCCCCCCCCCCGTTTTCCATTGGACCAGCACATAGACCACTTAGGTACTTGATGTTTTTACCTCGGCACACCTGTTTACTTTGTGGTCCGCTTCCTGACTCCGTCGCCCGTCTACCTTTCTTTCACACCACAACATTTATTGTTTAAGAGGTGACTGAAGTCACCCCTTTCGACCTTTTTCTCTTTTCCTGTTTGCCCATGGATGAGTGAATAGTACACCATTTTGCCTGCATCTTTTTTCACCCCTTTCATAAATGAGCCCTGTTTTCTCTTCCTTTTTTCTATTTTTTCCACCCTTCCCCCTTTTTTCTTGTCTCCTCCCCCCGATCCCTGGACTTCCTCCGGCCCCCTACATTTAGACCTCTTGAGTGATATTCCTCCTTCTTTTTTCATGCCCCCCCCCCCCCCTGCAAGGACTCCCCTATTTTTTCTATGACCCACTTCCCCTTTTTCTGCATGCAGTCTCTGTGGCTGACTTTTCCTTGTGCCAAAGGGTTTTTTCATTACACAAAGTTCCTTCCCCCCAGACCCGCCGAGCCGCTTCATTCGCTTGGTTTCAATGTGTACCCAATGTGGGACAGCCCCCCCCAATGAGCCAAGTGCAGTTTCTCTCCTTTTTTTCCTTTTTTTTTTCTTCTCCACTATCTTGCCCTTCATGTCATTAGGTTTTTTCTGTCCACATTGTCCAACGGGACCCATGCTAATTCCTGGTGCTTCAGGCCGATTTATGGATTGACCATTTTGTCCACTAACAACCTTTTCGCCCCCTTAGTTCCCCTTCGAGCCGGATTCCGTGGTTGACTCCCCTCCAGGTTTCTTTGCACTTTCCCGGTTTTTGCTGCACAGGATAGTGCACTAGGGAGTTACTCCCCCCATATAGGGATACCTTATTGTGTTTTATGCCTCGTCCTTCTTGTGTCCTTCTGAACCTTTTTGAGGAGAACACTCCTTTTCGCTCTTTTTTCCTTCCCCCTCTTATGTGAACACCTGTTTTCCCAAACTGAGTTCTTGTAATTGCACCCAGGTGTTAACTCACCTCATCCTGAGCCTGTAAAATCTGACTTCTATATGGTCTTTTTTTACCCTTTCCTCCCCCCTCCAGAAAATCCTCCTGTTCGTGTGAAATAAACTTTGTTTTTTCTTTTCTTGTCTTTCTTCCGTCAACCCACAGTCATTTTGTTTGCCCCAAACTCAAAATACCCCTTACAGTTTTTGCTAGTTGTTTTTCCCACATTGTTTTTCACCACTCTCCCCCAGATTTAGGCATAATCCCACTCCACACACCATTGCCTTGTGGGTTTCCCTATTTGCCTTTGATGCACCATTAGCTAGAAGAGTCGAAGCCCTTAACCTGTTGTCCTCTTGCCGGTTTTTTTTTTCTTTCCACAGGGTTGCTGGCTCCAACCTCCAGCCCCCTTTCCTGGTTCTCGTTTCTCGCCCAGTTGTTGGAAGAATGTTATTTTCATTTTCTTTCACTTGCAGTCTTTCCATTGACTACTCCCATTTTGCTAATTTTACTTTTTTTGACCCCCCCGTTTGACAGGGTGATCGATAGACTTATTTCTCTTAGCTACTTCCCCCCTTTTTTTCAGCCCCTTTTTTTTTTTCCTTCCAACAAGTTCTTTGCCAATCAGTTACTCGCCCCCTCCCACTATGATGATCTACAATTGTCCCGTAGGAGCTCTTTCGGTAATTCTTTTCTCCGGCTGTAGACCGTGCCTGATTTTTCCGAACTATTTGAGCATCCTTGCCCTGTCCCTCCTGTATGACATATCACTGTTTAAAGTAAACCATGGGTAGAACTGTTTTTCTGTCGTTGGCCTTGTTTTCCCCCCCTTGGTTTGAACTGTTGTCCTTCCCAACCCCTTTTCCCCCTCCCCTGTGTTAGGCCCTCCCTCCTTCCCCTTTTTTCATTGGCCCGGTTCTTGGCCAGACCCAAATGTGACTGTCACATGAATGAGACAATGTCCCTCCCTTTTCCCTCAATTTCCTTTACCTCATTTTTCCTTGCTTTTTGACCCAGTTCTTTTCGTCTTCTTTTTTGGTTGAGGGGTGCCACCAGCCTTTTCATTCAGGTGAGTGCTTAAATTTTGATTTCCACGCCCCACTTTTCCATGTGTATACTTCCCATGACCTGGCCCCGTTAAGGTATTGTTGTCCCCCACCCGCTTTCTCCCTTCTGACTTTCTGTTCGTAACTTCCATTAACTTTCTCCCTTTTCTGTCTTTATTTCCACCCAGTTAGCTCCCTCCTCCCCTGCTCAGAGATAATGGTGGCCTCCCCTTTTTCTCACACTTACAATCTAGTATTGTGCACTGATTCCCCCCTCCCAACCCAGACCTTCTCCCAGAGTTCCTCCGTATATAACGGTATATTTTTTTTTTTTGAGTCTGATTGTCACACAAATTTTTTCTCTATTACCAAAACTTTTTTTTGTGTTTATTCGCCTATAGCACCCCCCCCCCCCCCCGAACTTCCATGAAATACCCCCACTCAAGATAACCCCTCACCCTTCATTACCAACCCCTTCTTTTTTTGATCCGTTTGCCACCTTTGTACCAGACCCCTTTCCCCCCTAATAAAACACCCCTTTACGTAACTACTGCACTTTGCTTCTTTTTCCCCCTCCCCTGCTACCTTTCCCTGTTACCTTTTCCTTCCCTCTTTGCGTCACCTACTTGTATTCTTCTGTAATTCTTTTGTTTATTAATACCTTGGTGTCCTCGCCCCCTTCTCTGGTATTTTATTTTTTTTCAGGCTCATTTCGTCCCGTTGCAACCATGACCCCCCCCGACTGGTGCCTATCAATTGTTCCTGACTCGGCTTCTTTTTTCCGCTGTTTTTTCCCATTTCCTTTTCACCTTTTTTTTTGACCACCCCGAATTGAAATTGATTGTTCTTCTTATTCTACGGAGCCCTTTGATGTTCCGAACACCATTTTGACTTTCCCCTCTACGACCATTTTACCTTTTTTTTTTCCACCCTTTGGGGGTTTGCTTCCTGCTGAGTCCATCCCTGCGTTTGAAGATTTGACCTTTTTAATCCCCCCCCTTCTTTCTTCTAATTTCCCCCCCCTTTCCGATTCAATTTTTAAACAGTTGAATGTCCATGCCAGATTCCTGAAGTTGTCTTTGTTTTATACCCCAGTCCCTCTCTTGGCTCCCCCTCCCCTTCCCTCTGCACCTTTCAAAGGGCTTCTCAGTTTGCCCCTTTCCTCACTTCCTGCATGGTCCTGGAAGGAAACCCCTCATTGTTATTCCTCATTCTACATTCCCTGGGAGGATTGCCTGTTTCTAGTAATTGCCTTCGGTTTTTTTATTTTCTTACAACAGGGGGTCCTCCCCATTATTGGAAAAAGAGGCCATCAATTTTGACGCTGTGCAGGCGCCCCTCTCGTCTTTTTCCCTTTGTACTAATCTCCGTTGTTTTTGTGAGTCCGTCCTGTTCTCTGCAACCGCTTCAATCAAACTTGACTTTGCACTTTTCCAATCCGTGTTTGTTAACCCTGGAGGTTCAGACATGCCCTTTTTTCCGCTTACCCCCTCCCAATTTTCTCCCCCATATAGTTTCTAACTGATTTTTTAGTCCTACCTACCCCAGGCTTTTTTTCCATCCCCCAAATGACTGCGGGCATTTCCACCCTCTTGAAGCGCACTTTCCGTTTTTGGTCACTTGTCCCTCTCTTCTTTGGGTGAGTTAACCCACCCCCCCCTTAATTCCCTTCTGGCATGGCATCTTTTCACCCTGATCGCTCGGAAATCTCAGACCCCCCTTTGCCTTCATCTACCCCTTGATTAGAAGTTGCACCCTCCTTCCTCAGGTCCTTTTATTACTCAGAGTAGAACACCCGTCGAGTTCCCTTTCTCCCAGTCGTCGCTTTTACACTCCCAAATGTTTTTCTATCTTTTTTCGGTTTTTCCTTCATCCCCCAAGAGACCTCTCCCCCCATTCTTTTCCCCTCCTGAGCACATTGAAAAACGGTTAATAAACTTCCCCCTCCTTTACGCTTTCGTAATCCAAAGGATTGTGTTACTCCCCCGGTCTGCTTGTTGTCGTGGTTCACTGTCCTATCCCCGCTTCTCTCTTTCCCCGTCTATCCAAAGACCAGCTGGCACATGTAATGCCCTTTGGTTTCTTGGCGCTCCCCCAGTAACATGGCTCTATTCCCCCCCCCCACCCCCCCCCCCCCCCCCCCGCCCCCCCCCCCCCACCGCATGCACACCCCCACCACAAACACCTTCCCCCCAGACCTCTTATTCAGCTCCGTGCTATTCCCTCCGTGCGGGTGACTAAATTTTTCTGCATTCGTTACCCTTTTTCCCCCTCACACCTTTTCTTTGCTTAAGTAAAGTGTGTTTTTTTGGGAACACTTTCTACTACTACTTAACCCTGGCCATCATTTTTTTTACCTTGACTTCCCTTTTTGGGTGAGATTCAACTTGTTCTTTGTGAGCGTTATTGCTTATAGTCACCCGTACTTTTTTGTGGTTTGAGATCGGCTAATCACACACAATAAGTTTATTCTTTCCCTCCCGTTCGAACCCACCTGGGTGTCCATCCAGTCCCATCTCACTTAATACTTGTTCCTCCTGTCTAGTATTCTCTTTTATGGGGATTGCCCCTCCCTCCATTCTGTCACAATACTCTTATCCCTGTGTTGCACTCCAAGTATTCCCGGACCGTCTGCGGCATTTTCGGAATTTTCGTTCCTTCTCCTTGTGGACATACACAGAATGAAAAGCACTCAAATTTCTGCCCTTGAAGGGATAGGGGGGGGCCACCTTTTTCTCTCCTTTAATGTGGCAATCCCCTTTGTTTCTCCCCCAATCCTCCCGACTCGATCATTGAGACGAGTATTCTTTATTGGTGTTAGTTTTACCTATTTCGAGAGGCCCCACTTTTCATTTTGCCCAATGAGGTTTGTTCCTTACCCAACACCCATCCTACTATTATCTCCTGCCCCTCCCTACTCGTTTAACAGGACCGATTTCCTCCAGTTGTAATTCCCCTCATGGGACCTTTCCCTTGGGTCGGAGTCCCCTTCCTTTCCCCTCAACACTTCGTCCTTTACTCTATTTTTTTATGACCCCCCTTTTTCTGCCTTACTTCCCCCCCTTTTGTCACTGAAACGAGCACAGCAAACAGGAGATTCCCTGGGTGTTAATGAGATGATTTCAGTACTTGCGTAATGCCCCTTCTGCCTTTCCCCCCCCTTTTCCCAACGGCGTAGCCCAGCGTCTGGGACCTTATATTTCCCCTTGATCCCTTTCTGTCACCCCACTTTTTGCCTAGTTGCTTTACCCCCTTGCTGGCAAAAACTTTTGTGCCATTTCCCCCCCTTGTTTTGGCGCATCCTACCAGACTCCATCACAGGTCCCTTCACCCTTGTCACCTCCTCCCCCCCTGAACCCCACTTCTGTTTCCTGAGTTGCACTGCTCCCAAATCCTATCCCCCAACTCTGCATTTCCCATCAACGGGCGGTCCCTCGCCAATTCCCATTTGTAGTTGGTAAGCCCCTGACAACCATGCCCCTTTTTTCCCCCCCCCCCCCCCTTTTGTACCTCTGCTACTTTTTCCCGGTGCTTCTTTATTCTGTCTTGTGCTTTTCACTTTCATTCTGAGACAAATGCCACTGTTCTGTTTTTGCTCCTACTTTGGATCTGTCTTCTGTTTAATTCGTTTTCTCACTGTGGGTTTGCGAACAGTTTCCATCAACCCCAACTTTCCTGCCCGGCTATATTCGCCTTCTTTTGGACCCCCTTACGGTTGCTCATCCGTACTGAATGGAACCCTACACGACATGCTCCCCCCCTATTGGGGTTTCCCCAACCACCCGACATCGAGCCCGTGGCAGCGGGTGTTGGTCTTCCTTTCCCCCAATGTATCCTCTGTCTGTAGTCCGGTTTTCCCCTTCTTTCAGTATGATGCCTAGTACCCCAATGTGGCCCTTCCCCCTACTTTACCCTGTTAACCCCTGCACCCGACTCCTCCTAATTATCTCCTGAACACAGGTCATGCTTCTTCTTCATACATATCCATGACAGTCCCCCCGTAAAAGTTTCATGTATAGCCTAGATTGAGTGAACGTGAAGTTCATTGATCTTTCTTTATCCACCTTCCTTGATATGTTTTTTCTTACCCCCCAGTGCCGGTCACTTCCCCTTTTTCTGTTTTTCTTCCGTTCCCCTGACAATTGTTACAGGCCTGCAGTCTTCTCTGGCTTTTCCTCAGGGGCAGGTTGTGTTATCCCCCAATTGGGCTGACCCCCCCTGCCCTGATCCTGAGTAACCCTCTTTCCGGTTCTCCTTTCCAATGTGTTCCCCCCGCCCTCCCCCACTTATCCCCTGCCTTTTTGACGCGTTC
>Ga0179593_1671130_pt1 | contig 11873 bp, 13 predicted proteins | sample CZODoug2_1_08_16_FD_185931 | JGI IMG/M metagenome (GOLD analysis project Ga0179593, IMG submission 185931) | Vadose zone soil fungal communities from Angelo Coast Range Reserve, California, USA - CZODoug2_1_08_16fungal (PacBio error correction) | ecosystem: Environmental > Terrestrial > Soil >... | reverse complement strand
TCGTTTTTCCCCAGGCCGTTATCCCGCAATGTGAGTTTTTTTTTTTCTCTTCTTTTCCTTTCAGCATCCCCTTTTTTTTTGCGCCGCTGGGCGTTGTGACTGCCACTCCCCCTCCGGTTTTTCCTTTTCTTCTCTGCTTCGTTTTTTTTTCCTTTTTGCATGAGCGTGAGTTCCCCGGCTTAGGTTTCTCCCCCCCTTATTTTTTCCTCCCGGTGGTTCCCCCCTCATCCCTTTGCTCAGTGTCGCTTTCCTGATCAGACGTTGCTTTTACATCAATTGTCTTCCAGCCCGTTGCCTTTCCTTCAATCCTCCTGCTGAATAAAGGCCCGAACCTCCCTGTCCTACCTGCTTTCCCCTCCTTTCAGCCTCCCTTCTACTTTTTTCCCGGGCCCTCTGCCTTCTTACCCCTGGAATTGGTGAAGACCACCCCCCCCTGGATGTCCTTGCCTTTTCGTTTTGGGGGAGCGTCCTGCAAGGGCCCCCGTTCCCCACATCTCTTCATTTTTTTTTCCCCAGAGAAAACTGGTCCCCCTGACTCCGGGGCAACTTCTTTCCCCTTCCTTCCAATTTTTCTTTTTCCCCTTTATCTTTCTTTCATGGTCCCCCTCCCGACCCCCCCTGTCCGCGGGGGCCAGTTTTGCCCTTTTCTCCTCCTTTACAGTTCTAGACCTCTTGTGACCTTCGGATTCCCTCTTCGGTGTTTCTCTTTTCTTTCCAGCTCTTTTTAGATTTAAGACTGGTTTCCATGCCCCCATTTTAGGTTTCAGCCCGCGGAAGCTTTTCGGCATTTTCCTCTCCCCTTTTTTCGGAATTTTTTCTCTTTTTTCTGGGCCTCTCCTTTTGCCCAAAGGAGGGGTTTTCCTCTGGCAAGATCAACTCCTTTTTGCTTGGTTCGGATTACCAGGTTGCTAGCCCCCTTTCCAAAAACCTTGGGCTGCGGCCGGTACTTCAAGGACAGGTTCTTCTCGATCCTGTGTTCATTTTTTTTTTTTCCCCATTTCCTTTTCTCGAACACTTCCCTTGGACAGGGTGGTTTTTCGTTTTTTCCTCGTTTCCCTTTCTTCCCAAGCAGGCAACTTCTTCTCTTCCCGCATGCTCGAAAGTTTCAGCCCTCCTGGGCTGTCAAACCTGCCCCTGATCCCTGGGTTTTTTTTTCTAGGTTTGCCAACCTTCGTTTGTCCAGAGTTTGATTTCTTCCTTTGACGCGCCCTTGACCAACTCCCTTGTTTTTCCACGCTCCTGTATCTCCAGGGTCTTACAAAGTTTTCGCCTTGCAATCGTTCTTGGTGGTTTCTCTTTCTCCGGTGGTTGTCGTCCTCTTCCAGGGGGTTTTCCCCCCAGTTTTCAATTTTTTCGGGAGCGTTTTCTTTTGTTGTTGTTTTGAGTTCTGAGATTTCCGGTGCCAATCCCCTGTTGAGTCCTTTTTTTTCCACCTGCATTTTCCTCCATTCGGGTTTTTACCCACAACCCAGGGAGTTCGTGTGGCTTTTGCCTTCGGGGGTTTCCAATCCCTTTTTTTTTCTATCACTTGAGCGGGGTTTGTCCCTGATTTCCCAATTTTTTTTTCCGCTTTTACTTCTCGGACTCCGGTCCGCTGCGGTCCCACCCCCACCCCCTTTTTTTCTTTGGCACGTTTTTTTTTTTCACAGGAACTCCCCCCCCCCTGGACCTTTCCCTTCGGGTTATCCCCAGTTTCTTGGAAGGGCCCCGACGGACTACCTTCTCTTTGGTTCTACCGAGTCAATCCCCCGCTAAGAAGCCATTGCTTTCTTCCAACCCTTTCCCGTTTTTTCCTCCGTGCCTCTCCACCTTGTCAAAGGGTACCGTACCTTTCCTCTTTTTTTCGGTCCTTGGTTGCTCCCTGTGCTTAAATCCTTTCCGGAGTGTCCACCTTCTCGGGCATCTGTTTTTTTTTTCTTTTGGCAACCTACGTCGCCCCTAGGTTTTGATCCTTTTTTCTTGCCAGGCAGGTGCCCGGTTTTTGCTTGTTTTTCTTTACCCCGTTTTCCCGTCGGATTGTGGCTTTCTAATCTTTTCCTGTTTCGTCCCACTCGATGTGGATCTCACATTGTCCAATTCTGCCCGTGTGAAGGCACTTTTTTTGCCCTGTCCCCCTTTTCGGATGTTTTCCCCTCATTTTCCCTCGTAGAGTTCACAAATTGCTCATTTTTCCGTGCCCCCTCACCTTGCCCCCTAAGTTCTGGACCTGGATGATCCTTTTCTGCCCCCCTTTGATCTTTTTTTCTCTGTGATTTCCCTCGCTTTGGTAAGACTTTCTCCAATTCCCTTTTCTCCACGTTTCCGCACTCTGTCTTCTTTCCCCTTTCCGTTGTAAGGGCGGTCGCTTCCCGAAACAAGCCACCGACCTGATTAAGAAGGTCTCTTTTTTTCTACTTCTTACGTGAGTGTGTGCTTACCCCTCCCTTTTTCTTCAATGGTGTTACCCCCCTATCAGACTTTTATCTCATCTGAAGTGTGGTCAAACTTTTGGGAACCCCCCCCCTTGGATTTTCCCCCATTTCTGTTTCCTACACACGGTTTTCCAGCGAAATTCTCCGTTCTTGAGTGTTCGTCACGCCCATCACAAACACAACACCCACCCCCCCCAGACCTCGTGTTTCGGGGTCCCCCCTCCCTTCCCGCTAGTGTTTCCCATGATCCTCACAATGCACCCCCGTTTTTCCCCCGCCTTCTTTTTCATTTGTAGCAGTCCTTTGCATACCCCTTTAAGGGGCATCCGGATTGTCTTTTCCACTCGATCCCGATTTTGTTGCTTTCCGTCCACTATCTCTCTATTTATATCTTTTTGTTTGTCTTCCTCTCCCCCATTCCCGTTCCCCCCATCTATTTGTGGTTTGATCCCTGTTCATAGGTGTGCCTTTCAAGTTCCCTCCCAACCAAAGCCTCCCCCCTTCCAGTGTTTTTTTTTTCCGCCAACATACAATCTTTTTACACTTTTTTTTCGTTTCCCCCCGTTTAGTTTGTTTGTGTTTTTACGCCCTCCAGCCGGGCGTTAGATATTTTTCCCCCCGACCCTGTTTTTTCTTTGTTTTCCACCCGCTTCTACCATTTTTTTTTCTTGCCCGCTCCGATGGTCTTCCCCAATTAATTTGTTTTCTTCATCCCCTCGTTCCCTTTTTTTTGCCCCGTTTTTTTCCCAATTTCGAAGTCACTATCCAGTTTCTTCTTTTTCACCCGCCTATGACCCTCATTTTTTCATGGGGGTCCACTCTAGACGTTGTGCCGGTGTCCCCTTGTCCCCCAGGGTTTTAAATCCTATTGGGGTCCGGGGTTTTTTGAGTCTGCTTCAGCCCAGGGGTTCCCCTTCCCCTCTTTCTTTTTTCGAGCCCACGGACAGATCTTTTTTCCCAGATTTTCTCTCCAGGGACCTGACACACCTTCTCTTGGACTTTTTTCCCCCGAAGGTTTGAGACAGCATATGCTCCCCTTGTTTGTGATTACTTTCCGGATTCCCTGATTTGGGCCTGGTGTTTTTTTGTCAGGTTCCGCTGCTGTCCCCTCTTCCTAATAAACTTTCCATCGGCGGGTGAGTTTCACTCTCCCTGGTTTTTTTCTAATTTTTTTTTTCTCCCCCGCCTTGATTTTTAGAGTCATCCCAGTGAGTTTCCGTTCCCCTTTTCACCAATTTTTCCCCCCCCTCCAAGGCCGTCCATTGGGGTCCTAGCAACTTTTTTTTTTGAGTTGTACTTTGTGCTTACCGACCCTCTAAGCCAGTGGTGCTTTTGCGTTGCACCTGGGCCCCTCCATCCCCTTAACGCTGAGGGAAAGGCCTTCTTACTCCCCGTTTTTTTCTGATGCGGCGTCTGGAACATTTTTGCTGACCTTGTGCCAGGGGTGTTGTCTTTCCCTCTCCCCTTGTCAAAGTTGTAGCTGTGCTGGCGCGACGTGCACGGTACTAAGCCGGGTCTGTGGTCCCTTTTTATCCCACCTTTTTTTTCTCTCTCGATATTTCCCCCATTTTTGTTTGGGTCTTTTGCAAGGTGCAGTTCCTTTTGGTTTTTTACTCCGTCACTTTTGATTTTGTGCAGGTTGTTGTATTTAGAGTGTGTGGGATCCCGCAGGTCACTCATGCCCTTTCGGCCCTTTTCAACTCATTTCCAGATTTTATTCTTCCTGTGGGTGGTGGTAGCCCTTTTTTTTTTTGTTTTTTTTCTGGTTTTCCTCCCCTTTTTTCGGTCCTTTTTTGGCACCCGGGGTTCCCCTTTTTTTCCCAGTGTCTTTTTCCTTTTTTCTTCTCTTTTCAATCCTCTCCTTTGTTTTTGTTTGACTTTCGCCTTCCTGTCTTAGCGCCACGACCTTTCCCCCCGGACACCACCACCCACCTTTTTTTCAGACCTGCTTTACGTTGGTTTTTCCGTTGAAGGTACCCACTTGGTGATCTGACCCCCGCCCCGGATTTTGATCCTTTCCGCGTGTTTTTCCGTTTTTCTTCCGGATTCCCTGGGGTTTTTGGACCCGGCCCCCCACGAATGCACCGGCTCTGTTTTCTGGTTTTTTTCTCCCCCTTTACCCACTTGACCCCAAAGGTCCAAAGAACAAAAACCCCGGTCTAAAACCCGCAGAGCCGACCTCCCGCCCCTCCCAACCCTTAGTATGTGTAAAGGGGTTCTGCCTTCCTCTCTGACTGACCCCCTCCCTAGCCCCTGTATGGTTCACTATCCTTTACACTCTTCATCTTCCCGCCCCGAGGCACCTGCCCGTCCACTCCTTATTTCATGAGAGTGCAGGACCCTTAATATTTTATTTCTTAATCTTTTCAAGCCTCGCTACCCTATTGTACTACCTTCACACAATCCTTCCTTTTTGTTCCTTGAGACCCTTTTTTTTAAGTCCCTCCCAAGGGACATGGTAATTGTTGTGTTTCTTCCCTTTCGTACCTTCCTTTGTCAGCCCCCCCCTTGGCTCTGTTTTGATTGTCCCTTGTACGGAGTAAAGTCCTTAGTGAGGGTTCTGAACAACTTTCCCCTCTAACCAAGGAGGCTTTCCCACTTTTCCCCTTTTGCTTTCCCGGGGTGGAGGCCCCGGCAGCTTTTCGAAGGGTCTTGACCCCCACCCCCGCTCTTTTTTCTACTTCGAAGCAGCTCTCGGGAGTCAACTCTCTTGTACTGTTTTCTGAAAGATCCTCGGCCAGCTGAAACCACTGTTTTTTTGAGTTTTTTCCTTTGGCCTATCTTTTTTTCTCGGTCCCCTGTTGACCAATACTCCCCCGTGCTCGCGGCCCCACCCGGCCCCCCAATTTGGATCCTTGGCGATTGGAAAGGTATTTCCTTTCTTCCCCCCCCTTGTTGGACTCTTTTGGACTTCCCCGATTTTTTTTTTAACTTTTTTTTTTGTGAGCGTGCGTACCCAGGTTTACCCCCCTCACTGGGGAAGCCCCTTCCTCCCCCCTCCCCCTTAGGTCCTTTGTTTAGTTTTTCCACGGTTTGTTTTTTTCTCCTTGCTGTCTAGTTTTTTGGTTTTTCACCGTGAACTTTTTTTCAACGTCTTTTCTTTTTTTTTCCCTTCAAAACCCATCTATCACTTTGGTGAATCTCGGTCGGCTGCCAAGGTCCTACCTGTCCTCGTTTCTCCTGTTTTCTGTTGGGGGTTCTTTCCCCTTTTGTTGAATTGTTTCCTGGGTCCTCGCTTGGGGTTTTCCCCCCCTGCCCCCCCTTTTTTTTTTTCCCGCTTAATGCAAAGGGGGTCCTTTTTATTTTTTTTTCTGTGGCCAGCATAATTTTTCCGGATGGTGCATGACTTTCGCACTTTTCAGTTGCGGGTCCGAATCCTTTTTATAGTATTTGTTGTTTGGTTTCTTTTTGAGATATGATTCCAATTCCTCCTTAGTGAGCCTTCATTGAGCTTTTCATTCCATGAAACACCTTTGGTTTGAGACCCGCTTGTTTTCCTCACGCACTTTTTCCTACAAATTGCCCCACTTTGTAAAAGGGGTTTTCCTCTTGATCGCTTCCTTTTTTTTTTCGATTGTTCCCGGGCTTGTGTTTCACGATAAAGGATGTGGTCCCCGTTATTCGTGATCTTTCGGCCGGTAACGTTTCGTTGGATGGAACAGCTTTCCTTTTTTCCCCGGTCCCGGGCCTGTCTTTCCTTTTTCCATACCCCGTGGGGCTTTAAACCTTTATTCGACTTCCGTAAAAGTTACATCTGGCCGACACTTGTTTTACTGGCTTCAGTGTTTTTTTTTTTCCATTTTGTTTAGACTTGCATTTTCCTTGTGAAGTAACGATCACCTCGGTGCATCCCCTACGTCCCCCCTTTGTTTGTCTGATTCTTGAACTCCCCAGGGTGTACACTTTACCCCCTTTTTCCCCCTTTTTTTCCCAATGACCCTCCTTTCGGACCCTCACAATTTCCCCTTTCCCCCCATCTTTGGATCTCCCCTTTTTTGGGTCAGGAGTCCGTATTTTTTCCCTTGGGCTTTTGGCTCCGGCCTTGGGTAGAATTGGTGCCTTTTCCCAAAGCTTTGCGCCCTTGCGTTTTCCCCTTTTTTTGACCATCCCTTTTTTGGACCCTCTTTTTCGAAGTCGCCATGAGTCTTCCCTCTCCTCCCCTTTGAGTGGCGTTGTCTCTGATCGATCGGCTGCCAGGCGACCCCCCCCTCCGAGACTCCGTACCTAGGGACTCCTTTCCCCCCTTGTCACTCTATTTTAATTTTTCCCCCACTAGGATCCACGATTAACCATTTTTACCCCCCCGATCACTCTATTGGCCTTCCCACCTCCGCGTCCCCTTGTTTCTTTCTACCTCTTTTAAACCACTTCTTAGCGCCCTATCCCCTCCATTACCACCCCCCCCCTCCCTTCACCTCCCCAACCAGATTCTCCACCCCCAAGCCCACAGCCCTTTTCCTTATCCTACCTCATCCCAATCCTCCCGACTCCCTTGATACCTTCTCGCCCCTCCTTCTGCTCTCCTCTTTTTTCTGCCCTTCGGCCCTAGGTCTTCCATATCCCCTAACCAAGGTGGCTAGGGGCCTCGAGTTTTATCTCTATGTCTCCCAATTCTTGCTTAGTTCTTCTTTGTCACGGTCAGTAGAAAATTCAGTTTTTCTTCAAATTTTTTTCTGTACAAGTCCTCCAGACGGTAAGGATTGTGGAGATTCACCCCAGCCCGTGGGGTCCTTCCACCCCCACACAAGATCCACTTTGGCCCAGGGGCGCAATTTGGAAGGTTTTCCGAGTCCTTATCCGCGGTTACAGTGCTCTCAAGCCCCGTTCATTGCTTTCGCAAAGTTTTTGTCTTCCCAGTCCTTCTTTAATTTTCCCCCCGTTCTGGATTCTCTAAAATTGCGGGCTGGTGTTTGTTCTGCTTTTTTACGGGGTGGCACCAAAAAACGTCCCGTCTTGTTCCTCAGTTGAGGTCCTTTTTTCATTTTTTCTTCAGGCCCCACCCTTGTTTGGGGGGATAGCCCCGCGGGGTCCACATAAGGCTTGGTTAATTTCCCACCTGGGAACCTTTTTAGCCTCTTTCCCATGTTCCGAGCGACCTGGGTGGTGGGTTTTTTGTGATCTTTTTTCTTCCCTCTGCATTTTCCCCCTTAGAAAACCGGGATTTCACCGGGAGATTTTCTTAATCCTCCTTCTCCTGGTTTCTTTGGTTCTTCCCAATGTTTGTTTTCTTTTCCTCCTCACAATTTTTTAGTTCCCCCCCCCCCAAGGGGGAATTTTTTTTGGTCGATCTGCCCCCCTCTTTTTTGTCACCTTTTCCGGGTCTGACAGTACTTTCCTGCAGCGGTACCAGCGGGAAGTTCGTTTCTTTTTTTTCTTTTCTTACGCTGTCCTCTCTACTGAACTGTACCCTACGAGCCCTTTTTTAATGTTGCTCTTTTCCACCCCGAGAAACCAGACCGGTCCGGTCGACACTTTGGTGACCCCAGCACACACGAACCCCCCCTCTTAGTAAGTCCGGAGTGATATTCGGTGCTTACCTTTTTTCTTCCGCCAAGCCCTTTTCCCCCGCAACTCTCTTCCTCCTCACCTTGACTCATCTCGATTTTTTCTTTTCAGGTCCAGGCATTTACCTACCCCAGGCCCCCGACCCATTGCCACCTTTGTCCTTTGAAGGTGCCCCCTGTTTCCTCTTCCCCAACCCGGGGCCGATGATAGTATTTTTAGTAACATGGTGCCTTTGACTTCCCCTCAACCCCCCCCTGGGATGCCCTTTCCGCAGACGGAGATTTTTTTCACACAATGTACTTTTGCCAATTTTTTCCTGTCGGAGGGAGTTCTTTCTGTCCTCTCATTGGGCCCCCCATTTTGTCGGTCTTCACCTGGCCTTGTTTCCTTTGGGTGCGTGGGCGGGTCGCACCTCAACTATTCCAACAACACCAATCCTTTGTACCCGACTTCTTCCGTGATGGTTCATTCTCCCAATTTTTCGAAAAGGGGCGTTCGGGATCTTGTTCACCTAGGTGGGTTTTCCGAGTCGCCACAGGCGGTGCAGAAGGTTCACATCACTTGTCCCGGGCACAAAGAGGGACTAGGGCCCCTCTAAGTTGACTATCCAAGTCTCTTTGGTAAGTTGACATCCTTCCCTGATTCTTTCCCTGGGCTGGGGACAGGATTCTGGCCACGTCCCCTTTTTCCGTTTCCCCGGCATTTGAAGTTCCCTCAAAGCCACTGTTCTGCCCTTTGATCCTTTCCCTGGGGCCACCTTTCTTAGGGATCGGTGCCTTTTTCTGAATATGTGGCATGTAGGTTTTGATTTTAACTCAGTGGGAATTCGTCGCCAGTTCTCACTTTATTTTCGTCCAACATCGGTTTGTGTTCAAGTTTGTTTCCATTTGTGCAAATCCGACCGGTCCCGTCCGTGTCTTGCCTGCTTTTGGGAACCTACCTCGAAGGGGGTTGGCAACTCCAGCTTTTTCTGCTTTTTGGTGCCACAGTTTTCCCTCCTGACCGGGGACGACCGCCTTGTTATTATGTGATTAGTCTGCCCTTTTGCTTCTTTCTTCCCCACATTCTTCCCGTTTTGAAGCAAACGCTTTCTCCCAGTTTCGGTTACTTCCCTTTCCTGAAGTTTTGAGAGGTCCTGTTTGCACTAGAGACGTGGGTTTTTTTATTGGTTCCCCCCTGTTTTCCATCGCCTTCTTCTTCTGACAAATTTTTGATGAGCTTTCCCGCCCTACACAGGGATATTTCCTTTTCCGACTCGTCCTCTTCTTTGTTCTTTTTTAGGAGCCTTTTTCCATCCTATCCTCATTTTTTCCCAGGCATTCTTACCGTGTGTAGCCACCCACTGGCGCGTTTTTTGCCCTGTTTTGCTGACGATGGGCTTCCGAACCTTAAATTTCACTCACTTGTGTCCTGGGTTCCTGTCCCCTTGGATAATTTTTGCAGGCTTACCTGATTGGCAGATTGCACTGGGGACGACTGATTATACTTCCCCCACCTTTGTGGCACCCGTCTGGGAACCCTTGTGATCTTGTATTTTGGCTTTCCCCCCCATTGGACTTACGAACTGTGACTTTCCGTCCTCTGTGGGTTCTCTCGTGTGGGCCCTCTCCCCAACATAGGCAAGGCATAGCTTTTTTTACCCCCTTCTCCTTCTGTGCAACTTTTAAACCCGAGGATTGTTGTTTTGATGGTGCAAGCGCGGATTACTGATTTATTCTCTTTTCAGTCACTGGATTCAGAGACGGTCGTACTCTATTGGTTCTCCCATTTTCATTTTCCTGCCCTTGCCCCTTTTTATTGACAGTTTAAGTTTCCGGTAGTTTCATGCTCTTTCGCCCCCTTTTCATGAAGCCCCACCCCCCCCGCCGTAACACCTTTTAATGTTGATGTCTGATTCTGGTTGACCCCACAGTTTCGTGGGCCTGCTTCGTGATTGTCGCACCCCCGGCCCAGGCCCATGGCCCACGAAGGGGATGGGGTCACCGCTACCTTCGTCGTTTTTTTTTTTTCTTTTTTCTGCTTGTGTGAATGAGCCCCCACGTCGACCTTCCAGTTTTTTGCGCTAACAGTGCTGTGTTTAACCTTCGGTGTGACTATTTCCCCCCCCGGGCAAGGTTTTCCTGGTCCCCTCCCGGCCCGGAGTTCAACAGCATCTTCCAGAGAAAAACATTGCCGGGAGAGCTGAGATCTTGGAACTGTTTTTTTCGTCCTCCCTTTCCGTCTTTTTTTGTTCCCCACGTGCAGGTCCTTCTTTTGTTTTTTTCGCGAGAGTTGCTTGCCCCCTCTGGTTTCGTTTGTGTCGGTCCTCACTCATTAGGCTTTTGTGATGCACATTTGGTTTTCTTTTCCCTTTCGGAATTCCAGGATTTTGCTTTTTCAGTGTCCCGTTTTTTCATTAGCCTTCCCTTTCCCCCCCTTACGTTATTCTTGGTCACACTTTAAGTTACCGGGTCGGCATGTCCCCTACCTGTGGGTGGCGTGGACGTCGGTAGGTGTGTTTCTTCCTTTGTTTTTTTTACTTCTACTCTTTGTGGGTGCCAACTGGGCCTCAACGTGCTCTTCCTGTTCTTCTTTCCTTCTTTTTCTTTGCTTTCACGTTGTCAAGCAATGGTTGAAATTTGTTCGTGTTTTACCCCGGCCCTCCTAGTTTTCCGAGTCCCCACCCCACCTGCAAGGAAATTAGGGTACCTATGTTTGTTGGTTCCATGTCCTTTTTTTTTTGACCCAAACATGCCTTTTCTGTTTTCTTTCTCGGCACCAGGGAGGTGTCACCTACCCAAAGTGCGTCCCTTTTCGCCGGGCCGTTCTCGCCCTTTTTAGCAAGAAGTTCACTTCCTCCGGCAGAACCCCAACCACTTGTATTTTTTCAACTTACCCAGCAACCAAACGGTTTTTTTTCTTCTCATACTATGGCCTTTTTTTACGCTTTTTTTCACAGAGCACCAGGATCGATTTTTTCCCCCCCGACAACGACTGATCCGGGTACTTTTTGATTGTCCTTTCACTTATTCACTTAGGAGGCGTACCAGGCATCTGATCTGTTTGGCCAGAATAGTCCGTTGGTCTCCACTTCCATGATCTCGAGTTTTTTTAAACTGCGGAGCGGTATATGGTCTCTTGTGTCTGGTTGGGTTACCGAGTTTTCCCAGTCTTCGTCCTTTAGAGGACCTGTGAAGTGTTTCTTTCCATGCTGGGGGTCGGTCACCGGTGTTGGATGGTTGTTGGGCGTCCATTGTCCCCCTTACGCATCTGGGCGGTATCGCAGCACCTTTTTCTCTTTTTTTTTTTGAGCCTTTTTCCTTGTCGGCGCACCTCACCTCACATCGGGAGTTGTTTTCAATTTGTCTTTTTCTGTTTTTTTTGCCCCTGGTCCCCTTTTGACCACCTGCTCTCCCTCCCGGCTTTACGGCCCATCCCCCTTTTGGCCTAACTGGAGGCCCGGACCCTTTTTGAGCTTTTTTGCTACGCCGTTCAATTTTTCTATATCTTTCCCCCAGGGCCTGTTGGCGCGTCCTTTTAAATTTGTCTTGGTTTCGCCGGTTTCTTTCCAATGTTTTACCCCCGTCCTGACATTCCCCCCCCCCCCCTCGGTTTTGATACGGGTACGTTAATCCTTCCACCTGGCCCCCCTGTGTTGTGTGCAATGCATTCCCCTTACCCGTGCTCCCCCGTATTTTCTGAGCTGCAGCTAGGTTCCCCTGGTTCAGTTTTTAACCCACTTTGCTGGATTGTCCATTTTTTGTTCTATAGATGGCAGGTAAACTGCGAACTTTCTCGCTTGTGACTAAACTTTTGGAATTCTTGTTCACACTCCCCCCCTTCCGTTTACTTGACCATCTACTGCCCTGGGTTACCGGGACAGGTCGCCGGCCTTTTTTTTATTTGCTTTCACAGGTGTGATCCCCTTTTCATGTAAGATCCTACAGTGTCCCTGATTGACATTTGTTCTACTTTGTT
>Ga0179593_1596533_pt1 | contig 11873 bp, 26 predicted proteins | sample CZODoug2_1_08_16_FD_185931 | JGI IMG/M metagenome (GOLD analysis project Ga0179593, IMG submission 185931) | Vadose zone soil fungal communities from Angelo Coast Range Reserve, California, USA - CZODoug2_1_08_16fungal (PacBio error correction) | ecosystem: Environmental > Terrestrial > Soil >... | reverse complement strand
CCTCCCTTCCGTTCCCTGACAGGCAACACTTGAGCCGGAAGAAGAGGGGAGCCTTTTTTTCCTCCACAGGAGAGAGTATGAAAATGCACCCCCTTAACCCCCCTCTCGAACTCTCCTTTCTCATTGTCGAAATAAATGTACCTTCCCCCCCCCCTTCACGTCTCTCCCCCCCACATTCACGAATCGCCGTATTGATTAACGATCTCTTTCCCCCGTTTCCTTGGAGGTGAATTGAAATCACCTCCCCGTCTACTTCGGATTTCCTCCCATTTCTCTGAAGTAGAATAGGGTTTCCCCCTACAGCATCCTCTTTTTTTTCTGGAGTTAGAGAGGACTGGCCTACTTCCCCCCCCCTCCTTTTCCCTGGCATGTAAGTTCTTTGTCTATCATTTACCCCCTTTCCTCCCCCAGCCACAATTGATGTGATCGAAAAGTTCCTTTTTTCCCCTCACTGGAAGAGCTGGTTGGCCAGCCCCCCCCTCTTTTCTTTTTTTCAATTCTGTTTCCTTCTACGAACACGAAAACGATCCCTCGATATACGAGCAACACATGAGTTTTTTCCCCTCCTTACCCCTCTGTCTCGGGCAAAATTGAGCTCTCCATCGCCGTCCCCTTTTTCTTCTCCCCTCATCGAAAGAGGTAATTCGACTTTTTTTCCCCCCCTAGTGCTCCCCCTTTCCTTCTATCTCTCAACAAGACAAAGACGCTCTGATTTTTCTTTTTCCTTTGCCTGCAAAAGCAGAAGACAATGCCCTTTCCCCTCCATTTTTCTCCGTAGTCACTTTGTGCTGCTCCTTTTGGCTTTTGGTGGGGACGGCACCGAATTTTCTTTTTTCTAAGAAACATCCTCCCCCGCTTTTTATGTCCCCCTTCTTTCTCTCCCCTTCACATCGCGTCGAGGAGGGACGCTGTCTTTCCCCTTTTACTCTCTATCCTTCATTGTTCTGAGAGTGTGAACTTTTTCTTTCTTCCCCCAAAGTCTGCCCCTCCCTCCCCCCGTCGGAAGGATATGGACTGATACATTCTTCCTTTCCCTCCCCCCCCCCTGCGGAAATGAAAGGGAGGCAGACTTTCCCTTTTTCGTGACTGGTCCCCCTTTTTCGTCTTTTCTCTTCCCCCACCACCGGGGTTTTTTTTTTCCTCCTTTCTCTTTACAACGCTTGGACAACGTGTTCCTTCTTTCTTTTTTTCCGCCCCGACTTTCTTAACCCGCCTCGTCTATCTGCTCGATGATCCGCACCCCCCCTCTTCTTCTCCCTTAGGTCGAAAGCTACAAATTCCTCTTTTTTCTCCTCCTTTTTGTATCCCGCTTTTCCCCCTTCCCCCCCCCTCTATGCTGCTTCGGCCGACGCTTTGGCGCAGTGGTGCTCCCCCCCCCTCCCCCTTTCTCCCCCCCTCCCTCCTGATAGCAGGAACAAAATGGAACAACGCTTTGTTCTTCCCTCCTTCTCCTTTCTCCCAAATGTTTCTTCTTGAGCGCCGAGTCGCCGCATTGCATGCAAGGACGGCTTCTTTTCCCTTCTTTTTTCTGAAATCGTAAATTTCTCTTGCCGTCCCCCCCAAACTGAAGTTGTGGTGGTGAACAACATGTGCTCTTTTTTTTTTCTTTTTTTTTTTCCTCCTCTCTGTGAACGGGGGAAAGTGAATGAGAGATCCCCTTTTTTTCTTTTTCTTTTTCACCAAATGTTTCTTTTCGAAACGCTATAAAAGAAACCATTCGAACTCACCCTCTTCTTTTCCCCTTTTCCCCCCCCCTCCTCCCCCTCCAGGCGAGTGGAGCGAAAAATAGGCTGATTCTCTCTCCTCTTTCCCTTCTTCCCCTTCTTCCCACTTTCTTCTCTTTTTCTAGTCTGAAGGAAGAAGTGACGGACATGTACTCTCCCTTTCCCCCTTCCCCTTCTTTCCTTTTCTTCTCAAATTTGAGCTAGACCACCACTACTTCCTCTTTTTTCCTCCTTTCCCCTTTCTTTCCCGTACAAGGTGTCCCTTCTCCTCTCTCAACCCCTCATGATCGACCAGGCGACCAAGCCTCTTCCCTTTTCCCTCCTCCTCCTTCTGACAACAACCCGTCTCCTTTTTTCCCGAGATTTTTTCGGTTGACACAACTCCAATGTCAGGCGTCTTTTTTCCCCCCTCTCCTCCTCCCTCACCAACGTGAGCGTAAGTATGGAAGCGCCTCTCCCCCCTCTTTTCTCCGGACCCAACCCCTCCTCCCCTTCCCCCGCCCCCGACAAACGAAGACCGAAACGCACTCCCCTTTTTTCTTTCCCCCCCCTGCCTGCAGGGTAAATAAGAGAAAAAACTCACCCTCCCCTTCCCCGTGTAAAGTTTCTCTTTCTTATAATTTGCACAAGAGAATTTTGTACAGCCATAGCCTCTTTTCTTTTCCCTCCTTCTCTTTTTCAATAAGAATAAGTTGTTGTTGTTGAGAGACTTCCCCTTCCTCTTTTTTTATGTGTCCCAATTTCTGTTCCCCCATTGACCTACCTTTTCCGTCATTCCCTTCCCTGCCGCGCAAAGGCCGTGGAGCGAGCGCGGGGGCCTCCCCTTTTCCTTTTTTCCCTTTTCTTTTTCATTCCGAAGTTGGAATGTGGTAGTTTCTCCTTTCCCCTCTTTCGGCTTCTTTTTTACTTTCCTTCTTCCGATAGTGACAAAGTCATCATGCCGGTGCTCCCCTTTTTTCTTTGTCCCTCGCAGGCGCGGGTGAGAACCATCTCCCCTCTCCTTTCTTTCCTTATACTGTGTTTTTTCTCTCTTTTTTCGAGAGTCTTGGTCGACTGGTCGATCAGGCGGGTTTTTCCCTTTCCCCCCTTTTTCCTTCCGCGTTGACCAAGAGCAGGTACGGACCTCTTTCTCCCTTTTTTTCCCAAACTCAGCCTCCCTCTCTCAACTGTGAGATATCAATCCCTCGTCTCCTTTTTTTCCTTTTTTTTTTTCCTTTTCCAGACTAGAAAAAGCAGCCGTAGGCGGCTCCCCCCTTTCCTCCCTCCTCGGGAAATGCGTTTTTTCCCCTCGCTCCCACCTCTCTTTCTAGTATCGCAGACGGAAAATTCATACAGTAAGCTTGGCCGGCGATGTTTTTTTTCTTCTTTTTTCCCCTCCCCCTCCACTCTCCAAAGAAGTGGGGGGGTAGTCCCCCCTCCCCCCCCCCCCTCTCCCTCCTTTTTCCTCGCAATGTTAGTTTCCCCCTTGCAGCAAGAGGGCCTGAGCGGCGCCCCCCCCTTCCCTGTGCATCTCAAAGATCCATATAGTCCGGTTCTTTTTTTCTCGCTTCTTTTTTTTTTCCTTCCGCTTTCTGCCCCTCCTTCGCTCCTTCTCTGAGACAAGTCGTTATCTCATCTGCATGGGGGATTCCTTTTTTTCCTTTTTTTTTTTTTCTCCCATCCCTTTTTCCAGTGTGAACGGCGAGAAGGAGGAGTGTCTCTTCTTTTTCCTCCCTTTCCCCCCACTGCGCCCCAGGCCCCCCCTCTTTTTCTCTTCATTGTCACCAGAGGAATCATGACAGACATCTTTTTTTTTCCTCCCCCCTCAGAATTTGAGATTTAGACCAGTTCGCCCCCTTCCCTTCCCTCCTTTTTTTCCTCCCCTTTTTTTTTCCCCAGTTATAGTGACCCCCGGTTTTTTTTCTCCTTCTTGGTGCCACAAAAAACCAAGCCGTCACCACGTTGTCCAGTTTTTTTTTTTTCCTTCCCCGTCTCCCCCTTCCCCTCTTGCGAACAGGTGGGGGGGAAGAGAAATGCTCACCTTCTCCTTTCCTTTTCGCGCTTCCACTTCCTTCCTTTCGCAGGTGCGTTATGGCAGTGGAGTCTGGACTTTCCTTTCCCCCCTTTCCTGGTTGTCGAGATTGAAAAGAAATGTCCAGGCCCTTTTTTTTTCCTTTTTCCCTTCCCCTCGACATTAACTTCCCTTCTTCACATTCGTGGATTAGAGTAACCTAGACGCTTTTTCTCCTTTTTTTTTCCATAGGTTAGAAGATAAAGACTCCCTCCCCCTTTTTTCCAGGTTCTTCCCCCCTCTTAGGCAACTTAGACGCGCGAGCCGGCTTCGGCAAACTCCTTCCCCCTTTTCCCTTTTCCTTCTTTTCTGGTGAAGGAAAGGATTAAAATTACTCCCCCTACCCCCCTTTTTCTTGTTTTTTTTTTCGTCTCTATTTCCGCGGATATACGCGGGTTTGACACGACACCTTTTTTTCCCTCCTTTTCTAGAAAAATCCTGATCACAAAACCATCCTGTACCCTCTCTTTTTTTTTCTTTTTATGGAGACAGATTTGATGTTCGCTTAGGGTATCGATTCTCGTGTCGTATTAAGTCACCTTCTTTTTCCCTCCTTTTCAATAGGGGATGTGAAAAAAGCGCGTCCCTTCTTTTCCTCCTCCCCTCGACCCATTTTCTTTCACTTCTTTGCGAAAGTGATAGACGAACAGGATACGGAAATGCTTCTCCTCTTCCCCCCCCCCCGGACGCTCTAATCGACACCACCATTTCCTCTTTCCTTTTTTTTTCTTTCTTTTCCGAGTTTCCCACCCCCGTACTTTCCCTCCCTTTCTGTTCTTTAAAAGATAAGAAGTAAAACGGTTCCCCCCCCCCCCCCCAAACTCCGCCTTCAATTCACCTCCCAGACGACGAATATCTTGAGCCGTCCCCTTTTCTCCTCCTTTCATCGAGAAGGCCGGCATGTGGTGTTTTCCCGTCCTCTTCTTCCCTTTTGTCGAGAGTGTCTCCACCCTTGGGTTAGGAATTTTTTAAGAAGCGATACTTTTCTTCTCTCTTTTTTCCCCCTTCCCTCTTCCGTGAGGAGGGTTGGCCTCCCTCTTTCTTTTTTCCCTTAGGGCTTCCCACTCTCTCTTTTCCTAAAATAAGTGTGTTGTGAGAGCTCTTTCCCTATTGTGTCCTGAGAAGAGAGGGAATGGCGCCCCCCCCTTTTTTTTTGTTCGCTCCTAGTTTTCCCCTGTCGCGCGTCTGAAAATGCTAAACATTTCTCCCCCCCCCCTCTCTCCCTTTTATTGTCCCCCCCCCTCCGGCACGTAGCGAACATTGCTTTCCCCCCTCCTCTCCTTTCTTAAAGGGAAGGCTCAAGATATTCTTCTTTTGAATTCCCCTTCATTTCCTTAAGTGGACTTTTCTTTTCCTCCCATCAGGAAAATGTCCTTTCCTTCTTCTCTCCTTTTTCCGTCCTCCCACTTCCTGTCCTTTCTGCGGGTGGTGCTTCTTTTTTCTTTTTCCTCCCTTTTCTTTCGAAATGTAGGCCTTTTCCTTTTTTTCGGAGTCCTCCCCCCTCCCCCCAATTGATTGATCGAAGTGCTTTCCTCTTTCCGCGATTGTTGGAAAGCCCCCCCCTTTTCTTGCCCTCCCTTTCCCCCGTCTTTCGATATCGGTGACGGAATACGAAAACGATCCTCTCCCCCCCCTTTTCCCCATCACTTAAAGATTATTAGCAATAGGATTCGTTCCTTTCTATCACTTTCCAGGTCTCCTTCTTTGGTATGAAGAAGCATAGAACGAGTCCTTTTTTCCCCCTCTTAGAGAAGATTCCCCTCTTTCTTCTCTACACCCTCCTTTTTCCCCCCTTACTTTTCTCTTTTTTCGAGTAAGGTGATACGGGCCGCCCCCTTCTTCCTTCCCCCCTTCCCTGCGGAGGAACCTTAACATTGTGCGCTCTTCTTTCTCTTCCTTTCGAACTGCTTTTCCCCCTCCTTTTCTTGGGTAACCCTGGATCTCTTTTCTTCCACGCATAACAATCTTCCCCCCCCCCTCCTCCATTTCATCCACGACTTTGATATCTGGAGGCTTTTTTTTTTTTTTCCCTTTCTTTTTTCCTCGTGCAAAAAAGATGGCCCTGGACATTCTTTTCCCCCTCCTTCCAGGTGGTTTTCTCCTTTCCCCTCCCTCCATGCAGAAGAACGGTCACTTCTCCCTTTTTTTTCCCCCCTTCAGAAGAGCCCAGAGTTTCCTTTTTTTTTTTCTAGGCCTTCTGTCTTCCTCGCCTTCTTTTCAACTGAAATGTTAGGTTCCCCACTCCTTCTTTTTTTTTTTTTTTTCCCCCCGACGTTGATAACGATTCCGACGTCCCCCTCCCCCCTTTCTTGACAAACTTTTCTCCCTCTTGTTTCGAACGCTACAAAATTAGAGGTTTCGCGGAACACTCCTCTCTTCTTCTTCCTCTGGTGAAAATAGAAGCTAAAAATCGAATTTTCTCCTCCCTTCCCCCTTTTTTTCGGGGCTTCCCCTCCTTTTCTTTTTCTCGCAGGGAAACACTGTCCTTTCCTCTCCTTCCCCCTTCCCCATGCAGATGAGAGTAACGAGGGCTCTAAGAGAGAGTTCCCTCCCTCTTTTTTTTCTTCTCCTTTTTGGGAAGAATCACCCCTTTCGGACCTCTCAAAGCAAAGGAATTCTTTCTCTTTTTCCCCCCCTGAAGTGGGGTGGTGAAAACCCTTTCTCCTTCCTTTCTCCGATTCCTTTTTCTCCTTTCTTCCCCCTTTCCCCTTGTCTTATGAGCGGGATCGAGTGTTGATAACCCAAAGTATTTTTTCTCCTTTTCTCCCCCTCCCTAAACATAGACGGACGAAGATGACTTTTCTTTTCTTTTTTTTTTCCTCCTCCAATCTTTTCCCTTTCCTTGCTCCTTCTTCCGGCTTGACATGGAAGCGGAAGCAGACGTCGCGTTTCTTCTTTCTTTTCCCTCCTATGGTAAGAAAAATAGGCCGGCCTCTCTTTCCCCTTCGCCAAGCCCCGCTTCCTTCCGTTCCTTTTCCCGCACAGGAGTACGTAAAAGGATCTGGGTCACAGCGGATTTCTTTCCCCCCTCCTCCCCCCCCGCATGATCGAACAGTCCTTTCCCCCTTCCTTTCTTCCTTCCCCACCATATTAGACTTTGGTGACCATACCCCACCTCCTCTCTTCCCCCCTCTCTTCGGAGGTGGACAAAATCAATGTCATTCCCCTTCTCCTCCCCCCCCCTTTCCCCCCCTCTCACGGCCTGTCTCCTTTTTCTTTCATCTACCTCCAACGCCCTTACTGGTGGCAATATGAGCTCCCCACCCGGGTCCCCACCTTTTTTCCAGGCCAGCCCCCCTTCGGCTCTTCCCCTCTTGCGCGGCCGGCCTTTTTTTCCCCTTTCTTTCCCCACCCCGAACTTCCCCTTTTTTTTCTTCCTCTTTTTTTTTCTTTCTGAGGTTTTTTTGTTTTTTCCCTCCCTCTATTTTAAATATATATCTTTTCCTCCTCCTAAGTTGTTTTTGTTTCTTCTTTCTTTTCTTCTTTTACCAAAAGATCTTGTGCAAAATCTACAAAAGGAGGAACCGTCCCCCCTCCCCTTTCTCTTCCCTCGGGTTGTTTGGTTTCCTTGGATTGGAACATGAGGAAGAGAAAAGGACCTTTTCCTTTTCTTTTTTTTTTCTCTTCTTTCCTCTTGTCGAGGAGGGAATTGGCGATGGTGTAAGGCCTCGTTTTCCTCTTTTTTTGCAGGACGTACCCTTTCTTCTTCTCCTTCTTTCCAAGTCATGCGATGAACGGGCTAAGCCGCTTCCTTTTTTTTTTTTTTTCTTTCCTCGTCATTTGGTATGGTAACCAAGGATACTTTTTTCTCCCTCCTTTCTTCTTTTTTTTTCGAGATTTTGTTTTTTTTCCTCTCTTTCATTTGACGGCGTCTCAGAGGTTGACCAGAGCCGGGTACGGACGTTCTCTTTTTTCCCCCTTTTCATACGATAGTGGAGGGGAGAGCGCCCCTTTTTCTCTCGATCCGGCGATTTTTCCTTTCCTTTTCCAGAATAGAACCAGCGCTTTTCCTCTTCCCCTTCTCTTCAGGAAAGGGTAAGATGGAATGCGTCTCCACTCTCCCCCCTCTTTTTTCTATTAGAGTCCGCTCCCCTCCTTTTCCCTTCCCTTCTATGGTGAGTTAGAAAGGGTTCTCCCTTTTTTTTCCCCCTCCCCTTCAAAAAAATAAGTGGGTTTTCTCCCCTCCCCCTCAATTTTTCTGTGTTCCTTTCTCTCCCTCTTTCAGACAGAGGGGAATGAGAGCGCAATGGTGTTCCCCTTCTCTCTCCCCCCTTCTTCGGTGAGTTTGAGAGTTCAGGCGCCTCTCTTCCCCTCGTTTTTCTTTTTCCTTCCTTCAGATCCTCTTCTGTCCTCTCCCTTTCTCATATACAAGCGTTATCTCATCTGAATTGGGGATTTTTTTTTTTTTCCTCCTTTTCCCCTTTTTCAATGCCGAGAAGGAGGAGTGAGAGAGGACGTTGCGGCCCTCAGTTTATTCTCTCCCCCTTTCGTCGGCCCTTCTTTTTCTCTTTCCCAGTGCGTACTAATGACAGAAATCGATACACTCCTTTTTCTTTTTTTTATCCCCCCTCAGAATTGGAGATTTAGAAAAAGCGTCCCCTTTTCCTTTTTTTCTCGTAGCCATCCTTCTCCCTTCTTTTCTCACAAACAAAAAAGCAGTCACAAGTTTTGTTTTTTTCCTCCCTTTTCCCCCCCCATGAGAGGAAGATGAGAAAACTGTTTTTTTTCTACCCTCTCACCTCTTTCGGTCCATTTTTCCCTTTTCCTCCTCCCAATGGAATTTAGACAGGTGCTTTTTTCCCTCTCCTATTCTCCGTCAATATAAGTTAAGAAGGGTGTCTATCTTTCCCTTTCCAGGCTCTTCCCTTCCGCAAAAAATGAGTATCCTTTTCCTCTTAAGGCGTCTCCTCTCTTACTCTCTTTTTTTTTTCTGAGTGTTCAACTCCTTATTCTTGTGATAAAGGCGGTAAACAAGAAACTCTTTTTCTTCTTCCCTTTTCTCCCCTCGCCGGCTTCGGCGCAATCGCGACACAATGGTAAGTTTCTTCCTCTTCTTTTTTTTGGTGTCCCTCTCTTCTTCCTTTTCTTTCCCGATCGAAGGATTGTGGGAAGGAGATCTCCTTCTCCCCCCACCCTCCGTAGATGAATAGTTAGATGTTCTCTCCCCCCTTTCCCTTTTCTGCGATCCTTCGTTTTTTCCCTTCTTTGCCTCTCTCGGAATTGCTGGGACAAAGGAAGGGGGGCTTTCCTTCTTCCTCCTCTCTACTGGAAGGAATTGACCCCTCTCCTCTTCTTCTTTCCCCCCCCCCTTTTGCTCTCAACCTATCAATCCCTGTTTGGCTGTGTTTCGGTAACTTATGCTGCCGCACTTTTTCTTCCTTTTTGCAGGGCTTTACAGTTAAGAAAATTTCCTCTTCTTCCTTTCCCCCCATCTTTCTCTTCTATGCCTTAGTGAGTTATGGAAGGACCCCCTTTTCTTCTCCTTTTTTCTTTTTTCTCCCCCAGATAAAAGTCAACCCTTTCCCCCCTGATTGGCCTTCCTACGAATATCTTGAGCCTTTTTTTCTTCCTCCCCTTTTTGGTAGACGCCCCTTTTTTGCCTTCTCCTTTCCCCTTTAGTCGACAATGACTTCCTTTTTTTTTTCCTTTCCTTTTTTTCCCCAAAGAAAATGGGTATCTTTTTTTCCTCTCCCCGGCTCTCTCCCTTCATCCGGTTTGGAGCCCTTTTCCCCCCCTTTTGCGAGAAGACTGTCTCCCCTCTAATCCCTTTTGTTCCTTTCTTCCTCCATACCGTGGCCATGCGAAGAGAGGGTGGTCGTCCCTTCTTTTCTCCCTCTCGGGGAATGAGGAACGCACCGTCTCTCTCCATTTTATTTTTTTGTCCCTCTCGTCCAGAGACAGCGTCATTGTCTCCCCCCCCTTTCCCCTTCCCGTAGCGATACATTGCGTCGACCCCCCTTTTTTCACTCCCTCCTCCCCCTGCTCCGTGGCGGTGCCTTGTCCCCTCCAGAACATCATGACGGGGTTTTTTCCTCTCTGGGGAAGACAATCCTTGCCCCTTTTTCTTTTCGGGGTACTCCCTCCTCTCCCGGCATAGTGCCAGTTTTTTTTTTTCCCGGCGAGTCGGAAAATGTTTAACCTCTTTCCGTACCTGTTCCTTTCCTCCCAAAAGAAAAATTGATTTGACGTCTTTTCCCCCCCCTTCCCCTCCGGGGACGAGATCTTTTTTTTTTCCTTTTTTTCTCTATCTCGGTGAAGGAATACAGAAACGATCTCTCCTTCTTCCCTTCAGTGGGTAAAAGCACCTCCTCTTTTTCCCTATTCTAGCTCTCTAGTTCTCATTCGTCTTTTTCTCCCCTTCCACGAGTAATAGAAGGCTGGGTGTGTAGTGCAACCCCACTCCTTCTCTCTTTTCTTTCCCTATATACTTAACCTTTTCTCCCCCCTCCCCCCTCTCTGGCTTTTTCATTTTAGAGTAAGGGATACGGTTCCTTTTTTTTTCTTTTTTCCTTTCCTTCTCCCCTACCATGTGCGAGAGTCGAGCCGAAGCCGGTCTTTTCTCCCCTTCCTTCTCTTCCTTTGGAACCTATTCCCCTCCCTCCCTCCACGGCTGAGGCGTTATCGGACCATAACAATATTTTCCCCTTTCCCCCCCCCCCCCCCTTTCGCGTAGAGGAGGAAGATGACTCCCCCCCTCTCTCTAGGATCCCCCCTTTTTTTCTTCGTTGTGAACGGGTAGTTGTGAAGAGGCACTCTTCTTCCTTTCCCCTCTTTTTCGACAAAAGTCGGAGGATATGGACTGCCTTCCCTTCCCCCCACTACCCCCTTCCAGGGAGCAACCCTTTCCCTCTTTTTCTTTGAAGTGAATACTTTGGAGCCTTCCTTTTCCCCCCCCTTTTCCTCAGTATTTCTCTCTTTCCCACGCTTGGACAAACGTTTTTTCCCCCCTCTGTTGATACGATAGACGGAACCATCCCCCCTCCTTTCCCCCAAATTTACATTCTTTTTTTCTCCCTCTCCAAATTCTGAGGTTTAGCGACACTTTTTTTCTTTTGTTCTTCTTTCCCTTTGTGAGTACTATGGTGAAATAGCCATCTCCCCTTCTTTTTTCGCCTTTGTCGACCTCTTCCCCTTTCCTCGCCAACTAAATCCTTTAGAAGGGAACACTGGAACAAACTTTCTCCCTTCCTTTCTTCCAATTGCAGATGAGAAACGGAATGTTCCGTCGGTATCTCCTCTTCTCCGGTTCCCCCCCTTGTGAGAGATGGCGCCTTCTTTTTTTTTTTTTTTCTCTCCCTTTTCACAAAAGAAGTTGTGGTTTTTCCCCCCCTTTTTTTCCCTCTGTATTTACGGTTTTTCCCCCTGGTTCTCCTTTTTCCTTCTTTCCTCCACTCAAAGGGCTATGCGGGATAGAGTGCTACCCCCTTTTTTGTTTTCCTTTTCCTTTTTCCCCTCCCCATTCGAACTAAACATAGCAGGCGCCCTCCTTTTTTTTTCCTCGAAATCGTCCCCCTTTTCTTCTTTCTCCTCCTTCCATCGACCCTGTCCTGTGATCTGAAGGCCCTTTTTTTCCCTTTTTTCACTTCTTTCTCTCGTGACGGACATGTAAAGAGTAAAGCCCCCCTCCTCCCTTTCCTTTTCTTCACATCGCTAGTTTCCTCTTGGCTTCTTTCCTTGACATGCAGGAGTCCGTACCCGGCTCTGTGTTCCCCCCTCTTTTTCTTCCTCCTTTTCCCCCCCCTCCTATAGAAAGGAGAAAAAGACTATAGAAAACGCTCTTCTCTTCCTCTCTTTTCCCTGTGAACTCTTTTTTCTCTCCCCTCGCAATGAGAGGGTGACCCCCCCCCCTCTTTTTTCCTTCTCCCGGAATAGCTTTCTTTGTCCCTCTCCCTTCCCCCAAAGTCTCTCACCTCCCTCCTTTTTGTTTCATTATGAGAGAAAAAAGTGGTCAACTTTTTTTTCCTTCCTCCTCCCTCAATCACGATAATAAGGTGGAAGAGATAGCGCCCCCTTCCCTTTCTCCTTTTTTTCCCTCAAAATTTTTCCTCCCCTCCTTTTACGGGAATACTGAGGGAGATTGCAACCCCCCTCTTTTTTTT
>Ga0179593_1545362_pt1 | contig 11873 bp, 18 predicted proteins | sample CZODoug2_1_08_16_FD_185931 | JGI IMG/M metagenome (GOLD analysis project Ga0179593, IMG submission 185931) | Vadose zone soil fungal communities from Angelo Coast Range Reserve, California, USA - CZODoug2_1_08_16fungal (PacBio error correction) | ecosystem: Environmental > Terrestrial > Soil >... | reverse complement strand
GGAATGTGTATAGGTCCTTTTTCTTCCCTCTTCCCTCTCTTTCCCCTCTTCTTCCATTTTTCCCGAGTTAAATCTTGTCTTCAGAGCCCTTCCCCCCCTCATCCGGGCAAGTTATGAGAGGAAAAAGGGAGCTCCCCTTTCAGGGCGCAATTCGCCTTCCTGGGCATCAATAAAGGAACCTTTCCTCCTCACGTTGCCATTTGGCCGCCCCTCCTTTCCCCCTCGCGATAGTGGAGAGAAGCCCTTTTTTTTTTCCTTCTGCCCAGGTAGCATTTTCAGGCCCTTCCCTTTTCCCCCCCCGGTGTGTTGGAAGGATATTAAAGCTGCCCCCTTTCTCTCCCCACCCCGTCCGACATCAGCATACCCTCTTTTTTTTTTCTTTCCTCATCCTCCGTTGGGTTGTTTGTTGATTTTTTCCCTCACTGAAACAGTGCGATTTTTCTTCCCTTTTGTGTGCCGGTGCACAATCCTTTCACAACTCTTTTTTTCCCCCCCCCCACCGTTTAGGGGAGGGTATATTTCTTTTCCTCTTCTTTAACCCCCTTTGTCAGAGTCTACCCTCCCCCCCCCGACAAAGTGGCCTGCTCTCGGTCGGTCTGAATTCGGCGCGGAAAATTGCCACACGTGCCTCCCCCTTCCCCCCCCTTTGGATGGAGTGATACTGATCAGTCTCTCCTTCTTCCCCCCGGGGGTGAGATATGGACGAGAAAGTAAAGATCTTCCCTCTTGAAATTTTTTTCTTCTTGTTCGAACTCGAATACAAACTGGTTTTTCCCTCGCCCAGAAACCAGCTCTTTCCCCCCCCCTCATCTCAAGAGAAAAAAGATAAACATTCTTTCTTCTCTCTCAACGCTTTTTTTCCTTTTTTCCTCTTCGACGCTAAAAAAAGAAGCTTTCCCCTTCCTTTTTTTTTCGGACATGGAATATGGGGTGGAGGTTCTTTCTTTATTCCCCTGAGAGAAGGGGAAGGGGGAGCGAAGTCCCCATTCCCCGGGGAGGTCCCCCCCTTTTTTCCGTCCTCTAGGGACTTTTATGGTTCGCCCCCTCTTGTTTCGGAAGGGGGGGGGGAGGCTTTTCCTTCCCCGACGGCAAGGGTCGCTTTCACGGGCGAGAGGGGGGGGCGAGGGGAGTCCCCCCCGCCTTCCTTTCGTTTTTTTAGCAAAAAAAAACCCAAGGAAGGAAAGGGCTCCCCTTTCGGTCTTTTTTTTTTCTCCGGGGGGTCCGCGTTTTAGAGTGTTTTGTATTTTTTTCCCCTTTTTCGTTTTTTTTCTTGGTTTGTTTTTTCTTTTCAAATTGGGCACCGGCCCATTGACTCCCCGATTCCATGAGATTCTTTTTATCTTCTTCTTCCTCTCCCTCGCGGCTTGCGGAGGGTTTTTTCCCTTTTTCTTTTTCCCCGATGCCAGACGGCCAAGGAATTTTTCCCTCCCCTCTTTTGTGCGCTTCTTTTTTTTTTTAACTACGCGAGTTTTGCCTAGTGGTTTGACAGGATGTTGTCCCTCCTGCCCTCTGCTGTTCTGGTCAGCAAATCCTATTTTGTCCCCCTTTTTCCCCCTAAGAAATTATTTTTCCGGATTTGTGAGAGAGGGGGGAAACGTGGCAGGTTGTTTCTTTTTTTCGTACTGGATTCCTATACACCTGCTTTTTTCCCGGGAAGAAAAATGGTCTTTGCTTATCGGCGTCCCCTTCCCATCTGTGTAAAGAAATCCTCCTTTTCACCCCCCCCCCCCACACGACGGGGAAGTTCTTGTGGATTTCCTCTTCTTATCGCTGGTTGACCGCCCCCTTTCTCGAAAAAGAAAAATCCACCACCTCCCTCCCTCTCCTTGCCGTTTGAACCTTTTTCCCTGCCCTCTTCATTACCCCCTTATGGTTCCCACCCTTATATTTCCTCTGTCCCTGTCCCGCCACTTCTCCCGTCTATTCCCCCCCTTTCTCCTTGTCTTCTCTTCCCTTACCCCTTTTACTTTTACCTTCCCTCCTCTCACCCACTTATCCTCTCCTCCCTGTCGAAATAAAAAAGTGCCCCCCCCTACTTTTTTGCTTATCTTCTCTTAGAAGTTCCCTTTCCCCGTGGTTTTCGCTTCCCCCCCCTTTTTTTTTTCCCCCGGTCGCTCAATCATCGCTTTCTCTTTCCCTGTGGCGATTAGTTCCCTTTCCCGAGCGGCACAATTGAAGCTAGTGCACTCCCCTTTCCCCCCCTTGATCACGACTTTCCCTATCAGTCACGAGGCTGCCCCCCTTCCCGCTGTGCACGTCTTCCGGTAGAGGATTTCCTTCCCCCTTTTTTTCCCCTCAGACCTTTCGAACCCTTTTTTCCTCCATTCGAAGAGTGGAGTTATTCCCTTCTTTTTGGTTCTCTCAACCCCCCCCCCCCAGTGATGATCAAAGTTTTTTTTTGTTTTCCACAGAACGGGTAAGGTTAGGAGGCCCCTTTTCCTCTTACCCCCTTTCTTTTCGGCAGGCCCTCTTCCTTTGTCGCGGATTTGAAGTGGACACGGCTTTCCCTTTTCTCGAACCCCCTTTCAGTTGGAGGGTAAAACCCCCCCCCCCCCCTTTCTGGGACGAGCCTTTCTCCCTTTATGGACTTCCTCTTCAATTCGAGCCCCAGCTGCTATCAGTCGAATAGTGGATAAGCCTTCTTCCTCTCTCTGGGTTCAGCCTCCCTTTTTTTTCCGCGCCGGCTGGCCGAAGAAATGATGCCCCCTTCTCTCCCCCCTGCCCAAGGAGACACTCCCCCCCCCAGTTAGCAACTCGTTTCTTCCACGTACAGAGAAGGGTTTTTTTCTCTCCTGAAGGGGATTGTTAGAAGATAACCAGTCCATTTTTTTTCCCCCTGAAAAGGCGCAAAAGTCGCATTAGGCTCTTTTCTTTTTTTTTTTTGCAAACACAGTAGTAATTAAGTGAAGAGTCTTAATTCTCCTCCCCCTCTAAATTTGAGAGGCTCTGTAATTCCCCTCTTTTAATCTTCCTAAGTAAGTTTTTTTTTTCTCTCTTTTATACACTCCTTTCCTTCTTCTGTAGCTGCTTAGGGCGGCGGAAAGAAGTAAGAAGGTGTCCCCCCTTCCCCCCCTTTATCTCCTTCGACTGGCGGCTAAGCTTCCCCTCCTCCCCCCCCATCCCTCCGTTTACCAGAGAAAGAGGATTATGTCTTCTTTTTTCTCTTTTTCTCCCAACTTGGTGAGGAGTTATTTCTTTCTTCTTCCATTGGGCAGTTACATTTTGCTCTGTTTTTTCGTCGGCCAGCTTTTAGACCCCCGGCGTCAAAAAAGAGCTCGTTTCTCCCCTCCCCCTTTTCCCCTCTCGACTGATTTTAGGCCTTTTTCGCGCAGCGCGATGATGGTAGAGAACCCCTCCCCTCTTTCGGTTCGCTCTGGTTTTCCCAACACAAAAAAGGAAGACCTCATTTCTCTTTTCCTCAAGTGTAAATACCCAGGGCGCGTCCCTCCCCCTCGCGGTTTAACCCCCCCCAGCAAAAAGCTCCCCCCTCCTCCCCCCTTCCTTTCTGTGTGGAAACACACCCTCTTTTTCTCCTTTTTGTGTATTGTGTTTAAAAAACAGGTGTTTTTTCTGTTCCTCCCCTCTTATTGTCCAGGATAGTCTTTCTTTTTTTTTCGGAGTGGTATTAATAGAGTGCGCATTTCCCCCTCTCCAGCAATGTCTTTTTTTTTTTCCCCCGCGGCGTGAAAAAGAAGTTCTTCGCCTCCTTCTCGTTGGACATGATTTCTTCTTTTTGAAAAGGTGTCCTTTTTCCCTGCTTCAAGGGTTTCTGCCTCCTCTTTTGTCCGGGGGGGGTCCTTTGCCGTCAGACGAGAAATCCCTTTTTTTTTTCGAGGAGGAGGCTCCCCCTTTTTGGCTGCTTCGAAAAAAACGTTCCCTGTCGAGGGATTTCCACTTTTTCCTTTAGGGAAAATGGGGTTTTTTTCTTTCTCTTTTTTTTTCCCTCTCGCGCTGCTACCCTTGTCCCCTCCCTTCGCGGGGTCGGAGGGGGAGTTTTTTCCCTCTTTCCCCTATCTTTGACGCAACTGTCTCAACTTTCTTTTTCCCCCCGCCAGTATTAGGTAGTTGATCCTCTCTTCCGGACACGTCCCCCCCAAAGCGGAGAATAGACTCTTTCCCTCCCCCCCCCCCCTTTTCAAAGAGGATTCGCCCCTTTTTTTCCCCTGGCCCCAAAGGAGTGAGTATCCTTTTCCTTTTTCCTTTTCCCTTCCCGCGATGGGGGGCTCACCCCTTTTCTTTTTTTTCTGCACGTGTAGAGTCTGAAGTGACCCGCGCCCCCCTTTCTTCCCCCTTCCTCTTTGAAACTCTTTGATTTTTTTTTTCCCCCATGGCAAAGCTCGTGAGCGAAGTTTTTTTTTCCTCCACGATTAAGGGCTCCCCCACACGGCGAAAGAGGGAAGCCTCCCTACCCCTTCTTTCCTTTTTCTCGTGTATTTTTTTTCCCCCGGCCCAGCCGAAACGTGCAAGGCGACAATTTTGGGTCCCTTTCCTTCCTTTCTTTCCTCCCTGCGAACTTCTTCCCCTGGCCGAGAGGGGGAAGTAAAACAGTGTAACGTCGCTGCTTCCCTCTTTTTTCCTCTTGTGATCGCGAGGGAAACTTTTTGCCTTTCCCCCCCCTCCACCGAAACGTGGAATGTCTTTCCCCCTTTTTTTCTCTTCCGCTGCCCTTCCCTGTTTTTTCCTCCCTCTCTACGGTTGAGAAATGGAATTTTTTTTCTTCCCCCTTCTTCCCCTTTCTTTCTTCTGTCGCTTCGCTTTTTTCCCCGTTGATCAACCCAATCATCCGGCACTTCTCCTTCTTCTTTCTCGCACACGGGTTTCTTTTTTTTTCGCCTCTAGAAATAAGAGGCCTCCCTCCCTCCCCTTTCTCCCGTGCAATTGCCGCTTCAAGCCCTTTCTTTGCTGCGCAGAAATTGGCGTTTTTTTCCCTCTTCCCTGGTCGAATGTCGCGTCAATTTTCCTTTTTTTTCCTGCCTTGGGCACGATGTGAAAAAGGCCCCCCCCTTCTCCCCCCCTTTTTTCCTCTCCTTTCTTTTAAATATCTCTCTTCCGATCCTCCCTTTTTCCTTTTCAGGACTGAGGGGAGATCCTTTTTTTTTTGCTAGTGGACGGGTGCACCCTGAAGCTTTTCCCCCACCACCGTTTTAGAGGTATGTCACCCCTCTCCCCTGGCAGTTTTCTCTTTTTCCCTCCACGTGCTGGATCTCTACTTTCTTTCCTTTTTCCTTGAATCGGGAAGACTTGCCCCCCCTTTTTCCCTTACCCTCCCGGGGGCCTTGTTGGTCCTTCTGGCTGCCACCAGGGTGATTTATATGAAGTCTCATCCTTTTTGATAAACTTCTTTCTCCCCTGTTTTTCCTCGAATGAAGGAGGAAAAAGAAAACTCTTACTTTCAAGAGAAAGATTTCCTTGCCCCCTTTTTCCCTCGATAAATAGGTTAGAGAAGCTTCATGCTCTCCTTCCCCCCCCACGCAAGCTGCCCTGAATTTCTTTTTTTTGTCGGGGGGAGGAGACCGCTTTTGTTCCTTCCCCCTTTCCTCGCGATCCAGCCCACCTTTTTCCTTTTCCCTCGGGAAAAAGGGTGAGTCTCTTCTTTCCTTGTCCTGGTTTTCCGCGAAGGAGAAGGAAATCCGTTCTTTCCTTTTCTCTGATAGACCGTATGTCCTATCCTTCCCCCCCTTTGCACGGTCGGGCGGGGGGGGCCCGTTTTTTTTTTTTTGTTTTCCCCCCCCCCCCCTTTCAACTAGAAGGTCGTTCACTCTTCGGGTTTCTTGTAGCCCTTCGCAGTGTTTGGAAGTTTTTGATTTTTTCCTTTTCGTTCTTTTTGCTTTAACCTTTCTGCCTTTTTGCCAAAAGAAACACTCCCTTTCCCCTGATAATCCCCAGCCCCCCTTTTCTTTTTTCCACATATGGGCAGTAGTTGAGAGTAAAACTCTGTCTTTTTTTCTCCCCCCCTTCGCACCTTTCTCTACCCACGGCCCCTAAATCCCCTCTTTCCCCTTGCGTAAGAAGATGTGGAGCGCCACCTTCTCCTCGCGACTGTTTTTTTTTATCTTCTTCTTTTCTTTGTGAAGAGGGGGATGTTCCCCCTTTTGTCCTACAATAATGCGTCGATTCTCTTTTTTTAGTGGCAGGGAGGAAGGGGAGGCTGCGTCGTATCGGGTGATGGAACTTAGTCCCTTTTTTCCCCCCGACTGGAGGAATGCCTCTTTTTTTTTCCTCCCCAATTTCTTCTTTTTTTCCAACTCCGAAGGGAAAAAGGCCCTCCCCTTCGCACGAAGTCTTTTTCTTTTTTATTCCCATCGCTTTATTATCGATGAAGAAGTCCCCCCTCCCCCCTTTTTGATGGTTGATCGCTCTCTTTTTCCCCCTAGCGCTCTTGTCTCCCCCTCTCTCCTCGGGGAGGGAACATCCCTTTTTCCCCCAACTGGTAGCCTTAAACCCCTCCCTCTTTCCCCCGGTGTTTTCGCTTCTCCCTTTCTTCTTCCTGAAAAAAAACCTCTTCCCCCTAAGCCTGACCCTCTCCCCACTAAGAGTTCTCCTTTTTCCACTACGATTTTCCCCCCACGAGCAGTAAGGAGGGATGCAATCTCACCTTTTTCCCCTCCTTCTTTTCTCTCTCCCATTGATGGGCAGAGTATTTTCTTCTTCCGCCCAACTCCGGATTTCCCCTGGCAATCTACAGGTAGAGAGCTTTTCCCCCCTTGCTTCACCAAACCCCCCCCCCCCCCCTCCTTCCAGTAGGGTGTCCCTTCCTTTTTTTTTCTCTTTTAGGGCCTTCCCTTCCTCTTCTCTCGCGTTGTGCTGATCTCCCTTTCTGCGTCTGAGAGATTGAATTCTTTTCCACTTCTCCCTCGTGTTTGCTTCCTTTTGGTCTTTGTTTGTACCCCCTTCTTTCCTGAGGTAGGAAGAGGTTAGATTTTTCACCTTTCTGCGTCAGTCATGTGGGAATGTGACAATTCCACGCTCATCATCTTGCTTCTCGATCTTTGGGTCTTCTAGCCACGATCTTCTTCCTTTTTCGCGTGCCGGATGGACTACTCCCTTCTTCTTTCCCCCCCCATCTCGCACCCAAATGTCCTTCCCCCCCCCCTGATCGAAGCGGCGAGGATATAAAGAGTGTGATACCCACCCCCTCTTGATCTTTCCCCCCCCACCCCTAAGAAGGAAAGGAGTTTCTCTTCTTCTCCCCCTTTCTTTTTTCTCCTATACCTTGCAGGTTTCTTCTTTTCCCATAAAAGAAGAAGGGAATTTCTTCATTTCACGTCTCTCTGTTATGTTTGAAAAGTTAGTTACCTCTTTGCCTCCCCCTTTTCTTCTCTTTTTTTTGATAGATAAGATTTTTTTTTCCTGAGCAAGGAGTGGGAGGAGATATGATTTTTATACTCCCTCCTGTTACTTCTCCCCCTCCTTCATCGAAAACTTTCCCTTCCTTTTTTTTTTTTTTTTTTTCTTTCTTAGCGCGGCACGAAGTAAGAAGGTGGAAAAAACCACCCTCCTTTCCCTCACCCTTTTTCTTCTTCTTCCACTTTTCGCACATTTTCAAGTTAGGCCCCCCCCCCCCCCTATCAAACGACGGGATCTGTAGTGGGGGGGAGTGAATTTCCACCTTTTCCCCCCCCTCCCCTCTCTTTCTCCCGCGGTATCCTTCTTCCTTTGCCTTTTTCCATTTTGGAGATGGTGAACAGGTTCCTTCCCTTTTCTTCTCTCAACCCCACTTTCTCCCTTTTCTCCAGCCCGCCGATAGATCCCACTCTTTTCCCTTCCCTTCCCCTTCATTGCCACCTCTCTTTAATTGAATAGTCAAGAGTGACCCTCCTACTCGTCCTCTCTCTTCTTTCCCCCCCCTTTTTCCTCCGATTCGACCAAAGATGGGCCGGTCCCCTCCCTCTCAAGGGCACTTTTCTTTTCCACGGTAAGAACACCTCCTACTCTCCCCCTCCCCGTCTTGACCCCCCCCCCTTTTTTATGTGTTTACACCAGGGTTAGTAATAAAAAAAGCCTCTCTCTTTCTTCCCCCTTTTTCGGTTCTTTTTTTTTTTTCCCCTGTTCAAATCAGAGAAAAAGCCCTTCTTCTTCCCTCTGTTTGCACCCTCTCCTCAGAAGAGGGAATTGATAGTTTTTCCCTTTCCTTTTATCCCTTTCTCTCTTTCCTTTCACTAGCTAAAGGGGTGGACTCTCCCTAGAGGTTGCCCCTTTCCCCCTCTCTCTTTCTTCTTCTTTCCGGGGAATCCACCCCCCCCTCTTTTTCAAGTTCTTTCTATCTCTCTCTCTCCTTCTTCCATCAAGAGGACGCACCCCCTTCCCATCTTCTTTTGTCTCTTTCCCCCCACTCCGAGGAATCCCCCTTTTAGTCCATTCCCCCTCGATAGAGATGAATCATCCTCCTTTTTGGTCCTTGGGAAGGTGGAAATTATTCTTCCTCTACTTCCCTCTCTTTCAGGGTCATCTTCCTTCCCCTCCTCTTCCTCTTACTACAAGAATAAAATGAATTTACCTTTCCCTCCCCCCCCTTCTCCCCTCTTTTTTTTCTTCCAAATGTTCCCCCCCGTCTTCCCCCCCCTCCTTCAACGGAAAGGGAGTGCCTTATCCCCCCCCCCCTTTTTTCGCTTTCCCCCTCCCCCATATTTTCTTGAGTACTCCCCCTTTTTTTTTTTTTTTTCTTCCTTCACCTTGTAGATTCCCCCCCCTTCCCTTCTCTGCTTGAGAGAAACTGACTTCTTTTCTTCCTTCTCTCATGAATTTTCGTTTTCCCTTTTTTTTCTTTTCACTTCTTTCGTGGAGAGAAGGACCCTCTCCCCTTCTCCCATCTTTTTTCTCTTTTCTCCCCCCCCCACGCGAAAGAGACCTCCCCCCTTTTCTTCCCTTTTTGTTCCTTTTTTCTTTTTTCCTCCCCTGTCCCCCAGCCGAAAAAGTGAACAGGAGGACACTTTTTTCTTTCTTTTCCAGCGCACCAGACTCCCCCCTCCCCCCTTTTCCTGAGGGAAAGTAAAAAGTGTGCCCTGCCTCTCTCTCTTTTTTTTCCTTCTTATCGCGAGGACTAAACAGCCCCCCCCCCCCTTTCCCGAACGTGAAATGAGGGATTCTTTCGTCTTTCTCCCTTTCCTCATCGCCCCTTGCTCCTCCCCCCTTTTTCCTTCTTCCTTTTGTATCGGTCTCTTGAGATTAGTGAATGACCTTCTTTTCCCCCTTTTTCCCCCTTCCTCGTTCGCCTCTTTTTTTTGCTTTTCCTTTCAGTTTTTTGGATAAAACAATCCCCCCCCCCTTCCCCCCTTCCCTTGCATTCTTCTCTTCCATCTCTCTCGAATAAGAGGGAATCCATCCATTTCCCCTCTTCCCCCCTTTTTTTCTTTACGCCTCAATCTCCCCTTTCTCTTTTTGCGCGCAAGAAAATTGGAGTTGGTCGCTGACGACTCTTCCTTTCCCCCCCTTCCCTCTCTACCTTTTTTTGCTCTCCAGATGGAAATGATGTGCAAACGGTCACCCTTCCCCCCTTTCCTCCCTCCCGCACTCAGTTTTCATCTTTCTTTTGTTTGAGAGGAGGAGAGGAAGAACTCTTTTTTTCCTGTTTTTTCTTTCTTTTTCCCTCCTTTGCCCCGGCGGGAGATAAGGAACCAAACCCCCCCCCCCACCCTCTTATTTCCTCCCCCTTTCGAAAGGGCAGGGGTTCTCTGTTCTTCGCGCAAAATGAGAGGAGCCGTTTTTTTCCTTTCCCCCAATTGCCCACCCAACTTTCCCTTTTCTTCTTTCCTTCCCTTCTGGATTAGAGGGAGGATTTGCTCCTTTTCTTCTTTTCTTTTCTTGGCCGCTTTTCCTAACTTTTTCTTTTTCCCCCACTTCCAGGGTTCTTGATTATTCTTTTCTCTCATCTTCTCAAAACTTTTTTTTTTTCTGCCCTCTCCCTTCCCCCTCATTCTTCAAGAATATAAAAGATACCGATTCACCCCCTTCTCTTTTCGGATCTTCCCTTTTTTCTTTTCTTTCCCCTCGTCTGATAAAAAACGAAAGATCCCTTCCCCTCTCCCCGTTTTTTTTTTTTTTCCTTTGTTTGTGAGTGGGGAGGAGTATCCCTTTCGCTACTTCAACCCCATCGAGAGGTCTTTCTTAGAGCCTTTTTCTCCCCCCCCCCCCCCGGGGGGAAGGAAGAGAGGAGGGTCGCTCTGACCCTCCTTTTTCAGAAAAGGGGAGGTGATCGAAACGAGTATTTAGTGTTCGCCAGTTGCTGTTGAGCTTTTTCTTCGGGGTGTTTTTTTCCTTTCCTTTCCCCCCCCTCTCCCATAAAACTCACCCTGTTTTTCCTGTTTTTCTCTTGTTTAGAGTGTTTTGTACCTTTTTCTTTCTTTCCCCTTTCTTTCTCCCCCCCCTCCAAGCCATAAGCATTCCCTTTTTCTCTCCTCCCCTCTTTTTCTTCTTTTCTTACCCCTTTTCCCAGGGTTAACTTTTATTACTTCCTCCCATTCATTTTTTTTGCGCTTTCCTGTCAATTGTGGGGGAGAGAATCGCTGCTTTCCCCCCCCCCCTCCCCTTCTTTTTACGATGCTACCTTTTGGCCCCCCCCCTTTTCTTTCTGTTCTGTTCAGCAAATTAATATTTGAAAATTGGGGACGGTACATACTTTTCTTCTCTTTCTTTCTCTCTCTTTTATTTCTGTTTACTTGGCAGGATGCAGGGTGGAGGAGGTTGTCGTCACCCCTTTCCTTCCTTCCACGAAACGAATTTCTCCGTGCGCAAAGGTGAGGAAATTCTGTCCCCCCCCTTCCTTTCTGTAACGCCCTCCCCCCCCGCGTCTGTTGGAGTCCTCTCCCCCTTTTCTCGATCGGCTGGAAGAAGGATAGAACATATAAACCCCCCCCTCTTTTTTTCTCAGCTCTTTTTTTTTTCCCCCTCCTCAGCGCTATGGTGAGAAAGGGGGGGTGAGAGAGGGATGGTATCGCCACTCACGGGTCTCCTGAACCTCTCCTCTTTCCCCAAGGGGGTTTTTCTTTTTCTTCCTGACCCCAACCCCCCCCTTTCTTTTTTTCTCCGTAGCGGAAAATGTGAGAGCGTTCCCTTCTTTTCCTTTCCCGGGTCCACCTCTTGGGCAAACCGATCCCTTCCTTTTCCCCCTCACTTGCCCCTCCCCTCTATCCGGCATAAATTGCTTTTTTTCATCTTTCCTTCCCTGACCCACTTCAGAAAGAAACCGGACCATCCCTCCCCCTGCGCCTTAGGGTCTCTCCGGGGTTAGTCCCCCCCCCCTTGTTACACATACCCCCCCCCCACAAAGATGCTTTCCCTTTTGTGTGGGGCAAAGAAAAGGGTTCTTTTTTTTTCTTTTTTTCTTTTTGTGCTGATAGTTGGCTTCCTTTTTTTCTTGTCTCTCCTTCTTCTTTTTTCCCCTTTCTTCCCCTGTGGGGTAGAATAGGTACGTTTCTTTTTTCCCCCTTTTCCCTTCACTAAAGAGTAGGCCTCTTATTTCTTTCGGCCCCCCCCTTCGCTACAGGGGAGGGTGCCACTTCTTTCTTCCTTCGAATCGTGGACTTCCTAGTCCTTTTTTTTTTTTCGTTGGGGGGGGGCTTAAGTGGGTGAAGAGTCTCTTTTTTTTCTCGCCGCTGCCCTGACCTCCCGGTCACCCATAGAAAAAAAATGGAATTCCCCCCCCTTTTCCAGTCGTCCTTTTTTCTCAACAAAAAGGGGGTCTGTTCCCCCCCTCCCCACCATTTTTTTCCCCCCTCCTCGGTTTGCTAGGACGGAGTTCCTTTCTTTTTCCTGCACACTGGTCCTACTCTCCCCCCCCCCCCCACTTTTCCCTTCTTTTTCTTTTTTTTTTTCCCCTCCCCCTTTTTCCATCTCAGCTTTACAAATAAGGATAGGATAAAGATCCTTTTCTCTTT
>Ga0179593_1256274_pt1 | contig 11873 bp, 9 predicted proteins | sample CZODoug2_1_08_16_FD_185931 | JGI IMG/M metagenome (GOLD analysis project Ga0179593, IMG submission 185931) | Vadose zone soil fungal communities from Angelo Coast Range Reserve, California, USA - CZODoug2_1_08_16fungal (PacBio error correction) | ecosystem: Environmental > Terrestrial > Soil >... | reverse complement strand
TCCCTTTCGACCCACCCGTGATGCCGGAACTGTGAACATGCTCGTTTCTCCCCTTTACCAGAGTTTATAAGCACGTCGTGCCCAAGCGCGCCTCCCTCTATTATGAGAGGTTTAAAGGTCCGATCGTTTTGGCTGCGCAGAGGGGTTTGACCTTCTCTTGTTTTTGATGCGTACTTTTCTAGACTTGAATATCTTACATTCCCCTACTCACCCCTCCTCCTCGCCCCTCCCCCCGGCAGAGATGTCCAACCTTTCTACATCGATGTGAGTAACGTCCAGTGATTTTTATGACACCGTGGACTCACTTTTCGCGTGCCGGTGATTGCGACCACGTCTGAAAGCCTGTCGTTTTTTTTTTTGAAGGCTCTCCCCCCTTCTGCTGCCCCCTGACTTTTTCTGCGGTATCCATTGATCAGGCTATGTGCGTGACCCCCCCCCCCCACCAGGCAAACTCCAATAATTTTCCTCCAGGGTTGGAGCTTTCCTCCTGGTCTAATCCATCGTTCCCCTCCCGTCACTCCCGCTGTAAGCACCCCTGCCTACCCCACGACGCGCCTAGAGGAGACTAGCCTCACCTAAGCCCCCCCCCTTTTTTCACCAATAGACCCCCTGAAGTCTCCCTTTTTCTCCAACCTCTTAAATCTGTCCCTGATAGAGATGAAACCCTTGCCTTGCCTCCTATGGTCCGATCAAGACTACCTACCTTTCTTTCCCTTTATTTTTCTACTTGACAGTCCGAAAACCTTCTCCTGGTTTTATTTTCTTTGACAGTAGTACGTCTTGCCGGTTTTTTCTGCCAACCCCTATTTTTTTTTCTTTTCTAGTAATCGGCTTTTGGCTCTGTTACGTGCGAATCAGAGGGAAGCGTTCCCCCTCCCCCTCTCCCCTTTAGCAGGCGTCCGTTTCGTGAGTTTTTTTTGTTGGTTCCATTCTAAGAGACTCAGATCTTAAGCGGAGATATTTTTGTCCTAATGGAAAATTGCTCAACCTTTTACCCCAGAGAAGATTCCCCCCACCTCCCCTTGAGGTGGTGCTTTAGTCTCTCCTTCATATCCATGTAGGGACCCTCGTACTTGTATGGGGTTATATTCTTTCGCTCCTCTTAGGAAGCACTCTTTTTGTGTTGACTCGACACGTTATCTTCTGTGGCCGACGAAATCTATTCTCTTCCCCAAGAGTTCTACCCTGCATTTTGGGCGCAAGACGGTCTCCATTTTCCTTTTTCGTTCCGAGCGTCAAGATTTTTTTCTTCGGTTACGAAGGCCCTCGCACCCCCTTCGCGGATTTTTCGCTCAAATTGCTTTTCCCCTCTTGGTCGGAGCTAATTCTGTCTTCGTCCCTTTGCGTCTTGTTATGGCCTGCTGGTTAGCCCCTTAGCTTCTACACGCGTCGTTCGAGCCCTTTTTTAAGCCCAGACTTGCCTCTACCATCTTCTTCCTAGAGTAAGTTAGGGTGGAACCCGCGACCCCGCAATCTTTAACAGATTATCCAAATGACTTCGTTTTTTTCTTCGCGATGCGGTAGGGCCTTTAAAATGGTTCGTGTCCTCCTTTTTCGATCGTCTTTTGTCCGAGAAGAACTCAGGAGTTCTCCCGAGGACCTGGCGCACACTCCTTCGCAGACAGCGGTTTTTTCCCTTTTCTGCTTTCCAGTTTCAGAGGGAGCGTGCCCTCGAGGAGAGGATTCTCCTTCTTGCGGGCAGGCTTTTTTCCCGCTGCCGGGATCCCCCTTTTTCCTCTGCTTATTTGGAGGAGATGTCTTGCAGCGTAGTCACAGTCCGACTTTATTTAAGTAAACTCCGTTACCCTGCCTTCGTCGCTTTTACTCCTGCCATAGTGAGTCCCTCTAGGCTTTCAAGGACGTGCCCCCTAGGAGGGGACTCATTGCGGTGTTCATCCCGGGCCACGAGAGCGTCTGCGGCTCTTCACTTAGAGCTCTTCTCTTTCGGTCTCGGAACCTGGCCTCCCTTGCTATTTCCAGCCCGAGGGGCTTTCTCCACTCAACATACGACGCCGTTTTCGAAACCGCACCCAGCTGATCCTATCAGAGAATTTTTGAGTTTGATCCCTCCTTCACCCTACTTCTCTCCCCTCCCTAGAAAGCGAAGGAGCTTCTCCTCTTCCAGTAGGTAGCTGCGCGTTATCCTGTGATTTCATTTCCACGCGCTCCGAAACCCTGCCGTCTCCTTCTTGGGCCCCTCCCGCCCTTCTGAACCTCTGACTTGCCTTTCTGAATAAGCAGTTCCACAGAATTTCTCCCCCATACCACCAACACCGGACGCCCCATCCCTCCCACTTCTAAGATCCGGTCATTTTTCCGGTGAAGCCCCCGGCTGTCGCCTTGACCCAGAAGAGAAGGTCAGTGATTGACACGGTGTTTTTTCGCGTTTCCCCTTCTATTCTTCTCTTTTTTAGTGATTTGATCCCCCTCTTCCTCGGGAACAAACAATTGCTTTTCCCCTTCTCCCTAGATGGCGCGGGACCCCGCCTCCCTGCCGTTCTTCTCCCCTTTTATTTGAGTCCTTTTGGTGTGTTCACAATCTTTTTGAACGAGCCTCTACTGGCAACACTTGATCATTTGATGTCGTATTTTTGACGCCGTTCTCAGTCGTGGAAGTTGCTGTTAGGACTCCGTCCTTTTCTTCCGTACGAGGAAGGCGTTCTAGTGCCTCGGTCTTTGGTTGAGAGTATCTTTCCCAATGGACAAGTCACTCTTTTTTTTCCTCGGCCCAAAGTTTCAAACATTTACTTTTACCCCTCCTTCTGCAGATTCGAAGTCCGTTGCCGTCAGCTTGGTATCTCCCCTCCCCAGGAGCACAATTGGTCAGACTTCCTCTTTTCTGTTTGGCGGATGAGTTTCTGCACTCCGACCCATCGGGATCCCAGCATGGCTCACCCCTCCTACGCCAAGACTCCCCCATTTTTTCAAGTAATCTCTCGACGTTCGCGTTTTGCTTCCTCAATCAGATGTTTTTTGTTTTCCCATCCTGAAGAAAGCTACCCCATGTATCCTAGTGATTTAAAGGAAAATACACCGAGAAGTGTCAACTCGAGCTCGACTCTACTCTTTGAATGCTGTTGCCCTCTTTTTTCCCCTCCTCCGATTGAGGTCCTCCTCCTTATTTGTTCGCTCCGTTTGAAGAAAAGCCTCCCTGATTTTGGCCCTCCGGGGTTGTTCGATATGTTCCATCGCATCGGCTGACGGGATCTTTCAGCTGGACGAGATTGACGAGGCACCCGGCGCTTAGGAAGATTCGTTCCGTGCTTCCTGTACCTTCCCTCCCAATTGGGCGGCCGATCCCCTTTTTGGAATTTTTCCCGGCACCGGATCAGACCTTCCCCTTGATACCTACTCTTGCGAAAACCCTGCTCTCTTCCCTTTTTTTTGCCTACGAAGAAATGGTTTCGACACAACTGCCTACTGGCACTGCTCTCACGCCCCTTAGGCCTCCGCTTCCAGTGAGATATTTCCCCTTGGTGAATTTTGTTTTTGATAATGCCAATCGCGGCCCGCACCCCTTGGATGTCCGCGCGAGTGAATGCTCAACCTCTACCTTATACGAATGTCTTTTTTCCACCTTCCTGTGACTTACTTTGCATTTTCGTGCTAAGCAACTCCCATTATGTAGAAACACAGAATCCATCTCCCCCTTCTTTGCCCCCTGGTTCATCGTCTCCCCCCCTCTTCCTTTTCTTCACTCTTTTTAGGACGTTTGGCGTACGAATCAGCTACTTCTTCGAGCTACCCATCCGGTGTGTTCTAATGGATCGACCCTTAGATGTTCGAACCTGGTAGTTTTCCACTTCTCTTTTCCATCTTCAGACAAAGCGTCAACTCTGTCAGCCCCTTCCAAAAGCCTTGCGTGTTTTTCCCCCCCCTCCCCTCTGAAGAAGTGAAGGGTAATCTTAGTAACCTAGTGGACGTGCTGACTCTTTCCCCCATCAGTCCCAATGCCCCCCTTACTCTTGGTCAGGACTAAGTCCCACCCTCTTTTCCTGCCCGATGGTCGCATATTCTTTTCCTAGGTAACACTTTCCGAGTTTTTGCTTACTACGTCCGCGTCGCTACGGTTTGACCTCCCCCATGGGAGTGGTTATAATCCACCCTTTCTCCTTCTCTTTTTGGGGACGCGGCCAATTCATCTTGAAACTTTTATCTTCATACGGCCTCGAGCGTCGAGTTCTTCTTTTCCCAGTTGATTTTCTTTCAGTAATATTCCTATCTTTCATCCTCCTCATTTTTCTTTTCTCTATTGCCTTTTTTTATGCTCCCTCCCCCGGTCTTACCCTCTCTTTCTATACCGTATAGTAGTCTTTTCGTCTTCTTTTGGTCTGATCAGCCCTGAATCCTCTCCTTCTGTTGGTTATTTTCTGACACGAACATTATGTTCCCTTTTCTCTTCTTTTAGGGAAGTAGGAAGTTTCCCCCCTGAGTCGTGTATAACCCAATTTCAGTTGAAAAAGCTGCTACCCGACTGTTGGCTGCTGACCGTAAAATGCTTTCCCTTTTGATTTCATGCTCCAGGACGCCCTTTTTTTCAGTAAACTACCTTTTGGTGAGGGCGGAGCCCTTCTCAGCGGCTTTTTTTTTCAAACCCCCTAAGAGTTAGTGAATGTTGCCCTTTTGACCTCGTTTAGTAGACTCTACCAAACCATCCCCCTTTCCCTCCCCAAAGGTTTACCGCGTCCCACGTATACCCCACCTTCAGGTTCCTCCTCGGTAGAGCTTCCCTTTTTTTTTTTCAGTGAACAGACGTTCATTTTCTCGACTCAGGCCGCGGTGGCTGTCTGATTTTGAAAAAGGCCCTTTTCCTGTCGACGCGGTGTTTCCTTCTTTCGGAGCCCTTTAAGGAATTACGTCGATTTGCCCGCCCAGATGATAAGCTGTATTCTCCTTTTTTTTCCTACATCCCGTTGGTTGCGGGCTCTCTTGACGTCGTAACAAGCCGTCCCACCCAAATCTTCTTCTTTCCCCGCGCGTTGCGCATACTTTTTCTCTCTCGGGACCGCGTCTTCTTCTTTTGTTGCTTCTCCCACGTTTTGTAGGCTACCTTTGCTGCTTCCTTTTCTTTCATCCTCGTTTTTCCGCGTTCCTTTGCAATTCCGGACTTCTTCCCTCCCCCGTAACGACCCCCAAGGTCCTTTTCTCTGGAATAAAGGATCGTCCCCTTTCTTCAGAGCGCCGGTCTCTTCAATCTCCCAATTCTTCTCCCTGTAGATATCCGATCGTAGCCCCTCTCTCCTTTAGGCCCGGCGGGACAACCTTTTAGGTATTTACTCCGACGATTCCTATGACTTTTTGGACCTCCGCAGTGAGAGCTTCTCCCTTAAATCCCATTTAGTCTTCTTAGCTCTACTTCGAGGGTACCGCGTTTGTATGTCGAGCAGCTCTTTCTTCTCTTTTGACTGGATACTATTTTGGTCAACCCTGGACGTTTTCATCCCATTAAAAGAGCATTTCGAGATCCCTGAGGTTTTTCCTTTGGGTCGTCCTTTCTCCCTTCTGTCTTCTTTTTTTTATGATTTTTTCATCTCCTACCCTAAGCACCAAACCCCTAATTTATATACATTCCCTCCTTTTGTTCCCTTTCCGATACGGAGTCAGGATTTACCCCCTCTCCTTTACTTTGTAGGGTGACTGGCCTGAGCTTTCCTCTTTCTCTTTCCTTCTCTCCAAAGAGGCAAGCGTTTGCCAAGGTCAATAAGTTCTCTGGAAGTGAGAAACGTCTGGCCTACCCCTGGTAGAAGCCGTTTGCAGAGGACTTGTAACGTTTCCCTCTCTATATCCGTTCCTCCCTTTAGGAATCAGGTCCCCCCCAGATGTTCCAACCCAACAGTCGATTTCGTTTTTTTTTGATGTACCATAAGGATTCATTCGGACGGCCGAGATCTCCCTCCGCCGGGTTTTAAAGTGAGTAACTGTACTTGATCCGACTAACCCCTTTCCTGGTGGCGAACACCTTTCCCCCTTTTAATTGTTTTTATGATGTACCCCCTTCAGAAGACATGTCTTCCCCTCCCCCCAAGAAGGAAGCGGATTTTTCTTCAGATTTTCTGACTATCGCTTGATTTCGTTTCGGAAACTGTAGGTGCTTTCTGACGGTCCTCCTCTAGTTACACCTTTTTGACCCCCAATCATGATCTGGAGGTCCTTTGTCGCGCGCCGAGCTTTTCCGTATCACCTCCACCGTACTTTTCTCTTGCTTCTTCGACTTGTCCTTGAACCCAGGCGATTTATCTGTCTCTCTCCTTCTTTTGGGAGACGGCTTGCCCTTCTTTGAAGGAGCTTCCGACAGAGGGTGCGTGGATCCCTTTTTTGAGGAGGGTACTGTTTGCCCTCCCTCTTTAGGCGGACAAGTACTTATTGAGTAATTTCCTATCGCCCTTACTCTATCTGTGCAGTTTTCTTTTCCTCGCCTGTTCCACTGTTTCTAGCCGGCCTTTTCCCTTTCTGGCGGACCGTAAGCCTTCCTCGCCGGTACCCTAGCCGATTTCGCACGGTCAAACGCGAAGAAGGACTCTCCCCTCTCGTTGGTACTTCTACTTTGGCCGGTTTACTCCCCCCCTTGAAGGCAGTCTCAATAAGTTAAAGCGTTTTGCTGTAGGCCCTCGTACCAATTTTGACGGCGAGTTCTCTCCTTCTCTGAGAGCCTAGGACTCTTCCCCGGTTGAAAGCCACAGTGCCCATTTCATGCTAAGCGTGTGAACCCGGTACGTCTGCAAGATCCTTCGTAGAGAGCCAGCTTCCCCGGATGCCCAGCAAAAGTTCAAGGCCCCAGAACGATCGAATTGACCCCCCTTCACTCTTGGTAGGGGATTTTCATACAGATTGGACCTACTTGTCCTTTTTGACCAACCACGTCGATCAATCACCTTTCCTTCCTCCTCTTTGAAGAAGGTTCTCGACAACAGACTGCGTGTCAATCTACGCGGTTCCTAAAGTCTCAAGGGGAAATCCCACCTCGTTTGAAATATGAATTGATCCTTGCTCCTCCCACGTGGGAGACGATCCAAGGTGAGCGAATCCCAATATTCTCCTTGTTTGAGGGGGGGTTTTTGGTTGGGTGTTGGGGGGGTGCTCTCCCCGCCGGTCCCAACCAGAGTGACTCTCTTCCCGTCGAAGATCGCTTCTTTCCCTTCCCCCCCCTCGGTGCGACGCAGGTTTTCTCTCGAATGCCACCCTCAGTTACGCTGACTAAGGCCTCCCTCCACAGCTCGCAGATCGGAGAGTGCGATTCACTCTCTAAGCGCCCCTCTTACCAAGGCGGCCCTCCTTCTGATGAGTCTATTTTCCGCTCACCCCCCCCCTCCCTTTTTTTGTGGAAAACCTTCCGCTGCCCCGGTACCCCCCATTTCCTTTTTCTTATTCACGCTTTCAGCTTTCTTCGAATACCCTTTGTTCTAGGTTTTCCTGAACTCCGCATGCCTCCTGAGAGTAATGAGATTTTGTGCATGGGAAGGGGTTCAATCTTTTCTCCTGACGGATACAGCTTCATCCCGATCGTCGAAGGATCCCCTACTTTTTGGGTGGGATCCACCTCATCCGGACCCGAGTACACGACCCCCTTTCCCTTTGCGAAAGTTTTCCACCCCCCCCTGACTTCCTCCTGCATCCACCTCCCACCAAAATTGACTTTTGATTCTTATTTCTCTTTCTCCATAGAGGAGGGCGCTTGAAAACTTTTTTCTTTGTATCCCTTTATAAGGGTTTCCCGTCTTTTTTTTCTCCGCAGGGCTACTTCGGCGATATTTGAAGTTCTTTTGACTTCCAGTTTCTTCTGCGGAACTTCTACCCTTCAGCTTCGGTAACAGTCAATTGTGTGACTCGCGTGATTTCGGACCTTGAACCTAGGTTTGCTTTTCCACAGGACCCGTTCCCCCCTTTCGTCCCTTTTTCTTCTGGAGTGCAGTTGTGTCACCCCTCTTTCAAGGCTCCCCTCCTTCCGGAATTTGCTCTTTTTTTTTCCTGAAACAGAACGTCCCAGTTTCCTTTCCTTTTTCACCGCTTCACCTCGTTCCCTCCCTCACGGGATTAAAAGGTAGTAGCTCCCCTTCCGGGCTGGCATAGACTGTTGTTATGAAATCGCGGACGGGTCTTTCTTCTCTTGTTCTTACATGAATTTTCCCCTATCTTTTCCCTAGCTGAACTCTAGGAGAAGTTTGACCAAACCGCGAGGGCCCCCCCATTCTTTACCGGGGCACAGATCTCTTTCTAGTCGGCTCTCTTTGCACCATCCGTTCCTTCTCCCCAGATGGTGACGATGGCACCTGGATTCTTTTTCCTGGCCTCTGCCTGTTGACACCTTCTAATATATTTGACCCATAATGTTGTTGTTTTTGTGGGTTTGTGTGTGTTTTTTTTCTTTTTGGTGTTCTTTTTTTTTCTTTGTTTCTTTGTTGGCTGGTCTTTGGCTTTCTTTTGGTGTGGGTCTTGGGTGGTTTTGGGTGGGGTTTGTTGCTTTCTTTCTTTTGTTTTGGTTAGAGAGGTTCTCCCCACACAAGGTCGGAAATGTCCCCCATCGAGACTTCACCCACGTGACTCCCAACATCGTGAGCAGTTCACTTTCGTTTTTGCAGAGCGCCTCCCATATCCCTTGTTCCCGGTAGATTGTGTCCTTTTCTCATTGGTTGCCCAGTAGAAGCGATTTTTTTTTGAATGGGCCCTCTCTTCCACCTGCCTTGCACCGCTCCTCCGCCCATCAATTCCCTCCGATGTTAACAAAGTAGTAAATCACGCTTCCTCTCCCCAGGTCCAGGACCCCGAAAATTGAACCACTGTTGTTTGGTTTGCTCCTGACAGTTCCGAATAACAGTCTGGTTCAGTAGTTTTCCTTCCGTCCCAGATAAATTCCGCGAAGGATTCTGTCTCACTGGATACCTGTAAGTTGTTTTCCACCCACCCCTTCAAATCCCCCAAATAAGTCTTTCTCAATTTTTTGTGAGGGCGGCGGCCTTTATATGCACCTTCACCCTCAACCTCATCCCCATACGGCCTTCAAAATGGAAGCCGCACGCCTTACTTTATTTTTCCCTCTCCCAGAAACGGCAAGAACATCCATTTCCCCCCGATATCCACAAGTTCAATAGAACCCCCTCCAAGTAGACCATTCTCGACAAACTCCTTAACTTCTTGACCGGTAACCATCCCCAATGGTGTCAGTCGCCTATCGCCCTATTTTTTACCGCAACCCCCATCGAGAATAGTCACGACAGTTGGTGGCTGTTATCCCCCCTTTCTGAAGAAGTAAAATGGTCTATTTTCCTTGGTTTCCCACTTCTTAATTGAGTGGAGAACCAAACCCAGTACGATGGAGCCTCATCTGGGAATTGGGCGCAGCTCAGCTGATACCGCCAAGATCCCCCTGGTGATCCCCCCCCTTCCCCCCCCCCCCCGAGAATCTTGGCGGCTGCTGTATTACAGTTGACGTCCAGAGCACCCGATTCCTTCCTGACTAAGAGCATCTTACCCAGAGGAGCGCCCTTCGAACTTACCGGCCTCCAAGCAACCCCCCCGGATTCGACTTTTTTTTACCCCCAAAAGCACAGAAGCGTTTTCTTTTCAGATGCTCCTCGCCAAGATACTTGCTTCCGAAATTCGGCAGCTCCCTTTCCCATTGCTAAATATATTGCCAAAAGATGACCTACCTCTCCTGATGGATTTTTTTCCCGTCCCCCTCCTTAGATTTTGTCCGCGCTGACCTCTTACCACCCCTTATTGGGCGAACCCCCCTGACTCATTTTTTCCCCGCAAGGCTTTTCATTTAGTTCACGGAGTAGCTCAAGCTTCGTATTAGTTTAACGCATTCCTCTTCCCAACGGAACGATGCGTTCGTCCTCAAATGGGGCTCCTGTAACGCGTGCGCGCCGTGCAGCTCGACCTTCGAGTACTGCGCGCGGTGGTGAATTTCCTCTCTGGAGGGTAGTTTTTCTTTATCTTCACTGCTCTAGATCCCCCCCATATCTCCCCGAGCTTCTCTCCCCTACTTGTTAATGACCGTGAGCAATTCTGGTGGCCAACGCTCAATGGGGGCATTTCTCTTTCACGCCTCTTCTTTTGTCCTCCTTCTCTTCTGTTTTCCCGTGAACTGCTGCAACTTGTGTTGCAGCTTGGAGTCGGAGTAGAGCCGCTTCCTGAGTTAGAAAGGAACACCCTCTTCGTCCACTAAAGAGAGGGTGCATCTTGATGAGGTAAAACTGGCTCCCGCGGGGCGTCCCTTACTGGAGAGGTGGAGGATCTACTCTGTCCGGGAATTCCCTTGTTCAGATGGACCGCGTTCGTGTAAGTTTCATTAAGTAGGATATGGATAGAATCATTTTTTTAACAGTCCCGCCTCCTCCGTAAAAACGTCGCTCTTTCCTATTAGAGGTCGCGGTTAGCCCCCTTTTGTCCCCCTCGAGGCTGGGAATTGTTTTCCTGCCCCCTCCGGAGTTGAGAGGCAGGCTTTTTCTCCAGATGCCCTCGACTAGCTTGATGCTTCCAACAGAGAGCGATTCGCGGCCGTGCGAATTCCCCTGAAATAAAGTACCGTAACATTCCTCTTTGATCTTTTATTACCTCCCCCCCCTACCGCCGCCCCCCCTTTTTCCTCACCCCGATGCTTCCGATCCCGCTTTTTTCCTCCTTCTTCCCTCACGATTCCCCCACTTCTCCCCTCATCTCCGCGCCCCCTGATGCGAAAGCGCGATTCCCCTACGCCCGTGCGGCGGCCGTTTATAGCACGTAGCGTAACCATTTCCGCCGAGTGCGTTTGGGGTTCCCTCCCCTTATGGGCACTAGAATCTTTCTGCTCTGCTTTTTTCCCCCCTCGTGGTAGACCCGCCCCCCCTAGCGTTTAGATTTGACGATTCAGCTTCACAAGAAATCTCTTCTTAAGTTTTAAGCTGTTACGTTGACGCCGGTGCGGAATTCTTGACCACCATTTTCTCTTTGTGGCCTTTGAGATGTCCCCCCTTTCGCCATCGGAGCGGGCTTTTTTTCTTATTTGCATCTTTTTCCCCCCCCCCTTTTTCCACTCGTTTCCTCCCCCCCTTGCTTTCTGAAGCCGATGTTGAAACTCCCGCCTCCTCCCCCCTGTTAGCGCGATGGTTTTGTTGGAACTGACTTTAGGCTTTCAATGGTCAAACAGGAGCCGCTCTCCTTCTCCAGAATGTTTCAAGCAGTTCTTTCTCCCAGAGATGGAGTCCCCTCAGGCAGTTCCGTCGGAGGCGCTTTAGATCTCTTGAGATTCGACATTTTTTTCCGCCTCCCCGATGAGACTTTCCACCTTCCTCCTCCAGACCTTCACGTCCAGTTTCTCCCAGAAGTCGCCGTCCAGCTGGAGCTGTAACCCCCTCCCCTTGCAACGGTTTTATATCAGCTCTGCTGTTGCGGTTGGTTCCCTATCTCTAAACTAGAACCCCATCTCCTCCAAGACTTGGTACCCTCCCTTCCCTGCCCCTGCAGCCTTCCAATCCCTCCTTTCTCCTTCTCCTTTGGCCTGATTGTCTTTTTAAACAGCGATTTTTTTTTCACAGATCCTCCCTTTTCAAATCCTTGCCTTACGAGCTTCCGGTTTCTCACCTCTAGTTCGCGCGCTTTTCCTCCCTCCAGCAATAAGAATTTCTGTACGCTCTCCTCCTCCCTGTGATGCGTTCCAGATCTTTGAGCGATTCTTTCCCCCCTTACCCTAATCGAGGTTTCCCAGAATGCCGTCGGGGCGCTCTCTACAATCGGCGATTCTTGTTGTTTTTTTCCACTTGATTCTTCCTAGTCCCCCTGATCGCCGTAGTACCGTTTTCACGTTTTTGTACGGAAGACCCCACCCCGGGCGTCCCCTGTCATTTTTTTTGGACCTTGTAAGGCTGTTCCTGGACCTTTTCCTCCTTTTGTCTCCC
>Ga0179593_1493810_pt1 | contig 11874 bp, 14 predicted proteins | sample CZODoug2_1_08_16_FD_185931 | JGI IMG/M metagenome (GOLD analysis project Ga0179593, IMG submission 185931) | Vadose zone soil fungal communities from Angelo Coast Range Reserve, California, USA - CZODoug2_1_08_16fungal (PacBio error correction) | ecosystem: Environmental > Terrestrial > Soil >... | reverse complement strand
CTCTGGTCTCCCGGAGTGAGGAGTTGAGTGACCAGGCGCCCCCATTTTTTTTCCCCCTTCTCGGACAAGAGAGGAACTCTAGAATGGCGATCGAAGGCAGACCTTGACGCGCCACGTTTTTTTTTGAGATATCTCCCGTCATCTCTTTTCACGCTAATCTCTCCCAATAACCCCCCCGTCGGTCGTTCATTCTACGGTTTCCAATTTTCAGCGATTCTTTCCCCTTTTCTATAGGTATAGGAAGTAGTGAGCCCTGCCGCGCATGCTGGTGGTAGGTGCAGTAGCCAAGAACTTTTTCGTCCCCTTTTTTTTCCATACTCCGGTTCGCCTTTCGGCTTCAAGCGTATCGCCCTAATGCGGAAGAGTGGACAGGCGGTTTTAGACTCTCACCAGTATTTTTTTTTTCTTCCCTCTTTGCACAAGACCCTCGTCCGTGCGCTTATATTACTATTCCCCCCCCCCCCTTCGTAAGGAGCGGTACCTCGTATTCTTCTCCCTGATCCTACTCAGGACTATCTAATCCGAGAGTTGTCCGTTGCTTTCCCCACACTCAGATTCCATTTCTGCAATCTTTCTCCGTCAGCAGCGCTCGCGGACAGTTTTTTGAGGCTTTTTCATTTTACCCACAATAACTTTGTTAAAAGAGCCCTCGGACGCTACTCTTATAAAATGAAACTGGTCCTTTTTCCTCCTTCCTTATCAAATGTTTCCCTCCCCCCCCGTCCCGATCATCTAATCCTTTTCTTTCTCCCCCCAAACGTTTCACCCGATTTAAGTATATTTCAGTTTACCGGACTTCCCCCTCCTTTTTCCTCCATCGAGGGAAGGAGAATCCTTCGGTGCCGGTGCGGCGCTGATCGCTACTCCGTCATCTTCCTGCTCTTGAAGGGATTGTTCCGCATCTGCCGTAACTCTCCATGTTGAGAGTCCCCGTCATATGCCTCGTTGGAAATGAAGATCCCAACCTGACCGCGCAGCCCTATTTCCGTTCACCTTTTTTTATCGTGCTGGCACTTAGTTTTTTCACCCGCAGACGTATCTCCCACGCGCGGCCGCCCACACTGAGTGAATCTCCCTCCCTCACCTGCGAATAGGAGGAGAGTACGTGGAGGCTAATCGCCGGATTTCACCGAACCTTCCTTCTTCTTTTTGGTACAGCGTTTCGTCTCGTCACATCGCCCTTGGCTCTGGATCGATTTTGCTTTTTCACTCCCTATATGATAGCGAGCCGTCGCGGCGACAACGCAGTTTCGGTTCCTACTTTCCTCGACTGCCCGGCTCAGAGTCGACCACCTTTGACCCGGAGCTAGCACTTTTTTTCCTTACTGGGTTGAAGCTATCTCGCCTTCTCAGGCACCGATGCAAATACCCCTTCGTGACAAAGAGTCCAACTCCTAGGGTTCTGTTCTTCTGCTGATCCACCCACCCCTTGCAATTCAGTAAATGCTTCCCTTAAGAAAAGTGATCCCCAGGAGCGCGGATCGTCGGCGCGTTTCAAGCCTCTCGAATGATAATACCTTCTTCCAACAGTCGTTTGATCCATATCCCGATTTCTCGTTTCCTCCCTCCTTCCGGTTCAGGAATTTCGCCCTGGCGAAACGAGGGTCCGCTCCCCCGATTTTTCCCCCTCTGAGAATATTTCCCTTGGTCCAAGCTGAAGACCTTTCACTCTGGGACCCCCCCCCTCGTTGTTTGTTCTTGAGAGATTTTTTTTCAAGTGAGATGGAGAACGATTTCACTTTGAGGCGCAAGGCGGGGGGGCGATGCTTTCTTTTCGCCAAGTTGCGCCCGGACGTCTGATGGGGCCTGTTTGAATATCTTTCGGTGTGCGCGCCCGTTTCACGGCCACCCTTCTCTTCCCTGGCACGTCCTTTTCGCTCTGCTCACCTGATGGTTGACTCCGCTTCCGGGCGTTTTTGTTTTAAGTGAAGGTGTTTTCTACAAGAAAGGGCCGACGATACCGCGCTGGCGGTTTTTTCGTCTCCCGGTCCCTGGTTCCGGCTTCAGCGCGAGCATTCTTTTCCGCTGGTCGGGTCGACCGCGCCTGTTGTCCCATTCTTTCGGTCAGCTTTCTTTTTGACCGCAAACTGGCGCGTCGCAGCGTCCCTCGTTGCTCTTTTGAGCCCCACAGATCGACGATATATCGCCCCTCTTTCTATTCGTTTTCTCCCCCCTTTTTTTAAGCCTCGTCCACGCTGTAATCGTGCAGTAGGTATTCCCCGGCCTCCCGGTTCCCTAGATCCCTGGTTTTCCGGCGGTCCTTCGTTTCTTTCTTGCCTTCCGCGTTTTGCGGTCTTAGCTGTTCGCGGCCCCCGTGCTTTTTTATTCTTCTCGTTTAGGAATAGGGTCGCGGTAACGTTGGTAACTCCAACGCTTCATCCTTTTCCCCACCCTGGCTCTTTCATATGCCGGGGTTTTCCATCTACCTTAAACCAACTAGAGACAAGATGACAGGTCGCTTGCACCGAGCGCCGCCCGGCCCTTTATCATTCCGCGGCCTGCACTTCTTTGTTCCCCTCAGTCAGATTTCTTGTTTTTCCCTCTTTTTGACGATCGTCGATTGCTGGGATTCAGTTGGTGATACTGGAGATTTGATCTTGGTCCTTCTTTGGTTCGATTGACTGTGTATTAGATTCCATTTAAATGTCTGGTGTATAATTCCGTAGTCTGCCTGCGACCCACATACCCCCCTTCGTGCAACCGCTGTCTGGATGATTTTTAATCTCTCCCAAACCCTCCTCAGGATTTTCCTTTGATCTACTCCGGCTAGGCGATGATGACGGATCCGACGTCCCTTTTCTTCTCTTCACTCCCTTGCGTGACCGGAATATACCTCGAGGCTTCTTGAGAATCTAGTCTGTTGATAACTTTCAGGCTTTTTTCTTCTTTTTCCCCCTGATAAGAGAAGGGCAGAGGTGCGCCGCCGCCTGGACGACGCCTCGACGAGTGCCTTTTTCCTTCCTTTATTTTCGCGCCCTTCGGGTTTCGAAACGATTCGACCGTTCTAGCCCTTTCCCTTCCCTCGAATCGTTGACTTGGCGCCGCGGTTCTTGGCCGTATGCCTTGCTCTTTTCCCCCCCATCATTCTCCCTGGCCCTTCCCTCGCGGGAGGGACTCAAATCTTTATTCGAGCTGTTTTGCTATGCTGTAAGTTTTCCTCGTCGCCCTTTTTTTGACCTCTTCTTACTTCCGACGGACCGACTGGGGTCGTGGCTTTGCCGCTTTCCGCCGAGAGTTGATTATCTAGGACTAACTGGGCTGCGCGCCGGCTTTGATCCTGACGAGAGTCTTTCCAGCTCTTGCCTCCCCCCCTTCCCTTCCCCCGAGAAGAATGGCCTGAGTCCCTGCCCCTGCGTCCGCCGCACTCGGGTCAGGAGCTCTCTCTCTTTGAATATCTTTTTTGTTTTTTTAGATATAGGATGCCTCCGAGTTCGTCGTTATCTCCGCGCCAGATGAAAGGCGTCGTCTGCTGCCTGAACAACCGTGAGGCACAAATGCTCGCACTTTCCCCTCATGTCCTCCTATCCCCAATTAGGTCTGGAGATATTCCGACGCGTCGAAAGTTGGCGTGCATCGCGCAACGACCAGTCTTGCTTCCCTCGGGAATTACACTTCCTTCCTGCGCCTCCCGCCGCTTAGATAGCCGCGAATTTTTTTTTTTTCCTTAGAATGGTGGTAAAGAGCCGGGGACGTCCACGACCGCGGCCAGTTCTTCCCACTGAATTCCCTTCTCTTCTTTTAGATATTTTGAAGTTTTTCAGACTCCAGAGCCGCGAGACTGGCTTCCAGCAGACGTGAGTTCCCGTGTCTATGTTTTTTCTCCCCTTTTTCCCCCCCCTTCCCCTTCCCGAGCTGATAGCTTTTCTCTCCCTCGAAGGCGCCGGCGATATTCTCCGGGGGGTGACCCCTCCGTCTCATGATATTCAGAAGGCCGGGTCAGCGCTTCTACGTCCGGGCACAATCGCCCGTACCCTGTCTCCTTCCTTTTTTAGTTCAACGGAGTAAGATCGAAGCGCCCGTGATTTTTCTTTTCGGATTACTCACCAGAGTCTTGCTCCTTTCTTTTTTAATTCTGTCTAATGAACCTTTAACCTTGTTCAATCTGAATACCAAGGACGCATCCCCCCCCTTTTCCCTATCATTCCCAGATACTTTTCCACCTCCACCTCATATCTCCGATCGGCCTCGTCACCGGCCTCGGAACATTTCCCATTCCCCTTAAGGGGCCGATTTTTCGCGTGGCGGTGCTCAGGTGCGACGCGTCATCTTTACGAGATTTTTCTGAAGGTCCTTTGCTGCTCCTTTTTTTTCCCCTCGCCTCCCCCTACACTGGTTTAGATGCGAGCAATATCTGAGATGTAGCCTGACCTCTTCCAGGGGTGACGCGCCGCAACTATTCAGAGCATTCCAGCGCTGCCACTTCTCCCTCTGCCTCCTTTCCTCTAAAAATTGAAGGACCTCCCCTCTGCTACTGTCTGCTCCGCGCTTCATTTCCTGTCTCAGATCCCCCTATGCTTAGCCCCCAAACCCCGCCTGATATTTTTGAGCGTCCCCGTTACCCCGTCCTTCTTTCCCCCCCGAAGCTTGGCTTATTCGACTCGATCTTTGCAGCTCGAAGGCCGACGATCGCGCTCTACTCGGACGACCATGGAAATTGTATGCCCCCAATAGCGGGCGTTTACCCTTCGTCCCCGAACCCTGCCCTTTCTCCTGCGAAAGGAAGTTGGGACATATCGCGCTTTTTGCCACCTGAATGCCTAACCCGTCGCCACTCTAATTTTCCTGCCAGGCTTTCCCTTCGACGGCCCTTTCGGTCGATCACCCAAACCACTCTTCCCCCCTTCCTAATGCCCCTTCCAATGCGAGGATAGAATTCGGCGGCCGGCAAATAGCCCTCCCTGTCTTTTTTTTATTGACACACGCGACCCGAAGCGAGTGATCGCCCCCGATTTTTTTTTTTGTTGGGATTTTTTTTAGGAAATGCATCCCCTGTCTGGCAACGTCAGGAGACGCCTAGACGACTGCACGCCTCATTCCCCCTTTCCACCCTGAAAAGAATATTTACCCACATCTGTTGTTGTGTTGAGAGATTGTTCCCCTCTGGACTGGACCCCCATCTTTTCCCCTAGATGGCAGGTATGGCAGCTAGCGGCTCCTCGCCCGTTTAATTTTTCACCCTCCTTCCCCTTACCCCTCCTTTTTGGCTGAGCGCATGGCTCGGGCCCGGTGTACACTCTCCTTTATTTTCCGTTACGACGCCTGAATTCTCCGTTGCTCTGATCGCCTGTCTCTACCGGTTTTGCGTCGCTTTTGGTGCCCTCTCCCGGGCCTGAGCTAAAGCGCCTGCGGCCTGGCGAGCCGAGAGGGTATGGTCACATTTCCGGTGCCTTTTCTCCTTTCCCTACTCGCAACGCCTGTCTTTTTTCGTCGCCGTTGTCGGGTTCGACCTCGAATGTACAGAATAGGTATGTCGGCTTCTTTCTCAATAAAATCAGAGTTTGTGCCGCTTCCGTGCTCCTTCCCGGTATCCGTCGAGTTCTGCCCCATCTCTGGCCCGATATCCGAAGCCTTCGACCCCTTCTTACGTTTATCCCCTTTCCTCTTCAGCCTACGATAATTGGAAGCGTTGGCGGTTGATGCCCGGATTTTTTGCAGCGTTTTTTTTTTTGGCTCGTGTCTCATTTCGCCGCGCTCTTGGCCGTGGACTGAGGGGCGGCTGCATGGCCTCCAAGCTGCCTTCCCTCCTTCCCTGACTTTCCTTCTAGTTTTCGGCGAGGAAGGTGGTCATTACTCCCTTTAAGATTTCTCTCCTGTCCAACCGGCGCGTGTCTAGCTTTGCCCGCCCCTTCCCCCCCCCTCCTGAGACTGATTGAAGTCCCTCGCCTTCATAGCGCCTCACTTTTTTCCCTCGGATCTTCTGAAAGGCGCTGATCGTTGATGGTCGCCCCAGTATAGGAGATCTGATTCTACCTTTTTTCGAGCCTCCGATGGCTGATTTTCCCAAGGTTAGGGAGCTTGTTATTGGATTCAAGCCATTTCTCCCCTTTTCCACGGTTGTTAATTACCATTCCCCCCTTGCTCCCCTCCCCCCTTCGATGTGTCGCTTATTTGTAAGTTCCTCCCCCCCGAAAATTACGCGCCGCGCCATTACTCTTCCTCGCTGCTGACGTTTGCTCTACCGTCTCCCTTCTTCCTTTCAGAGGATGGTGTGAAGGACAAAGCTGTGCCCACGAATTCTGAGAAATCTATTCCTTCGGGTCTTTTATAAACCTCCTAGTTTTTTTTCAGGCGAAGTTTTTTTCTTCTCGCCGACTGACGAGTATTGTGTCCCCGACGCCTGGCGACACAGAAGACATCTTACCCCTTCCCTTCCTCCTGAACCCCTCTTGCCTCCCTCTTCCGGCGTCTGAAAAAAGCACTATATTGTCGCGAGCCCCGATAGTCTGAACCATGATTTTTCCTGCTTTGCGCCGCGGTCTGGCAGTCCTGGGATTGACCACGTGCATGGAGGCCGGTTCTCCCTTTTCTGGAGTCAAACTATTGCTGTCGTAAGTCTGTCGCCTGGTCTCAGCGTAGTCGCCACGAACGTGTTTAGCGTCTCGCTTCTTTTCCCTGTAGAGATCTTCCTTCGATATCCCCTTCGTGCGCGCGACCGGCTTCCAGTGCTGAGTTTTTGGGTTGCACTGCCCCAGATCTTCCTGCATCCCTTCTCGTTGCTCTTGTTTCCGCCGCCCTTCGTCGAGCCGAGCTCTCTAGGTTACTACCTGAGAGAGACTCGTCTCTACTTCTTTTTCTGACCTTCCTCCTTGCAGCTGAAAGGACTTGACCTTCATTGAGGTGCCGTGCAGGATGCCACAGCTACGTCCCCTTCCCCCCCTGAGATCGCTTTCAAGCCTGGGCGTTCTTTTCGAGCTATTGAAGCCTTTCAGGGCAATCGCTCCACTCCTTCTTCGTCTAAGGAGGAACCATTTCTCCGCGGGTCCCTTCCGGCGCATGATCTCCTATTTCTTTACCCCTCTCGGAACTTTTGAATTTTGGTCAAATCCGGTCACACCGGCGCCAGTCCGAGAAACCGTCATCCGAGATCGTTTCTGATTCCTCTCCTTTCCTTCAGAAGAAGGCGATCGACCCTAATCGGTCGATACGACGTGCACATCGTAGGGTGTAGAAGGTCAGGCGGCACACCTGTCCCGGCGCTGATCGAGGCCTGCAGGGCCGTCCCTCGCGTCTTCGGCTCATCCCTCCCTTTCCTTTTTTCAATGAAGGGAAGGGACTTACTTCCTGTGCCCAAATACCGCTTGCGAACAATTCTGTCTATTAAGTAAGTCTTTTGCGTCTTTTGTTCCTCCTGAGAGTTTTTCAATTTTCTTTCGTGATCCACATCACCGTCACATGGTTGACCTTTCCTTTTCATACTTTTCTCCCCCTTCCCCAGTTTTTTCCTCAAGGAAGATGAATAAACCCTCCCCGCGCATCCCCAAACTCGTTAATAATCCTCTCCTTTTTTTCTCCCCACAACTTCCCCATTCTGATCACCCTCCCGGTGCACCGGGACGGACGATCTGGAAAGCCTCTCTTGAAGACGATCGGCTGTGCCGGGGCGCTCTTTTGGCATTCCTTCCCCTAAGTTATGTTTGTGTCGGAAGGGCTGTGCTCCTGCATATGTTTCCCTCCCTATTTCTTTCTGAGCCTCTCATCTGAATCGTTGAGACTGGTTCCGATTAAGTTCACCGCGTCCCTCCCCTTATCTTAACTTTCTATGGACCCCCTAGCGGGCCTCGGCGCGGCCAAGCCGCCCAAATCTCAGTTGTCCCTACCCTTTTTGAGACCCCCCCGCGACTTCCGGCCGCGCTACGCTTCTTGGAGGCTATCGGGTTACTACCTCCCTGGTCCTACTCCCTTCTTTTTTCCCGCAGTAGGGTTGTCCCGACCACTCCCTCCGGCAAATCAAGTTCTGCGTATAGATGCTCCCCCCCCCCTCCTAAGCACGGCGATCCTCTCTCGGGCGGCGAAAGAAGGTTTTCGAACCCCGCCAGACCCCCCCCCCTTAAGTAAGGAACATGCGCGGTAGAAAACGTCCCTGTCGTGTTCTTTTTTTTTTACACGGCGTACGTATCCGCTTCTTACTAAGGTCCCTACACCGCCTTCCCGTTTTTCGAGGACTCCTTCTGCCCGTTCCGGCCCTTTCTGGAGATCACCACGGAGCACTCCTTGCGGCCCGACCAGGGTCCGACCAGATTCGGAACGGAGTACTGTGCCTCATACCGGGGCGCAACGCCCCCCCCCCCCCCCCCCCCGACTGACCCACTCCCCGATGCTGCTCGCCAAGAGGAGGGTGGGTTGAGGTCGTTCTTAGGCAGCCATTTTGCGCACCGGAGCTCCTAAAGCTCTGCTTCCCGAACCCTTTCCTTTCGTAAAAGATATCCTACTCCGGTCCATTCTTTTTTTCTTTCTTTTACTCTACTCTTTTTTTGTTTTTTCGCCCCCTTTAAAGGTCTAGCTTTGCCTCCATTGCGTCCACCAGATTCTCCTTGGACTGCGCTTTTTCCATAGTCCGCCAGGGCCGGCCGGAAGACTGCAGTCTCTTTTTGTCGATCCGCCCCCCTCTTTCCCGTTCAGCCCTGTTCAAGTGGGTATATCTGAGTTATATGAGCCTTCCTGAAAGACTCCCTCCCTTCCTTTCTTTTTTTTTTGGTCGAGTCCTTTTCGTTGGCGTCCGGTGCGAAACTCCTTGCTCCCTCCTCCCTGAGCCTTTTCTTTGATCTCTGCGTAGACGTTTTTTGGCACATTCGGTGCTAGACCTACGTCCCCCCTCTTCTTTCGTTACTCGTCCGTTGGTCGGTTCGAACTTCGCTGGTTCCCGACCTCGTTCTTTCTTTCCTGGATTTTCTTTCTGTACCTACGGGCCGCCGTTGTCGACAATGCTCGACGATTTCTCTTGCCTTCCCCCTCTCCTCAGATTCTCCGTTCTCCCCTCATCCATTCGATGTCGATGGACTTTTGTCGTCCCCTTCCTCCTCCGATCCTGGACGGCGGGAGTTTTGCCCGGCCGATGAGCCCTTGTAGGGCCTGTTTTTCCCCTTTTGGAGACTCACCTCCTCTCCTTCTTCTGCCTGTTTGGCGCTGTGCCGTGAAGTTTTCAGCAGCCTGAGTTAGGTCGCGCTTTGTCAGGTGGCCAATCGGCGGATCCCAACGCTCAGATATTTCCGCTTCTCCCCCCCTTTTTGGGCTAAGCCTCGGCCCGTCATCTGCCCTTCCAGCCCAATCTTGACCGGATGCACGTGTCGCTGCACCTGCTCGCCCTAAACCCTTCATCCTCTGATTCCCTCCCCCCTTATGGCGAGATTTGTAGCTGTTCCTGTTGCTTTCCCCTATAGATTCTATTGCTCGGGTTCCGTTGTTGCGAGACGTAGCTGAATGATCCCGGTAACGAATGCCTCCCTTTTCTCTTCTCCCCTCTTCCCCCTTCCTTTTCAAACTTTGACCTGTTTTTGTTCTCAAGACAGTAGGCGCCGGAAAAGGCAGAAAGCTTTTCCCCCGTCTTTTATTTTTGCGTCCAGCCCTTCGGCGCGGCGATCTTACCGCTGCTGCTGACGGATTCCCTACGGATCGCACCGCGGCTTTTTTTTATTTTTTCCGTAAAGAGATGTTCACCCCCTTATTGAGGAAATACAGTCCGAGGTACCCCCCCCCGAAGCAGTCCCTGTGACCCCCTCTATCGTGCTTGTCCCTCTATCAAGCGCATACTGTTTCCGTCCCTTTTGTCTAGAACCTCTTTTTTTGAAGATGTTAACAGTCTTTCTCGACCGCCTTGCTTTTTCGGAATAATTAACCTTTCGCCCCTGATATCGTCAGTCGACCCTCATTATCTAGTTTGTTCTTCCCCTTGTTTTTTAGAGTAGTGTCTTTCCTGCGAAGAAGATTAACACAGAATTCTACTGTACCGTCTCCTTCATCCCTTATCTCCCCCCCCCTAGCGCGTCTGTGCGGGAAGGTCTCTAGAACCTGGTATTGCGCCGTATCTGCCCGCTCACCTCCTTTTTTTTTTCTAAAGAGTGTGTGAAAACACAGTTCTGCGTCGTCTTCTTTTGCAAGGATGCGAGAGCGTGCAGGCCGTATGTTGAAGCCTCGGTCAATAGACGTCTAATTGTTGCGGCCGGTAAGTTATTGCCCCCCCCCTTCTTCCTCTCTCTCTCTAGATTTTCCTATAAGTTGTGTTGTTTCTGATCTAGGCCGCCGCGTGAGGCAGGAGAAAATTCTCTCTTCCATTCCGAGCTACTTTTCCCGTGGCTTTCTGGAAATGGGCACGACTTGCTAAGAAGACGGGCGTGAGCTCCCCGGGCAGACGACGCGATCGATTTTTCCCCCTTTTTCTGTCAAACCTTTCCTTTAGTCCGTCTTTACCTTCGGGCAATACCAGGGCGTAAGAGACCTCGGATCCCAGTCTCTTGATACGATTTTTAACCTTCTCTTCGGTTCGGCCCAGGAAGGACACGAAGACGACGAATGTCTCGCCCTTCCCCGTCCGACTTTCCCCCGAAATCATAATTTTCCGTGTTTCAGAAGCCGAATGACTCTTCCATTCGGTGTCTCATCCGGTGCGTTCGAGCCATGCCTGCGCACACGGACATTGTCACTTCCGAGCGCTGAAGTCCCGAAGTTCGTCCCCATCTTCTGGGTCTTCGGGTTTGATCCCGCAGCCAGGAATTAACTTTTTCCTTCCTTGGTCAGACTCTTTCCTGGCAAAAAAATCCCGCTTGCGCGAATCATGTTTTCGATCCGCAGGCAGACCTCTCTTCGCTTGCCGCGCGTCGGCGGGTTTCTTTTCCAATAAGCAGTCCCCCTTTGTTCTTGTCCTTTCGCGCCTCCTGTATAATGCACACCCGGAAAGTTTTTCTGAATCCGGCCGCTGTTCCTTTCCCCTTTCCCTTTCCCCCAAAATCGTTAACCCCTGCCGCCGACGTCTTCGCACCACTCCCCTGAGTGCATACCTCCAGATCTTCTCCCACCCCTTACCGACTATCTCGGGATTCCATGGTTGCCGTTCAGCCAGACTTTCAACGGAGGCCACCCTGTGCCTGCTCCCTTTCCCCCCTCTCTTAATTATAGATTGTGTTTGCTACGGGAAAGATGAACGGGCCTCTGCGCCCTCCTCATGGGTCAGAGGAAAATCTGAAGCGTTGTTTTCCTGGATTGACCACCCGGACCCGCCGGACATATTCCTTTTCGATAGGCGCTGTCCCCCTGATTCCTCCGGTGGCAGAAGAAAACTCTAATGCCCGAACCCGGGAGATCTTGGTTTAGCCCGGCCGCCGTCGGCCCGGGGCCTAATCGGACGCATAAACGCTCCCTTTCCCCCCCGACTTTCAGTGACTTCCGATCTCAGGTGCCGTACCACACTTTTCCGAGCCGTCTTCTTTCGAGTGCAGCTCGCCGATCCCTTCGCGAGGAGAGAGAACCCCGCTCCCTTTTTTTCTATACCATCTGCCTTCCCTCTCCGAGGGGCCCCAGGTCGACCAGAACCTGGCGCGAGCCGCTTGCGTCACGATATCTCCTTCTCGTACCGAATGTTCCTACCCGTTCTCAGCGCTCGAAGGTCCTCTTGGTATTCGTCGGCCCTTTTTTTTTTGTTGGATCCCCCCTGCAAGTCTGTTTCTGCACTCCGGTTTCCCTACTCAGTGTCGCGGATCGAATTCGGACCTGCCAATAGGCCTGTTATACCGGCGACGTTGTTACAAAGGGCGTCCTCCCCCCCCAAAAAGACTTATCTTTCTCCTATCCCCCCCCCCTGCTGCCGGTCGGCGGCCGGAGCCCCGAACTCGATTGACTGTCCTCTTCAAGGCCTACTAGACCTTTCAAGCTCCGACCCCGGTA
>Ga0179593_1344525_pt1 | contig 11874 bp, 10 predicted proteins | sample CZODoug2_1_08_16_FD_185931 | JGI IMG/M metagenome (GOLD analysis project Ga0179593, IMG submission 185931) | Vadose zone soil fungal communities from Angelo Coast Range Reserve, California, USA - CZODoug2_1_08_16fungal (PacBio error correction) | ecosystem: Environmental > Terrestrial > Soil >... | reverse complement strand
GTTTCATTTTGCGTGCGAGGCTTGTCTCGACGCGTTTTTCCCCCGCGTCTGTGCTCCTGCTTTTTCGAAGCCGGTAGGCCCCCTTTTGGCCAATGCGTTTAAACGCCGTTTGAAAATTCTAATCCCTCTGATGACCCTTCCTCCTTCCTTCGGTTCCCGATCAGCAGGCGGGAGTATTCAAGTCTGGCATTCTTGTCGAAGTCCCCGAGAGTCTCACTTATTCCGTTATCATATCGGAGGAGCTCCCTGTAGACGCAGGACGGCAGAGTTAGCTGCCGACTCTCGGAGTTGTGGAAGTCCGCTCCCCTTCCCCCCTCATCGTCAAGTGAAGTTTGTTAGACACGCGATTCAATTCCGACTACTCTTTTTTCTTCTCGTCTCTTCTCTTTTCCCCTTTTGTAGTAGCGGCTGTGCGCGGAGTACTATTCCTTCAGAAGATGAGAGAAGGTTTATTTTCGAATTCAGGTGAGTCCCCGTACCCTTCTCTTTCCCTTTCCTTCTTCTTTCCCAGCGGAAAACGTATATGGACTCTTCTCCCTCTTAGAGCATTCTTCCCGCGTCTCTTTTGAGAGCTCTCTCTCATTCCGCCCTTTATCAGTAGGAAAAGGAAAAGTTGCGCTCAGGGTGCATCTCTCTCGTTTTACTCCCCCTCACTTTCGCCAGCATTAGTAATATTCTTCTCTTTTCTCAAGGGAAAGACTTTTCCAACAGCCGGTTCCTGTCCCAAGAATTCCGGTGTTCTTCCCTAAAGGAAGGCTATGTAACTCCCCACTTCCCAGTGTCCCCCTGAATTCTTCCGACCGATAGGCTTTCTCTCGAGGCTGTTTTCCTCTCTTCGATTTTATTCCCGACCTAGTGTGTTGCTGCCTGGCGTACTTGAGAGAGGAGTCGCTTTTCGATTAGGTTAGTGTTTGATCACCCGGTCCCTTGACGCTTCCTTCTTCTTACCAACACTCCCTAGTTCTTCTAGACGTTTGAATTTGTATCGGGCTCTCGGTAAAATTTTCCGAACCGTCTCCGTAATAGCGTTTTTTCTCATTTCCTCTTTTTTCCCTTCTAGTCCCCCCCTTTTCGAGTTTTTACGGCCAAATTAAAATGTAGTCTTCATCTTTCATGCAAGATTCCGAATAGCATCTTCCGGACCTCCTGCCCCTTTGCTTTGAGTCGCCCCTCGAAACTGCCATGTCCGTGGCCTAGAGAGTAGTTACCCTCCTTCCTCCTGCAGTTTCCCACCTCCACTTCAGGCATGAGACCTTTCTTCGAGATTCTCCTCTATCTTTCCCCGTCTTCTGTTTTTGTTCTTCTCCTCTTGAATTACCGCCTTCTCTCCGCCACTCAGCACGCCGCGGGGGTGTATACCCTTTGAAAAAGACTCCCCAAGTACCTTCTTGTGCCCCCCACATTTTTTGTCTTTTTCCATGGAGCGACTCACAATAAGTCGGATTCCCCTTTTCCATCGACCAGACTTGTCCTTCCCTCCACTTTGTCGTTTTTTTTGCCTTTCCCGCCACAACGCAATCTTCTTTGAAGCCTGGCGTCCCCCCCCCCACCCACCACCCCCCCCCCCCCACACAACCCCCCCCCCCGAGAGTTCCCCCCCCTCCATTTTTCTGCGATATCTCCTCCCCTGTCGCCCCGCATACCGTCGCTTAGTTCCTCCTCCTCGCAGTGGACATCTTCCTTGAGATGATTTCAGTCGTTCCCGTTTGATCCCCCCTTTCCCCCTCTCCCCTTCTCGTAAGGACGTCATTCACTCATTCTCGCCGTTCGCCCCGGAACCTACATTCCCTTTTTTTTCCAGCCATATCCCCCTCCTCTGTGCCCCCCCCGTGCCGGGCCGGCCTGATACTCTCGCCTCGTTGATGTCGGAACATATGACGCAAAGAGTTAAAATTGAATAATAATCACCCGGCGGATTTTCTTCCCTTTCTTTTTCCTTTCGCTAGGTATCTCGACATTTGACCGCGAGACTAGTGAGTCGGGACCCTCTTCGCTCCTACTTGTTAGGTCCTCGCAACACTGTTCAACGCCATGGCAGGGACGATCTTTTTAATCAGCCGAACCCCGTTCCGACTTCCTCTAAGTCAGCACGGACAGCGAATAGACAACTTTGTCCTTTTAGGCCCTGCTCCCTCCCTTTGCCCCCCTCGAGTTTCTGGTCTTGATTCCCTTCTTCCTAATGAGGGGAAGATCTTACCTCACCCGCCCCTCGGACTCGTCTTCCGCGCGCCTATGCTACGTCCGACTGCGCGAAACACCCCTCTCTTTTTTTCTAGTCCCTGTTTTCTCTTTGAGGCTCATGAGCGCCTCCCGGCTCCATTCCCTTCCGCTTTATCCTCTAAAAGATGTCCCCAATCTCCCTCCCTGACTCCCAGTGTCCCTCGCATTCCGGTCCCCTCTCCGCCCCAGTCTTCACCTTTCCCCTTTTTCCATCTTCGTAACCTCTCTGTACTTACACTTTTTCACTCCCTTTTAATAGCGAGGACACTATCTCCAAACAGCAAGATGGTCTTCGTACCCGCGACTCCAGCTTTCTCCGTTTCCTCGGCAAGCAACGACAACGATCATCGGCTCATTGCGGCCTTCACGTCTTTCCTGTTCCCCCTCACTCGCCGTCTCACGGCTCAGCCACGTTCAAGTTGAGTTGTCGAGATCACGGCAACCTCAAACCTTTTGGAAATGTACCCACATGTTTTTTTCTGGACGGGTCTTTTGGTTCTTGGTTGCGCGTTTCCTAGCAGCTGCCCCCGCTACAAAGCACTTAGAGTTTTCCCCCCTCTCCCCATGCTGGAACTTGCCAAGTAAATTTCAAATATTTGTAGAAAAACCTTCCGAGTCCTTTTTGACTTTTTTGCAAGTCAGTTTTTCCTGAGGTGGATATTCCTCTCAGTTGTAACCCCGCGTCTTCTAGTCGCGTGGGAATTAATAGAGGTGATCATTCAACCCTCTTGTTGCCTTTTTACTTCTGCGAGATTGCGCTCATCAGAGCCGCCTAGCTTGCACCCCCTTTACGAGCACTTCCCCTCTTCTCCACTTTAACAGTCGGCCGAGTCAGGGTTTTCAACCCCGCCCTCCAATTGCCAGCCCCTCTCCCCCCCTTCTCCGTAATAATAGAGGATTAATTGAGTACCCCCCTCCCAGAAAATTCACACTTCCCCTTCTCAGCCCCGTCCCTTCCTCCCCTTGTATTTTTTCATGTGCTGGTCTCCATTTGAAACGAACCAAGATACCTGTCTCCCTTTCACCAGCGAGCCATCACACCTCCCATCCCCAGACACCCCCCCCATCCCTAATAAACTTCCATACTTTCCAAAATCGTAAACTAAAAGTAGTAAACTTCCCCCCGTTTTTTTTCGTACCTCCTCCATGTATGTTCAGAGATTCTGATTACCCTTTTCTGGTATGCTACCCCCTTACGATTCTTTTTCCCTTTACTCCCCTAAGTTGTGTTGTTTATTATAGTGATCGGAAATTCTTCTGATAATTCTCTCTCATAAGTGCTCGTCCCCCCTCCCCTTCGAGTTCCCGCCAACAGCAACCCAATGGGGCCTTTAAGACTTGTCTTTTTTTACCGGCTACGTTCAATGGACGTTTATTATGTGTGTTGTTTAGGCCCGTGAGGTGGTGTGGTCTCAGCCTCTTTCCTTCTCTACACGGGCTACAGGATATTTTCTTTACTTTGAAGCCTCCCCTTATCCAGTCCCTTTCAATACCTCCCATTTCTCCGCTATTTATGCCCGTCTTTCCCCTTCTTTCTTCTTCCCGAAGTGCAGCCTTCCTTCGACATTTTCCCTTTCGTTTTGACTTCTACGGTTTGAATACCTAGACTTCCACTCTTTGGGGACGAATTGTGTTCCTAGGACGTCCCTCCCTCCCCTTTCTTCCCCTTCCCCTCTCTTGCAGCTTTCTGATCTAATCATGGGGTGCGCTAAGGGTTTAGAGTCTCCCCTTTTGTTAAATTCCCCCTCTATCCTTCCCTCCCTTGCCTCTTATTCACTCTCTGGTCCCCAAAGACGCGTCCAAGCTAACATCTCCCGCAGGCTCGGATTCTTCTCCCCCTGCAACTGAATTTTTGTCTCTTTAGAAAATTGTTTTTTCATTCCAATAATTTAGGGAAACAACGTCCTTCCCTGCAGGTCTCTAGGCAGATTCTCCCCTTCCCATCCCCCCTACAGTGTATCCTCTTCTTACTAGTCCATCATCTTTTCGTCAATTCAGACCTTTTTTTCCGGTCCACCGCAAGTAAACCTTTCCACTTTTTTCTCCCTTGGGTTTCTGAGAATTCGAAGCCTATGATGTTTTCACCAGATACCCCCCCTTTTGTCCTGTGACCTGCTACTTGCTTCGCTGAGTTTTTTTTAGTTCTTTTCCCAGTCGCGCCGGCGATTTTCTCGCCGTTCTTCTGGGATCCTCCTTTAGCTGTGCAGAGACTGTGTGGCCAGGTTTAAAAAGTTCCTTGTTTGTCCCTTCCTCCCCTCTTCCCAATACTTCGGGTCCGGCTCGCGGTGTTTTCTTAGTTCTTCTCTGCGATCTTCCTCCTGGGTCTCCCTAGACGTAAGTTCCCTCTTTTCAGCACTTCTTCTCAGCGCCGGAATGTTTTCTTTTTTTTTTTTATTAGATCCTTTGATCCCCCCTCCTCAAGGGCCGACAAACCCAGCGGTGCGTGTCAGCACTGTTTTTCCGCGCGTCTTTCTCGAATCTTCGTCCTTCTCTCGAGCTCTTATTTTTCCTTTCTCCCGCAGGGTGATTAGCATGGACTTTCCGCTCCCTGTCCTGATTTCCGACCGTATCGATTCCAGGCTTGTTCTTTGAGTTTCCCTGCTGCGTGATTTGCATCCTTCCCCCGTTTCGGTCGTCGGTTCCATTCTTCTCTTTTTCGACAGTCGGAACCAGCTTTTTTGCTCGTAGTTGAGACCCTTCCCTCCCCCCCATTTCTTTCACCACTTTTCGCGAAAGTTTTTCTGTGCCTGGCGTTCAGGTGCAGGCTGCTGCCTTTTCCCCTTTTCCAGAAGGTCTCCACCTCTTTCTCACTGACCGGAATGCCCTCCCTCCTCGGGCTGAGGATGCAATCTCTCTGAAGGTCCTGACTTCCAATGGTTGTCTCCCAATAAAACTTCTGGCTGGCCTTACTTTTTCCTGGGACACGTGAGGGTTCCCGCATATTGCTGGCGATGGCTGACAGACAGTAAATTCTTCTTGGTCTTCTATGAGTGATTTTCTGGTCTTTTTTTTCCGATTGCGCGTGGGTGGTTTGATCACGCTCCAGCTTTTCTGATTCTTTCTCCCCCCCCCTTCCCAAATCGCCCCTTTAGAGTCTTTTAGCGAGTACCCTTTTCTCTTCGCTCGGAAAAGGAGAAATCCTTGAGCCTTTTTTCTAATCTGTGTTCGCCTTTCCCCCCCTTTTTCAAGGTCTTTCCTTTTGAGACGTGCGTGATACACTTTCCCCTCCCCTTTTTTTTTTCCCTCATTTCAAGATGTACTTGCTCTGGAAGTACCTCTCCCTCTCTTTTCTTTCTCCTTATTTGAAAAAAAGCCCCAAATTCGGACCCTTTCTGTTGATCGTGTTTTTCCCCCGCCCTGCGACGGTTTTGCCCACGACCTATTGATGGGAGAATTTTCTGCGTCGAGCTTTCCTTTTCTTCTTCCCCTCTTTTCTCATTCCTGTTTGTTTTTTTCCTCGAGCTAATGATCCCTCCTTCGACGAGAAAATCCACATATTCAGCGGGGTTTCTAGAACAAACGTGCGGCTTTGTTCCCAAGCCTCCCCTCACCTTCTTGGCAATCAATTTGAATTTTTGTGCCAGTTTAGAGCCTCGGACAAGTTTTGCTTTCCCCCCTCTTGCCATCGCATTTCCTCCCGCCTTTTCCCTGGTGAGTTCCCTTCATCCCCCTTTCTGTAGCTTACGCCCCGCCCTCCCCAAATCTTTTTAAGAGGAAGCTGTTCACCCGCTTATGTCTCTCCTCTTCCTGTTTCTATCTTACCCTGCGCGGACGACTAACGTCGATCCTACGCTAGCTGCGATTTCCCTTTCCTTCGCGATGTGGCGTTTCTCCACCCCTCCCAGTCTGCGCGAATCTTCCTAAGCTCCCATTTCTTATCACTCTCCGCCGTAGGCTGGAATCCACAGGATTCAAGTGGGCCTCCCCTGCCCTGTCTTTTCCCCCCCCCGTCAGCCGATCTCTCTTCCTATTAGCTTTTTTCTTCCCCTATTGAGTTTTTGTAGAATGCCTCTACAAGTCCTCCCCCTTCTTTTTCATTTCTTCCCCTTCTCCCTTTCTTTATCCTCGACATGCTGCTCCTTCAGCTGAGAATCGAGATGAGGACACCAGCCCCCTCACCCCTTTGAGAGAACTTCAAATCATGGCGGAATTTCCTAGACCCTGCTTTCTCTTCCTGACAATCCGCCAGCACTGTCCATCCCCCTCCCCCCCCCACCTTTTGAGCTTGACCTTCTCCAGCTCATTTCCGTTTCCCCTCTTTGCCACTGGCATGGTTCCCCGTTTTGATCCCTTTTTCTCTCGGCCTTTCGTACTTGATCTTCCCCCCCCCCCCCATTTCTTCAAAATCAAGACTCACTTCTATAGTACGTCAAAGTATCCCCGTTCTCTAGGAAGTAGGATGTCATGCGCCCCCTGTCAAACCCCCCATCTTCCCCTGTCCCTCCTGTTATAGTATGCTTCCTTCCCGTCTCATATCCTCTACATGCCAGCGCCCTTTTTTCCCAGTTCCTTCGCTTGAGCGATATTCCCTGGGTCACCCTCCTATTTTTTTGCTTTTTGATCGAGAAGGCACTATGAGCCTGGACGAAGTATGTACCCGACGCCCTTCCCTTGTATCTTCCGCCCCTTTGGACACGAATGTCCTCCCTTCGCGCAGCGACGCGTCCCCCATGTTACGACACCTCTTCAAGAGAGCTCGACTAGCTTTTTCTCCTTGCACAGTGGTCCCATGTCCCCCGCTCCCGTCCTTCTCCTCTGACCTTTGCGGAGTTCACGTCCTTTTGCCGTGCCAAATATATAGCATGTGAGTCCTTCGAAGACCCCGTTTTTTTTGAGGTAAGTTACAGTGCCTTTTTCTCCTGATCAAGTTAACTCCCCCATTTGCCTTCGATCGAGTGGGTTCATTTGAGTGGCTTTTAGGTTTTGTTTGTAGTTCCCTAGTGCATCTTACCTATTCCCCTCCCCTGTGGTCAGAGTCCCTCGTGATGCCCCCCCAGAAAACCAGTCCTTTTTTTTTTCTAACTCTGTTGACCCCCTCTGGGGATAAGTATCGCTCGCCCTCTTTTACTCTTTTTTTATTTTTTGAGTTGGTACCCCGCGTAGCCTATTTGTAAAATGTCCCTTATCTATGCGGAGTGTCCCCCCCCTACACGTGTTCCACTTCTTTTTTCTTTTTTTCGCCAACATATCCCGATCTCAAGCTCTCGCTTCGCGGTTCCACCGCTCCCTCCCTTCTCATTTGTTCCCCCACCCCCCTCGTGCGCCACGTCTGAAGTCTAGGTTTTTTTCACCCCTCCTTTTCAAGAAGAGAACGGTCGAGTTTGTTTTGGTCGAAGTTCTAGCTTGGTCCTTCCCCTGCCCCCTCCAAGTAGCTGATGTCCCGGGGGTATCATGTTTATTAAATGTTTTACTTCCCACGTTCTCCCGTTTGACATGTAGAAAGTTGTAATGTCAGCTGGCGGAGTACCCCTCCCCCCACCGGAACCCACCCTCTTTAAACGTCCATTACTGTCCTCTTTTCAAAACCGAAAAGTTCCCCAGTCCACCCAGTTTTTTTTTGTCTTCTAGCCAGGTAGAGTTTGCTCCTTGGATCCCGTGTCATGGCCCTTCTTTTTTCCACTTTCCCGTTCGATCTCTCTCTTCCCGTTGTTGAATTTTAGTCTTCTTCAAATGTTCTGCGTCACTGACCCCTTGGGTTCTTTTTTAATTTACCTGGCGAGTGAAGCAAACCCCCGCACAACTGTGGGACTTTCAAGACTTTTTCCTTTTTCTCCGAATTTTGAGCTGGGGTTTGCCGGATTTGGTTTGTTTCTAAGCTCGTTGGCACCTCTACGCTAAACCTTTTTAAAAGGATAGTTGGATGTACGTTTCCCTCAGCAGCCATCTCCCATCCCCTGATAAAGAACCCTTTCTTTCCCCCAGTTCTACGTGCCTCGACGCCTCTGGGATGTATGAGCAGCTATGTCTATTTTTTTTTCCGTAAGGTGCGGTTGCCCCCTGTGACACCGAACTTCCCCTCGTTGTTGCGGACCTACGTCCCCGTGTTTCGCGTTTTTTTGGCCCTGATTCCGGCTGTTCTTCTCCTTGTCTCCATTTCCTTCCTAAGTGAGCACCCTGTTTATGATCCCCTCCTCTTTGCAATAGAATATCTAGAGTTGTTAACCCCCCCCCAAACTCCTCCGCTCTTTCCCTCGTGATTTTTTCTCCTTTTCCCTCCAAGTTGTCTTTGAGTTTCCGTAATTTACTTGTCCAAATTAAAAGAATTGGCTCGTAGTGACAACAACGCTTTTCTTCTGGTCAGATTTCCGTTGAAAACTAGGTCCACCACTAACCTTCCCAGCTCCCCCCTTCAGTTGCCCCCCCTTTCGGGTTCCCCACCTCCGAAAATTTTTTCGAGTATTTACGGAATGACACACTCCGACGTTGATTTCGAGCCTTTTTTTCGCCTGTCGACGTTTCCCTGAAATTACTCCGCCAGAACACCCCGAGAGCCGATGGAGTGTTTGTTAATTGCTGGACCTGAGGTCGCTGCCTACTTCTTGGGATCCCTCCTGCGTCCCTTTTGTTGCGCGAATCGGCCTCACCCCCCTGCTGCTGTGAGACCCCCATACTTCGCTTTACGAATACTCTGTTTCCCACTGGGAGTTCTCCTTTTATGTCTGTCCTTGATCCTTCCCTTTCCGCTGGGCTCTGTCTGAAAGCGCCGACTGCCTTCTCCTTTCCTCTCGTAGAAGTACCCCCCCTAGGTTCGATCCCCTACGCTTCCCTGTTCGCTTTTTTTCCCTCGCAGGCCTGAATAGGAGGCGACACTTCCTCGAGCCTTCGTTGTCTTTTGCTTTTTAGCTTCTTTTTTTGAATATGTCCTCCCTCACATCACTTCCGGTCCGTTTAGTGATAGAATTAAAGGTCCAATTTCTCTTTTCCCGCGTCTTATCGTAGGTTTCCTTCCCACATCTGTCCCTGAGTCGCTGCGCCCCCCCTGTTGGGTCGTTAGGACTTCGGAAACATCGTTTCCGCTTTTTCAATGGCGTTGACAACTTCTTTCCTCAAGTTGTTCGGTCTCGGCCCGTGTTTCGTCTATTCGGCTTTCGTAGATTATCCGTCTCTGCGGAACAGGCAGTTTCCCGCATGCCAAGGACATAGTGAGGTGATGTCAATTCCTGCTGTTACGTCCTTTCTATCAATTCCGCCAACTCCCTAGGCGATGATGCCCGGACAGTTCTTTTTTAATCATCTTGCCGAGGCTGCCCCCTTTTTTTGAAATATTCGTTTCTTCCGGGCTACTTTCTTCTCGGGAGTCGTATGGACCGCCCGATTCGATTAGACGGGTTCGTGTGTTCATCCTTCATCATCCTTCCGATCTGTCCGAAAAATCTCCAGGGCGAGTTCCTGGGCTTTGTACTTCATTAGGGCAGGCACTTTTTCTGTAAGGACTCACCCCGCCCATCCATGGACCCTATCTCTCCTTCCTTAGTTTCTCTTGACCTCCAACAAGGAGCGCTCTTGTGCTCTTTTTTGTTCCGGTCCCCGCACTTCCCTTCCTAGGCTTTTGCTCCATTTCATCGGCACCCATTCTTATTCTTCAGGTCGCGCTTTCGACAATGCCCAATTATTCCCGAGATGAACAGGTAGCTTTCAGTTCGAAGGTGTTGATGTTAACCCCGCCGCTTTCGTCTTTCTCATTTCTTTGCGTAATATATCTCTCTTCCCTCATACTCATGTTTGATCGCCCTCTCCCCTAGTCCGCATCCCTTCGCGCCCTGGCGTGTCAAACAACGTCGCGGCTTGTACAACCCGCCTCCCATCTCGTCCGAATAATTGGAATTTTTCGCCTTGGCGCGTTTTTTCACTCCGAATCCTCTGGTCGTACATGCAATCGGCATATGCTTCCCCTCTGACCCTGCATTCATGTTTGCATTTTTTACGTCCCTGCAATCCGCTCTTTGCCCCTTTTGCCCTCCATTCGCTATCGCCTGATGTTCCTTTCCTTTGCTAAGTAAAGGTCCTCCCTCCCTAGCTCTTCTTTCGTCCTAGGTCTTTTTTTTCCGACTGGTTCAGTGATCAAACATTCGGCATCTTGACTTTCGTTCCCCTCTTAGCCCGCAGCCCGATCTTCCACGTTTTTGTCACTCCATCCGGCCATCGCTGTGAAAAAATTTCGATGTTCGCCGCTTAGGGATTTTCGGCCATGTCCTCTCCTGCTGTCCGCATTTATTCCCAAGAGGATTTATCGTGAAGTCGTCATGAGTTTTTTCCCTACACATGTGCGTCCCCTCCTCTCTCTGCGCTGACACCAATTCCTACGCCACCCTTTGCTACATTGGTAAACGACCCGGTTTTGCCTTCCGCCCTGAGCCCCCGAACCACGTTTCCCCAACATAGACCGTTTTGCCGACCTCGCCAACTTGACAGAAGCTGCCTTCTAACTTTCTTGAAAACGCGCCCCCCGTTTCCTTTTACTTTGTCTCAATCCTCTTTCTGCAGGAATTTCCCCCACCCACAAATCCAACTAAGACTCTCGTCTTCAGCGACTTCCCCTATTCTCCTTTCGTCATGCGCTCGATCCCCCACCTCTCTGCGCATAGCCCTATTCAACGATGATCTTACTGCTCCATCCTTTTTCTTCTCACGGAGTGACACTGATAGATAAGGCTTCCCGGCTTCCCCCTCCTCCTCTTCCGCTCGCCACGATATGAGTGGCTATGATTCTTACATCGAGTGAAGAATTTTCTCTGTGTGAACATCTTTTTGTGTATGACCTTCCTTCGCGACTTTCACTCTTCTCCCCCAGCCTCTTAGGAATCACGAGGCATAGACAGTCTCCCCCCTTCACCCCCCCGCACACTGCAACCCTCCCCTCCCCCTCTGTGCTGCACCCAAGTATGGCTACCCCTCCGACCCCTAAGTTTTTCCCCTTGTTTTTTGTTACGGTTCTCCTCTCATCCTGCCCCTCGAACAATTGTTAATTGTTCCTACCCCCCCATTATAAGTACAGGAAAGGATTTAGGTAGTGTTGTAGTTCTCCCTGAGAAGCGTCACCCCTACCGTACCTCCGCGTCAAGGCAGGACTTTTATTCCACCGGAATGGAGTCCCCACCACTTTCTTCCGCGAATAATTCCACGGCAGTCGATTTGTACACTGTGACTTTGGCCCAAGAGTTACCCTTTCAGTCTTCTTGCTTCCACTGGACTATCTTCGATTAGCAAAGTGATTGAAGTTTTTAACCTATCGTTTTCTCCCGATCCTTCCCCCCCCTCCTCCTTGCCCCTCGAATCACGAGGGATCCACCTAGTGCTGCCACGAATTAGAGGTTTCAGCCCCTTCCAAGCCGCTCCCCTTTCCCCTCTATTCTAGAGGATTGATCCCTCCAACATGCCTACGAAATCCGACCTTCGTCGTCTTCCCCTTGGTCGGTCTGTCTTTTCTGGCCTGAATTCGATGAAAAGTATCAACCCTTCTCCTGTCCCCCTGGTGTACTAGCAGATGATTGGCCCCCCAGCTCCCCCCCCCCCCCCCCCCTCCTTTTAACCACGTCCATTACGTCAAAATTGTCAACACTCCACCCAGCCCCCAAAAAGACAATTTTTGCTTTCTACATTCTCCCTCCCTCAGGTCGCGCATCTGGTTCGGTATAGGCGTCAAATTTCCTTGCC
>Ga0179593_1590714_pt1 | contig 11875 bp, 18 predicted proteins | sample CZODoug2_1_08_16_FD_185931 | JGI IMG/M metagenome (GOLD analysis project Ga0179593, IMG submission 185931) | Vadose zone soil fungal communities from Angelo Coast Range Reserve, California, USA - CZODoug2_1_08_16fungal (PacBio error correction) | ecosystem: Environmental > Terrestrial > Soil >... | reverse complement strand
AGGGCCTAGTTCGCATCAGCGTAGCCTGTTGGATTTTTTTCCTTTTTTTTCCTTTCGAATTTACGTTGGTGCTCAAGGCCGGCTCTTCGCGTGTCCATTTCAGCCTAGCAAATGCGGCGTCTTCTTCGTGTGTAGGACAGTTTTTTTTTTCCGATTTTCTAGATGTTTCCTTATTAGATATAAGCCCTCCCCAAGAATAAAGCCCCTCACCCTATGGCCTCCCCGGCCGAGAGTAAAGCCTTTTCAAGATGTTCATTCGATGATTGAAATCCCCCCCGTTCCCAAATCCCTTTTTCGTTCCCCTGTTCCGCGGCCATCGCTTTCCAGTCAGAAGTTTTCCGGTCTTCGACCGGAAGAGGACCCTTTGAGCATACTTTCCTAGGAGCGCATCATGGGCCCCCCGGTGTCCCCCCCTCCCCCCATTCCTTGCCCCTTCCTTGAGCTATGAACCAAGGCCTCTTTTGGTCCTCGTCTCAAGTTTTTTTTTATCTATCTTTCCTCCTCTTTTTTTTATACCTTCTCTGCGTTTCCCCCTTTAGCGGCCGCGACGGTCCTGAAAAGAGGCCTTTTTCCTTTCTTCCCGTCCCACTCTTCATTCGGGTGCATTGATAACTTTGGTGCCAACTGCTTGCGCATCTTCCCCTTGTCTTCTCGACTGCTAAAATTCTCCGGGGACATTTGGTTTGACGTCCTTCTGCCCTGGGTTATAGCAGACGCGTTGCTTCAGCTCCCGTACCAAGCCGCTTCAAACCCCAGTCTTGTGCTGTTTCTCATAGTCCTTTCATCGGGATTCGGGACTCTTTGTGCCGTACTGAAATTGATATGTGTCCCTGATTTCTCGCGCCTCCTCGTATTCCACCATCATTCCCTCTTACGACTCCACAAACACGACTAAGACTGCAGCCTTTTTTGGCTTCGTCGCCCCCCCAGCGATGAGACCGACTTCCGGAACAAACGTAAGGCGACACTTTTCCCCCATAAGTCCCTCCCGACTTTGCCCGTCCCCTTTGTCTTCACCTGTTCCTATTAAACTTCGTTTTAATCCTACAACGCTGTTACCCCTCAAGCGTTACTCCCTATACTTCTTTCCTGCATCAGCTGAACGGAACCCTAGTGCAAGTTAGCTCCCCCACTTCTCCTATTTGGTCGGACTGTGAAAAAGAGACGCGGCACCTGGTGTCCGTGCCTCTGTCGGTTTCTCCCCTTTTGAAACCCCAGTATTTTTGGGCCTGCCTTTCCCTCTCCTATTTTTCTTTTCTCTGAGCGAACTTAACGGAGGAGTGTCTCGCCCATCTTCTTTCTTTGCTGATCCTCTATGTGAATTCCTCCCTCAATTCCATCCTCTCCGCACCCCTTTCGTAAGATTGCTGGGGCTCGACGATATCGCTCCTCCCCTGAAACTTTTTCCTTGGGCACTGGCGATTGGTCCCCTTTTAGCCCATATACATCTCCGGGGGACATAGTGCCTAACCTTGTAGAATTATCCTTCCTCTCTGGGATCTCGGAACCCCCTTTTTTTTTCCCGAACTTGCCGCGGCGAATCCCTCACTTCTACTTTTTCCTTGTATGGAACCCTAGCGAAACGACCTTAGAACCCCCCTTTTCCCTCCCCTGGCCCTCCGAGTCTTCCTATGTCTTGAAAGTCCTTTCTGTCCCGCAACTTGATTCCCTTACGAGGTCCGCCATAGAATCCTTCTGCTTGGTCTTTGGCCATGACCTCCCCGTGTTCTCTTATGATTCTCATGGCGAGGCTTTCTTATCCCGCTCCCATCGAGTTTTCGATTGCCCCCCCACCGAATCGAACGACCTCCCCAAGATGCCTCTCGTTTTTCCCTCTGCGTCAACCGCGTTTTTCAAGCGGAGCTTTTCCCCCGCTACTCTTCATAAGTGCCCTGGCTGAGCTGGCCTTTTCTCAGTATCCCCCCCCTAAAGTACCCATCCCCTTGGCTAGGCTCCCTCCCCGTACCCGCTGCACAAAAACCCAACAAACCCATCCTTTCATAGTTCCCGGTGTGCCCAAAGCAGTTTCCTCCTTTTCTTTCCCAACCTTGCTTCTCGCAAGCATTTCTTCGATTTCTCTTTTTTTCTCCCTTTTAGCCCTTTTTCCTCTGAGAACAACAGTTTGTCCCAAATCTCTCTGTTCTTTCTCGGCCGACTTCTCCTTCGTCTTAATCCCCTTTCCGACTCGGAGACCTACCTCGCCAATAAGGATCTGTCCTTGTCTTTGTGACCTCCCCTTCACGGACTTCCGATGTGCGCGCCCTAGGAACTTCCTTTTTTGGCGGTGACCCATCATAGAGGGTGGTGCGTATAGGCCAGGATCCGAATCCGTTCCTATCCCTTAACTGCGTCGCTCCTTCCCGAAAACCCTTTCTTGTGGCCCTTTCCCCATAGACCCCCCCCCTTTCTCCCATATCCCCTCCTACGTTCAAAGCTCCCCCCTTTCTCGTTGTCCTCTTCTTCTACCTCCTCCCCCACTTTCACTTCAAGTTTCTTTCTTTTCCTCGCACTCCCCAGGTAGCGGCCGAGGGCAGGTCATCTGTTTCCCCCTTTTTTCCCTCCTCTGACTTCTTCTCTCTCTGGTCGTGTTGGTTTTTTTTCGAGATGGAATAGTTTCCTCCTCGAGACCCCTTTTTTTTCCAGATTTGTATCAGCACCCTCGGCCGCGCGGGGCTTCTTTTATCCGAATACCATCCCCTGAGATATTTGCTACTCCGGGTCTGAGATCTCCCTCCGAGATCAGTTCTGTGGCTCTTTCTTCTGGAATTCGGCGATGGTCATTGGAGATTCCTTTCCCTTATGGAAAAAATTTTTTTTAATTTTCGTTTCTTTTTCTTTTAGACTTCAAGCTTTCCCCTTCCTTTCAACTGCGCAAGTGATTGACACGGACCTCTGCCCTTCTCACCCTCAAATCCCTCTTTCTGAGTCGAGCCCCGCCTTGACGATGGAGCGAAACCGTTCTCGCCTTTTTCATGCCGCCTTTCTTTTTCTAAGATCTTCTTTCTTTTGCCCAGTATTTTCTCCTCTTTTTTTACTAAGTAGTTCTCTCCCCCCATGACCCATTAAGTCTCGAACGAAGCACAGCGATAGAGACGCCGGTTTGTTTTTTTTCCCCCCCTCCGGAAATGAGTAACCCTCCTACCATTTAGTTCTTTGAATCCAGTTGAGCTTCCGCTTTCGCATGTCTTTCTTCTTGTTTCCCAGGCACAAATCTTGTCCGACGTTTCTCCGCTGCACATGCTTTTTCTTTAGGTCTTTTTCTCCAGCGCTGGCCAGCGAAGCCGTTCTATGTCTTCTTTATTTCCTCCTCTTTGACCCCTTTCCTTAAGTCACAAAAAGCCTTTTATCTTGATCTTTTCTGGATCTTTCCCCCCTGTTTCAGCATCGGCGAGCGATACTTTCTTTACCGCTATCCCCGCCCTGGCTCCTACCAGTTACTTTTTCCTTAGCCTAAAGCCGCACACCCCCCTGTTTCCCCTGGATCCGTCTTCAGAGTTGCGTCCAGACTTTTCAGACTTCCCTTCGCCGGAAAGCTGGACGCCGACTAGAGACTTTAGACTCCGCCCTCCTTCCGATCTTCGATTCTCTCCCTATTCAGTTCGGTCGGACCCGATTGTGGCTCCGAGGAGGTTCCATCCTTAGATTTTTTGCCCCCTTTTTCCTACATTCGGCGGTTCCCCTGGCGTGAAAACGTTCGCCCTAGCCTTGCGACCTGGCAACACCTTGCCTCTTGTGTAGATGGTTTTCCCCCGCAGCGTAGAAACCCCCCTCTTTGATGTTGACCTCTTTCTTTTCGTGACCCCTCCTTCTCGAAGACGCTCGAGCTTGACCTTCCACTCCCTTGTCCCTTGAAGTAAGCAGCCCCCCCTTTTGAAGGAACAGCGATCTTCCCCCGATTCCCTGCCCCCCCCCCTCTTCTACGGAGTTCCCCTCCCCCCAGGCTGGTAGCGTGGTGCCTAGCCCCTTTCTTCCCTTTGAGCTTTTCTTTCTTTTTTTCCCCCGTTTTTTCTTCTCTGCGCCTCCGCCCCATTGCGAATATTTCTCCTTGAGTTTAACCTTGTTCTTCCCCCCCTCCCCTCGGGTCCTCCCCCCGGTATGATTGACAAGGGCCTCTTTCTTATCCCTCGTTCGCTTTCTTCTACTGATTTTTTTTCCCTTTTTTCCCTAGATCGCGTTTGTCCCAACCTTTCTGCCGTCTCATCCCGAACCCTTCTTTGTGTTAGGACAAGGAAGATGGAACCGCGGTTTGGAGCCCCCTCATATCCGTCAAGAATACCTCTTTATTTAAAGACTTCTTTTTTTTCTTTTCTTCAACCCAAATTCCTCTTATGTAAAGCTGTTACAGATTGAGGTCCTTTTGATCCGTATCACAACCCCCTTGGGGCAGGATTGTGTCTCTCCGGACCCAAGGCTATGCTCAAAACAGCAGGTGCAACTGCTCGGCCCCGACTCCCCCTTTAAGTTTCCCCGGGATCGTCCGCCGGAACTGGGGGACCCCCCGCCCCTCCTCTTTTCGTTTCGCTCTGACCCCTTCTCCTCAGGAAAGTACCCCTTTCCGCACGTTTCCTTTTCTGTTTCCTACGTTGTGTTGGGAGAGAGCCCGGCTGCACGTGAAAGCGTCGGCTTCTTCAAAATTTAGTGGTCCCTTCCGTCCTGTGCGCCAGTCCTGCGGTTTTCTTGTAAACTTTCCACTGCTGCGCCGCGGATCAGCGGAGAGGCCCCCTTGAACCCCTGGCTTCCTCTCGTAACGAGGCTTTCCCCCTTGGTCTTGTTTCTCTTCTGGAATTACATCGAAACGAAGACCGCCCACCACGGATTTGCTACTTTTTCCCACCTTGACCTGACCTCCCCCTCTGGCCCCGGTTGATTGTCAGGACGTTCCCCCTTCTGATGAAACAATTCTCTTTTAGCTTCATTCCCGACCCCACCCGTCGGTTAAATTCCCTCTCCTCACCACCCCGCCCCTCGAAGACTCCCTGCCCTGCATACGGAGTCGCCTTTTCAAAACTCTCAGGGACCGGAAAAGGCCCCCTACAACCCTTTTTTCCATCCCTTCCCTTCGCTCCAGGAGTGCTGGAGACAGATGTATCTCCTTTTTTCTTTCGTGAATTTGCCTCCACGCATGTTTTTTTCCCCCTAATTTTTTATCGTTCTTGAGTTTTTCTTTTTCGTAGACATCAGCGTGAAAACGTTCCCCTTCTCCCAGCTTTTTTTCGTCCGAGGGGTCGCGGGAACCCCCCCCTAGAAGCGTTCTTCGGGTTTCCGGATAAGGATTAGGGTTTGTCCAGAGGAACTTTGTCCCCCCTTTTGCTGGTCCTTAGATCTTTTTTCTCTTGCGCTTTGACTCCCCCTTTCTATGCCGACTTAGTGTTTTTGCCCGTCAAGAGAGTAGGAGCGTTTGCTCTCCTGAACCCCCTTCTTTTCCAGCCCCCCATGGCGACTCTGTGGGGCGATTGCAAGATTCTCCGAGCTACCCCTTTGCAAAGGGTTTTTATTTGCAATCCAGAGTGGCGCTCCCTTGGAGCATATCTCCTTTTTATAGCCTTTTCGGACATCGTTTCCCCGCGGTAGATTATACTCTCTTTGTTGTTTCACAGATCTTCCCCCTTTCGGAACCTAATTGTGAAGACGAGGTAGAATATATACTTCCAGGGCTTTTTCCTCCTTTTCCCGGACGAATGCTTATCCCCTTTCCTCCCTGATTGGCTGGAATTTATCCGACACTTGTCTTGAAAAGGTTGATGAAAAGCCCTATGCGACTACGCAATCCGCGGGCACGAGGACTTTTTTTTCTTCATGAGCGCGGATTCTTTGAATTTCTTTGGATACAGGCGAGGTCCGCGCCTTTATCCTGCTCGACGGATAGCTCTTTCGCTTTTTTCAACCCCCCCTACCTTACACATCCACTTTCCTATCCACGTGGTTTTCTGCCCATTCCCTTCTGCTGAATACAGCCCCCCCGGCGCCCTTTCCGTAGGTCCTTTTTTCTGATGCCAAGAAGAAGCCAATCTGGGCATAGCTTCTCCCTCCCCTCCCTCCTGTAACTTCCTTTAATTCTCTTCCCAGCAATCCTCTCATCCCCCGAAGGCGAACTGCGTCCTCCCTCTCGACTTTTTTTCTTTTTCCTCAGTTAACCCTCCTGGGACGCCCGATGACAAAAGCTGCTTTTTTTTGCTCTTTCTCTCCCCTATCGGCAGCCCCCCTCTGAGCAGTCTTATCCTCTTCCCCCTCCTCCTGAACTCTCCACACCAATGATCTTTCCTTCTTGAGCTTGACGGTTCATTTCACAGGTCTCACGGGATGCTCTGCCATCGGCACAGTCGATGGCTCCCGCACCTATCGAGTTCCCCGTTCCTCGGTCCTTCTTGTCTCTCAGCCTCCCCCACAACGGGCTTTCCTATCTTGAGTTTGACCTATGTTTTTGCATTCACTTCTTTGCAAATAGCCACCCTATAGAAATATATCGACTCCCCCCCAGTTGATCTGCGAGTTTCCTCCCCTTGAGTATACTTTTTCTATAACTTCGTGAAAGTTCTTTCTTTTTAGAGAACCGACCCGGAGCGGCCATGTTCACCCCCCCGTTGACCTCTATTACCGTTTTTCTCTTCAATCTCTCTTTGTAATACCTCCTCATTTTGTGATTTTTTTCCTTCTCCTTTCGATGAGTTCCCCTGTTTCCCCTCTTTTTATCTCCGCGGCAGCGAAGGGGTTGGGCGGAAATAAAGTGGCCTTCTCTCTTTCCTTATCTTTTCTCCTCCTCCTACTCCAGCTTCTCACAATGTTTTCTCATTTTTTTTTTTTCCTATGGCAGATGGATTTTCTATGTACTTTTTTCATGGATGTGCACCCACAGCGGTAGGTTGTCATTCCCCCCTCCCCCATTACTCTTTTTCCCTCCCCCTCTTTTATAATCTTCTGCATTTTATGAGGTCACGGCCGGCCCTGTCTTTTCACCCCCCCGATTTCTGTGATTAGCGACCGCGTCCTTGCCGATGGCCGCACCCCCCCTCCCCTGACCTCCGTACGCTCTCACTACTCATAATAAGGTCTTTCTCGTGTCATGTCTCTTTTTTCCCCCGTACTTTTTTTCCTACCTCCTGCTCGTTCCAGGCCGAGATTCAGAACGGAAGCACACTGATAGACTCTTTTCTTTTTTGCTTTTTCCTTTCGTCCCCCTTCTCGAACGAGTCCTTTTAACATCCCTTTTTTCCCTTCGAGTTTTTGAGAATCCCACTTTGGGGAGCTTCCGCCCTTTTCCCTCTTTTCTTTAGCCTTTCCCACCCCTCCTCATCAACCTGCTGTTTATTCCGTCTTTTGTTTTTTTTTGAAATCGTGTGAACCCTCTTCTTTTTTGAATACATGCGGACCAGCGCACGGGGCTCCTTTTTCCGCTTTTTTTTTTCTTTTAGATCCTACTGTCCGCGGGTTATTCCAGCCCAGCGTTCGCATAGTTTTTCTTTGGAGAGTAGCGTTCGGTAAGAGAATCGGGTTATTAGATCTCTGCTCTAAGACTCTTCTAACGGAGCCGACCATAGGTCTTTTTTTTTTAATTCCGCGGCTCCAGGCATCCCATTCTCGTGCCCCCTATTATATGGCGGCATCCTTTCTTCCTCGAACCCCCATCTTTCCCAGAAATCGTGGCCTGCTTACCGCCTCTTTTTTGAATCCCGTGCCTCCCCAGGCGCTTTTTTCTAGTTTCCTCATTTTTTTCCCCAGAACCTTAGAAGGAGAGAGTACTTTGATTTTCCTTCGGTCCGTTTTCCGAAGCTTGTGGCCCCACTGAACGTATCTCGACATTAGCCAAGAGTTGAGCCTCTGTTTCCCCCGTCTCCCCATTCTCTAGATAAGTAAGCCAACCCTCTCCGGCACTTCCCCCCACCCAGGGAGAGATGCGCGGTCTCGGTTCGCTTTGCCCACAGCCCGTCAACTTCGCGTGATTGCGATGCCTTCGCTGACCTCTAGTCATCCCCCGCTCCAGCACTTTCCCTTCTCGGCAGCTCTCAAAGCCCAACTAGGCGACGGACCAGCATCCCTTTCCCTCTCCCCTTGCCCCCCCCCCTGAAGACCGTATCCGTCTCGGCTTTCTGCTTCGCGTGGTCATTCCTCTCCCCCAACCTCGTCTCGTTAGTGTCAGCGCTTCCCGTTGCTTCTCTCTGCGCCGCGGCAATGGCGTCGACATACCCCCCCTCCCCCCACATAGGACACACCTCCATCAGTGGATGAGCCTTTCGGAGCTGCAATTCCCCTTCTCATCCTTTCCTTCTTGGGGATCTTTTTTGGGCCGTTCTGTCGCGTAGCGTGGTCAACCCCGGATCCGTAGAAGCCGTACTCGCCCGCCCTTCCTTTTTTTTTGCGTCGTTTGTTCGGAAATCGCAGATGTCCCCCCTTTTGCGTTACTGAATTCGCCTTTCCAACCCAGTAAGCAAAAACCAACCTTCCCTCTTTCCCCCTTTCACTTTCCGGCCCCTTCAGAGGTCCCTCCCTGTTCCCCGCTTTTTTTTTTTTCTTTTTCGAGGTTCCGGACCCCCCCAGGCTCACCAATCCTTTTTGGAACGGCGTAGTTGCCGATGGCCGCGCATTTCTCTCTCCTAAGTCTTTTCCACAGGGCGGCCCCTCCCGGAACCTGCAGGTTCTCCCGTCGGAATCCCAGTGGGCACACGGGTGCCCCAAACCGCTCCGGCAATGTGCCTCTGCAAAGGCAGATTTGTTAAGGACCGTCCCAGTGCGTAACCCTATATCCCTTCCTTTGTTGTTGGTGCAGAATCCTGTTTCCCCCAGAGGTCGGTGCATGACCAAATAGGCCGGTCAGCGCGCCGTATTCTGTACCGTGCCCACTGCTGCGCCCCGTATCAGCCTAGATGCCTCTTTCTCCCTTTCTGCGCTTGTTCTGTGCAATCTACTGGGTGGCGCGCCATAGTCCACAACGACCTCCCCTTCTTGTCTGCTCGGATCAGCCCCTTCCTTCCCCCCGGTAACTCTTCCTTTGTTTGGACGGAAGTATGCTGTGGAACTTTATTCTGAAGCCGGCGAATCAGCCTCCCTTCCTCTGTTCCACTTCCTCTTCGTCCCCCCCCCGTCCACCCTTTTCCCCCTCTGTTTTCGATGGCCCCCCCGCCTTCAGCTTTGCTTCCACGCGATTTTCCGCACGGAGGCCCCCCAAAGGCTCCCAAATCCAGGTTCAAGAGAGAAAGCATTTTCTCTTGCCCCGATCCGTAGTCCTCAATTGAACCAAGGTGAATTTGTACTCCACGCTTCCTTAGTTTGCCAGTTTGAGTGTCTATGATCTAACCTCTTGACCCTGTACGTGGAAAGACCCCGCTCCCGATCCGTTGAGATCACCCACGCGACGTGACTTTTCTTTCCCCCTGTTTTTTGAACATTTGAGCGACTTTCTGTATCTTGACCGATATTTTCGGAATTGAGTCTTCGCGAAAATTTTCCATTTCAAGGTGGCCTTCCCTTTTTAGCGCTTTTTCGCGCGTGCGATAGAATATCCTTTCCAGCCCGAAAATTTTCCCAGCGCCAAATTGGCGACTTTTTTCGCATGCCCGCCGAGCCCGATCAGACACATGCTTGTGTTTGGGCCCGATGCTACGTAGTCTTTTTTCCTCGTGAGGCCCCCGTGTCCAGTTTGCATTATAAACGATGACTGTTTTTCCAATTTTTTATCGGCCCTAAATGGAAGAAGAGTCTCCCCCTTTTTTTTCCTGGGGCTGGACTAGAGTCCCGACGACCCTTTGATGCCTCGTTCCTACACTCATCCCGCCCCATTCTCTGCTTATTGAAGAAAATCTGCGATTTTCCTTTCCAGGACTCTTTTCCGCGGTTTCCCCGGCTTTGAGCCGCTTCAACGGGCCGTTCCTTTGATGAGCTTTTCCAGAGAGCGGATCCTCTGGCACAGCGATCCCCTCCCTTTAGTCCTCTGCGTCCACGAACTCGACGCCCCTCTCGCCCTCCCCCTCTTTTTTCAGCAGACTTCACCCCTCAGGCCCCCTTTCCTTTCCCTCGGCCAGTCAGATCGCCTGGCTGCTTCGTCGGCTCCCTACTAGTTCGCCGGCGCCTCGCAGGGTCCCGTGTGTCTTGAACGCACAACCAGCTTTTCGAAGTTAAGTGTTCCCCGAGCACCTCCTCATAAGATTTGAACCCCCTAGCGCCGCGCTCGCTGCAGTCTTTGACCCCTTTTCGCATTCAACGTCAAAAAATTTGCGTCATCCTAGATATCCTGTGCTCCGTTTCCTCCTCCTCCGGCGACTCGGAGCTTCTTTCCTGATCCAGAAAGAAATGAGAGACTTCCGGCTCTTTGCGCCACCTGAGCGTCTTTCTCGGTCTTGTCAAAGGCGAGAGAGGGATGGCGCGCCATCGGGTCTTTTTTTCCGTCCCTAGGGTTTTTTAGGCCTGGATTTGTCCTCATCCCGGAGCATCTCAAGCCTTTCCTTTGGCCCCCTCCCCATAACCGATTTTTTTGCATCCAGGAGGACACGACAATTCCTCATATCATTCAACTCCCCTTTTCGACCGCTGATAGCGTCGGCGTTGCAGACCTTCATCTCCGTTTCCCCCCCGCCAGTATTTCCCCTCCGCCCTTTTTTTAAAAAATCTTGGAAAAAGTTTGTCTCGATCCCCTTCCCCCCTCCCCCCTCTCTTCCTTTTTTTTTGTGTCTTTAGAGCCCTTGTCCTAGCAGGGACGAGCGACAAACTTTCTATAAGCCTTCGGTCGCTTCCCTCCTTCCAGGAGAATGCTCGTAGATCTTCATGGTCTGCGATGAGCCCCCGCAGAGTCTCACCTGGTTTTTCTCTTCCTTTCCTGATATGGCGATTTTCCCCATGCCTGGATTCCAAATTTTCCCTTTCTTTCATTCCCTCCTCCCCCCGATTACAAGTTGTCTTCCTACCGTCTCCGGTCCTTCCTCCTGAACGACAACTGCGCCCGCTCCTTCTCTTCTCGCCTTTTGCCTTGAAAAGCCAGTCAGCTTCCGCGTTCGACTTTTTTTTCTCCTTCAGTGATTCTACTCCCCGGCCCGTCTCTCTCCTTATTACGAGAGTCCTCCCTGAACGGCATACAGAGATAGAGATGTAGAGGTTGTTTTCTTTGTTGTTCTCCTTCCTTAGCTTTTCCAAAGGTCCAATCCCTCCTGGCCCCCGCGAGGCCTGAATCTTCTGGCATGGTAGTAGCTTCTTGAGCGAATTGCTGGCAACGTACGCAGTCAGATGTTGCTTGACTTTCTTCTTCCTGAGATGACCCGGGCATGAGTTTTTTTCTCTTCCGATTCCCGAAATCTTGCGATGATGAAGAAGGTTTGATCCCCCCCCCTGTGCAGAGCGCTTACGCGCCCAATTTTTTCTTTTTTCCTCTAGGTCGGCTAAGTCGGTTTCAGCGCATATTTCGAGCGTCTAGCTCCTTGCGCTGGCATTTTTCTCTCCCCCCTTTTTTTCCGCAGCGGCAAGTCCTTGAGTCATGCAGAGGATTCAATGACATAAAAAGTCGCGTTACCATTTCGGCCTCGGGTGAACTACATTTTGTCTTTCAGAGCGCAACCTCTCTGACTGATCCCGGCCGTGTCTCCTCGAGACCCAGGAGTACTTTTATCCCGATTCCCTGCCACAATTTTGAGATCGCCGTCTTAGGCCTTTAGGGTCAGGCACTCTTTTCGGCGAGGCGGTCCACCTCCGCATCTGGACTTAAAGACCCGTTTTTCTCCTCTTCTCCCCTTTCTGGCTTGACTCCACCGCCTGCCTTGCAAGCCACACCATTCGCAGTTGTCCTTTTTGTTACACCGAGGACCCCTTTTTTTTTTTTGTTTTTTTTTTTTTTTTTTACGTGTGCTAGCTTTCCCCCCTTCATGTTCCTCCCCCCTTTTCGTAGCAATTCTTGTAT
>Ga0179593_1469039_pt1 | contig 11875 bp, 21 predicted proteins | sample CZODoug2_1_08_16_FD_185931 | JGI IMG/M metagenome (GOLD analysis project Ga0179593, IMG submission 185931) | Vadose zone soil fungal communities from Angelo Coast Range Reserve, California, USA - CZODoug2_1_08_16fungal (PacBio error correction) | ecosystem: Environmental > Terrestrial > Soil >... | reverse complement strand
TTTCGCTTTTTCCTCCCGTCTGTCATCATAAATGACTTCTCCTCCTTGTCCGGATGTGTTCCTTATCAGTTGATACCCCCCCTGGCTCGATTATCAGTGCGGTCGCGGCTTTTTATTCTCGGTGCTACGGAAGCAATCGTTTCGGAAGGGGCCCGGAGCATTCTTTACGAGTGCGCCGTAGGAAAGTCATCTCTTCCCTTTTCTGGTAGTACAGTCCTTCGTTCCTTGGCGCTCCTTTATTGGTTGTACCCACCGCCGAAAAGGGATGGTGCTTGCGACTTTGGCCTTCTTCCTTCCCCATCGCTGTAGAACAAACCTTTTATCCCCCTTCAGGAGGAGAGTATCTTTGAATTCTTCCACACCCAATAGTCTGGTCCTTTTTTATTTTATACCCTCGCCATCCGGGATCCGACTCAGTTCCTTTTTCCTTTTTTTCCCATAAAACAGGTAGTCCCTACTTCCCCCTCCCCCTAATAAGGAGGTCTTCCTGGGTACTTCTAATGTTCTTTTCTCCTCCGCGAGAAGTTTTGCACCCCCTAAATTTTTTCACAGAATCCGTCGTCCCTCAGGTTCGCTTCCCTTCCCCCCCTCAAGGAATTTTTTAAGTTCCTCTCAGCCTGCCAGGGTAGACCTGTCTCCCCATGTCCCCCCCTTTCCCTTTAGGAAGGGTTCCCTCATCCTTCTAGCCCTCCCCTTAGACATTATTTAGCGGTGGTCTTTTCCTGTGGTGAATAGTGTCTTCTACTCCTCTTGGCCGGCAGCACGGTGAGTTTTGCCCTCTTACGATTTCTCCTTCTTTTTTATGGCGTGGATTCCCCTTTCCCTTTTCCACTTTGAGTGTTCAAGGAAGATACAGCCCTTACCCTCTCATCACCGCCCATTTTTCTCCCCTTTTCCGAAGCGTCTCCCCCAGCCTCCTTTTTCAGTATTTTTTCGCTTTTTACTTTTAATCAGACCTGGTTGAGACCCCCCCCCCTTTCTCTCCGCCATTCCTACATCGTCTTTAAGCGGACCTTCCCCCCGGTTTCATGGTCAGTGGCCTTTCTCCTTGACCACCACAACGGAAAGCGCTATCTTTTCGCCGAAGGCTCACCAAAACTCTACTCTTTTCCCTTCTTGTGACCGGGATTCTCAGTTCCCCTCCGAATTTGCGCCCCTCTTCATTTTGGTCCCGTGTAATTTTCATTTTCCCCCTTCTTTTCGCGACCATTTCCACTCCGTTCCTCTGGTAGTTTTCTTCTTCATGGTTTTTAGTCCGCTTTCCGCAGGTCCCGGAATGGGTTAGTGCCGGTCGCTTCCCCCCAGGTGTATCCTTCCCTTTTTGCCACTAGGCTGTAAGGTTTTTTTGGGTTTTTCTTTCCAGGCGGCACTCCTTTTCTAATCATCTCGGCCATAGCTGTCATTTTCCTACATAAAGGTTATGTGTCACCGGGCGCATTCAGCCCCCATTTTGAATTTTTTCTTCAGTAAATCCCTTCTCTAGCTTCAACCGACTGAAGTCCACCTGACTTGCTTTTGGCCTAGGATTTTTTCTTCCAGCCTTTTTCCCTTTGTCTATAGAATACGGGCGGTCCAACCTTTTTCACCTAGGAGTTTTACAGGGTCTAATAGGTTCCCCCTACACGCGCCAGAAAAGAGATCTTTCTCTCTTCCCTTTTTGTGGAGATCTTCATTTCTTTTTTGTCTGTTCCCTAGTCCACCCATGTTCATCTGCGGTTCCGCTTTCCTCTTCTGATAGCGTTAGAGAACTGGCCGTGCTCCCATTTCCCTTTATTGCACAGTTTGAAGCTGATTAATATTTGTTTCTGTAGCGCATTAGGCCTTTCCCTTCCTCAAGGCTCGTGTCCCCTTGAGCCTGCCTTTTTTTTCTTGTTTGCGGGTCCTCCCTGGCTTTTACTAGTTCCCTTGATTACTTCCTTTTCCTGGTGATGATGGCGTCCTTTCTGACCGAGCCGACCCCCTCCCCTCCTTCTTCTGGTTTGCTGAGACAGCCCCCCTGTGTCCAATGTGCCCCCTCCCTCCCGTATAGAGAACTTTTTTCCCTGAGCTGACCTTTTTCTAGGGCCCTTCCTCCTTCCTGGACAACACCGGCCCTCTCTTTTTCCCGGATTTCCTTTTAGAGGCTGCATTATTTCTTGCTTGAAAGCAGGCCCAATTGACAACGTCAGTTTTCCCACCTTTTCCTCCTTTCGCACTCAGGTAAAGACGACTTTTCCCCATGTCTTTTTGGGGGAGAAGCTGCGCTGTCTCCCCCTCTCACTTATTCTGCTTAGGGAGGTGTTTCATGCTCCCCACTTTACCCACCGCGGTTTCTTTGTCCTCTCTTCCCTGGACGAGGCGCCTTTTACCTTGATAGGTTGGGGAGATTTGAGGGCCATTTTCCTTAAGCCCCTTCAACCTCCTTTACCCCGCTTTGAGGGGTTTTCTCTCCCCTTTTGCTCCATTCTATGCGTTTTGATTTTTCCCCTCCTTCGACTGATCGCCGTTTCCTTTTTCCCGGGTCGTACTCTTCCGCCCCTAAACCCTCCCTTCTGACGTGGGATTGCTCCCACCCGGCATGGCAACCGACTTGTGGTCTCTTTCCCATATAGGCCCCCCTACTACCCTCCCCATCCCCTCCCGCATCCCTGTCCTCCCTTTCCCCTGTTCTTTCGCCCGGCTTTTTTTGTGTGGGTTTTTTTGGTTGGTGGGGTATCTCCGCCTTCGTCCCCTGATCTTCCCCTTTCTTTTTGATTTTCTTTGCTTCCTTACGACACCAAGCAGGCGAGTCCTCTCTCTTACACGCTCTTTTCCGGCATCGAAGGGCCTCCCTCCTTCCCCCCTCCCTCCCGCTCCCCCTCATCACACCCCTATCACCTACAACCACCGCTCCCCGACCTCCCCTCGCTCTATCCACCCACATTCAAGACCCCTTTCCTCTTTCCCATCTCAACCGGCTACCTCCCTCCCCTCCACTTCCACCCCCCCCAGCTTTCCCCCCGCCTCCTTTTTCCCTCTCCATCCATTTTCTCCCGCTTGTCCCTTCCTGCCTTTCCCCTCTCCTCACACCCCTCCACATCCTTCACCTCTCCCCCCCCCTTTCCACCCATCTCTTTCCCGTCTCCTTAACCCTCCCCCCCCGCCTACTCCGGCACCCTTCCCCCCCTCCCGCCCGTCCCCCACTACCTCAAGTCAAACCATACCACCCACACCTACCACCACCCCCTGCCTCCGCTCCCCCCCCCCCTCCCCCCCTACCCCACCCCCTCCCACCTCCCCCTCCCCCATGTTCCCCACCCTCCGCCCCTCCCCCGCAGCTCCTTCCCCCTCTCCTCTCTCGTGCGCTCCTGTCCTGCGCCCTCTCCTCCCCATTCCCCTCCTCCCTCCTTCCCTCTTGCCACCTTCGCCCCCCCAACCCCGCCTCCCCCACACCCCCCCTTAACTCCCTCCACTTATCACCTCCCCCTCGCCACCCCCTCTTCCTTACTTTCCCCCCTCCCACACTTCACTCCTCATCACTCCCGCCCCCCCCACCTCGTTACATGTACCTCCACGCTCCCCCCCCCCCTATTGGCCTCATCCTCCCCCTTCGGGATCATCTTCTTTTCTCACCCCTCATGATGCTGGCCCGCGGCTTGGGCCCGGTTTTCTTCTCTTGTACAATGGAGTCCCCCCTTCCCCCTTTCTTCGGGCGGTGGTGCTTGTGGCTTAGTTGCTCTCCTGGGTGTCCTCTTTTTTTGCCCCTTTAACCGCAACTGATTTTCCAACTTGTCCAATTCTTTCCTAATTTCCTTCCTTCCTTCTTAGTTGAGCATGGAACTTTTTCTCCTCCGCCGGAACTTCCGACAACTTCCTCGGCTGTTGTGCTCCCTCTTGACCCTCCCTCATTGAAATTTTGCACTCACACTTCTTTCTTTTTTTATGACATCCGAGGTTCCCCCGGCTCGCTGGGTACGCCCTCTACGAATTCTTTTCTTTCTTCTCTGCCGAGCGCCTCTATACTGGCTCTCCTGGTCCTTCACGTGTTCCTAGTCTTTTTTTCCCCGTAAACAGGAATACCGGACCGCTCAGACCGCGTCTTCCCGAGCACACGTGTTTCTCATAGCGATACCCCTTCCCCTTGACCCTATAGTGTTATTCTCCTTCTCTCGTTCATTTCCCCTTTTTCAAGATTCAGATATCTCTCATTTTTTCTCCCTCCCTCAGTTTTTTTTCTTCTGACCTCTGGTCGACTCTTTTTTTTTTTGGTGTAACCCCCTCCCCCTTTCGCAGTATCTAAAAAGCCCGCTGACTTCCTTTTTTTTTATTGATATCCTTCTTGCTCCCCCGTTTGACTTTTCCCCAGGCCGGGGGCGTGTTCTCGTTCCTTTTTTTCTCCAGCAAGTATAACTTTTAAACGGCGGTCCCTTTCTTTTTTCTCCGAGGCCAGGGATACGATCGGCTTTTTCTTTTTTTGTCTCGAAATCTTCCCTTTCTCTTCCAATTGGGCGATCTTTGCGACATCTGGTACACCCACCCCTTCTCCCTGGATGATGGGATAAGAAATAACCTTTTCTTTCTTAGCTAGGCTGCACAACTGCATTCAATTCCTCCCATTCAGGGGTCCTTTCTGCTTTTCTGATCCGGACAGCGTCGGGGTAATTCTGTGGAGGTTTTTCCTTTTTCATTTGTAACTTCTGTTATTGGCCTTTCCCCTTAGTTGCCAACGGGGCGGAAACGCCACTCCGACCCCCCTCACCCATATCTCCTCTTCTTGTATCTGTTTGTCCTTTTGCATGGGAGCTGCGTGAAATTTCCCCCCCCAATAGGGTCAGCCTTCCGTCGTACTTCTTCTCCTTGACAATGGATACCTTCCCCGAGAATCTTTTTTTTAGTATTCTCTATCTGTTTTCCTTTTTTCGACTGTCCCCACTTATTCGCCGGTGGGAAGCGTAGGGCGTTCTTTTTCCTTGGTCCGGAAGTCCACGGCGATCTCCTGTCAGGCTTTTATTTTGGGGGATGGTCATGGTGTCGTCTTTTTTCACCCCCGCTGTCCTTTTGTTGGATCGACAGAACGATACTCCTTTTTTGATGGATGGAGGCCTTCCAAAATGGACCCCTTTGGAAAGGCCGCATAACTTCCCCTCGTAGGCCATGTCCCCTTCTTTGAGACGGAGCAGCCCGTCTGACCCCCTTCGCTTTTCCAGTATTTCAGCCTTTTTTTTTCTTCACGGCAAAGCTCCCCCATGACGCTTTCCCTTGCGCCGCGTCGGGGAATCGGGCGGAGCCCTGTTTTCTTTTTCTCATAGTTAAAAAACAAACCCCCTTTACCGCTCGATTCGTTTGATCGCAGACTTCTCAACCAAACTTTCGACTTGATCCTTTTTCCCTGGAGTAGAGAGTACCTTCCTGTTTCAACCCCCTCCCCTTCAATGAAGTGGTTCCGGTCCCTTCCACCTTCCCTTTCTCCTCCCATTTCACTCAATTCTAGTTCGTGGAGTTGTCTTTTTTTGCGTACGCGGACCTGATTTTTCCTCACTTCCAGTTGTCTTTTGAATGGGGTCGCTCGGGTGGCCGTTGCACTCCCACCACAAGTGTAATTCACCCGATCCCTTTCTCCTTTCAGGGGAAAGAGGGCTCACAGCACCCCCCGTTTCCCCTATTCATATTCGTAAGGCAACTCCTTTCGCCCCTTCGTAGGCCAATCCCCTTTCTTTCTTAGACCCCTTTTTCCCTTAAGCACATGTCCCTGTAGGTCCCTTTCCCCTTTCTTCGATGTCCAAAAGCATGAGTCCACTTTCTTCTTCTAGCTTGGCATAGGCATTGGTTCTCCTTTTTTTTCTTGCCAATAGCTTCCTTCGTTAGAGTTTAACTCAATTTCAACCAGTATAGGAGTTAACCGATTTCCTGTTTGCACCCGCTACCTCCCAATCCTTCCCCCCTTTCTAATCGTTTTTTTTTTGACTTTCAGGTTCCCCCCCGGTCGTTGGCCCCTGCCCCCCCCTAGGTTACAAGAAGAGGACTGATTCCTTTTTCGGGTGCACGATCTATAGTCGAGTTTCGGGAGTCGAACCTGTCCTCTATTCCCCCCCCATGCCTGCCCTCTTTTGCTCACCTCCTTTTCCCCTCCCTTGTTGGGGACAGCTACGGACAGTCCTGATTTTACTGCTCGTACGGCTCCGGTGACATGTGCAGTTCCTCCTTTCGATTCCAGGAACCTGGCTGTAGACCATCTTTCAGGCGGGCGACACGTGGTTTCTCTCCCCGGTCGGAACTGGCGGTTGAGCCGTGGGCCCTTTGACGTCCCGAATTCTATTACTTTTTTTAATTTGAGAAAACCTTGGTTCCTTGACCTTTGCCCGCCACCCGATACTATTTAGGAACTTTTACTCCCCTTCTTTTTTTTGTACCAACCAGGAAGAGACGCTCAACCTGCTCCCCTCCTCTTTCCTCTTTAACGTTCGAGCGCTTATTGGGGTTGAGGAAGTGAACCTCAAATTGAGTACAGTTACTTCTGTTCTGGGCCCCGGTTGAGTCCGCTTCCTCCTCCCGGTCCGAAGAAGTCCCTTTTCTTTTTGAGGGTCCCCTCATGAGGCGACTGGATTCCTTTGCGGGTTTGTTTGGTTCCTGATGATCCCCCCGCCATTAAAAGACCCGCGTATTCTGTCCGAGATTTCCCTTCCGAGGAGCCCCGTCTATACTGTCTTTTTTTTCTTTGATTCACCCCAGTAGGTAGGACGTCCCTTCCAGATTGACAAAAGCTTTGTTATGACACGGGTAGCCCCCCCCCCCTGGATCGGCCCATTAGTCTGTCCTCTCTAAGGAGAGGACTTTTATCCCCTCCGTGTAAATGTGTCTTTTCCCCTTATCCCTTTTTTCCACCCTGCGTGATCGGGAGGACCCCCGGCGACTGTTCCGCGTATTGTTTTGAGGGCGATAGCTCCGGAAGCGCCCCTTCAACCCGCCTCCCCTTCCCCCCTTGATGATAGAAGTGGCGGTCGCTTCGTCTCGTCGCACCTGCTGATTTCGCGGCGATATGTTACAGTGCGCACCCCTTCCAACGCAGTCGGTTCTAATACCAGTCATGCCCTTTGGTCATATTTTTTTGCCATATACGTCTTTCGACGCGGCTCTTTTTTTTTTACTTTTGAGGATGGTCCCGGTCTCTCGAGCGTTTTGAGAGACCTTGTTGCTACCTGTGCGGATGATGTGCTGGGTTCTTTTTCCCCTCTGGTCAGCTCTTGTTCCAAAGGTTCCCGAACGTTCCAACTTCCGTCTTCCCGATTATGCGAGCGCCGTTTAATCTTCGTGAGCATGCCAGAAATTTCCCGCCTCCTTTTTTTTTGGTTTCCCCCCCCCGTTTTGTGCTACCTAGCTATTGAGAAGAAGGTCTAATTTTCTTCTCCCTCCCTATGCTGGAGGTGGGGATGCACACCCCGTGTCTCCCGCTTTAGACCGTTTGTTACGCCCGGAATCTCGGGACTCTCCCTTTTTCACTCCTGAGCCCGTATCCCTGGCTCATCCCTCCTGGCCAGTTTCCGCAGTTCAAAGTACTACTTTTTTTTTTCTCCCAAGACCGAATCCCTACGACTCCCCCGCCTGAGTGATAGTCCACCATGTGTTTCCCTATCTCCCTTAACCGTCTGACCTTTGTCATTTTTACTTGCGACGTGTCCCCCACGTCCAGAATTACTATCCCTTTCCCTCCTTTTGTTAGTCTCTCTATCTGTCTCCCGGCTTTTTGCAATTTAAACATCTAGCAGGCATTCCATCAGATTGCTATGTTTTCCCTTTCAAACACATGGTGACTCGATCACTCCTTCTTTTTTTTTTTTTCTCGGGCTACTTACGGCAGCCCGTCTCACTCCCCCTTTTCACGGGCAGCCTTCGTCCGAGACCCGGTCGTGTTTTTTTGTCTGCCGTCCCTTCCAGTTTCCTTTCATTTTTCGCTCTTTCCCTCTTGCGTTACTGGATGGTGGCATCCCACCCCTCTTTGAAAGCGAGTGCTCCGCCCCAATTTTTCATAAGGCTCCAACGACCTTCTCCTTCCCTTTCAATTTTAGGCTGGAAGTATATTTCCTCTCTCCTAAAGCTCGGCGGATCTCCATAATTTCGGCCCGAGATGGAACGTCGGTTGTTTTCCCCCACAAGAAGAGGAAACCCCCCCCCCCCCCCCCCCCCCCCCCCCTTCCCCCCCTCCAACCACCTCCCCCCCCCCTAACTTTCGTGAGCGGGGGAATAATTTTTCCGCAGAGAAAGTCCACCATCCTCTTGGCATTTCCCGTCGTCGAAGACAGGAGGCCCCCCTTGATGCCTGCCACCCTCCTTCTTTTTAAGTGCCGTAGTAGTAGCGAGCTGCTGTTTCCTTTTTTTCCCTCCATAATGCTCGCCATCCAGGTTGATCTTCTTTTTTTCCCGGAAGAACCCGCACCGCCACTGCCGATTCCTTTTCCAGGATGAGATGTGTGGATTTTTTATGGGGATAGTGCTCGATAGGACAACCTTCTGCTTTTGCAGGTTTGGTGCCAGCGAATCCCCGACCTTCCCCTTTTGTTTTAGAGGGGGAGGCTGTGTTGTTTTTGTTTGACACCGTAGTCCGTCTCTGCCAGCTCTCCTAGGAACGAGCATCACGACCTGCCCTCTCTTGTTCAGCAATTAGAGAACCGAAATTTTCATTATTCGCGGGACGTTGTGGACTCAAGAGAAAATAAATATTTAATGGGGGTTTTTCCTTCCAACCCTGCTACATCTCCACCCCCCCATTCCCCCTATTCCTCTTTCCCCCCCCCCCCGCCCCGCCCCAGGCCTCCCCTTTCCTCAATCCCCCCTTTTTTCCCCTCCTCGGCCCCCCCATCAACCCCTCTTACCCCACACCTCCCCCGCGTAGTTTCCTCTTCCTTTATATCTCCCCCCCCATTTCCCCATTCTCCCCCCCCACTTTTTTCCCCCCCCCTCCCCTCTCACCCTCCCCCCCTATATTCCCCCTCCCGCCCACTTCCTCAACTACCCTCTCACCCCTCTCTTTCCACACCCCTTCCCCCCCCTGCCCCTTACACCCTTGCCATCCCCCCCCCGTCCCCCCCCCCCACCCTCTCCCCCCCCCCTTCCCCCCTCCTACCAACCCACCTCCTCCTCCATTTTCCTTATCCCCACCCCTCTCCCTCCTCCCCCCTCTCCCCCCCCTTCCCCCCCATCCTCTTTCCCTCCCCAGCGTCTACCACGCCTCCTTCCACCCCTCACCACCTTCTCTCCCCCATCTACCAATCCCCAAACCCTCCCTCGCCCCCGTCCACCCCTCGATTCTCGCTCCTCCCTCACTTACCCGCTACCCCCCCCCCCGCTGCCCGCTCCCCCCAAACTCCTCGCGTTCTCTACCATGCTTATCTTCGCCCCTCCCCCACCCCCTCCCCCTCCCCCACTCCCCCCCTTCTGCTATTCATACACCCATCCCCGTTTTCCCCCCGCCCACGCCCCGATCCCCCTCCCCCCCCCATCCCCTCCCCTCCCACTCTTCCCGACCCCTTCTCGGTGCACTCCCCCCATCCCCCCCCCCACCCCCTTTCCTCCCCGAACTCCCATCCCTCCCCTCTCCTCCCTCCCCTCCCTCCCCCTCTCCCTTCCTCCTTCACACCCCCTCTCCCCTTCCCTCCCCTCCCCCCCCATCTCCACCCACCCCATCACACGCTATTCACCTCCCCCCCCCCCTCCTCTCTCCTTCTCCTCACCTCCCCACTCTGCAACTTCCCACCCCTCCTTCTCTCAGTCTCCCCACCATTTTCTCCTTCAATCTCTGCGCTGCCGTCTCCCCCTCCCTCCCCATCCTTTCCCTACAATTCCCATCCTCTTTCTCCGGTCCTCCCCCCCCACCTATTCCCCTCACCCCCATCCCACTCCCCTCTTCTCCTCCATTTAGTTATACCGCGCCCCCCCGTCACTCCCCCCCCTCCCCCCGACCCAGTCCCCCCTCTCGCTTCCCTTCTCTTCTCCCCTCCACCTGCCGCCTTTCTCCCTCCGCCCCCATTCTCTCCCTCCTATTGTTCCTCTTTTGTTTCTCTGATGGTGTTTTGGTTCGTGGGTGTGTTTTTGGGTGGGGGTTTTTTGCTGTTTTTCTTCCTTTTCCTTCTCCTATCTCCCACCCCCCCTATTCAATCCCTCCTCTTCTCCCCCCCCCCCCCCTCTGACCCCACTGCACTCCTCTTGCTTGGTTCCCCCCCCTTCCCCCTCTTACCCCTTCAACCCCCCTCCACCTCCCCGTTCCTTTTTCCACCCCCCCACGTCCTCTTTTCCCCCCTCCTATCTATTCCGCTCCTACCCCTACTCCCACCCTTACCTCCCCCCCCTCCACTAGCCCTACCCGCATTTCCTCCCCCCCTTCCCCCCCTCTCCCTCCCCCACCCCCTCTCCATCCTTCGTCCCCCTTTTCTCCCCCCTCACACTCTCATCCCTCCCACCCCCCTTCCTTCACTCCCCCCTCCCCCTCCCCCCCCCCCTCACCTTTACACCCCCCCTCCCTTGCCACTGCATACCTGCACCTTCAACCAACACCACACTCGCCCTTCTCCCCACCTCCTCCTTCCTTCCCTCCCCTCACCCCCTATCCCCCCCCTTCCACTTCTTTCCCCACCGACGCTCCCCCCTCTCCCCTCACCATGCCCCACCATCTCTACCACCATCCCACCTACCTTCCCTCCCGTCTCTCGCCCCCTTTCATCCCTTCTACGCTCCAACTTTCGTCTCTTCCCCTTTCCCTTAACCCCTCCCCCGTCCGCCTCCACTTCTTCCCCCACCCCCCCTCCTCCCCCCCTTCCCCCCCCCCTCTCTTTACCCGCTCCCGCCCCCCTCCCCTCCCCTTTCCCACCTCCCCCCCTCTCTCCCATCCCGCTTCCCCCTCCCCCTCCCACCCCCCCCCTTACGCCGCATCCCTCCCCTCCCCTCCCGCCCCCACCCCCTCACACCACCTCTTCCCCTCCCCCCCCCCTTCCCCCCTCTTCTCCCCCTCTCTTAATCTTCGTCCGCTTCCCTCTCTTTCCCACCACTCCACCCAAACCCTCTCCTCTTCACCCCTCATCCCTTCCCCCTCTCGCTTCTGCCTCTCCTTCCTCCTTTCTTGGGCCTTTCCCTCACACCTTTGCCCCCCCTCTCCCCCCTCCCTCCCCTTCCCACTTTCCCCCCATACCCTAACCTCCTTCTTCTCTCTCCCCGCCCTCCCCCCCACCCCCTCTCCAACATTCCCTCCTCTTCCTTTTGCCCTCCCACCTTCCTACACTTGGACATAGCTTTCCTTAAGTGGTGACTGGTCAGTGTTCTAATCACCCCTCCCCAAGTTCCGATCGTCGGATTCTAAACCACAACCTCCCCTCTTCTGCTTGCTTGAAGTAGCTTTGTTTTTTTGTTTTGGAACTCGACCCTCTCCCACCCCCACCCCCTAACTACCCAGGTTTGGTAATTCCCTTTTTCACCAACGAAGCCGTTCGAGAACATTTCACGCTATCGCTTCTTTTTCCCTGTTGAGCGATCTATTTTTCTCTTGCGTATTAAGCAGGTACAGGAAGATTGGTTAGCTCGTTTTTTTTTTTTTTCGGAATCCCTCCCCCCCCCGTGTTCCTGCTTCACAGAACCCTCTTCTCCCGAGATCTTTTCCTTGACAGCGGCTCACAGCAGGTCTCCATACTCGTCTCCCCTCCGGGTCTCCTTCGTTTACCTTCCCTTTTCGGGACAATCCCGCCCCCCCGTCCCCCTGGCGGATCATCTCCATGTCAGAGCCTTCGAAGAGAAGTACCCGGTTCCCCTATTCCTGAAAAACCCTGGCGTTAGTCATATTCTTTCTTTCCCCCCTTGCACGCGTCTTGCAGACTTTGGTACCCCCCCCCAAGGTAGGCCTAGGTCTTAAAGAGTTGAAAAATCGGCCCCCGATCCT
>Ga0179593_1421437_pt1 | contig 11875 bp, 18 predicted proteins | sample CZODoug2_1_08_16_FD_185931 | JGI IMG/M metagenome (GOLD analysis project Ga0179593, IMG submission 185931) | Vadose zone soil fungal communities from Angelo Coast Range Reserve, California, USA - CZODoug2_1_08_16fungal (PacBio error correction) | ecosystem: Environmental > Terrestrial > Soil >... | reverse complement strand
GATTTTCCCCTCTCCCAACATTTGTGCTGGTCCCCCCCTTTTTTTCTGTAAGTAAGCTGAAAAGGGGAAAAGGGGAGACCAACAGGAAGCTTCCCAAAAGAAATTAACGCCTTTTTAGGTCCCGATGTTAGACAATTTTTCCAACATCAGGGGAAAGGATTGAAAAACCAACCGGGAATGCTTTCTTCCCAAAAGGGAAAAGAGACAACAACCCCCCAACCGGTCCTTTCGGTCGACGTTAAAAAGCAAAAAACATCATGGCCCCCAACGTTGCCTTTGCCCCCCTCTCGTTGAGTTTCCGTAAAGTAAGGTTTCCTGAAAACTCTTTATTCCCATTTCTTACTTTTTCCCCCCTCTTTACCGGGTTATGGGGTAGGGGCGCACGGAAGGGGACGGTTTTCCTGCCCGCAAGCCCACCCCCAAACTGGGGAATGGCCTCACTTCCCCCTTTCCTTAACAAACAAACAGGCCGCGGGTTCCTTTTTTGTGTTTTTCAAAACCTTGGCCTCCAGGAAATCGCACAGGTGGCCTTTCTTCTTTTGTGCCAACAGCTTTTTTGCAGTATGGGGACTGACAATACCGGCCCCCAAACGGGCCGTCCTGACGTTGAGCATTTTTCGTTTTTTTTCTTGTCAAAAAGCGTCGGCCTAAAACGTTCCTCCACCAACTCATCTTTTCCTCCCCCCTTAACGTTTGGGGGGGGGGTTTGGGTGGGGGGGTTGCATTCTTTGGAGATTCATCGCCCCTTATATGGGCAACAAAAAAAAACCAACAAAAAAAACTCTTTCTTTGGAAGTTTTTCTGCTTTTTTCCCCTGTTTGTTGGCTGGGGTCGTTTTATTCCCTCAGCCTTTTACTAAGGGACAACAGTTTGAGATTCCTTTTTTTCGGATTTACATTTGGTACGTTTTTTCGATAACCAACAATTCCCCTTTTTTTGCTAGGCCTTCAGGATATCTCATTGTGGGGGGGGCGGATGGGGAGTTGCTGAGAGCCTCGGGTTTTCCCGGGGCCCCACTCCCCGTTTGCTCCCAGGCCTGAGTAAAAACTTCCCCGTTTTTCCATTCTGGAACCTTGGGGGGGGGGTTGGGGGAACCCAAGCTTTTCTGTGCTTCTCGGGATTCTCTCGCTTTTCTCAAGGTCCGGTAACTACTGTGTCTCCTCAAAAAAAAAAAACCATTTCTTGTGTGGCCGGTCCTTTTGCACTTGTTTTTTTTCGCGAAAAACACCGGTGTAACAACAATTGGGGTGCCCCCCCCTTTTTTTTTGGTTTTTCTCTTCTTTCTTTGCTTTTTTTGGTCGCAAGCCCCCCCTCTTAGCCTCTCTGCCCCGTTTTTTTAAACCTTTCTTTTTTTTCTATTTGATTTTTTTCCCTGCGGTTTTTTTCCAGCGGGACCACCGCACCACGGTGATTCAAACAAGGTTACTCCCTGTCCCCCATTTTATGATCGCCATTCCGGGTATATCCCCCCCCCTTCGGAACTCCCCTTTGTGTTGTTCGAGGACCCCCCACCCCCCAACAAAACCCACAAACAACACCCCAGAATCCCCCTGTTTCCCAACAGATGCCCTTCTATTTTCCACGGATCTTCGTCCCACCGCAACGGCTTCCTGACTTTTCTCCCGCCGCACAACTCATTCCACCATAATTCGCGCCCCCTTTCCCCCTGCGCTTTTCTCATTTCCAATTTTTCTTCTATTCCTTCCAAGCGCATTTTCACCGTCCTCAGGGTCCCTTCAACCAGCCGGTCCGGTTCCTCCTTTACCCTTTCAGGGGGGTTAAGTGATAAAAAAACCCCCTTCTTTAACCCAACCGGTTAAGTGCTGTCCCGGCCTACCAGCGGGTCTCTTTTCATGTCAAAAAAAACACCCCTGGGTTCTTATCAATACCCTGGATGAAAACCCAACCCCCTGTTTGGGCCTTGTGCACAAAAAATTAACAAAAACAATCTATCGGTTTGTAAATCCGCAACCCACAAATGCGGCAGGGGGTGTCAGAGTTTTTGGGTTCTCAAACTTTGTGGCTTGGGGGGGGGGGGACCACTGTTTCCTTGATTTTTTTTCTTTATGTATTAAAAAGACCTTCTTAGCGGCTTAGGACAAAGACCTCCTCACAACCAATCCCCCCCCCCTTCGTTCTTTTAGACGGCAAATTACTTACGTCCTTTTTTTTTGGTACCTCACTTTCCCCACAGGGGTACTCCGGCGGAACATGCGGGATGGGGGGATCGACTTCTTTCCACAGGTCAAATCCAAACCACTAAAAAACACCACCACCAACCCCTTCCCTACAAAAAGCCAATCCCGCCCTTCCCTCAAATTTTTACTTCTCAAATCTTCATCCTGGGCATTAGTCTTTTGGGTTCTTTCTCTTTCCCCATTGCCCCTCGCTCCCGCTTCTTGCACCACACCTCCGAAAAACCAACGGGCAAAAGGGCAGGCCGGTCGGAATTTTTTTTTTTTTTTCCTTTCTACCCTGGGTTGGGGAAGTGACCTTGTTTTTGAAAAAATCATTCTAGTGGTTGTCAAATCCCCTTTTCTCTATTATTTTTAAAAAAAGTGACGTGGCTTTTAACCATTTTTGGGCCTAAATTTTTCATTCCACGTCTTTAGGCCCTTTTTTGTTTTTTGGAGAACGCTTACTCCTCCTCCTGGTTACAAGGCTTTCGTATCAGCCTCCCAAAAGACAAATCCTTTTTTCATCTCCGGAAATTCTCTCACGTTGTTGCGGGCCCCCCTTCCCTTTTCCTTTCCTTTTTTTAGAAAAACAATTATCCCCTGGGGAACTCCACTCCTCGGCTTCCTTTGACCAGCGTTTCAAACTTCCTCAATTCGTTCACACAAAACCCTCCTCCACTCGCGGGCCACCCCCAACAAAAATTTCGTTTCTTTTTAACTTTTCAGTTGTCAAAAACAAAAAAATCCTGCCCAGCCCTTTCTTCCCGGCACCCCCGCTGTTTTTTTAAATCCCCCCCTTTTTCCTTGTTGGTAGGGAAGGGTTTGCTGTCTCCCCATCCAAGTTGGACGTTTTCGTTTTTTTTCAACCCTGAGAAACATAAACCTTTAATGTTCCTTGAAGGGGTCCCCCTTTCCCCATTTTTTCAATTCAACCCCTAGACACCTTCCCCCCCCCCCCTTGCATGTACTCCTTATACCCACCACCCCTCTTCAAAAAAAACCCAGGGGCGGGTTTTCAAAGTCTGGATTTAATACCCTCCCCCGCCACCTCTTTTCCTGCTTTTGGTTGAAAAAAATTTCTACTCCCCAGCTACCCTTTGGGGAATCTCGATTTCCTGCTTCAGGAGTGTTGTAAAAACTTAGCCCCCCTCCCTCCCTTTCTAGCACCTTTGAAACCCTGCCAAGAATTCTTCTGCCTTTTCGCCGGGTTTTTGGGCTTCAATCGCGGGTTTTATCCTTCCCCCCTTTCAAAATCCCAATAGATGTTCATTCTCTTTTTTTCTTCTGGCTCGGCCGTCTCATTTGATTGGGCGGTGGATCGGGCCCGTGGACGTGGCTTGTTTCTTTCCCCTTTAAAAACCCCTTCCCCCCTCCATTTCCCCTGTAAGAACGAACTTCATAGTTTGAGGCGATTTAAGGGGATACCCCAGGGGGGGATTGGGAATTTTCTCATTACACTTTTTTTCTACTTCATTTGGCGAAATTCAATCCTTTTTTCCTCAAAGTAGGGGCACCAGTTTCATTTTTTTTTCACCCACCCTTTTTTTTTTCACCCCTTCCAGTCTTCCGTTGTGTTTTTGTTCCGACTTGGAATAGTATGGTTTTCACTGGTTTCCTTTTTAGCAACCCTAAAACTAATTTTTGATGGATTCGTTTTTTTATACCGCCCACCACGCCTTCATTCCCACCCCCCAACACAAAAACCTTCTTTTCCCCTTTTCAAACCACCCCCTTTCCCCCCGGAACACAGGGCTTACAACAACAAAAAAAAAACAAAGTTTTTTTTTTTTTTGTTTATGTTCCTCTCACCACCGGACCGCTTGCCGCTTCACACCCCTCTCAGGAAAACCCCCCTAACCCCGCCCAACACACCTCCGCCGTTTCCCCGTCCGGGAGGGGGGGGGGGACCCCGGACCCTTTTTTCTAGCTGAAGGCCTTTAGCGGGTCCTTGCTCTTTTTCCGGGTTGCACATACTGTTCCCCGACGGGCCCAAAATTTTTGCAATTATCTCCTGCTACGGTAAAACTTCTTTCCCCTTTTTCCGATCCGAGCAAACACCTTTTTTCCACCCCCCCCCTCCACACCAAAATTTTTGCTTTGTTGTCCCCCCCCCCAACTTTCACACATCCAACCAAGCGGTACCTTTTTGATTCGGTTCTTCGTACGTTTTGTCTTTTTTTTTTTCTGGACGCCCCTTTTTTTGCCGGCTTTTGGTTGTCCCCCCCACCACAAAAAAAATGGTTTCTTTTTTTTTTTTCCCCCCCCCAATCTGATGGCTTCTGGTCCCACTCATTTTCCTTGCGCGGCGTTTTTTTTTTTTTTTTTTTTTTCAAAATTTCGTTTTTCCCCCAAAAGGGTTCGCCACCCAAATCTACCCCCCGGTTGAAACTAGATTCTCCAACCATCGCGTTTTCTTTCGGCCCACCACACCCCGCCACCCCTCTCCCTCCCCAAAAGGGAATCTCACTCCATTTTTTTTCTTGAATTGTCCTTGTACCCCTCTTAAATCTCCAGCAAAATTAGTCAAATTAAAAAAAACCCGCCGGACACATCCACAATCCCCAACAAATTTTGCCTGTTCAAAACCTTTTCTTTTCGGGGGGTTGGGAATTTTTTAGGAACCAAAAAACTTGGATTGGTTCGTCTCATTTTTTCAAAATCCCACTCACACCCTGTGTCTCCCAACTGTCCTTTGTCATGACACCTAGTTGTTTCCCATTTTTTTTTTTTTCGTGCCCCTCCCTTTTTTGCAGCCTCTCTCCAGTGCTTCCGTAAAGGCGACCCACCATTGGACGGCGCGACACGTCCTTTAAGGCTTTTTTTTTCTTGGTTTTTTTCCCTCTGGGTATCACCCCTCTTTGGTAAGTTAAACTTCTTATTTTCCCTTTTTTTATCGGCTTCAAAACCCACCTAATCTCTTCTTAACCACCCCACTTCTCTTCTTCCCGGTTGTTTGGTTTTTCGGAAGAAATGATTTTCGTTTTCTTTTCTAAGAAAGTTTTTTCTCGGGGCCAGCGAATTATTAAAAAGAGGGGGGGGGAAACTATTTATCCCTTCTTTTTTGGGAGTTTACTGGGAAGGTCACCGGGCCGTCCTTATTTCCTCTTTCCCCCCCCTTTTTTCCTTTCTAGAGGAAAACAAACATTGGGACACCAAAAACTGGGAAGGTGGGGGGGGGGGGGGCCTGAAAAAAACCTTGGCAATGTTGCGGGTCCGCCGTTACACAAAACACCAACCTTTTTCTGACCCTTTTCGTGCTTTTCTTTTTTTTCTTTTCCCTTGGGAAACAGTCCCCAGGGGGGGAAAATTTCTCCCCGAATCGCCAATCACTTCGCAAAATACCTGGGCTTTCCCTGGTTGATTTTTTTTGGATTGGTGTTACTGTTCCCCCTTGGGGAACTTTATGTTTGCTACTTTTTTCCTCTCCCTAAGTCGAAAGCTTTTGCCGCAGGGGAAAACCAATCCTTCTTTTTTCGGGGGACCAAGAAAAAAAATTTTTTTTCCTTTTTTAAAATTGGGTTCACCTTTTTTGTTTTTTTCCAACGCCACCTTTTTAAAAAAAACGCAGCTCTCTTTTCCAGGCCCTCCGCAAACAGTCATTGAAAGGGGGATTTATAGCCCGGGGACCCGCAAAAACCCACTCCTAACAACCTCGAGGTCTTTTTTGGGGCTGGTGGGAAAGTGTTTTCAAGCCTGGTTTTTGTCCGGGACGGAAACAAAGACTTCTCTGGGGATCGACCTTTTGTCAACCTTTTTTCTTTTAAAAACCCTAAAAGAGCCCTTTTTCCCAGCTTTGCGGTTTCGCAAGGGGGAAATTTTCGGCCCAGCGCCGGACCCCCTTCATCTTGACCGTTTTTTTTGCTTTTTGTTTTTTTCCTCGCGGTCCCCACTCGGATTATTTTTTTTTCTGGCGGTCTGGGGGGGACCAATTCACAGCCAAATCGGTTTTAGTTTGTGCGTTTTTCTGCCACACAGTTTTTACAACTTTTTTTGGTTTTGAAAAGCAAACATCTTTTTTGGGGGTGTTTTTTGGGGGCTGATTTTTTTTTTTTTGTCCACGCTTTGTCTGTTCCCCCACACCACCTTTTTTGGTTTGTTTTTTGGATTTTTGAAGATACTTAAAAACAAGCTTTACCAACCAGGGTTTCTTCTCGGGGACCCTTTTCTATTTTTGTTTTAAAAAATTGGAGTTGGTTTTTCATTTCTGAAGCTTTTTTCACATCTGTTGCGGGCAACCTCGGCCAATTTTTAGACCTTCCGTTGGATCCTGAGAACTTTTTCTTTGCCCCAAGGTCTTCCCCCGTTTGTGCCTTTTTAGGGGGAAAAGTTTTGTTCTTGTTATTTTTCCACCACACCGGGCGGCGGGCACCCCTCCCCCCCATTGGCGGGGGCATGGGGGGACCTACACCGGATTTACACCTTTCTCTGAAACGGATACTTTTTTTTTTTTTATTTTTTGCCCCCCTTTTCGGGCCTTCCGTTCGCCGGGGATCGAGAACGCACCCTTTTTTGGGTTGAAAAGTTTTGGGAAGAAGGCTGGGCGTTTTTTGCCTTTAGAGTTTGGGGGACGGATCTACGTCCTCGTTTTTCTGGGACCGTCCAGGCCCTTATTAACAAGGAAACTGGGGTTTAGATTTCGCAGTGGGTTTCTTACCCCAAAAACCAAACACTTGTTCCCCTGCCGCCCCCCTCCTATGGGGTGGCCTTGGTGCGGGGCCGTTTTTTTTCTCCTTTGGGCATTTTTGGCGGCCGTGATTTGATGCCAGTCCTGGAGACTCTGGGCGTTGTGCAGCCCTTGTCGTGGTAAACCCTGTGATGGTTGCTAGGTTTACACCACTTTCGGGAAGTTCCTGGCCTCTAGGGGGGGACCCAAAAAACAACTCCCCCCCGGTTTCCGGGTGGCCACATCAAATTCCCCAAGTTGCTTTTTTCTTCGGCCCTTCTCTTTTGTCACCAAGGACGTCGAAGGTACTTTTGCGTCATTGTCGAATCTTGGAGGGGGAGTTCGGTTTTTGAGTTTTTTTTTTCATCCCTCGGGCCCCGATCTTTTGTGGAGGTTCTCTTGATTTTTCTCCCCGTCCCTAAACTTTTTTCTGGGACGGAAAGCAGCTTTTGGCAACCAAGGGCGTGAGAGGTGGGAACTTTTGGGGCGGGTTTCAATTTGGGGGCTCAGTTTGCTTGGCCGTTTTTTTCCATCCCTAATGGGAGGGTGGGTAAGGGACGGGTCGTTATGCTTTTCCTCTGCCCCAGACAAAACCACCCTTGGCTTCTTTTTCCCCTTGGAAATGAAAACAAATCACCCCTTCGAAGGTTTTGTTGGTAAAATCAGGGAAAGTTGGGTGTTTTGTCGGTTCACTTTTCAATTCACCGCGAAATTTGAAACTTTTATTAACCACCTCTACCCCTTTTCTGTTCCTCTTTTCGCAGGGGATCACACATCAGAATCCCACTAAAGACCCAGGGGAGGGGAAACCTACCCAAAAGGGTCCACCAATTGGGGGACCCGGCTTCCCTTTGGATTTCAAGTTGTGGACAAAGGTTTTTTTCCCGGCTATAAAGTTTGCAGTTTCTGGGTTTTTTTTCCTCCCCCCCAATCTGAGTGCAAATTCCTCACCGTGATCCCAATTCCTGGACCATGAGGATTGCAAGGAACGACCATAACCAGATTAAATTTGCGTTTTTTTCTCTTCGTCCTTCAAACTTGTATGGCCCCCTTTCTTTCCCTGGCTGTCATAAACAGGAGAAGTGTCTTCCTTGGGCTGGCCCGTATTTGGGTTCTTATCCATTTTGACAAAGGGGGGTCTAATTTGCGGTTTTTCGGAACAAACGAGCCGTCTGTTTTGCCTTTGGAAGTGGGAGTAGTCGAAGTCGTCCCTTTTTTCAAAGGGGCGCAAAGCGTGTAAATTTAATACCCTTTTGAAAGCTTTCGGCCTTCCTTTGGACACGCGGCGGAACCTGTCAGTTCGGTCGGACTTGGCCTCGAAATTGGTGATTTTCTTCCCGGAGGGTTCGAGTGTTTTGCTTGGGCTTGGGGGGGGGGGGCCCCAGTTGTGGCGTCTGGGGAGGGTTGTGTTGATGGGACTTTTTTTTTCGGCGCACCCTAGTCGTGGGGGGGGTGAACCCTGCTTTTGGAAAAACAATGCGGAGGTGCAGGTTTGGGGTGAAAATCCCCTTACCAAGTGAAGGGGGGGGGTTTTTTTGGGACTTCCCTTCCTTTCCCCCATTTAAAAAGGCGGCTGGGGAAAAACTAACTTTGTAGTTTTGGACGTCATGCCAGGACCTTTCCCAGATTTGACCCTCTGGGGACTTCGGGCGGAAAAATCTTTTTTTATTTTCCTAGGGGTATGGATTCTGAGAAGGGGAATCTTTTGGTCTTTTGGCCTGGAGACAAACCCTACCTGTTCCAGGTATCCGTTTTTTTTTGGCCTTAAGTTTTTGAGTAGGCGGGTGGTCTTCGTCTTTGGTTTTGGTTGATTTCCGTTGGTTTCCCACTCCGGGTCCCTAAACTGGTAACAGGGTTACAATTCTGTCCCCCCGTGGGGGAAGAGGAGTCCCCCCCTGCTTTTCCCCCCGAACGGCATTAAAAACAAATCTTTGACGTTTTGGGAGGACCCCTTCGTAAACCGGGGTGAGCAACAACTAAGTTGCCACCCCAAAAAAAACGGGGTCTTTTCCGTTTTTTACGTCCCACCCCCCCAAACAGGCCCCAAAGGGGGGAGCCCCCCCTTGGGGCGCTGTTCGTAATTAATTAAAATCGGCGTGCGGATAACAATACCCCCTTGTCTTTTTGGGGGGTTTGTGTACCACCACAGAAAATGTGGGAACTGGTTTTCGGGGAAAATTCGGGGGGCCCGGTGACTGGGGCGTTCCCCCCCTAAACCTTTTTAAGGCGACCTCTTCGGGCCTGGGCCTCTTGGGATTTTCTTTTTTTTTTTTTTGTGACCCAAATGCTTCCAAAGGGGGGTTCCAAAAAGGGCGACGTTTCCTATTCACCCGCGCCTTGGTTCCATAACCGGCCCCAGGAGCATCCAACGGTCGCCAAACCTGTTTTCGATTAGTGGGAGAGTGTCTGTTCTTCCCCCTTCTTTTTTTCCCTTCCCTCCTACGGTTTTTGTTTGCCGAAACGGGGGGGTAGATCTGGCCATTGATAATTATCGCTCTCTCCAACGGAAGCCAAAAAACAAAACCACCCCCCAAAACTAAAACCACAAAACATCACACACAAAAAAACCCCCACCAACCAAAAACTCCTCAAACCCCCCCACAAAAAAGACAAAAAAAACCAAAAAATCAAAAACCTGGGGCTCGTCGCGATTGCCCTCTTCGGGGTCGTGTATTCTTTCTGGGCTCAATGCCAGTTAGGGATTCCAGGGCATCAACCAAAGCAAGCGATTTTCCTTGGAACTTTTCCCTTTCCTTTTGACCTCACTCCCAACAAACAAACCAGTTTAGCTTGCGCCTTTCGTCCTCTCCCCTGAGTTTGGCAGCGCCCTCCCTTGCACGCCAAAAAAATTTTTCCCTTTTTCCCATTCTTGCGTTCCTCCGCTCTGATTTCGTTTTGTCTCCGAGTTTCTGCTTTTAAGATATCTGTTCTAAGGAAAAAAGTTAAAACAAATGTATTCCACCAAAAGCTCGCTGTGGGGGAAGGGGGTTTTTTTTTTTGTTTGCTTTCCGGGTTTTTTTAAGGACCGGGACAAATTTGGTTTTTTTTTTTTTTTTTTTTTTTCTCTTTGATTTTCTATTCACAGTGAGCGTTTATCCTCTGCTTTTTCTGCGTTTTCACCTTTTTTGGTTCTAATTGGGGATTATTTTTTCTATTTTATCTTCGTTCTCTTCGTTATTACACTTCACCTCCAAAATTCTTTTTCAAACTGAGTTGTCATGCTCTCTTATTTCTGACCTTTCCTCTTCCTTGCGTTTTACAATGGGAAACCCCACCCTGGTTTTGGGAGTTTTCTCCCCTGTCCCCACCCCGACTTCCTCTAACTTCCTCCAAAACCCTCTCCCACCTCGGGTTTTTTCGCCCCGCCCCCGGGATTAAAAAAAAAACTTTTCTTCTCTTCTCGAAAACATACCAAAATTAAATTTGATAGTCAGGAGTTCCTTCTTCCTTCCTCTTTTTGTATGGTTTCTCCACGTTCTTTTTCACGATTTTCTCCTTGGTACCAATCCAAAGCGGTTTTTTTCCACTCAATTTCAAACTTATACAGGACCTTGCTCCCCCCCCCCCTGCCCCCTTTTCCCCCTCTCAATTCCTCTTCTTTCGGTTCTCTTTTTCTTTTTTTCGTCACCCAACCCAAGTCCCGGCAAGGGTTTACTCCGATTCCCCCAGGTGGGGGTCCCCCTTCTTAGGTGTTACCACTCTTAAACGACACAAACCCACCAACTTTTTTGAGGCAAAATTACTTTTGTTTTTTGAGCCCCCTTGCTTACATTTCCGGGTCCGGCCAATGATCGGGTTCCCCTCCTTTAGATTGTTCATCAGATAAAAAACAAAAAGAGTCCTCTTTCCTTCTCCTCGTACCGGAACTGTACCAACCCGGAAACCAATACATCTCCCTACTTTTTTTTTTCAAACTCTTCTTTTCCATGTATGACTCCCCCTTTCTTTTGGGCCCCAGGCTTTCAAAGGAACTTCCCCCTTTTCTCCCCTTTTTTTTTTTTTAAGGGGAGCACCCATGTTCGATGTGTGAAAATCAGGGGGACCCCCTTTAGCTTTGCTCTAAACACAGAACGCCCAGGGGGGCAAAACAATCCTCCCGGCCCCTTCCCCGCCCAAAAAAAGGCTCCTTTGTGGTCCCCCAAGATCATCTTCACATTTTTCGGGTTTTTCTCTTTTTTTTTTTGGGGAACCTTGCCCAATTGGCTTTTTTCCCTAGCTGAAAACTTTTCAGAGTCCCACAAAGTCCCTTTCTTCCCAAACCACCGGAGTGCAATTCTTAAGGGGGGGGAAGGCATTTGTCCTTTATTTTTAATTTTTTTTTCCTTCACGCTTTCTCCGCTCCCCTTGGGGCAACCTCCTCTTGCAGCATCGGAACATGTTGGAGGGTGTTACCTTTCTGACTCTGTGGAAACCTTTAAAGCTTTTTTCTTTGATTTTCTTCCATATTTTTGCCCCTTCTTTTTTCATAACTAGAATTTTGGGCCGGTCGGGTAACCTCCCCCGCCCTCCTCCACATAATTTCCCCGACGTGTCCCCCCCCCGCCCAAATTCCGGGCCTTTCTGCTAGCCGGTCTTCATACCTAAAGTCTTGTGTTGGCCCGACGACTCTCTTTTTCCCTTTTGTCCTATCGCTTGACCCTCCCTCCCCCACCCCCCCCCCCCCGGATTCCCCTAAACTTTTCCACACACTCCTTCACAAACAATAGGAAACTTTCTCCCAGGACTCTCCTCCCCCCCCAACCAGCAGTCTCCAAAAAAAAACATTTTGCCGGTTCCGGTTCTTTGTTACAAAAATCGCCCCCTGGCCCCCCCCCCGCCAAAAAAAATCATTTGCATTTCCCCCTCAACGTTTTGTGTAATATTAATCATGTGTTTTTTTTCTTTCTGCTCTTTTGGGTATTTGAACTATCGCGGAACATTGTTACACGACGGGGGACCCCTCATACGAAAACCTTTGAAAAAAAACAACCTTCCTTTTGTAAGGGGCCCTTCCAGTAAAAAAACCGTTCTGCTTTTACCGAAAACCACCAACACA
>Ga0179593_1260937_pt1 | contig 11875 bp, 12 predicted proteins | sample CZODoug2_1_08_16_FD_185931 | JGI IMG/M metagenome (GOLD analysis project Ga0179593, IMG submission 185931) | Vadose zone soil fungal communities from Angelo Coast Range Reserve, California, USA - CZODoug2_1_08_16fungal (PacBio error correction) | ecosystem: Environmental > Terrestrial > Soil >... | reverse complement strand
GGTATCTCTTGATTCCAGACTTCTCTTGCCCTCCTTCTCAGATATAAAGGCTTCGAGTGTGATTCTGCCCAACGCTCCCTTTAACCCCCCACACCATGAAGGCCTTTGCAGATTCCCCTCCTGTCTTTTCGCGCCCCAGGTTATGTAGCCCAGACTCGTACGGTGTCGATTATGAGACCTTCCTGCGCCCCCTGAGAGGACAGAGTAATCATCCCCCCATCCAAGAAGTCCCCAGCTTTTCTCTCTTCAGAGTAGTGAAATGATCTTCGTCTCCCATTGGTTTCTTGCCTTGTCTGACTAGCCCTGCTTATCCCTTGCGCTGGTCAAACTTTCTTCGAACCATTGCTTCCCCCTTGTTTCCACGGTTCTTGCTTCCTTTTTCTTTGTTCGTCTCTCTTTTTTTTCTCCCAAGTCGATTGTCTCTTGGACGCTTGGCTTGCTCGTAACACCCTCTTCGCTGTGCCCTGGCTTCGCGTTCTCTCGGTAAGAAAACCTCATCTTTTCTGTACTTTTCCAGAGTTATATTTCCCTCCCCAGGCCTTGGAAGCTATCGCATGTTACCGCTGTTCTCCAGTCATGAGAAGCTCACTTCCCTCTCAGCAGCCTCGATGTCCCCTTTCCCCCATTTCCTTCTCTGTCCATCCCCTGCTTCCATCGTGTTTGAAATCTTCTGACACCCGGTTTCGAGCTTTCCGCAGTCAGAATGCGTCTTTTCTCCACCATAGATCTGAGGATCTTTGGATGGCTTCCTCCTTTTAGAGATTTCCCCCTTTCCCCCCCTTTTCCCTCGCGGTTTTTATTCTCACAGGAGCTCGTTCTTTTCTGCTCTGTCTGATAGTGGCGTTGTTGTTCCAAACCAATCAACGTTACTACGCCCCCTCCCCCTTTGCTCGCGATAAAGGAGTTTGTTTGCTACTTTTTTTTCTTCCTTTTAAGATCTTTCTCCTTCGTTGCAGGCTCCCCCCGCCGCCCCCTTTGTTCTGTGGGTTCAAAAGTTGTGCTTCCTCGTGCTGACGATTCCCTAGCACGTTAGATTTCTGACTTTTTCCCCTACGTGAACAGGTATTGCGGATCCCCTGTCAGGACCCATTGAAGTCTTCCCTCCCCCCTCCCACGAACCCTGGCGTATTTGATTACTGTATCTGGGATCACGCCCACTGTCCTAGGCACTCCCGTCCTTTAACGCACGTTCCTTTCCCCTGCCAGTGTCCTTCCCCTGTGGCTTGCACTCGAAGCCTGCCCGCCGGCGGATTTTGCGTACTAGTACTGTCGGAACTTCGCTTTTGGGTATGCAGTTCCCCCTCTAGATTCCTTTCTACCTGTGTCTTTCGCTCACTTTTCCCTATTACCAGGTTGCATAGAGTCATCCAAGACCCCTCATTGAACCCGTTTGGGTCTCGGAAGTATTTCTTTCTGGGACTTTCTCAGGATCTCTGTCCGGAGCCCCGTTACTCCCCCTCTCGCTGGATCTGTTAAGAACGCCCTTCCTTTAGACTTCTCAGCTTGAGTTTTTCATCTATGTTTATCTCTTTGTTCTAACTCCCTGTTTTCGCTCCGTTTGCAGGCTGTGTTTTGGAGCCCCGACACCTGGCCTTTTTTTTCCCCCCTGAGTCCCCTGCTTTTCTTCCCCCCCCCTTTCTAAGATGAGGCGCGAGTTCTGTCTTTTTCCCCTCTTCTGGGGGACTACCGCAGTGTATTAGGGCCCCCTCGCTTCTTCATCTGCTGCCTCCTGCCATGAAAATTCCTAGATGGGCCCCGAATTCCCCTAAGTGTAGTTTTTGCCACATAGTATTCCCCCACTTCCGGGGGTTTTCGCCATCACTTCTCGTCTTTGGCATTGCTCCGCTCTATTGCTGCGGATTCCCCTCTTTATGAGCCCGCTCTCCAATCGTGGATTTACCTGACCAGGCAACAGGTTCCCTCATTCTTCCTAGCCAAGGTTGGTCCCCCGTTGCTGGCCCGCCTTACTTTCCCCCTACTCATTTTCTTTCGACCGCACGTGGCGCCCCCCCTTCTGTGGCGTCCCCCTTGAAACTTTTTTCCTTTCGGGGTTGATTTTTAACCTCTCGGCACCTTCTTCATTCCTCTCCGTTTTAGCAGGTTTTCTTCGCTTTCCCCCTTTACTTTTTGGCTTCCTACGGCCGGCGACATACCGGTTCTTGGAACTTCCTCTATGTGGGTAGTTTTTAGGTAAATTTGATTGCTTTTCTCCCTTAATACTGCCAGCTGGTGCCCATTCATTTTCGGCGACACATTCGTACCTTTCTCCCCCTGAACATATCTCTTAGATTGCGGCCCCGTCCGCGTATGTCAGGACCATGATAAAAGTTCCCTGATTTATTTTCTACGAGTCATTTGTTGAAGAGTCTCCTCCCTCTCTTGCCTGTTCTCCTTTTTCGTGACTCCGGTTTCGTCCCTGTACACTCTGCTATTTTTTTTCAGCCTCTTGCGGAGCTCTGGTGTTAGACATGTATAGCTCCCACTGTGCTGGGGTGTTGATGGTTGTTTCGGGGTCCGGGTTATGTGCCTTGAGGTCCACATTGCCTTTTTCCCCCCCTCCCCCCCGAAACGTCCCCCCTTTGTCAGACTAACTTCTCGCCAAGATCATCGTACCTTTCCCCCTAAGTTTATCTTCGCCGTGCCGGGAGAGTGAAAGCTCCACAAAATTCTGTCCCCCCGGCGACCCCCTTTCCTGAGTCGGGTTTGTTTTATTAAGGCCTCCTCTTGCGAGAGCCGCCCTCCAAGCTCCCGTTCCCCCGCAAGCTTGTCTAAGGTATCAGATCTTGGCTGTCCCCCCCGTCCTGGACATGGGCCGTTAGTCTTCACTTAGTTGAGCGGCCCCTTCTCTTCCAAAGTGCTACCCCCCATTTTTAGGTCGGGTTCTCTCCCCCCTTCTTTTTCTCCGGGTTCTGGTGACAACCTCTGGTGCCTCTCCCTTCGCGTCGCAGTCGCCCTCCCCCCTGATGGCTGGCGCGCTCCCCGCCGTCTTTTCTGTATGGATTCAGATTATCCGACCGTCTTGAGTGATTCCTTCCTATGTCTTTTGCCCCCCCCTTCTTTCTATGCATGTCATTGCGCCGAGCTTCATCATGAGAGCCTCCCCCCTTCCCCTGGCCCTTTTGCCGCCTACACCTCCACAACTACCCCCAGTTTTTTAGCTCGTGGTGTCTACCCCAAGTATGTGATAACGAGTGACTTTTTGACTCTTAATCGCGTCAGAAATAGGTTCTTCCAAGTCCTTCCCCCCGGAATTCTTCCTTCAATCCAGGCTCCCCCCCTTAATGGGTTAGACTGTCAGATCGTCCCCCTCCCAAAGGCCTTCGGCCTCCCGAAATTAGAGTTCTTTGCGAACCCTTTCCCCCTTGTACGACATATAATTTTTTACGGGGCCTTCCTTCCCGACAGTAAGTCCTTTCCTCCCACCTGTCCCCCGCAATCAGCCGAAACGGACCATTTTTCTTCCAGGAAAGGCGAGGCCCTCACGTCCCCTCTCCTAACCAAATTAAAGCAGCGCTCAGGTCTGTTTGCTGAACCTCCATGACACCATCCACTCTATGTGCGCTGGTTACTCGACTAGGCCCTTACGACTTTTCCAACCCTTTTTTCCCTCCTGAAGGTGCTTTTTCAGATGATTCCCCGAGCTGTTGCAGATTCCCAGGCGGTTAGTTCTCCCCCCCTTGCTCAATTGCCCACCTCAGAAGTTGTCTTCGGGCTTCTCCTCAACCACTTGTATTAGCTGAGCCTCTCCTTGGCTCTGCGCCCTTTCGCCGCAGATTCCTCGTCAGCCTGAGATAAACACCGTGGCCCCTTTTTCCCCCCTTCGATGTCCCGCTCTGTCATTCTCCCATTCTTGCTCTCCTTATACTCGCCAATTCGACACTCTCCCCCGACTCCTCTCAAAGAAGTGCTCGCCCTAAATTTGACTGAAGTCTTCTTTTTACTTTTCACCCCACCTCACTATCGCCGAGCATAAACCTTTAAGAGCTCTCTCTTTTTTTACCTGCTTTCCCCTCCTCCCTTTTCGCCACGATCAATCTCGAGTGGTGGGGCCTCCCCCTACGCGTGCTTGACGGAGGCCACAGTTCGCGACTCTGAGTTCTTTACTTCCTTTGTTAGCTCGGTGGACGGCATTCCTCCAGGCCCAGGCCCACCGAGTAGGCTGAGCAAGTCCTGTGTCTTTCCGAATTCTCGCCCCCTTACTCGTTTTACCGGCGACTAGAGTTCCGCTGGAGTCTTCCTTCCGACCGCTTGACCATCATACACCTTTGCACCCGACCTAATTCGGCGTGTGCTTCTAAGTAGCTCTCCCCCTGTAAGCTCGTAGTTTTCGCTCGCCCTAAATTCCTTTATAGTACACACCCCCCCACCCCCTACCGAAGATACAGAATCCCCATGCCTCCCTTCCCCCGGGTTTCAACTCGTTCCCAATTCGCATTACCTTCTTCTGGCGCTACCTTACTCCCGGGCGCGATGTCCGCACCCTGCACAGACCAACTGTGAGAGTAAGACATGGTAAAGTCCTCTCCCCCCTCGAGGGAGGGCCTTTCTGCGCCCGCGCCCCCTCCTTAGTTCTCGACCCCCCCCTTCCCTCTACCTCCGCTGTCTTCAAACGTCCCCCAATCCTTCTCCTCTGATCGCGGCTGCCCCACACGCTGCATTTCTTTTGTGGTTTCCGTCGCACAGTTTTCCGCTTTTTCTCCCCTGTAAGCACCACACGGATCTCCCTTGCGAATCTCCTCCCTTTTTTTTGAGGCTTATAGGAAGCGCATCCCCGGCATCTCCTCTATCTCCAAGTTTGTCTTTGGGAATCTTGTCTGGATCGATGCGGAAGAACGATTTATTCCCCCTGCTCCTTTTAGACTCTCCTGATTTTCGTACTTGTTTCTCCTTCCCCGAGAACTGGTGCTCCTCCCCCACCGTCCCGTTGCTTGAGCACAATGTCCCCTGATTGGACCCCAGGTTCGCTCAACAGCTCGTGCATTTTCTTCAGATTCGGATGCCTCCCCCTTCTCCTCCCGTTTCTGAAGTAACCCTTTTGACTTTGACCTCCTTCTTTATATGCCACTTCGTTTGTTCGTGGTGTTCCTGACAGGGTCTTCCTTCTTCATCGCTTTGGGCTTCCCTTTCTATTCCCTTGGTCCCCCGGTAGGTTGATGCATTTGTTCTTGGGTTTCGGGGGTGTTTATTTTTTTGGGTTATGATAGTTTTTCTTTTGTTTTGTTCTGTTGAAAGAGCCTCTCATTTTTTTCTAGCTGCTGGGCTTTCCCCTGAATTTCGTTGTCCCTTCGGTTATCAGTCCCCCCTTTCCATGCCCTGATACTTCTGGGAGGGGAGACTGTGGAGTGTATGTCCCGGTAGGTTCCTTTCTTAAGGCCCCCTCGATCTGTACCGTTCCTGTCTACTTCTCTTTTCGGCTCAGTCTCCCGCGTCTTTCTTTCTGTGCCTGTCCCAAGCAAAGAAGACGGAGAATTTTGACCGCACCTTCTTTTCCCTATTTTTTTGTTCCCTTCGGCGCCGGAGTAGTGGCTGCCCCCCCACTCTCCTCGTCCCGAGTTCTGCCTTGCTGGCTTCTCCTTCAGTATAGCGGTGCCGTACTGACTCGATCGCCGAGTGTCGGATTTGTGTTCCTATGGCGCTTAGTGTACTTTGTTGCCCCATTACACAGTCCGCAGGTTCCACCCTACCACCCTCGCCACCCTTGTCTCTCATTAAATGCACCCGATTGGCCCCTCCCCCCTGTCTCGCTCGTTTGGGATATGTCCCGAAGCGTTCCCTTAGGTACAGTGATAGTACGCCGCTCTCCTTCCTGAAAAGCGCGTTTTTCTTCATCCTCTCGTCCGCTGACTCCTTACCCCTTTCTAATAGAGAGCTCCACGGTCTCCCCCCTCCGCCATTGACTGATCAGCTCCGAAGTGCGAGCTTTCCTCCACCAGCCCTGAGTCAAATATTCGTCTTCCGTCTTTTTTTATCCCATCGCCACCCGCCTTTCGCCGAGCCGACAGCGTGTTTTTGAACGTTATAGGACGCATAAATGGAAAGCACTTTTTTTCATGAACTTGTTTTGCGTTGCTTTGCCGCACTGCGTCTCCCCCCCTCGTTCTTGACGTCCCTCGTCTTTCCCATCCCGCCACCTCGCGTGGAGTATAGATACCGACTTTTTTTCGTTGTTTTTTTCTCGTTCTGCCTCTCCCCTTTTCCTTTTGTTCAACGCCTTATGCAGTGTACGTCCTCTGGCTGCTTTTTATGTCGGGGGTGCTAGCATATTCCCCCTTTTTCTTTCCCCTGAGAACTTGGATCCTGTACGTCCCGCCTTTCCTTCCCGCGCTGTCAAGAGTAGTTTAGTGGCCCCTTGATCAAATGCGGCTGGTCTACCGTTCCGTTGGTTCTTCTTGAGCTGGTTTGTTTTCTTTGCATTTCTTCTTTCCCGTGTCAACATGATTTCCTTATCCCCCCCTCTCGTCGAGGGCCGAGGCTTCTTTTGTCTTTCTCGGACGAGTTTCCGGGACCTTCTCGTTTACCTTTTTCCCTGCGCAATGTCCCTTGTCCTGAGTCAGGACTCGCCCTTGTCGAGCTAGACCATTCCCATGAGGCCCACTGCTTCGGGATTGCTCTCCCCATTCTCTTCTGCGTTTTTTGCCTTGCTGGATGTTTCCCTTCCTTCCTCGGTCTCTCCTTTGTTGTCTACACAGACTTTTCCCCTAGACGAATCAGTTCTTTCGCGCACTGGCCCTCTCCCTATCCATACGCCGCGTCTGGAGGTATTTTCGCACGCCCCTTATGGAGACCGTGTCTTGCCAAGCTTTCGGAGTTTTTAGGGAGACCGGATATACCTCAACTTATTCTTGAAAGAAAGGTATTTTCCTCCAGGTTGCTCTATTCCTCACTGTAGGGGCCCCCTGGCGATACTGCCCCCCTTCGACATCGCCCGGCGTTTCCCGGTTTCTCTTTCTATGTGCCGCTCTCGTAGCTCTTAGTTGGGGTCCTGGGGTCGCCCATAACCAATAGATCCCCACTTTCTCATTCGTTTTCTCGACACATCCTCTTTGCACCACCCAGCGTCCACAGATAGTACGAGCTTTCTGCTCCTCCTCCGATTTCCATTCTCCCCGGTTACCTCAGTCATCTCTCTTTCCTACTATTTTTGTTTGATTTTATAAATGTCTTTTAACGCGCCTCTCATGTTGCCTTTCTTCGTTCGTATTGACACTTTATTTTGCTATTTTTTTGGAAGCGTTGGTGTTTTGGTGCTTCTGTTTTCGCGACTTGTCCCTGAGCAAGGATGGCGATGTTTCCTGGCTTCACCCCAGGACAAACTGTTGACAATAGGCCCTCCTTGACGGAAGCTCGCGTACACCGATTCTATGCTTTTCCCTGGCCTGTAAGTGAAGTGAGCGAATTCCGTTCTACCCACGATGTCTCCCTCCCACGGCGCGGTATGCCCTTCCTTGATGATCAGGACTCCCTCAACCTGCTCCCGACCCAAGCTTCCCATTTTCCTCCTTTATCTTTGGTGGAGGAGGAGAACTCCATCAGCAGTCCTTTCTTGCGAACCGTCCGATCCTTGTACATTGCGCGTCCCCAGGCTAGAGCGCAGATCAAAGTTTCCCCTCCCTTCCTGGCATCACACAGATTGGAAGCCGCCCCTCCCATCGTGCCTTTTTCCTGGCCCCGTCATTATGTCTGGCGAGATTCCCTCCGAGTGACTATGAGATTATTCGCCCTGAACACCGTTTTCATCTTTCCCGTTCTCGCTGCCACAAGTGAATTTTCCCTCTCTTACATCACCTTCCCGGTCCATCTCTTCACGAGGCCCTCTTCCCCCTCTCCTTCCACTCGAACCGCCACTCCCCTAATCTTTGATATCCCGCGTGTGAAGCTGGCCCCTAGTATCAGGATTTACTGCTCGGGCCCTGAGTGCCTAAGGCTAATATGTCTAAGAACTTTAATGTTCCGATGCGACCCTCACGCCTGTCTTCCCTGCGTTTAGTCCTTTTCTTTAATTTCATGTCTGGTCATTCCTCCCGTGGCGTTTTTGGCCATCATCACCCGACTACCTTCCCCCCACATGCCGACCTCCTCACCCTTTTTTCATACATTTTGGGCACGCTTTATTCTGGAAGGGATAGGAACAATCTCTAACCCCCATCCTTCCCCCAAGCCCTCTTTCCCTTTTAGCTGTCTTAATATCTCATCATCCTTTCTCTTTGGTACTGTCGAAGGCCCGTAATAACAGCCGATTAGCTTCAGACCCACACCCCCGTTCCTTTCCCAGGAAGTTCTTTCTGGCCGCTCGTTTCACGACATTTCGGCCGCCTCAAGCTTAGAAAGATCCGGTCGAAAATAATCCCCCTTTCTTTTCGTTGCGCTCTTAACCCCACCTTCACCCAAGTCCCCCCTCGGATCTTCCACTCCGCTACCATGTTCTTCCCCCCCCCCCCCCCTGTTTTCAGTTCGATTTTGTCCCGCTCCTATCCTCGACGATGCCTCACATTTGTTTTGCACGCTGCGTGGCTCACTTAGTTTTTAGGCCTATCTCATTATGATCCCCCGGAAGACCCTTCGCCCCACGCCTTGGCTCCCTTCAAAGAGCACGTTTTCTTGCCTGCGTGGTGACCGAGTTTTTCCCCCCCCCCACCACTCCACTATCTCCCCCCATTGCGCATCGCCCCCCCCCTCCGGCCGCCCCCAGTAAGCGTTAGGCCTTTTTCCCCTCCCACTGGTAGGTTTCTTGTTTCCAGCCATTTTAGAGACGCTCTTCGAGTGTTCTGCGCCACGACCGGTTGATTATTTTTATTGACTTCCTTTTTTTTTTACCTCTGTTCACCCCCCCTCGTTTTCCCCGTTTTCGGCACTTCTGCAGGCCCCCCACGGCAAGTCCGCCGAGGGTTCAGGGCCTTTTTATGGCTGCTCCATTCCCTCCCGCGTAGAGGACCGTCTATCTGCCTTGCCCGCATTACTGCATACCTGCGCAAACTACCCAATAAAGCCTTCTGTTTTCACCTTTGCTTTTTTTCCCTTGGTGGCAACCTGCAGAGCGGGCACCCCTTTCTAATTCAGGTGGCGCTCCCCTCTCCATGACCTCACTAGATTTCAACACACCACGACCCTTTACCAGGTTGAAATAGCTCTTTGCAAACCGAATTTTCCCTTCCCCCCCCGACTTCACGTTGCTCAATTTCGCCTACCCCTATTTGATGCCCTGATCGCCGACTTCATCGTGCCGCCCCCCCTCAATGGTTCTTCAACCCAAGTCTACTTTTCTATTTCCCCCCCCCGCTATTCCGCTCTCATTATATTCATTCGGGAGGAGGTATCCCCCCTAGTGCCCGCGCCGGTTGCAGATAGCCTCCCTTTGTCGTCCCCTTCATTTTCACAATCCTTTTCTTCCTGATCCTCCTTCGTTCAAAGAAGGAAATGCACTGGGTGGTACGGTCGCCCATTGCGCGGTTCAGCACCCCTGAACGAGTTTTTCGCTCTTTTTCTTTGATTTCCTTCTAAGATCCCGTACCGAGGAAAATCTCCCCGAATCTTCTGTGCATCCTAGGTTGTTCTAGAGATTGGTGGCTCCTCTTCTTGCCTCCTGCTTCTGTTTCCAGACATCTTCTTCTCGCTCTCCAGCTTTCGAGTTTGCCTCCCCTGGAATGTTTTTGACGTACTACCTTCCTGTCTCTCTTTGATGGACTAAGATTTGTCGTGCTTGGTGTGAACCCGTGTTTCGTCCCGCAGTCTACGGTCGTCGGAACGCTCTTGCAACCTTTCCCTTCTTCATCCAGTTTTTAAACCCTCCTCCTTGCGCTTTCTTAACCGTGCCTGTTTCTGCCAGGTTCGTGGCCCGCTTCCCAACGCCGGTCCCTGGTGACCATAGCCCTCGGGTGATCCCCGGGCAAATCAGACCCCCCCTGAGGCCCTCGGACCACGGTCCCCTGTGGCTTCATTTTTTGGTGGAGCATGCAGTTGGTTTCGTCAAGATACCCCGTGTTTGGCTGTGGCGTAGCGAAACCCTCCTGGCGGGGAGTCGGTGAGCTTTTCCTGGTAAGAAATTGCCCCTCTCACCGTGCTGGTGCTGTATTTCCGCGGCTTTTCTGTAATTGTCCCGCGGGAGGATCTCGGAATGCTGCGCCGCTACTAATACTCGTTACTTTTTGTGTGTCCCCTTTTCCATCAATATCAATCGAAACCGCGTCGGCTCCTTTCAGTTCGATGCAGGTATGCCTTACCGCGGCGATGCTATCCGTATTCTCACTTTTGCTGGTCTTTTTTCCCGCTGGTACCGTGTAGTGGTAGCCACCCCTTATCTCGTCTATTACGCCCTGTTATGGTTTCTCTGATGAGTGAACGTAATACCTGAGATGCAGTAATGATTTGATTGTGTCCTCTTGCCCGGAGTGAGGTGGGTGCCACAATCTGATTTGACTATCTGCCCCGCACACACCGCCCACGTGATAATTCCGTCTCCCCCGTGACTCGGGGGGTCTCCGGCGTCCGTGGTCGCACTCCATTTCAATTTGCCGCTTCGGACTCTCGTTGTCGACAGCTTTTTATGCTGTTTTTTACAGCCATTTTTCAGCTCTCTCTCGTGAAGCGGGGAGCCTCTCGATTTTGACTTTTTTTTTTAGCATAACATCTCGTCCCAGGTCCCTTTTTTCCATTTAATCGATCTACCATTGCCCTGCCGACATGGCCGTCGGTGCTCTGGCGCTGGCTCCGCCCGCCTTTGGCTTGCATCCCCCACGCGTTTCCACGGCCAGTGGCTCCGTCCGGTCCCCCCATTGGGGCTATTCTTTTTAATCGCGCCCCGAGTGATGTCCCCTGACCCAGCGTATTTCTTGGAGTTTCGCGCCTCTGTTTCCAGTCCCCGGAGAGTTTTTTTTACTCTCCTTTCACCTTTGTCCTCTCTCCGGATCTTCGGACGACAGAGAACAACAACCCTGAACGGGAGGCTGGGGTTTCATTGCTGGGTTTTTTCCCCCCTGAGGATGGCCGTGCGCCCGTGACTCATGAGCCCACTGGCTGTTGTTAAGAATAGCATGACTGATACGCAGATTTATCATTTTAGATTGTGATCGTTTGCATCTGACCGGCGGGCTACCTTCAGTGCTTCGGGAGGCTCCCCTACGCATTATTACCGGTTGTTTTCACACGGTGCCCTGTGGCAACTTACCTTTAGGGTTCCTTGAGTTACCTTATTGAGGGTTTGACTTACTGTGACGCCTCTGTCCTATGATGTCGTGAATGTTGCATCGTGACTTGTTTGGTTCTTCTTTGAAGTAAGCAATGATCATCCACCTCTGGGCCACGCCACCACTTGGTCCAGCCTTGTAGGGACCGAGCCATAATCCAGGCCCGAAGGACTGTGTTTGTTTGCTTTTTTCCAGTAGTTGTAGGTTTCCTAGACTGTTCTTTTTGCGGTGTCCCCTATCAAGCCTGACAGAATTGTCCATCCGTTACTCTCGCCCTGCCCGCCGTTTTTACTCATCGGACGTTTGATTCAAGGTTTTTGTCTTGCTCAATTGCCCCTAGAAGTCCCCCTACGCCGCGTTGATTCTCCGCCTACTTCCCGGCTGGCCCTTGGATTTTAGGAGCTGAGATTTTTTTTTAGGCGGTGACTTCGTCGCGGCGTTCCTGCTTTAAGGTTCTTTGGTCTCGCGGATTTTTCCTTCTTTTGCGAGGGTGGCTTTTTGGAGACAGCATTTGGACCGTCTCTGATTCCGCGATCGGTCCGGGAGCTGTAGGCCTTTTTTTCCGTTTTCCCCATTTTTTGTCGGTGAAGCCAATGCACTACCTCTCCAGTGCGCATTTGGAAGTGACACGATTTTTTTTTTTCCACCACGAGTCCCTCTCCCCTCTCTTGTGAGGCTCCTCACACGTTGGCCTC
>Ga0179593_1688403_pt1 | contig 11876 bp, 8 predicted proteins | sample CZODoug2_1_08_16_FD_185931 | JGI IMG/M metagenome (GOLD analysis project Ga0179593, IMG submission 185931) | Vadose zone soil fungal communities from Angelo Coast Range Reserve, California, USA - CZODoug2_1_08_16fungal (PacBio error correction) | ecosystem: Environmental > Terrestrial > Soil >... | reverse complement strand
GGGCCGCTGGGGCCTTTTTTTCTCTTCACTTGTCGGGGGCGCCTCCTTCCCCAACTCAATTCGTTTTTTTCTTTCCGCGATTCCCCCCTCCCTTAGAGTATCCTTACCGCTCCCAGCTGAGCAGGCGCTGGCAGAGGCCGAAGGGCTTTGTCCTTTTTTATAGTTGGGCGTCGATTTGGTGACGGGGGGTCGCCCCCATTCCGACCCTGTCAACGCTTGCTTCTGGGTTCACCCTACGGCTCTCAACAACAGAGTCGTGTCTGTTCCCGGCCACTCTGCCCCTTCATTCCAATGAACCCATTATCTTTTCCGTTCTTCAAAACACTAGCGGTGCTGTTTACCAACCACGTCCGCCTCTTGATGGCCGGACAGGTTTTTGGCGGGTAATTCCCTGTCTCTCACTCGATCATCGCTTCCCGCTTTACCACTTTGGGATCATGTCGGTACGTCTCCCTTCTTCTGATAGGCTTCACGTTTCGGCTTTTTGTCCCCCAGTGCGGGAAGTTCTCGACTTGTTCCGTGAACGGCGTCGGCGCACCCGGAATTTGGGACAACCGCACGGGATTCCCCCGTTCTCTTTTGATGAAGACAGGAGATTCTGCGCACTGCTCTTCCCGCCTGACCACCCGTAGGTCGTCGTCCCCACAATCGCGCACCTGTGTTTTCCTCGTTTTTTTTTTTGATCCCCGGGCCCGAGCATCCACTTGGTCCCCGTTTTTTTTTTACGCGTCAAAACGGCATTGACCAAAGAACACTGTCGTCTCTTCCCCCCACCCTTTTTTTTCACCCTATAGGGACACTTTTTCCGGGCAGCTTGCAAAAGGGAGTTTTGTTAGTTGCTTCGAGCTGGACCCCCTTCCGCCCCTCACGCGTACTCCTTTCATGCTCTTGCAGTCCTGCCCCTCCTTTTTTAGTCCGTGCGCACTAGGAGTCGGAGCAGGTTTTTCTCCTTTTCCCTGCGCTCCCCTCTTTGATCGAAACTGCTACGATCGATTTTTTTGATCGAGGCCTGGGGGGACGGGACGGTAGCCTCATGCCGCAAACCTTGAAACCTGTTCCATTTTTCCTTTCCATTTCGCGTCTTTTCGTGGTTTTCGCTCATCAAAACCCAGTCCCAGGTCTTTTTTCGCTTCGGTGCCCATGCATAGATGTTTTGTGTTCGTTCAGCCCCTTTAATTTCTTTTGACCCTTTTCATTTCCTGACCTCCTTCGGCTCCCCATGGATGGCTTTGTTTTTTTGGGGTCCTGATCTGGTGCCCCCCCGGACCCGGTGGAACTTCTTTTCCTTATTTCCAACGTTCCACTCTTTGCTGACGATGAACAGTTGTCTGACTTCCCGTGACAATCGCTTCTTTCGGGGCGTCTTGTACAATACCCCTAGGCACGGACCGTGGTATTCAAGGCGGCCTTTTTTTTTTTCCCACTTTTCCCCCTTTTGATGTTGTTTCCTGGCTGGTCTTTGGGAGGTTCTGTTTTTCTCAATACGTAGACTGCCTTGTCTGTGCATTTTTCCGATTGTATTTCCGTTTAAGTGGTGGAGCCTTTGTTTTTTTTTTTTGGTTTAACCAGTGCGTTCCGTTGTTTTGTATCAAGACTTCAGAGATTCTTCTTGCATTTCTAGCCCCACTTTTCTTTCCTGGGCTGGTTCTGGCACCTGATGTTGTCCTGGCTGCTTTAGTCTTTTGCCGTTTACCTGCTGCACGCCGAAGGCCGACGGCGTGCAGCTATTTTACCCGCATCAGGCTCGTTTCATCTACCCCTTTTTTTTCTGATCCCGTTTTTTTTTTTTGCTGAGAGATCCGGGGTCGGCAGCCCGTTGCGTCTGCCTCGAGCGTTGAGTTCGGCAGTCGGTCATCGGCGTCAGATGGTAGCGGCACATTGGTGCCGATTGTACTGCCCGCGTGCAGTTCCTGACGTCCTCCGTCGTTCCCTTCGTCCTTCGCTCTTTGGAGCACAACGGTTGACGTCCCCCGATAGCGTCGAGCGCCACGCACCTCGGCTGTGATACACCCGGCAGGCAGTAGCCTTTCGGTTCGGCCCCGACGTCTTCAGTTTTTCCTTTTCAACAATCCCCCCTAAGTTGGGCTTTACACTGGCAGCCTTGGATTCACTTGATGAGTGTGTAGTCTCCCGATACCCCCGCATGGTAGCCCTTTGCAAGGCCCTCCAGGTTCCTAGTTCTTTCCTGAGTTTTCATCTTCCGACTCCGAGTCTGAAAAACTTTTTTCTATGCCTGGCTTTGTTTTAAGATCTTGACCCACGATCGGTGCGGCCGGCGTCGTTTCAGGAAGGGTCTCTTCCCGGGCATAGTGGCGGGCTCTCCCCCCCACAACTCGCTTCTTCAAATTGGGCGCTTCCCGCCCGTGGGTTTCGTGTTTTGGAGGGAGACTGCAAAAAACTCCGACCCCTCCCTTATGCCCCCCTCTACTTTTTTGCCCCCGGTATTTCTGAATTGCCACAAGAGCGGAAGGCGTCCGTGCGTCGTCCCTTGTGTGCGTGCGCCCCCTTGTGGGAGCGTCGTAGAGGATTGAGAGTTTGAGAGCGGGCGTATCTTCTCACTTTTTGAGATCTCCTTTCCCTCCCTCTTTGCGTGGCCTCTGAGAGATTCGTCGTTTCATAGCCGCGATGCGTCGTGATTCGCCGTTCAGATAGTCGAGCTTCGCCCCCCTCCCATCTTTTTCTTCTTGTGGTCCCCTCCTCGGAAAGTTGTTTACTGGTCATGCTTGTGCGGCCCTGAACACAGGCTTTTTTATTGGCAAGTTGTCCTCATGGTGGCATTCTTCTGGACCTTGTCGGTCCCCCCCTCTTTTTTTTGTCAGGTTTGAAGCAGCGCTGAGCCTCGCTGGACGAGGCTACGGCCGCCGACTTTGCCCCGTGTGGTCACTCAGGTGTTACCCTCTTCACGGGGGCGCGGACGTTTCACGTCACATCTCTTTCACTCTTCCCGGCCCTTCTCCCCCGGCGTGTCGATGATCGACGAATTTTTTGTGCTCTTTTTTAGCTTTATTTACCAGGCCTGCTGTAGCCGGTTTTTTTGGACGTCCATGATAGAGTTGCTCGTTTTCACTCTTCCGACCTTTTTTTTCCTCCTTTGCTGAAGTGTACTTGTTGAACTCACCACCACCCCCCCCCCCCCCCCCCCCCCCCCTTTCCTGAGTGTTTTTGTATACTGCCGAGATGATCGTCTTCGTTTGGGGCGGGGGCTGTTGGAAACCGCTCTCCTCGTTTTTCACCTCTTTTAAGTTTTTTTCCTTCCTTTCCCAGACTTCCCCGCCCGACTTGAAGATCTTCCTTCCGGCCGACCTCGGTTTCAGTCAAGGGACCCTGGCAACGATCCCCCTGCCTCTTCCCCTTCATTTCTTCAACTTTGATTCTCCTGCGGAACGCCTTTGATCCCTTTTCGTCGAACTGGCGTGTGCTTTCCTCTTGGAAGAGAGATCCCCCCGCCAGAGGAGCGTTTTTCCCCTTCTTGCTTTTCTCTACCCTCTCTCGAACCCGTCTTTTGATCGTCCAGGTAGGCCGTGGGACTTGATCGAAGATTACACTTTGACTCTTGTTTCTTTTTTTCCTTTGCGCCTCTATTCCTCTCTTGATCCCAAGGCCCTTATCGTCTTTCGGGCGTTCAGCCATGACGTCGTGCCCACCATTCCTTTCCCAGCTGTACGTTTTCCTTCCTTCGCCTTAGAACGATGTTTCCGTCTAGTACTCTCCCCCGGTCGCTGTTTGATGGAGACGGAATGAACCTCTTGAAGAGGGCCCTTTCATTTGGGCCCCTTCATCTTGTGCCCCCCACACCTTCGTGTGAACGACGTTTCCTTTGATCCACGCCCCTTGCGGGCCGTTTGCTCGAATTTTTTTTTGAATTTCTTTTCGCTGCCCGAGTTCTACCGTGACCCGGCAACCAATTTTTTTCTGCTACTAAATCCGTCCCCTGACCTCACGCGACCGAAGGAGGGTTGCTACCTTTGATTTTTTCGTACGTAGCGTCTCGGCGTCCTCTCTGGGTGGGGTGTTGATTCATCTCTCCGGGCCTAAACCTCAGTCGGCCCAGCTTTCCCTCCCTCTTGGGGGATTACAAGTGAGCAGTATGAAATGCTTTTTTCTTGTGTCCGATCGGGAGGGTGAGGGCTCGTTGACCGTGTTTGATAGTTCCAGTTCGGTTCCTCTTCTTTTTTTCCCCAGGCTATCTACTGTTTAGCCCGTCCAAGTCGCTGCGGAACGATTTGTGCATCTTTTTTCTTTTTTTGCCCACCCCGCTTTTTCGGTTTTTTTTACAACGGGGGAGTCCCCTCATTGGCCCCAAGACCAGGCAGCTCACTTTCAGTCTAAAACACCTCCTATCGTTCCCTCAAGCCTTTTCTTCCGCCTCCTCTTTGATGGAAGCCGGCGGTCGGGGACTTCGGTGGAAGTTCCATCGATTTTCGGGCTTCACCTGTCAGGCTTCCTTTTACGGTCTCCCACCAAGGTTCGGTTAATCGGCTTCCGCGGGTTCACTCGCTTCTTTCCATTTCGAAATTTGTTTCTGTGCAAAACGACTAGCCGCCCCCAGATTGACCCGCTCGCGGAGGAAACCGGCTGGGTGTCCCGATACTTTTTCAGCGGCCTGAATAGAGTTCGACTGCCCCTTCACCTCCCGACTTTTTTCGAGTTGTCTCGCGCCCACCGGGTTGGAGATTTTCACGGGCCCCCCCCCGTCGATACGTTTCTTTTCCCGCCATTTACAAAACTTGGATTTACCCCAGACCCCCTCTTTAGCCTTTTTGCCGTTTCTTCCCCCACGGGAAGGGGCACGAGGCCGGCCGCCAAAAGGTTGTTTGGCCTGCTTTCTTTCCCCTCTGGAACGGGCCAGCGCTTTCTTTAGAAGAACTTCTGGGCTGACCGGTTTCCCTTGACAGACTCTCCCCCAACCTCTTTTTTTCAGCCCCTCTTTCTCTACTCCCTTTCCCGCGAGTTTTTCTGTCACCCCTTGCGCGCTCCTTCTCGGCTTAGAGCAGTTTTCCCCCGAGAGGATGCCCTTCTTTTCTAACCTCCCTGGCCTACTGCTCCCCCGGCTCTCGTCATGCCGACCACCCATAAGGTTTTGTTTTGCCTCTGGTCTTGCATTCAACAGCAGTCGCGGTAGTGGTTGTCTTCTTTCACCACCTCCTGTCTGCTTTTCTTTTACCTTTCAATCCCGTTTTTTTTGGTTTTTCGGCGGAACCCTGTCCTTGGCCGGCCGAGCCTCATCCCCCCCCCGCAGCCTTCCTACTCTTATTGGCTTGGTTTTCCCACTCTTTGTTCACTTTGGCCCCAATTCCGTGCGGCATCGATTTGTACGTCGACCCCCGTCACTTGTCCTCGGCTTTTTGGTGGTCTTTTGCCGGCCGCCCCGTCCAGCGGCTCTTGTGTGTGCTAATCTAAAAAACCCCCCACCCCCCCCCCACCACCCCAAGTGCCTTTTTTTTCCACTTTCCCAAGGGGCTGGTCCCAGGTGTCAAGGCTTTTCCGGGTTGTCATGTTTTTGCTGGTAGTTTGCCGGGTGTGGTGTTGCGTCCATTCGGCGCCCGAAATTCCCATGACTTTCTTGAAGGATTATTTTACCAGAGGCCGTTTGGGTTTCTTGGTTTTTTTTTTATTGTCTGCTCTTCGGCGTTTGAGTTTCCGTGGTGCCTCGGAGGATTCTAGCCCGCGACTTTGGATCCTTCCCGGTAGTCGATGGTCCCTGCACGCTTTTTAGTACTCTTTTTTGGGCCCTTCCCGATTCTTTTTTTCGTTTGTGCGAGAAGCCTTCACCTTTCCTCGGCCCTTGGTTTTCCATGGGCTTCAACCCGATATTCTAATCTCCGTGTTTTTTTTGTTTTCTTTTCTCTCCTTTGACCCTGATTGAGGCCTTTTTTTTTCTTCTTCTCGCCGGCCTGTAGGATCAACCTGTCCTTTTTCCTGTAGGCCCCCCCTAGGAAGTACTTTGCAAACTCGGTGCAGTCCCAGTCTTTCAAGGGGACGTCGCTTCCTCAGGTGAGGGTCTCTCCTTTCGTCTCGACGCCCTTTTTTTTTACCCGTATGCCTCCTTGCAAAGCGTGGACCACCCCCCTCATATTAAAGGGTTAGGCAGTGTACGTTCGCGCGCCGCATTGACGCAAATTCAGCCTCCCCTCAACCGGTCAAGCCTTTTCCCCCTGGCTTTTGGAAGGCCCGGTTTTTTTGTGAGTTTTACCTCCAGATCTCGAATGGTAGTGCGGCCTTACCCTATCTTTTTTGGGTCTTTTTTTTGTGTTTCCTTCCGTCAAGTCCCTCGATGCGAGCTTTTGGGGTATGGAAGCAGGTGACCCCGCCAGGCAAGTTTGTGCGGCCGGCCCCTTTCTGAAACGATTTAGGGTTTCCCCCACGATTTTTGGTTTGGCGTTGCGACCCCACATCGTATGTTCCATCGAGCCGGTTTTTTTGCGTTTTGAGGAAGCTTTACAACACTCTTTGCCGTCTCCTTCCTTTTTTCAGTTCGGGCGGGTTTTCGTATGAACAGAGCTTCCGCTGTGCGGACCCGTTCTTCGAGCGCCAGGCGCGCGTAGAGGTTTGCCTACTGCGCCGCTTCGCCTGGCTGATTTCTTTGAACAAGCGAAATCCTGCGGTCGGACTCGAAGGCTTGCGCCCCCTTTTTTCCCTTTTCCCCTCCGATACCTTCGGGGCGTGGGGTGACCCCCGCTGAGGGTCGTTCGCTTTCTCTGGTTTCAGCTCCAGCGCGTCGCCCCACGAAAGACTGTTGGGTGTTCTTTCTCTCCCTGGGTATAACGAAGCTCCTCTGGTTCATGGGGCAGTTGTTGCCGGGTCGACCCCCGTTGAGCCCCAATTTTGTGGACCGTTATGTTTCTTGGATCCCCCGATAGTTTTTTCCACTCCGGACTTTGGCTGTTTTCGGTCCCTTTAGGTCGGGGGCCAGGACTGCGAACGCGCGGCGCCCTCCCTCTTTTTTTCTGTTTTGCTCAGCCCGTCCCCTTTTCTCTGTTTTGTTCCAACTCTCCGGGCGCATTACGTCCAACCCCTGCCGCTGACTTCGCGCGCCCTGACCGCCCTGTGAACTGGCTTATACTCCCTCTTTTTTCTTAGCTTTTCCACGACCTGCCTGCTGTGGTGTTTCAAAAGCCCGCTGTCCTTTCGTTTCACCTCCCCCCCTCCGCCCAGTTCGGCACATCCCATCTCCGCCCTGTCCTCCTTAAGCGGTTTTTTCGTGACGCACTCTCTTCCTTATTCTTTTTGTTTCTGTTTCCTTAGCGTGGCGCACGTGGAAAGAAGAGGCCAGATTTTGTTGACGAGCCCTTGACCCCTCCCTTTTCCTCGACTTCGTCTTTTTTTTTGTTTTATCTGGCGGTCCCCTAGGAAAAGATTCTCTGGTAACCGGAATTCCCGGGCCGGCACCTGATAGCGTCCATTCGCTGATTCCTTTTGGGAGAGTTTCCTTGCGTCGCTCTTTTTCTCTGTGGGCCTGCGTTTTTTTTTTTGTCCTCTCGATCACCCTTTTTGGCCAAGTAAAGGGGTTTCCGTTTACCGAATTTGACTTTTCACCGGCGAACATTTGGGCCACGGTCGAGTTACTTTTCTTCAGGCCGGGACGCCTTTGATTCTTCCCTTTCTGCCTAGGCTACCTAGCTTTCAGCGCAGAATTCTTTTGACCTAGGGGTCAACGCCCCACTCCCCGTTTGGGCGTAGGTCTTCCTTCTTTATTTTCTTTCTTCGGGCCCTCGTTTTGTTCGCCTTATCGGGATATTCTTTTTTTTTTAGCCAAGAGCAGAACCTCTTTCTTTTTTCTTTTTCCTTTAATTCCTTATTTTGTGTAGACGATTCTGTTTGTTTCGGCTCGGTTGGCGTTTTCAACTCTGTGTCAAGACTGTTCCGATTCACTGTCTTCTTGTGGCCGACCGTTTTTCACACGTGACCCGAAGGAGTCTTTAGAGTTGCTGGGGTCCGCTCCCCGAGCAGGTGGACATCATGGAGGTTCCCCCGACTGAGCGCTTCCCGACCATTTTTTTTGTCCCCTACGGTTTTTTTCATTTAATTCTTCCGTAAGTTCAAGTTACAGGTTGTGTGGTCTTTTTTTTCCACGTTAGATGTTACTTCTTTTTACTTTCGGCGTTTTTTTTTTCTCTTTGGGATGATAGTGGGTCACTTCAAGCTGTAGTTGCACCGCTTGCCACCGCCATTTCTTAGTTTTTTTTTTCGTCCAGCAGGGAGTACGTACTCTTGTCCGGTCCTGTGAGACGAGGGGAGCGGGATTTCAGGAACGGATTTCATAGTTCCCTCTTCTGGGCCCTCGGTTTTTTAATCCTCCAGATCGTCCCTTCTGTGTGACATTCTTTCGGCCATCTACGGCTAGTTGACCCCCCAAACCCCTCCTTTCTCCCCTCACCCCGGGTGCCCGCCCCATCTCCCCCCACGCCCCAGATCCGCTGGTTTGTCACCACACTCTTTTCCCCTCAGTCCCTCCCAAAAATGTAACTTTTTTTCCTCTTCCCCCTCTTTCTATTATTTTTTTTGGCTTCATAGTGAACAAAGTCTCTATCTGGCTCTCAGGCTCACATACGGGACTGTTGGTTCTACGGAGACACCCTTAGATCCCTTTCTTTTCGGTCGCTGGCTCTTTTTAACCGTTCAGTATGGGTTCTTTTGAACGTGAACGTTTTTCGTGCGACCCCCCCTTTATCTGACCCCCAACCGGGGCTCGGGCTGTGGGCCGTGGCACCCCTTTCGTGTCAGAAGCGGGGGAGGGCGGCGCGCTTCGTCCCCTTCCCCGGCCCGATTCCCCTTAACCCCCCTTTTTTACTTTTTTTTTCACGCCTGTTTTCTGCTTTGCGACACGTTTCCCCCCGCGTTGCCCACCTAGCGCCTTCAATCCCCCCGTAATTTTTTTCGTTTGCAAAAACAGGCCTCCCCACTTTCCTGCGTTCTCCCCCGTTTTTGGCGACGGTTTCGGGCAAGCCACCCCTGTTGGTTCGATTTAGCTTTTGAGGTCTATTTTCCGGCCTTCCAGGCCCTTTTGTCCTGCCCCCCCGAAGGTTATCAGCGTGGCTTGCGTGAGCACTCGTTGCGTGAGGCTCAGGCGCTTCTTTTTTTTTGTTCCGTCTGTCCCTCCTCCTCGACTGTTTTTGCTCGCTTTGGAGCTTCCTCTCGCTGCGATGTTTGATCTGAGGGCAACGCTTGGTCCTTCCTGCTCGTTTTTTTTCCTTTTTCTCCCCCCCCTTTTTTTTTTCCCAGGAATACCTTCTCTTCGCATCCTTTGGCCCCTGGAGGTGGTGTTTTTGCTGCTCCAAACACGACCCCTTTTTTTCCTTTTCTGGGCCCTTTTTTCCCTCTCGTTGGTTTTCGTTCCTTCCCCATCAGTGCCGCCCCCTCCTTTTCCCTTCGATCCCTTCCTTGACCCGCGCGGACGCACTGGTGGGGGCGTGTGGTCGGGTTTTTTTTTTTTTTTTTTTTTCCACGATGGCCCCTAAGGTACAGTACCCGCGCATCGATCTTTGGAAATTCAACGTTTTTTTTCAAAGCGTCGCCCCCTTCTGACCCCTTTTCCGACGTTTCCCCGGCCTCCGTGCAACCAGGCTCTTGGGTGGTAAAATCTCCCCCCCTCTATTTGGCACGTACTTTTGGCTGCCAGCCTTCCATTCAGGTTTATTCCGTTGTGAGATCCTTTTTTTTGCCTGGGCTTATTTTTTGTTTAGCTGCGGCGACCCTCCTAACAACACCGTTCCTTTCATGTTTTTTCACCCAGCCTTTCTTCTGTCGAGTCGGTCTCCAGGCTCTCGTTCGTTGGAGGGTTTCTACCGTGGTGATCCTGTACTCTCCCTTCGTTGTTTTGTTCGCGATTTTTTTCATGGCTGGGACTGCACGCTGTATGTCCATACTGGTAGTTGTGTGCCGCTACATGCTGCCGACGGCGAAAGGTGGTTTTTTCTCTGGACTTCCCTATTATCTCTCCATTCGTTTTTCCGTTCTTTCTCAAAAGATATCTCTTTTTCTCCTTTGGTTGTGAGAGATCTCTTTTCGAATTTATTGGGGGGTTCAGGCCGGCTGATTGCTTTCTTATCTTCCTTTCTCTCTGTTGTCTCATTCTTTTGTTCGGCAACATTCCGATTGTATGGTGCCAACATCTGTACTTTGGTACATGCCTTCCAAGATCGCGTGTTGCCGAGAACTTCGTGCTAGCGTTCTCACCCTTGTCCCCCCCTCCCCGCCGTTGACCGCTCCCACGGAGCCGACGCTGTGGATTCATTGCTCGCGTTCGCTTCCCGAATTCAGCCCGTGTTGCAAACACTTAGATCAAACTGCCCCCGTGTACGGTTTTCCCCCCCACCTTTCCTCACTTTTTTTCCCTTTTTTCTTTCGTTGCCCTCTGTGTAGATATCCGTCACAGCTCCATTTTCGGGCGGCTGGCCCTCCGCAAATGGCTTCAGGCTCGGTTTTTCTTGGAGTTTAGTATCGTTTCTCCTCCCCTGGTCAAAGTCTTTTTGGCCCGTTGGCGTGAGCCAGTGTGCGTGTTTGACCACCCATGGGTGGAGCCCGGGGCGTCTTTGCAGGAAGGGTCTTTCCTGAGTCCTCTGGCACCTTTTTTTTGTGTTCTTTTTTTTTGGTAGTCCCCACATAGTATTACCTTTTTTTTTCGTACCTGAGTGGCCCACGGGTGCGTTTTGAGGAGCTGCACCCCCTCCCTGCGGGTTCCCCTCAGTCGATGGCTGTATCGGCGGTTAGGTCTTGACCCCCCCTTTGTTCGAGACCTTCCGTGCCGACCGTTCCCCGAGTTCCCGCTCTTCCCTTGAATTTCGATCGCTGATCGGGCAGGAATTGGTTTTCGTCTAGTAAGCTGGGCTGCGCCTCCTTCGGAGTTGTGTTTTTGGGCTGCGGCCTTATTATCCTTTAGGTTTCTTCGTGATTCTTCTTTTCAGCTCTTTCTTTCAGAGAGAAGACCACGGGCAGATTCCGCGGTGGCCGGCGGTTTTTTTCTTACGTTGCACCCCCCTGTCTTGGTCATGCCGTGGTTTTGCCTCTCCTTTTCCAACTCTTATTTCCTTTTTCAGTTAGCAGGAATCGTACACCGGTGCAGTTGTTCGTCGTCTAGGGCAGGCGGGCCGTCCCGCTCTCTGCACGTTTTTTTTGCCGTCCCGCTTCCGAGACGTTGTTTTGGGTTCCGAATAATTTCTTTCCTTCAACTTCCACCCCATGCGGTGCTTTCGCGCGACCTCGACCCCTCCTTGCCGCTTCTACCCCTTTTTTGCCTGCCGTTTTCCCCCTTCCCGGCCTTTGTAGCCGGCTGCTGATGGGGGAGCGCCGTTTTCCCACGATGCTTCCGCGCCGTTTTTATCATTCCCTGTCTTTTTGTTTTTTTTCCTTTTTGTGATTGATATCGGCGACTTGTTGGGTTGAGAGCACCTGCTTATTGGTCCGTTTGGGCATGGGAGATTTGCAGTTGGACCCGCAGGTGCCTGTCCGCATGCCCCGTAGGGATGGCTCCGAAAAATCTTCCGGTGCGTGATGTTGCAGTTCGACCTCGGCCCCACTCTTGGCCCAGAACCCCTTTGGAAAAAGATCTTTTTCAGTCTTCGGACTTTCTTCCCTCCTCCGCGCTTTTTTGATTGGCGCAGGTAGTCCTCCTCGCTGGAGGCTTCGTTGATCCCCCGCCCAAGGCAGCGGCTTCGCCGGTGAACCTTTCCTTGGAAAGTTACGCATCATGGCCCAGCTTGCCGGTCGGTCTTCAAGTTTTTCGCCGCTGACACCCCTTTTTTTTGCCGCGGAAGGACCTCTCTTTTTGTCCTTCTGGTTTCCTGTCGAGCAAGGCCCGCACGTTATTTAGTCGGCACTCGGTCCGCTTCCTTTACGGCACCTCGGTGGGCCGCTTGATCGGTCTATTAGCGTACCGA
>Ga0179593_1462770_pt1 | contig 11876 bp, 16 predicted proteins | sample CZODoug2_1_08_16_FD_185931 | JGI IMG/M metagenome (GOLD analysis project Ga0179593, IMG submission 185931) | Vadose zone soil fungal communities from Angelo Coast Range Reserve, California, USA - CZODoug2_1_08_16fungal (PacBio error correction) | ecosystem: Environmental > Terrestrial > Soil >... | reverse complement strand
AACCCCCCCACCGTTGACAGTGTCCGACTTTCAGGATCTACCCGTTTTCTGCTACAGGACAAGTTTTCTTCCCGACGGATTTTTAGTCGACAGAGCGCGATGAGGTCCCCTTGGCAACCGACAACGGATCCCTTTTTTGTCCTGAAGCGTACTTCAGCGCAATCGCCCTTTTCTTTCCCCCCTCTTTTTCCGGGGATTCTCCCTTTTTTTCTTTTGATGTTATTTTTCAAGAGAAAGGGAATTTCTTACGGTGAAGACCGATCACATTTTTTGTTTGAAACCACCCTTCCTTTTCCCCCTCCCTTGAAGATCTGGGGCGGGTTGGGGGTTGGTTGTTTTTCGCTTTATTCAGTTTCGCGCCCCCATTTGGTGCGGGATATTATCTCAGCGTCCAATTTCGACGGAAGGCAGTCACCCCAGCTCTCCTCTGCTTTATCACCACCGATGTTTCTCTCCGCATCCTCGCCTGTCTTCCCCCTCTTCTCACAGCCTATCCTCATCACCTGAGCGGAAAACCTTTTTTCAACTGAACCCAATCTTCGTCCTTTTCACTCGAGTTATTCGCGTGTTTTTGCTTTCTTTGATTTAGAGTCTCAAGCTGCATTTTCATTGCGGGGCCGATCAACAAATTCCCTAAGGAAAGTACCCCCTTCCGTTGTCCCTCCCACCAAATGAGAAGTTCCTCCCTCCGAATCGCCGCCGACCCTTATATTTATAAGGGTCCGATCTCGTTCCGTTTTCTCAGAGACGGTTTTCCTTTGCGTTCTCCGTCTGCCCTTCACTCAAGGAACACGCTTCGTGTCAACCCTTCGACATCTTTTTCCCAAACTCCCGTTAGCTTTGATTATGAACGTGCTTTTTACTTTGCTTTTCCCCCCCCTGTTTCCAGCTTTCGGTCCAGTCGTCATTTTTATTCTAAAAAAGCCTCCGCCATTTTTTTTTCCTCTGAGAGACAAATGGTTTATTTTCAGCCCTCCTTTTCTCCTTTCCAACGTGGCGCATCATAAAAAACCATTGTTTCTTTTCCTTCCCCCACCTCGCTTCCTCCTGATGGTCTTAAGACGCCCACACCGGACTCCCTTATCTCGTTGCAACTTATTTGTAAAATAACCCCTGTTTCTTAGTTCTTCCTCAAATCTCCTTTTCCTCTTCCCATCCCTTCAATTGCGTCATTTCCCCTTCCGACCGATTTAGTTTTAGTATAAAGTAGACAACAATTAACCGTTTCATCGCGCCCCTCCTCAAGTACAACAATATCGACCACAACCTACATACTTCCGGTCCTTTCTTTTACCCTAGCCTCCAGGTACCGTCCCCCACCTTTGGGTTAGTGGTGGATGAAATTCCTTTTTTCTTTTTATTCTATATCGCTTTGTCAGTGCTCGTGTTTCTTGTCCCTTCTGTTACCCCTACCTGCAAACCCATCAAATTGTTGCTTGAGTTTGGTTTCTTCCTTTGGAAAGTTACCTAACCCCCCAACAGTACTCTTCGAGCATATGTTTTTTTAACCCTCACGGCCGATCAGCCATGTGCGTGATAAATGCCCCCAACCCTGACCCCACAAACCTAAGCTTTTACATAACATACTAAAAACATGGAGCCACCACTGCCTCTTCCCCCATCACAGATTCACCGTCTTTGAAGCGAGTCCTTCAATGATAGATTTATGCCCTTTTTCGCTGGCTGTTTTTGCAGTCCTAGTGACCCGTTTTTTAGTGCAAAATTAATCCTGAAGAGGGAACCGCCGTTATTCCCGACCTCGGATTCCCAAGTTTAGTCGCATTATCACTCCGTTCCTCTTTTATCTGGAAGACCCCTTTTCGATGTCAATTTTGCCTAACTCGCTACCTAAGAGTGGAGTTCTTCACAAGTCGGTTCGAGATTTGACTGTGGCATAACCTCTTTGCCACCAGCGCAAGACTTTGCCCCTTCCTCCTCTCTTTGTTTTTTTGGGTATTCCATGTGAATCGAAGGCGTTCTGTTCCGAATATTTCTCCATTCCCCCGTCCCCAGAGCCTTGACCTATTTTCATCCCTACATCTGGAGGTGATCGAGTTAGACGAAATTGACCTTTTCTTTTCCCTTCTCCCGACTTCTGACCCCTGGTGAGGAGTCGCAGAACTTTCCATAAGAAGTATTTTTCCCCGCTCCCCATCGTGCCAGGCGTCTTTCCGGCCCCTTTTCCCGCCCACTTCAACGCTATGGCTGCACAATAGACCTCTGAACGCAACTTGCAAAATATAGCCCCCCCTTACGTTTAAGGCTCAGGTGACTCGTGTCCTTGACCCTTCCCCTCCGCCCCTTTTTGTCTAAATTTGTTTATTAGTTTTGGCGTTTTGGTGGCATGTTGGGTGGATTTTTTCTTCACTCGCCGGGACTGTCCTTCTTCCTATGTCACTTCGTGTTTTCGTGATTTCTGACTTTCTCCTCAAAACAAAACTCCACCGAGATCCCCGTTTTATCTGTTGTCGTTCTGGTTTAAGTTTTCCATTTAGTCCCACCTTGCACTGCCAAAGAGCTCCCCTACTCTGCAACTTTTCAGCTTTCTGTCGGGGGTAAAAAAAAATCTTTTGTCGGGCCTTGCTAGTCCCCTGTACCACGCGGCGTTTCGATGTGATCTTTTGGGATTCTGTTTTTTTTTTTTCTGAACCTTCTTTTTTTCTGACTTTATACTAAAATACCCGAGCAGTAGGTTTTCGACTCAATTTAGGTCAGGTTTAGCGCTTTTTTGTCCTTGTAAGCACCCGAGACCAGGCCACACAATTGGTATTTACAATGCTTTCCTTATGATTTAGTCTTTTTGTTGCGCTGTTACTGCGCGGCCAAGGAAGAGTAGCCCTTAGTTTGAAGAAAACCAAGCGTCTTCCACCTTCTCCCACATTCCAAGCTCACCATTTTTACCTTTTGGCTGCTCCCATTCTTGTTTTTCCAGAGTCCAATTTTGTGTCTTAAGTTTTCGACGTTAACGACGGGACTCCCAGTGTTTTTCCCCGGCCACCTCTACCACCCCCAGGGTTCAAGTTCATTATGCCTCGTTATTGGGTCGCTAGTCGATTTGGAACCCTTCGGTTTTTGGCTATTCTGGCATACTGAAGGTTCCGTTCTTTTGCACAGCCAGGCGTCCTTTTTTCTTTCCCCCACTGAACTCATCTTACTACCCTCCCATCTACAGTTCTGCGTCTACTACGGGCTCCTTCTAAGTTCTTGCCTTCACTTGTTCTCCCCTCCACATAAATCTTACTTACTTTTGTGGCCTGAGAAAGCACTCCCAAGTGATTGATTCTGCTATACCTATCTGTCACACCCGTATCCCATCCTTCACCTCCCTTCACATTGACGACGCTTTGTTAATGTTTTAATTCCTACCTTTCTTTCTCCCCTTCGAGTTAGAACAAGCTCTTTGATCCTTAGCCGAGGATTTGCGGAGCTCAATCGTAATGGGTTCTCCCCTTCGGATTGTGCCAACCGGAATTAATTCTCCCTCGTCAGATTCCAGATGACTTTCCAAGAAATCCGCCCTGTCCTCTTGCCCCCCCCCCGCGGGTGTACTTCCCCCTAATCTAGTACAAACCCCACAACAAAGACCCCCATCCCCCACCTCTAGTATCTGCTCCGTCGAATTTTTTTTTTCCGTCTTTTATCGGCTGGGCGAACTCGTTAGAAAGTAAGTATCTTGAACCCCCATCCCTTTAATTCACTTGCGCTTCCCCCGGAAACGTTTAGAAAAAGTATCTATTCTCCTGAAAGCTACCCGGCCTTGCTTGCAAATGATCAGGTAATACTTTCTGCCTCCGAACCCCTATTTCCCTCTTTTCTACCTCCTGCGCGGGGTAATTCACCCTCCCGTAATCAGACAACTATTTTCCATCTTTCAATCGTCATCTGATCGCTCACCGTCAACTTTTTTGGAGGACCTATATCTATTTTACTTTTTTGTGTGTCTCCTCTCTTTCCTCACAAACTCGTTTGACGTTTCCTCGATCTATAACGATGTAGCTTATTGACCTCCTCTGATAAGGCCTGTAATTTCTGCGAACCCAGCCTTCGATACCCTTCGAGAAGCTTAGGGGAGGCGGCCCCCCCCCGGATGACTGATCCGGTTGACCCAATCTTAGAGTTCAGAGAGAAAGAGCTTAACGATGGTACGTATGGAGCTCCATGTTTAACGGGAGTTATCACTTGATATATTTCTGCCTGGTCGAAATAATATCACCTTCTTCCCACCATGGAAGCTGAATCTCCCAGAAAGATTATTTGCTTGTTTTGGGGTGTGTATCCCTTCCCAGATTTTCTAACGGTCGGGTTTATATGGATACTACTCTCAATCGAACCAGTTCAGTGTTCCCCACATTCCTTCGCGCTGATCCTAAACCACCATGCCTCTTTCCCTCGCATAATAGGCGAGATCCCCCCAACAAAGCTTTCTTTTACCCAGAAAGCCGTGCTAGTTCCGGCACTGACCTGAACCCCTCTTTCTCCCCCATTACATCGAGGATCTATGGTTTGAAGATCGGTTGCTCGCATCAAGCACTTGACCTTGCTTATTTGGGCGTCTTTCCGCCCACAGTCTCATTGATTACGCCCCACGTTTATCCCCCCCTTCCCCCCAGAAACTTTTCCAAGTAAGAATCGCCTTTGAAAATGCTCTCCTAATTGCAGATCAGTACTTTTTCTCTCCTCCCCTTCCTTGAAGGCAGCGACCCTCTTGCAGTAACCCCCTGACCAAGTGAAAACTATATATACTAGAGAACCACATCCTCGTCCTCTGGTGATGACGTTTAAAACGGTTTTTGGAATGTTTTCCCTTTCCCCCTAGGGAGGTAGCCGCAAGTCGTCACAACCATTTCTCCCGCATGATTCACTCTCTTCCCCCCATGGTAGAGATCCTTTTTCCCCTCCCTTCCCCTCTTTTGTTGAAATTCCCACCTGTGGCCGCCCATCCCCCAAACTTTTTTTCTTCCTTTTGCTAAATAGATCTTCTAATCTGAAACTCTTCACGAGCACCCAACCTTCCAAAGAGTCTTTATTCGTTTTCTAGTTCCCCCCCCACCAATTTGTTTTTGGGTTGTCATAGTTTCTTCCCTTCCCCATCAACTATACGCTCCGAACCTCCCTTGGCCTCCCGCCAACCCCCCCTGATGTTTTAGGAGAACGGCCTCACTCAAGTTATCATGTCTTTCACCTAGAAGCCCAAAAATAATTCGCCCACACCCCGACAACGCTGCTTTCCTGTACTCCGACCAGGGACAGACAACCACTTTGTGCTCTTTCACTTTCCAGAGATGTTATTTGATCGCTTTTTGGCCTTCGAGAGCCCTTCCATGATCTCCCCCCGACCGGAAAAAGTAATTGAAGTCCAACGTGAAACTCTTTGTCCTCCTTTTTTTTTTTTTTTTCTTTTCAAAGAAAGTCTGCCCCCCCTCAACCCTTCAGTGAGAAAGTTTGAGTTTGCCCCCTCACTTTTGCCTCTCCGGCCAGCGCGTTCCGAAGCTTACAAGGCCCCCCCCAAAGGAAAACCAAAAGTTTTCCCCCCACCAGGACTCCACCAATGTAGACTTACTGGCCTCATTTTTTTCCCGATCACGATGGCCTTTTCTTGCTCCCGTCACCAGCCCAGTGGAGTCTAGGTGTTCTTCTTGTGGCGATGGGGTCTTAGTTTCTTCCCTTAGCCAATTGCAACTTCCCCGACTTTTCCGACTTTCCTCCTCCCTATTTGAAGCAAGACTTTGCTTCCAACATTCTCCATCCCCCCCGAAACCTCCCTTTGCCGGTCCGCGTCTATTCCTTCTTTTAAGGATAGAGCTGGCCACTTCGCCTCCCCCAGATCCACCCCTTTTGAGTGATTCCACAAGAGGTCCCTCTCTTTCCTGAAGTTACCTAGATTCTTTTCCGCTTCTCTTCCAGGGAATTTATAGCTCCCTCTAGTTTTTTTTTTTGAGATCGTTGCCCTTCGTGAAGGCGCGTTTTCCCCCTTGTCCTTAGGGAACATTCCAGGCCCCCCTGCGCGGACTCCCCCTGCTTTAATCCCCACAGAGGAGGTTTTTTCGCAAGACTTTTCACCTCTACTCCTAACCCCATTTAGTGACCCGCCTTTCTTATTCTTATTGTACCATCCGAAGTAATCTAATCCCCAGGTACTTTGTGCCAGGGGGATCGTTGAATTCTTAACAATGTTCCGTATGGCATGCCCCCCCCTTTCCGCGACAGCTAATATTTCCCACCCCCCCTTTGACTCCAGCGAGGTGAAATTCTTTATTTGCCCATGATGAAGTATTTTGTTTTTCCATTTGTTTAGCAGTCTTTCTTATTCGAATTCTTTGGGTGGTTTCCCTACTTTTTTGATCAAGAGTTTGCCTGCCTCTTCCTGTTCCTTGTTCACTCTTGACTGGGTTTTCTTTCTTTAGTATCCCCCCCAACCCGCCCTCCGATCCATTTCTTTTTTTTCTTTGTTTTCTTTTTCTTCCCATTTGCGCCACTCGTAGCACTCCAAAAGCGACATACATATAGGACCTTTCCTGATAAAAACTTTTTTTTGGCATTCGTTGCTATTTTAACCAACAGACAGCTTTTTCTTTTTATGTTGTCGCTAAGTTTGTGTCTAGCTTTCCTTTTATGATACAGGGTTCTTCCTTGGTGGCGCTTCCCCTCACCCGAATCCTGCTTTTTTCCTTTTGGCGTGGTTTCTTTTTTTTCCTTGGTCAGTTTTGAGCTATCTTTGCTTTGAGGTCCTACGATTCCAAGCACCCCATGGTAATTTTCCCCCCCCTTCCTCTTTTGAACTACTGGTAGCGGTTTGGTGCGCCTTTTCCTTCTCATAAGAGGCTCCTCTTTTTTACTCCTTTCCACCCCCAGTTTTTCTTTTAATGCGGCCCCCCCCAGCGTCCTTTTCCTTCCAAAGGGATTTATTCGCCGCTCCCTTTCGCCCTCCTTGCCCCCCCAAGGCGGCGACTTTGGCTCGACTTGAACGAACTGTGTCCCTCCCTATGGGACAGTTCCCCCCCTTACACCAAACGGTTCCGTTTCATAACCAGCGGCTTTGGATGTTTTGACTCCATGTCGCCCCGGGTACTTCTTTTCCGGGGCCTTTATGACGTCCTAATTAGGTTCTCGCGTAAAGAGTAGCGGAACCCCCATTAACTATCTTTCCCCTTTTTTTTACTTTTCCCTTTATGCGTTTTTTTTTGACGTATGTGATAAGCTCCGTAGTTTGGCCTGTCTGCGGGACTCCATCTTCCCCCCTTTTGTGGCCCCCCGTCTGTCCCTAAGATGGCATTTCTTTCCCCGCTCTACCCGGATATTCACACCCCGACCTCGCTCATCGCTTTATCGAAATGCTGTCCCTTTTCCCATTTCCGCTCAGTGACTTATCCCTTTGGACGGTTCGTCATCTTTGTAGTGGGCTGCTCGCCTAGCTTCCTGGCTTCCAAGAGGATTTTTTTGATAATTTCCGGATTTTTTGGAAAACTTCCTGCCTTCGATTTTTTCGAGTAAGATCCCAGGACTTCCCTGCCCCCCTGGCGCGGAAAAGAGGTTTTCTGATAAGGAACCAACCAACCCTACCCGAAATCTATCGCTTTTTCTTTTGAGCTTTGTGTGTTCCTCTTTTTTCGGCTCCTCACGCGACCCCCTCCCCGTCCTGTTTAAATAACATCCCGGGTAAATTCCTGCGAAGTCCCGGACCCTTCTTGATTGTGAAACTATCGATGTCTTCTGATATGAACGTACTTTCTTCCCACTTATCCTTCATCCGTTTCGGTTCCTCTTGACCATAATCTCTTCCCTTAGAATCACCCCCCCAGTCGCGGAATTACCAATTGCGTATACACCTATGTTCCTTCTTCCCTAACCATCCTCTTCGAGAAATCAACTGGTCACGATGTTTTTCCCCCATCGTAGCATTTGACCTACCCCGTTGTTGCCTGTGCAGAGAGTGGAATCACCCATGTTGGGGCCGTTCTTTCTCCTTTTCTCCCCCCCTCTTTCAGGATATTTCCCTAGTTTATGATTCCCTTCCAAGTGGTAATTCCAGACAGAAGGTCCGTCGTTTGCGAACATTACAGAGAGTCCCCATTAGGCTGCCCTCAATTTTCATACCTGATAGCACAATGGCTTACGGGCCTATCCTCCCCCTCCGTTGCTCAAGATTTTCGGTGCCCTCTCCGGACCCTGGGTGTTGATCCCCCCCTCCCGTTAATGTGCGACGCCCTCTCATCCTTATCCCCGCTAAACCCATCCTTTTTTTTTCCCTTGAACGCTCCTGATCTTTGCGGTGTTCCCTTTTTTTCGATGGTTTTTTCCTAAAGGACACAGAGGATGTTAGCCCGCCAATTTTTGCGGGATTATCTTTCTCTTTCACTCCCGCCTCTAAGTTCCCTTTGTTTAAGCGGCGCTCTTTATCCCACGACGCTGTGGAGATAAGCATATTTTTATTGCTCAACTCCCAGCTTTCGAAACGCCCGAGTTTCCTAAGCAATGTATTAAACTCCTTCCCCTCTTTTCTCCAGACATATGTTTTGAGATCGGTAGTTTTCCAGATAGGGCAGAGGCCACAGTCCCCTTTTTTTGAAGCTTGATTTGCTCTCCCGGCCTTCCCCAAGCATCAAGGTGAATTACGATTCTTCCTTTCCCCCCTTCCCCCCCCCCTGATCCGGCTCAAACGTCGATGCCGAACGAACTGCTTTCTAAGTTAAGATTCTTTCTTTTCATAGTCTCCCGTCCTTGACCTTCCCCCTCAGTAGTTAAATTTTCCTCTAATAACACTTTCCCCTCCTTTTTCAAATTTCGACCTCGCGACCCCACCGAGTCGCTTTTTTCTCCTTTGGTTTGTCCGCATTTCCCCCTTTCTCCCTATTGTAGGTCCCTCTTCACTTCCCGATCCCACATTCTCTCCCCAGTTTTTTCCGATGGAGCACCCATGTCCTCGCCTTGCCCTCCCTTTTCATTATTCTCTTTGTCCCTTTTCCTCATTCCATCAACCCCTTGTTGCTTCACAACTCTCGGTGCTCCTCTGAGGCCCTCTCTCGTACGCCCTCCCCCAACCTCCCCTCTAATTCTTTTTCCCCCGGCAGGGGCCCCAACCCCCTTTTTGCTTTCCATCTTTGCCCCCCTCAAGATAGAGCCCCCTCTCACGTTTCCTTCCCTCCCCCCCCTGCTCGATTCTGTTTTCCTTTCCCCTTTGCCCAATACGTTCATCAGATCCTCTTAGAGAGAAGTCCCCCCCAAGTCTCCCTTTTCCCGACATCCGGCTTTTACATTTTTACTCGCGACAAGGCCCTCATTTTTTTCTGCGTTTATTTCAAGAGAGGTATTGTCTCTCTTGGCTTTCGTCTGGCTCAATGCAATGCGTGTAGCACCTCCCGGAAAGCCAGTACCCCCTGAAATTTTCCTTCTTGGCTCCCCTAACCTCGACCTTCCCCAAACCAAGTCATCTTGAATAGGCTTGAACAGGCTTCAATCTCTTTCCCTAGTTTCAGTCCTGAACCACCTTCCCCCAAACCACTAAGCGCCATATCACCCTCCCCCCCCCCATTTCTCCCCCCCCAGATAACAGGAGAACACAGTCCCCTTCCGATAAAGATTTAACAGCTCTTTGTCTTTCGCCGCAAAAGTACTTTTTTTCTCTGATGGGTTCGGGGGATTTCTTCCCCCCCCCCTCGTGACGTTAGCAATGCCCCACCCCTACATTGGCCCCTCACTTTTCCTCTTAAGAGCGTGAATTCCTGTTTCCTTTTTACCTAACTCCATGCTGTCATTTTAGACGGAATGTTTGGATCCCCGCTTCCCCCCCTTTTTTTTCCCCTAACTCGATCACCTCTCTGTGAGTTCTTCCGATTGCGATATTTTTCCTTTCCTCCCCGATTTATTTGCACATCTCCTGAGTCCTCAGGCATCTAATCTCCTCCCTTTTTTGTTTTGATCTGCGCTCCAGTCCCTTGAGGCGTTCTTTTCCTCCCCTCCTCTTTGTACCTTCCAGGCAAATAGAGCGCCCTTTGGTAATCACTATCGGAGTGATCGTCTTCTTCCCTCCCCGTTCCCTAGATATCCGTAACATTTCCAGTCATTTATTCTTCGCTACCCGAACTCTAAGTTCCCCTCCCTTCCCTCCCCCTTAAGTTTTCCCCACCTGTGATGACAAACTTTCCCTTTTCTCAATGTACATGCTTATGTCCTTCACCTAGCCGAGACCTCCCTTTTGCCCCACTTTTTGTCTGGTCCTTTGCCTCCTTGTACCTTCCCCTTGATGGGAAAAGTGAAGTCTATTCCTTATACCTAGTATTTTTTTATTTATTCTCCTATTGGTGGAATTTTGGGTTTTCAAAGCTCAAGACTCTACATGCCTCTTGGTGTCCTCCGCCCTCTCTCCTTTCTCTCACTCTTTTCTGGTTTATTGATTTAGCCTTTTCTCGGCTCCCCTTTTTGCCCCAGCGGACATCCCCCCTTTCCTTTTGTTCCTTCTTTTTCCGGTTCTCAGTTCCCTCTCGAGAAACTGCCAAAAGAGCTCTACATATCGGAACTTTTACAAAGAATACACCCTGTTTTCCTTAATTACGGCTAGTCCCACCTTTCAACAGCGCGAGTAGTTAGTTTTATGTTGTCTATTTACTTTTTTTCTTTCTCTGAGTTGATCTGTCCTCCCTTCTTTTGGGCGGGCCCTTTTTCCCTAAAACAGAATCCCCTATAGTAGTTGCTATTAAGTCCCCCCTCTGGTAATGGGGTCTTTCTATTGATTTTCGTTACTTACTCCCACGAACCCCCCTGTATTTGAACATGCGATTGCCCCCCCCCAGTGTAGTAGGTTGTTCTTGGTAAGCGACTTTAGAGAGACATTCTCTTTTTAGACCCCTGTGTTTTGATGGTACCTGCCACTTTCAATCTCATAATGCGTCCTGCATGCCGCGCTTTCCTGGTTCATCTTCACAATGGCGGATCTGATTTTGTATGCCCTTGCACTACGGGAAACCCCCAATATGGTTTTTTTCAAGGTTCCCTTCCGACAACCCCCAAGGGCCACGTTCCTTCCCCCTCCCCCTACCAGAGATTGGTGTACTTTCGAAGGAAATTTCGGTTCTTTTTCCCCTTTTCTTCCTTGCCTGACTGAAGGTTCGATTCAGCCCCTCGTCTCCTCCTCTCACCCAACTATGATCTTTCCCTTTTTTTTAACTCCAGTCTTCTTCCGATTTCGTAGGGATTGAATAAGTTCTTTTTGTAATGCTTTATCACGTTGCAGAAAATCGTTAATTACTTCTTTCCTGTTTCTCAGGAGCCCCCCCCCCGCTTCCACTTTTCTTAAGATACAAACGCTCCACACCGAATAGACCCTCCTCTTTCCGTACCACCTTTTTCCTTCAATTTCCGACCTCCCCTGCGCCAGCACCGTAGTCTTTTAGTCAATCTTGTAGTTTAGCTTGCCGAGTCGCAGTAGATCACCCCCTTCATTGTTTTTCCCCCTTTTCTCGTTGGGGCAAAATGCTTTCCCTAGACGCTTCCGTTGAAGAGCCCGAATCACGTCCCCCTTTGAGCGACTTTTTGTCCTGTCACGCTCCCAAACCCCCAAAACAGACCCCTCCCCTCTCTATCTTTTTTTTCCCGCTTCATGTTGTACTCCGCTCTGTTGTCGAACGCGTTCCACGTCCATTATCTTGAAACCTCAACCCCGTTGTTCATTCCCCCGTGTCTCCGAACCTCGTGAGCCCCCGCCTTTATTTGCGGTGCCTACCTTTGAATTGCAACCTCTAGTTATCCGTGTCGGTTCCCCTCCTGCAATCATAGAGATCTTATCTTTTCCCTGACTGCTGAAGTCCACTTGCCCTTCCTTTTCTCCAACATCATTCCTTCCCCTCGCCTGAGCAGAATCACCGTAACCCCCCCGCGTTTGG
>Ga0179593_1448780_pt1 | contig 11876 bp, 10 predicted proteins | sample CZODoug2_1_08_16_FD_185931 | JGI IMG/M metagenome (GOLD analysis project Ga0179593, IMG submission 185931) | Vadose zone soil fungal communities from Angelo Coast Range Reserve, California, USA - CZODoug2_1_08_16fungal (PacBio error correction) | ecosystem: Environmental > Terrestrial > Soil >... | reverse complement strand
GTTCAGCTGCCTTTTCATCCCTTTCATGAACTGTCCCCCCTTTCCCTTCCATTCCGCTTTTTTCGCTGAACGTCCTCAACCGATGAGTTTGAGGACCCTTCCTATCCGTTTGGTCCATTGGGGTAGCTTTCCTGCCCCCTTTCAAGGAGACATGTTTCTTATGACCTTTCTCTTTTCTGACGCCATTTTTCATGTGCGACTGGATGGGAAGACCGATTTGTCTTTTCTGATCCCCCTTCGTCCTTCGACCGTTTCTAGAGACCGTTCACTCTGATTGACCCGATGGTTTCAGTCAACTTTCTCGTATTAATGTGGGAACACGCCGCGTGCATCGGCCTTTTCAGAGGCCCTTTTTGCTCTTCTTCATGGCTAGGTTTCCTTTTTTTTTCGATTGTGGCTGATTTAGCGCCCTGCTCGCTCTTCCTTCCAAAATTTGCATGTCGTAAATCGCGGCGTCGTGCCCTTCCTCCCTGGACTGATGTCCGTCTCCATTCGTCCCCTCTGCTATCCATTCGTGCCTTCCCTCCCCGGCCTTTCGAAGCTCGTCCCCTTCTTCCCCCCCTTTTGCCCCTTTCCAATATAGTTTTACTGTTTAGTACCCCATAGCAGTGTTCTATCCTCCTCCCTTCTGTCTTTGTTGAGATCTTCCTAGTCATCAAAGTTGACGTTTTTAGTGCACCTGAGAACGCCGCGATAGTCCTCTTTATTTGAAATTTATAGATTGTTCCCCCCCCCAGTGAAGTTATCCCCTCTTCTGACTCCTCTTGCTAACCTGTAGAGATGATCCTCCTGATTTTTCTCAATTTGACATTTATTTGCCCGTTTTGTCTGCCCCACCTGCCTCGATGCAGAGCGTTCTCATCGTCATCCCGCAATTCCCTTCGCTACACCCCAGTCTGCTTTGGGTGTGATTAGGAAATGTGAAAGATTTTTCCCGTAGTTTTTTAGACCTGTATCTTTCCCCTATGACTTGTCACCTCCCTAACTGTACAAACAGTATATTTTCCAAGGCGCATCAGTGTCGTTTTCCCTTTCCTTGACCTGCTCCCCGATTTTCCAGTTCCGAATAGGGATAGTTAGATGTCGGCTCCAATATGAGGAGATTAGATGTTCTCCCTTTTGGTACCCGTCCCCGTGGGCATCGGCTGAACCATCTATTGTCATATCTCCCTTTTTGTTTCCCAGTACAGTGTCAATTACTCTCTTTTACGCCGGGAGATTACCACTTCCCCCCCTGCCCGTTGACCCCGTTTCCTATCGTCCGCCTCGACTCTAATTTAATCCAGGCACTCCCGTTCTTTTGTTTTTAATAGGATACCTGTTTTTTTTCTTCCCATCGCGTCCCCTCATTTCTGCCGAGGGGTGTTGGCTGCAGAGAGCATGGGCTTTAGGAACTTTTTTTCCTTTTTCTTTCCAAGTTTGAAGGCAAGCAATTTTCTCCCGCACACCCACCCCTTTGGCTTGCCTCTGCCGGACACTGAGTGCCGAACAGTTTCCGCTTTCATGCGTCCCCTGTTCCTTTTCCTTGGGAGTCCCTTTCAATGAGGTATTTTTCGCCCTTGTTACTGAGATTCTATCCCCAGTTCATGAGTATACAGACTAGGTCGACCCTCTCTTTTGAAAACATCTTCCCTGTGTTTTCTACTCCCCATCCTTGGCGACCCCACTTTATAGCCCTCTACTTTCTTTCCGCCGGAGTTTTTCCTTTTCCATTAAGCCCCCCTTTCCGGCCTCGCCCAGTGCTTTTTCCATCTTAGAAGTATATCTTGCGCCTAAGTTCAAAACTTTTCCTTCGGCTTTCATACCAAGCTTTCTCTCCTGCTTCCTTCCTTCTTCCTGGATACTGTAAAACTGTAATACGTGCCCTCCCTCATCGGACGGCCATCTCTTACCCATTATGCCCCCCCCCCCTTCCGTTATGACGGAATTACCTCTGCCAGGCCAATGTGGGATCAAGAATACCCGCTCGACCTGGTGCTCCTCCAGGTGAGTGGAAGCCAATCACGGGTCGCTCTTCCTACAATCTGCGTCTTTTGTTTTCATGATAGTATTGATTCTCCCTCTCGTTGGTTTTTTCTCTTCTCTCCCCATACCTACCAGCGACTGGATTTTGTTCCCTACTTGAAGGAGGCGAGTTAGAGCACCCTCCTTCTTTTTGATCCGCCACCTTCTATTTGCCTTCGCCCCAACCCGGTCAGTTCCCCGGTTGGTGCACTCAGGATTTGGTAGTTCCTAGGGGTCACTGAAGTTTCCCTACCCATGGACGACCTCTCCCGCCCCTAATTGCTTTCAGATTGCTCTCTCGAATGTGCCCTTTTTATCATTAGAAAAGCTTCCCCTCGGCCCCCCTCTCTCCTTGCTTCGACAAACTCCAAGGTGTGAGCTCTGGCAGCCATCCCTCATTCTAATGCCCCCTCTAGGTGACCCTTCTCTCCTGGTGTCAAACGTATAAAGTACTCTTCTCCGAGCTGGAAATATGTTATCCTCCCCCCTTGGGCCGATCTCAGGTTCTTGTATTGACCCACACCTACCTCTTGCACACCCCCAACAGCCATGTTGCACCTCGATAGTTTGGCCCCAAAGAGCTCATTAAGTACCCCCCCCGTTCTCTCGGATCTCTGTATATCGTTTTTCTTACACTATATCCCTAGCTTCCCCTTATGCGTCTCGAAAGGTAAGAAACCCTTTCCCTGCCGAAAATCCGGAATTGTTCCTTGTCGGTCTCCTGGTTTCCATGAAATTCTGGCAAAGCCAATCTGGTTTTTTGAGGTGTCTTCTATGCGGGGAAAGGCTTTTTCCCCCTGTCTTCCTGATTTAGCAGCTTTCCTGCCCCCCATTTTTTTCTATATCCCCGCGGCTCATAAAAAAGATTTCCCTCCCCTGAGCCTTTTTCCTTTAGCATTTTGTCGCCTATTCTTTCACACGCCTTTTTTGATTATGGCCTGGTATCTTTGCCCCCCCTATCCTTTCGGAGGAAACCTTTTTCCCCATTCATTAGCTAGGCAAGTCTTCCCCTTTCTTAAGACTGGATTGAAGACCATTGCTGATACTTTCCGAGCTCTCTTTTCTCGCCCCGGCTTTCCGTTCATAACTTCTAGCTTTCCAAGTTTTCCTCGATAAGCTCATAGGTCCTTCGCCCCTCCCCCCTCTTCAGAGATTTTTTTTTTTTTTTCCGTTCTCTTCCTGTTATTTGAACATTCTTTTTCCCCCCGGTCTTCATTGGCAACCCCATTTCTCCCCAATATGTTTTTATCATTGACTGGCGCTTTCGTATGATCCCTCTCGTAACACTGATTGACACCCTCCCTTCTTTTTTTCCTTTCCCCCCCTCCAGTCCGGCGCTTTCGCTAGCGGCTGAGTCGTTTCCTTCCCGCTTTTTTCCCCGCCCCCCACGCGCACTTTTTCACGTCTACGGTTGTGTCCACAAAACGGGCAATCCACTGTCTTGTTGGGCACTTCAATCGGCTACCCTCTCGCGCTGGATATGCAAGATGCGGTTCCCACTTTTTATGCTCTCGACAGCTTCAAGATTGTACCCCATTTGCTTTTCCAAATGCCCCCCCCTCCCCTCGACTTTCTCTGGACGGTCGCGCCTTTCCACCACTGTAAGCTTGATCGCGCTCGGCTTGATCTCACGTACCCCCTACAAGTTCCTCTAGTTCTGCGCCCCCCACTTGCTCCCCCCCTTTGTCTTTCGGAACACCCCCATGCCTTTTTTTCTAGCCTGAATTGTCAGGCACCTGTAATTGTGACGGTTATTTTGCGGGCCACGTGAATTCCCTCGGCGCCTCGTATTTTACCGCTGTTCCTCTTCTTGCAGACTGCCTTCCGGTTCATTTTTAGTTTCCGCTTCGGTCATGGGGCCGCACCTGCTAGTACCGCGCGAGTGATCCCCCTGTCGTTACCGATGATCCGCCACCCCGTCGACAGATGCCCACCCTCCCGACTTTTAATTTTTGAACGTCTTTGTTGTAGCTTTCCCCTCTCCCATGAACTCTTTTTGTGTTCCACCACCGCCATTTCGAATCAGGTTTCCTTCACCGGTCAATCCCCCTTTCGCTTTATTTATAACCTTCTTCGATGCTCAGCATCATTGTTCAGCGTTCCCACTAGACATTACCTCAATGACCATGGCTTTTGAGGCGAATTTCCCCGTCCCCGATGCAGAATGTATGACTGTCGCTCTCTCCGATGCGATGCCTCACCCTGAAAAATGGGCCGGCTCATTTTCTCGGTCCACGCTTCCCCCCAACATTCGGTTTTATCCGGTCTTATACCACTCCGCCCTCTTCGGCAGTAATTGGTAACCTGCACTTGGTCATCTTTAACCAAACGGCGGATCTTTCTTCATATCTTACTTTCAGATGAGTTCTTCTCCCCCCCTCGTCTCTCCCCCCGTTACCGATCCCTTCCTGCCCTATCTGAATAAACCCTTATTTAGAATTCCCCTGATCGATATCCTTCTTTTTTTATCCTCCCTCCTTATGAGTCCGTCTTTTTTTCCCGTTTTTCAAGAGCCCCCCCTTCTGGTTATTCTCTCCAGGCATTTTCGTGTCCTGTCCACCGAATCCCCCCTTTTACGCCTATCCTTTCTCTTCTATCTATTTATCTTTGGTTTTTTTCTCTCTAGAAATGTCCTGCGTGATTATCTGCTCGTCTCTCAACAATAGTACCTCTATCACCCTGGGCCGGCTTACTAAGCGGCTAGCCCCTTTGTCCTTCTCACTATGCAGAGCCGCGACATTTTTTTTTTTTCCCAATTCAGACGCACCTTTTTCTTCCTATTTTGCTCCCTCTTTTGAGCAATCTCTGATCCGCGGTCTTGCGGTCCCGCCCGTCGTCGACGCCGTATTGGTCAAGATCCCCTTTTTTAATTTGTCTTCCACTCTTCTTTTCAATCTCTCGCCTTTTTTGAGCCTCGCCGGTGAACAACGATGCTTTTTTTAGGAATGCCCTTCTCCCTGCCAGTTGGATATTTTTGCCGGATTCTTGCCTTAACCTTTTTGTCCACGCATACCTTGGGCTATACTTTCGCCCTGCAAATCCCCTTCCTTTTTTGAGTCATGTTAGGTCTAGTTCCGTTCTTTCCTGATGATCTGGCCCTTCCCTTTTTGCGCCACTTCCCTGAGACCTATGGTCTGTTTTGACGGTTTCCCTCACCTTTACCTTGTGGTTAAAAAGAGGTGTAATAGTTTCTCCATCGTGCCCTCCTTCAAGGAGACGACGTCCTTCATGACTGGCTGATTTGTACTCTTTCGATTGTTGCCTGATACCTTTTGCCCACCCCCTACTCCTTTTGTTGTTACCCTACCCCTCAGGTTTTTTCATGACTCTCCTGAATTTCCTGTTCCTGCCCCTTTCTTTCCTTTCTGCATGCGCTCACGTCGGCCCTTCTTTCTCCTGTCTTTTCTCCAATAGGCCCCTTCGACCTCTCCTGTCCTGACAATCCTTTTTTCTCTCGCTTAAGGAGCGAAAATGTACGCCCAGTTTCCTCGAGAACAGCCCGCTTGCTTCTTTCCACTAGAGCGAAAAATGCCTTCGTTGTTTCCCCGATGATTGACCGCCCTCTCGATATTTACTCGAATGGAACTGCCTGTCTTCTTCAGCTACTTCTTTCCCCTCCTGCCCCCGAAAGATCGGTCGACCCGACGAGCCTTCCCCCTTTCGAGGTTTTTCAGCAATGGGTTTACCCAGGGGCTTAATTTGGTATCTGCCCCCCAGATCTTCCCCCTTTTTTTGCGTTCCGCCTCCAGCCCGGCCGCCTGGTCCTGAGTCACTTTCCTTTTTTTTCTTTCCAATGTTTTATCCTTTCCCTCCAGTTTTTTACGAATATCTGAATCGCTCAATGAAACAGGTCCACTTTTTAACTAATTTTTCTAGGACCCTTTCCATCTTGTTTTTCCTCTATTGAAGACGACTTGCCGGGTTGAATTCGATTTTCCATTTCTTTGCGCGCCAGCGCTCATTTTTTCGTGCCCCGATTCTTCGAGAAGCCCCCAAGCTGGCCCCTCCCTCTGTTATCGTACAACGGGGCCAAAGAGTTTCCCCCACGTCTAGAGCCTTAGGTGACCTATTACCCCCCTGCCAGCATACTTTTGATGTCCTTTCTACCCTCCTTTGACTAATTGACGGGCACACGGATTTCCTCTCTGCCCCTTCCGCTTTTCCAGTGCACGCCCGTTTTTGGTTCCTATTCTACCATGCGATTAACCTCTGACAATAATTTCTCATCTGGTTCTTTCGCCTCTGTGATTTTTGACTTCTTTTTTGACCCTCGCCTCTTCCTCCCCCCCATGTCCAAACTCGGTCCTCCTCGCCACGGCACCAATATGGGTTGCCCCTCATTTAGATTGGCCTTTTTCCGCGAAGAAGTGTCCCTCTGTTTGTTCCACTCTTTCTTCTACGACTCGATTTCTTCAGTAGTGTCAATAGCCCCTCCTTATCCACGCCTTTTTTCCGCGTTGTAATGGACGAGCTTTTTTTAACTTTTTTCCATCACCCCCTTTTCATTCCCTTCTTTTTTGCTTGAATTCCCCAGTTTCCTTTTCCCCCTACACCTATCTGCCCCCGATACATGCTACCGTCGGACTGAAGTGAGAAGGCCATATAGCAACCATTTAGAAGAGAAGGGTTGTTTGAAACGTCTCCCATTAGCTTAGTTAGAGCCCCCGACAAGGTTTTCACTTTGGAGTCCTTCAACACGATATTTTCGGACCCCTTGATCTCCGGAAGTGTCTGTTTTCCATGGGAGAAATATTCTCGTTCCAGTTATTACCCCCCTCGTTGTTTGAATATTTACTTTTTAGACAACTGAAAAGGTTTCACCTACCCCAGCGGGTCTCGACCCCCTGAGACACAGTGACTTATGTTTGGGAGCCAATCCCTGATCAATTTTGCCCCCGGCTAAAAAAGATGCGAGCCCCTTTGGTTCGAAGATTTACGGAACCCCCCCCTCTTGAGCCCCTTAGATGTCCTTTATATACTGACATCTCTTGCTCTTCCCTTTTTTTTTGTTGAGAAGATCCCCCCCCATAACTCTGCTTGCGAATTCCCCCCATATACGGGCGAGATTGACACACAGTGCTTGGCTAGTCCTTCTGGTACCCCAATTCCGTTTGTTAACCCAAACCTGTGTCCCCCCGTAAGTGTCCTCCTCCCGAGCTTTTTATATTACCTGATTGGCGACATGCATCCGATGTTCCTTCCTTGATGCACTCCGTTCGGCTCATGTTAATGTACTCAATGACCCACTCCCTTTTCCTCCCCGTCACCCTGAGCGGTTTTTGAGATTTGCCTCCCCCAATGTCAAAAGTTTGAGCTTCTTTCTCCCCCGCCTTTTCCGGAGTCGTTGAAATAATTTTTCTTTCCCTGCGTTGCCTCGGATTGTACCCGTTTCCCTCCCAGCACATCTTTTCCCTCTGTCCATTTTTTCCTATCGTTCGATCTGAAACGTCCCGTCTTGTGACTTTCCTACAACAACCTCCCTGGGCATGCTCCCTTTCGCTCTTTTGGCCCAATACTTTCCAGAAAATATGAAACTCCCTTCGTCCGGTTTTTTGTCCTCTCTCGGACCTCTTTCTAATTCGCAACTCTTAGTTTAGCACCCGCCTTTTAAGTTGAAACGACCCTTCCCCGTTTTTCCCCTCTCGGAACCCCTTACATTATTCCATTTTCTCGTCCCCCCCACAATGCTTATCCCCCCCCCAACATGGTTTTGTTGCGGTACTTTGGGTATTCTTTTTCCCCCCTAGCGTCGAGGGCGGTAGTCCCCCTACCCCCCCAAGCCTCCCACTGATATATTTCTCCCCCCTAAAATTCAGGAAGAAGCCTGGTGCGCCTCGGTTGCAGGTTTTTTCCCGTTTTAGTTTAGGACCACGGTCGCTCTTTTGACCGTTCCGCGGAACTGCCGTTCTCGGTAGCTGAAAATTCCCGTCCCTTTTTTTTCTTCGCTCTTCTCAAGCCGCGCGCCCCTTCTTTCAGCATGTACGATCCGACATCCTTCTCCCGCCCCGCTCTTATTATTCGTGTTGTCTTTCTGCCCAGATTTCTCCGGTTTCGGCCCAGCTTCCCTCCCGGTAACGCACAGCGGCATCTTTCCTCTTTAGCTCTTCTTTCGTCCTTTTCCCCCCCCCCGTATTTCTTCATCCTTCCCCAACGGATGATCCAGTTTTCCCCATCCCCCGTTACTTTTCCCAGTGACAATGGTGCCCTTTCCCCTTCCTCCCCCCCATCTATTTCCCCATGTGCTGACCACCGTCTTTTCGGCAATTCATCCCCGCAGCTAAGTTGCGCTTTCGTCTCAGCGGCCGTTGCTTTTCGATTCGTCCGCGGAAGGCACGGGTCATCTCTCTTCTTTTCCAACAACGTTTCCCCTTCCCATGCGGAGGACCCCCCCCAGTGACGGGACGCTTCTTCCCCCTTCCCATTATATGGCCTCTTGGCCAGGAGTGTCAGTATACTTTCCCATGGCACTGTTTCCCTTCTCTTCCCTTTCCACCTCTAATATTTCTTCCCTGCAGATCTGAACACAACGTCCAGTTCCCCCACAGTGCTCTAGGTATCTTGACTCCCACAATACCCCAAGCCTGACTTTTTCTCGCGCACACCTGAGCGAACTATGGGCTCCTCCACCCCCCCACCCAGACAGCAGGCCTTTTTCTTTCCCCGTACGGTATCTCCCCCTCCCTTTGCAAGTACTTGAGCTAAAGGCCCTTCTCCCTCAGTTCCTCCAACCCCTCCCGTAAGCCCCTCTTCGCGTTGTGTAGAGCTTTTTTTTTTTTCTTGCCCCCCAGTCTTCGTACCGCGCTGAGAGATGTTTTTCCAGTTTTCTTCTCCCGCCAAACCGTCGGCCCCCCCCCTGGACAATCTAAACCCTCCACGCATTTTTCCGCCGGTAGTGCCCCCCCCTAAAGAGGTTCCACCACGAGACATCTCGTCTTACGGTTGTTTTTAACCCCACGACAATCACTTCTCGTCCGTATTCTCGATGACGCTCCCCTCCTTTATAGTCGCCTTCCCTTTTCCGTTTTGAGGCACATCTACCTTACCCCCGTAATCCCACGGCCTGGCGTGCCCCCCTCCCTCATATCAGTAATCGAACGGTTATTAATTTGAACTTTACTTCCCCCCCCTATGAGCTTTCCTGAGAAGAGTCCATCACTTTAGTTTTCATCGGTCCCCGCCGCTTGAGCTTGGACCAAGGCCCCTTGTCCTCAGTTTGCTTGAAAGCGACCCCCCCTATTCTGAACTTTTTATCGTTCTAACCTGCACCCCTTGTCCCCCAGAGGAGGATATGGGTATGTTGCTTTCCTTTTTCGGATATTCGCCCCGGAGACTCGAAGGTCCGCCTTCCCATCCTTCAAAATGTCTTCTCCTTCAGGAACGCTTGCTCTTATTCCTTTCCCTTTTCAAGACAGTATTAGCCCTACCTCTCCCTTCCCGATGTCCCAGCTTCAGTCTTTGATTGCCTCCTTTTCGGTTGCGATTCCGAGATCTACCCCTTTTCCATTCGAATATATTTTACTCAATACAGTTTTTTTTTGAGAGACTTTCGAGGTTTTAGCCGCTCGACCTCCGGCTGTCCCATTCTATTAAGCTACCCCCTTGCGATGTAGTGATAAGACCCTAGCATGCCCCCTTCCTGATAAGATAGGTCCCCGTACCTTCTCCCCTTCTCAGAGCGAAATACCCGTTTAGGATATTACGGTCTCTTTCCTTTTATATCCCTTCTCCGGGACTTGATTCTTCCCCCCTCGAATGCGTAAGCCTCAGCTTATTTCCCTCTGAGCCTTTATCCCCCTGACCCTTTTCCATCTCGAGTCTTTGGAGATAGAACCCTAGCCCCCCCTGTTGCTTTGCCCCCTGCGGCCCTCTGCCACCTATCCTTCACCATTCTTCTCTTTCTTCAGCGCATTCGGTAAAACGAGCGCTCGTTCTACGTAGGAATTCTCCCGATCTCTCCGCTCACGACATTTCTCCTGGATATAGCGTAAGATGCAATCCCCTCTACTGGCCTGACCTGGTCGTCTCCTTCGAGAGAAACCGTGCTGATTGATTTCCTGCTTGTTCCGTTCAGTCGCGTCCTTCCTTTGTTTTCACCCTTCCTTCGTGCCCCTACGGTTTTTCGTTCCCCTGGGCGTTCAGATCGCGTCTGATGATTGTGCTTTTTTGCGGAGTGTTGGAGGATCTCTGCACATCCCTCGCTTGTAAGTACCTTCTGGTGCGGCCCCCCTCCTTCGAGTGCGCATACTCTGGCCCGCCTACATTCTGCTGCGATTCCATATCTGCCTTTTTTACTATTTTTCCCGTGCCCGCCTCCATAGGAAAGTATCCCAGTTGACCCCTTCCTTTTTTTTTTTGCTCCGTCCAACCTGTCGTTTTCTTTTTGCTGAGAAAAACCTCCCCTCGTCTTGGCGTTTCTCTCCAGATAGTCGCACCTCTCCCCTTCTCTACGTTTTTTTCAGCATATGTCCCCCCGAGCGATTATATTCGCGTATCCATTTCCTCGTCATTCCTGCACTTCCAAGATCCTGCTTCCGACACCTCCTGCCCGTTCCTCCTTGCGCTCTCTTCTCCGTCACACTTAGGGGTCTTTTTCTTTATGAAAGGTTCCGACCCCCCTTGATTTTCCGATTCCTTCCCGACGTTTTTTCTTACGCTCCCGTCCGTACCTAGTAATTGCACGATTATGATTCCTTTTCCCCTTTACGCGGAGTTTTTTTTTCCTCAAGCTTTGTCCTCTATATTTGCCCTTTGCTCCTTTACCTCCGCCTTCACCTACCCAGGATTGTGACCACTTTCCCTCGTGTTGCGTTCTTTGTCAGCACGACTGGACGAGGCTCTCTTGACGCGTCCTTAACGCGGAACCCCTTTCCTTGTCCCTTACATTCTCGCTGTTCTTCCTTTTCGATGTATAGGGTGGTTCTCTTCACAATCTCTCCGGGTCTTCTGTTTTTTCCTTTCCTTCCTTTCCTCCACTCCTGTTCTTAGGCTCCCCTACTCCACTGGACGTCAGTTTTTTTTCGTCTTTCTGCGCCTATTCCCCTATCTTTTACCTGCCCTCACCCTTTTTTCGGTTTATATCTACACCTGCAGCCTTACATCTTCTCCCCTCTTTCTGGAATAGTCGGGGTTGATTTTTTGGTTCCGCCTAGTGGATCGATTACTTTTCTCTCAGGTTTCCCCCCGAAAGTTTCACGTTTTTTCCAATTTTTACTTCACCTTCAACCCCACCCTATTTTCTACACCTGCAGGCCCTTTCACCGGTAGCGTCCTACCCCTGGACAGCTTTTTCAGTTTTCCTCCCCTTCTTTATGGCCTAGAGGCGGTTGCCCCTGTCCGCCATCCCCACTCCCCCTTATTTTCTCGTCGGGTCTCATGCCGCCGATTGTCAATCATCTCTTCATGCCATGTTTTGTTTGCTGTCCTTTCCCCCGATTCTTTTTGGTCCCCAGCAACCTTTATTGTCTGATAACTATGCCTCTCCTTAGATTCAGTACGTTTTCAACTCCCAATGAGGACTCGCAGTCCCCCTCTTCTGTCCGTCGCATGCATGATCTGTTCTAAAAAGGGCATTTTGACTCCAATTTTCCCCTTGTCCGATTTAATATAACAGCTTTCTTCCCCTTCTCGTAGGAACTGTTCCTCATTAGCCCCTCCAGGCTACTAGAGATCTGAAATCCCACTGCCCCATTAGTTGAATTGTATTTTGAAATTAAAATAGTTCACTCCTCCCAGAGCCCCTGACCCCCCTAATGACTCTGGGTGACCGTACTCCAGAGCCTACACGTGGCCCCCGAACCCCACCATCTTTAAAATAAGTTTTTAGAAAAGGCCCCCTTTCAGTGATCCCTGATTGCTGTTTTCTTTTATAGATG
>Ga0179593_1311352_pt1 | contig 11876 bp, 21 predicted proteins | sample CZODoug2_1_08_16_FD_185931 | JGI IMG/M metagenome (GOLD analysis project Ga0179593, IMG submission 185931) | Vadose zone soil fungal communities from Angelo Coast Range Reserve, California, USA - CZODoug2_1_08_16fungal (PacBio error correction) | ecosystem: Environmental > Terrestrial > Soil >... | reverse complement strand
CTGTCACCTGGATTACCTCCTTTTCCTTTCCCGAGTGGAGGTTCGAGCGGAAAACCCCCCCCTTTTGATTTCCCCCTTTCCTGTTTTTCCTATATTTAGCCCGCTGTTTGGGTTTTTTTGCAGAGCAGGGAATTAGATCCGTTTTACGCCTCCACCACTTTTCCCCCCCTTTTTGCTGGTTTGTCAGAAGTGATGGTTTCTTCATTTTATTTCGTCCCAGACTGCCTTTTTGTTTTGAGGTTCTTTTCGCGCACACTGTTTTTTTTTTTTTTTGTGATGTTTGTTTACCTGTAAGGTGTCTGGTTTAACCTTTCCCCCCCCAGAAAACTTTTTTCTTTCCGCGCTTTTTCTTTTAATTCCCTCCTGGTAGTTCCCCTTTTTGACCCTTTCTCAAAAGCCCTGGACCGAGTAAAAGATGTGCTCCAGGTTTTTTTTTCCCCCCGTCCTGACCCCATAGTGTTTTACTTCTCCCCCCCCACCATCCCCGGTCAGGCCGCATTCGGCTGGTGCGTCCTCCCACTACGTCCACCCCCGCTTTTCCCCTCTTCTTTTTCAAACGCTGGATTGCAAACCTGAGATTTTTTTCCCTTTCCCCTGTACTTTTTTTTGAACATGCTTCCCCCCCTGGGCCGTCTGGTTTATAAACCTGTATTTCCCCCCTCCAACGTTTCCCCCAACTTTTTGCGCATTCTTTTTGCCTTCGTCTGGCTAAATGTTTTTATATTCTCTTTTTTCAACGTCAAATGCCCGAACTCCGATGTTTCCCCCCTGTCTTTTTTGTCCGGCTGTCCCGTTACCATTTTGATCACTTCTTTTCGACTCCGCCGAGCCTTCTTTTTTCCCCTCAGGCCATCCCCCCAAGGAGACTCATGAGATGACTGTTGGCCCCCCTGGTTCCTCTCTTTTCCCTCCCCCCTTTTTTGAAGGGCGTGGCCGATGCCAAGACAGAATCTTGCCTTGGCTCCCTTCTGGAAGTTTTTTCCCCTCCACTTCAAGTCTTTGATCCTCCTCGGGCCCTGGTCCATTTCGAGGTTCCTTGTTAAGAAACTCCACACTTTTCTTTTGCCCTATTGATGGACGTTCAGGCTGAATTAGTTCGCCTTTGCTCCAGTTTCCCCCTCAAGAGTTTATTTAGGTTTGCGTTTGATCAGGTCCCCTGTTTTTTCCGTGATGTAATAGGACCATGCTTTAGGTTGCTGACGATTCCTCTTCTCTTTCTTTCCTCGGCAAACCAACACCTATGTGGCTCAAGAAGAAACGCGTTTCCTTTCAAACCTTTGACCCCCCCCTCCGTCCCCTCGCTTTCCTTCTCCTTACTATTCACTTCCCCTTACCCGCTGTTGTGATATGCCCGTTCTTACTTTTTGCCCGGCCTTCTATCATTTGGCCAACCTCAGGTTAGTTGCTTGTTTCTTCAACCCCTATCTTTTCCAAGATGCTTTTGGTTTTTGCCTCTTAAACTTGTCTTCCCCTTGGAGTTGTTTGGGTTCCGTTTCTTTTCCTTTTTCTTTTTTTTTCTGATATTGTCCCCCTCTTTTCTCTCCCCTTTGCCAGGACTCTTATTGGCCCCCAATTTGCATTCTGCTCCCCAAGGGACCAAGGTATAATGGATTATTTCCCCCCTTTCTTTTTTAAGAAAAGGTTTGGACCAATGTCCCCTTTTCCACCCCCCCTTTTTATCGTTTTTTTTCCCCCCTTACTCCGGTTTCACCCCCCCTAAGATTTTGCGCTACGGTTGTAGGTGATCCCATGTCCTTTTTTCCCTCTTGGTTTCTTCGGTGATTACCACCTTTGCCCCCCTTTCAACAGACCGCTTTTGTTTCCCCGCATCCAGAATGATCTTCCGAAGTGGCAGGCGTTGTGTTACTGGTTACCTCCTCTTTTTTTGCGGACTACCCACCGGGTTTCTGGGATTGTGCCCCTTCCTTTTTTCCCCCCTTTTGATCTTCTCTTTTTTTTCTTTTCCTCCTTTTTTTTTTTTCTATTGAGATAAGGTACTGAATAGAAATTTTTTTTCCCCGAAAACCCAACCCCCTTTGGTTTATAACACATCGTACTTACCTCCCCCACCAAGGTCCTCTTCATTCTCACTTCGATGTTTTCTCCCCCCCGGCCTTCGTTGATCTTTCCGTGATCCGATGAACAAACGTCGTTTAGCCTTTTTTGCCTTAAATTCCCCCCCCCTCATTCGCCCTTTTTCTGGTCGTGGTCCCACCGGATAGTTATGTTCAAAACCCAATGTCTCCCATGTTTGTTTTTTTTTTTTTTTTTTTTTTTTTTGTGAGAGTAATCTGTTTTCCCCCCAACCTTTATCCAGGCAGGTGTATTCTCCCCGTTCTTCCCTTCCCTTTGTTCCTGGTGTGCCGTTGGATCAGATCAATTTCTTTCCAAATCCTTGCCCCCCTAAACGAGGTCTCCGTTCCAGTTCTCGCTCGATTTTCCTTACCAACACCACCTCCCCCCAACGTCTCTTCCGCTTGCCCACACAAGTCCCCTTCGGGCTACAACTTTTCTTTTTCGTTTTTTCTCGATTCAGGCCCCCCTAAACACTTATTTTCGTGGACACCTTTTCAGGCTTCCTTTGGGCCACCCCCCCTCCAGATCCCAGTTCCTCCCTGGTGTTCTTCAGTTGACCCCCCGACTCCAGGCTCCTGGCGGTCCTGGACTAAGTGTCCCTTTATTCTCTGTCTTTTTTCTTCGCTCTAGGGTTTGGTTTCTTCTTTCCATGTCTCTTGACCTTTTTTCCCCCTTTCTTTTTGACCACCAGTCCCCCACCAAAGGCAGTTCCCACGAAAATGCCCTCCCCTTCCATAACGGGGCTTCCGTGCAAACTCCTCTCTTGCTTTTTTTTTCTTTATCTCCATTTACTTTTCCTCAGCTCATCTTTCAATTCCACTACCATCTTTTTCTCTTCCCCTTCTTATAAACTGGTTCATATCGTGGGTCTTATGATCAGGCCCTTGCAGTTTTTTTTCAACCGTTTTTTCGCAAGGAAGTCCCCCCGGGAATTTTCATTAGGGGGTTCCCCTTTTTCCTCCCTTGCTTCCAAAAAATTGGTGGATTACTTGCCCCATCGCATCCGCCTGCTTTTTCCTGCGTGTTTGGGCTTTCCTAGGATACGGCCTTACACTGTCACGCTTCTCCCCCCTCTTTTTTTTTCTCACCCCATGTTTTTCGTGTTAGGAACAAAAAGCCCAACGGGTGTCCACTCTTTCTCCCTTTTTCCTTCGATATCAAAAGTTAACTTTTTCACTCAGCACTACACCCCCAGACCACTGTGAAAATCGTGGACCAGCTTGCCCGCTTTTCTTCCCCCTTTTTGGGTGTCTTTTTTTTTAATGTTTTTTTCCACCTTCCAACCCTACAGGACGCCCCCCACTTTTGAATCCTGCCAACAACTAAACTGCTTTTTTTCCCCCAAAAAGGACTTTTTCCCAACCCCCCTGGTTTTTTGCCAATCAGACCCCCGTTCCCACTTTTTTCTTTGTTCCTGGGCTGGATGTTCTTCCACCCCCCCCCCACCACAAACCTTTCCCTCTGCCGCCCCCTCGACATGTCCCCCTTCCCCCCCCTTGGGATGATTTCGTTTGGATGTTTTGTCCATCTTTTCTAGGCCGTGAGGCCCTTATTTTCCTTTGTGTTCCACTTCGTCCCCTTTCTTTTGAGCACTTTTTCCCCCACCGTTGGGACCCCTTTCTTTCAGTCGACCGAGCACCAACCTGGCCACATCCACATTTTTCGTGAATGTTTTACCACCTAACCCCCGGTTTCCCCAGGGGCCCCCCCCCCCACACGGCTTCCCCCCTTGCCATTTTGTTTAACCCCACATCTTCGAACAAAGCGTGATTGTTGCACGCCTCCCTGTCCCTTTTCCTTCTTTCCCAACCAGCAAGGTTTTTGTTTTTTTCCCACTGTAACAATGTTTTCCTGCAAAGGACCAACCGTCCCCTTCCTTTTCCGATGCTCCGGCCGTTTTCTCCCAACCCCCACCCTTTGGATTTTCTCGTTTGACTTCTTTGGGACTTTTTCACGTCCTCCCCCAAAGAGATTTTATTCGATCTCAATTTACACTCTCCTGCACCTCCTCCCACTTGCGGTTTAATCCACGGGTGAGTGTCCCCCAATTCATATTTCTCCGGCTGGATTTTCTCTCCCCCCACCAATCACGGCTAACGCTTCCCCCCTCCCTTGATTTTTCCCCCCTCTGGTGCAACATATCTGTGACCTTTTTTGCAATTGCCTCGACCCTGATTTGGCCCCCCCTTTGTTTCTGATTCCTCCCCCCCCCTGAGAAAATGACCTTTCGACCCACTTCTCCCTCACCCGCCTCGGAACTTTCGTCGGTGCGCTTGCCCTTTCAATCCTTTCTCCTCCCCACCGTGGTTGACCCTTTTTCTACCCCGGACTTTCTTAATCGAGTTGCAATTTGAAGCGGGGTCCCCTACTGATTGTCTTTCCCTATTGGGGCGTTTATGTTCTTTGTATTTCGCGTACTTCTTTCCCCCTCCCTTTGGTTTTGTCGTGGGGTGACATCTCTCCTCTGTTTCTTTTTCGATGTAATTGCCCAACCCCTGTTTTATCAAAAGCTTTTCTTGTTTAGGTTTTCTCCTTTGCCGCAGTTGCCCCCCCTCTCTTCCTGTTTTGTGTTTGTCTTCTCTTGGGCTGCTGTCAGATACCCCCACTACTCTTATACGTTTTGCATCGGAACGATCCCTCCATTGCGTCTGTCTTTTCCCCCCCTTCCAACTTCACCCCTATCTTCTGCAGTAATGTTTTCTTCACCACTCATACCCCCTCTTTCTCCGCGCACCCGATTTCACCGTTTGCCCCTCTATAAGCCTCGTTGAGTCGTATGATTTTTGAAAGCTGTAGTGAACAGGACTCGTTCCTTCCTCCTGTTCCTTTACTTTTTTCCTCCCTGCCTTTTTTTTCTCTGGTTTCGCTCTTTTCTTCCCCCGCCCATCATTGTCTGAACACTTTCTACAAGGTCCGTCCTGTTTTCCCACTCTTGGGGATTCCCCCCGTCGGTTTTTCTTTTTTCTTCCCCAAAGCTGTTCTCTTTTTGGTTCAGAAGCGAAATCTCCTTTCGACCATTGTGTTGCGCGACCCTGATTCCGTTCCTTTCCTTCTCTTTTTCTCCCTTCTCGAAGCTGCAGACAACCTATTTTGCTTCCTTTGGATTTGCTATTTTTTCCCGATTTTGTATTTTTTGCCTCCGGTCTTACTCTGCTGCCTGTCCCTTTCTCCAAATTTTTTTTTCCCACCCTTGCTTGTTTGAGAGAGGGTTGGAGGCCCCTTTTTTTCTTCGGTTCAATATAGCTGATCTGTTTCCTCTCCCAAAGTGGCGGGCAGGTCCCTTTTTTTGAACTTTTCCGGGTTTTATTGGTAAACTTGAATTTATCCTCTTTCTTTTTCTTTTCTCCTGTTAATTCCCCGTCTTTAAAGGTGTTCTTGCTTCCCTCTGACTCTTGTCACAACCTCATTCCCCTCAGGGCTCCACGGTTGCCTTAAGTGTATCTTGCCTCATTTCCCCCGTCCTTTCGTGCGGGTCTTCTTTGTGTCGCAGCATTAATCATCTTTCTCCCCGTCGATTTTTTGTACCCGCGGGCTTTAAAATTGCATTTTTCCTTTTTTTCCCCCTTCAGTCTTTTTGACGATTCCCCCTTTGGGCGTCCTCCTTTTTTTCATTTTCACCCTGTTACCCCCCTTTCCTCCCACGGGTCCTATTGATGAATTATTTTTTGTGCTTTCCATGTTTATAGGTCTCTTTTCCCCCTTTCCACTTTTTGGATATCTCCGAAGTGAACCCGATGTTCCCCCGGTTTTTTCTGTCAGTCCCCCCCGGTTGCCTTTAACGTTGGTTGAGAATACCCGTTACGTAGAGGCTCTCTCTAAGTTTTTCCATCGCCCATACGCATGCGGCCATGGTCACTCAGATTTCCTCGGGGCCCCCGGCGCTCCCTCTGGCCTAATCGAATCGCCTTTTTCATTTGGTCCTCCCTTCTTCCCTCCCCTTCCCCTTCTGATCGAAGAAGGTTTAACCCGATATTCCGTCGTATCTGACCTTGTTTTTTTTTTTTACCTCACCGCCACAATTTTCCGTGTTCTGAGTTCATTGGAGATCGTATTTAGTAGATCTCCATTTTCACCCCCTCCATCCTTATGAGGGTGCGTCGTTACCTTTTTTCCCCTGTTATCCTTCTTTCTCGGACCCCCCTTGGATTGTTTCCCAATGCCCTCTTCCTCGTTCGTCCTTCTCGATGTAGAAAAACCCTTATTATCCCTGACTTTCCCATGTCTCCTCTTCGCAAACTTTTAGTTTTCCAATCCAGTACCTTTTCGTTTTAGTCCTTTCTTCCTTCTCATTAATTTTTCCACTTAATGAGCTTTTGTCCTTTCTTTCGTTTGGTCCCGGCATTTCCTTCTAAAGTGGGGGGCACATTTCCCTTTCAAGGGTTTTTGTGAGTTTTTCTTGAGCGCCCTTTTCCCAGGGCCTTTTTTCCCCGCCTGTATTTGTGGTGGGACATCGATAACGGCCCCCGTTTTTTCCATTTTCTTCCTTCCTTCGATCCCCTTTCCCAACCGTATCTCTTCTGTAAATTTCAGAGTTATTGGACACTTCTTTTCTCCCCCCCCCCATTGTCCCCCCCCTTCCCCCCTTCGTTCATACAGTTCTCCCACCTTTTTGTGGACAAGGGTTGGTACCTCTTCCACTTCTTCGTTTTTTTTTTGTTTTTCACTTCATATCCGGTTGAAAAACCCCCCAGGACAAATTTTGAGTTCCTGCATTTCCGGTTTTTTTGGAGACCAATCAAGGGTATTCCTGGTTTATCCCTCAACTTCCCCTGGCCGGCCTGGGCGGAAAAAAAACCCCCCGCCCAAGCCTTCATCTCCCCGACCTGCGCCTTTTTTTAAGGTTACTCACCGATTTTTGCGGACACTACAAAGGGTTTTTTTTTCTTGGTCACGCAATTCAGACCATCCCTTATATTAGATTCTTTTTCCCTTACTACTATTTGTTTTTTTGGATTTGAGGAGGGAAGGCTTAATTGCGTCTTTTCATCCCCTTCCCTTGGGTATTTCCCCACTGAGTCCCCTTCTTACCCCACACCCCCCCTGCTGCGAACTTAGTTTCTCATGTTTCTTAGCTTGCTTTCCGCCAGTTCATTTTCTTTTTCCTTTGGATCCCCGTCAGTCTCCCCCCAGTAGGAGTCATACTTTACTTTCCCTACCCAGAATTCTCCCCCCCTTTCTGACCGTGGTTAACCGGTCTTATTAGTTTCTTGCCCCCCCCACCAGTAATTTTTTTCTGTAAGCCCTGTTCCCCCACCCTCTCCCCCCCTGCCTTTTGTTATTATTTTTTTTATTTGCCAGCCGGTTTTTTTTTTGTTTTCATTTTTGGATCGTCTCAATGGGTTTTCATAACTTGTTTTCCCTTTAGATGTAAGTTCCTTTCTTAAGTTCCGCTTCGTACCTGCCACCGTCTTCCACCGGCCACCGGGCAGTAGACCCCAGTCCCTCGTTTTGGGAAACTTTTTCTTTTCGTTTTAGCCTCCTCAAACTTCCCCCCCCCTGCCTTTTTTGCCCCTTTCTTCAGCCTTTTGTGTCCCCCCCCATTATACGTGCTTTTTCCCCCGCTCATTACTTGCTTTGAACTAAGGGGAACTCCCCTTGGACCAAGTCCCCCCGTCAGGTCCCCCTTGAGGTTCCAGTTTACTATTCAATTCTCTTTCTTCTTTCTCCCTTTCCCTCGGGTTTTTTTGTTTTTTCTATTCCATCTCCTTTCGAGGGGGACAGGAAAAGCCCCTTGTAACCTTTTTCCATTACCGGTACCTCCCCCCCGTTCCCTTGATTCAACATCCTTTCTTGCGTTTTTTTTCTTTGCCCCTGGGAGACCATCCTCGCTGCGCTTCCCCCTCCCTCATTCCCCTTTCCCCCCCTGGTGTGGGTTTCCTTTCCCCCCTCTAAGATCACCGCGTTTCATAGTGCCCGTACATTCTTTCTCCTGACATTTATTTTTTGTAACAAAAGTTTCCCATTATGCCCACGTTCACTTTTGAATTTTTTTTGCCCTCTTGTGCACCCCTTTTTCTCCATTGATTTGAATTGGGATTTGTCCCCCCCCCCCTAGAACGAAGCCTTTTCTGTATTTTTAGTATGATTTTCCGTCTGTCTTTATGAAGACAGGCTGATTTTCTTTTTTTCCCCACTCCTTTGTTAAAAAATGTTTTTTAGTTTCCTGTCGTTCCCCCCAGCTTTTCCCTTGTGTGCAACTCGTTTTCGTCCGATGTCTACACATTTTCTTTTTTTGCAATCGCCTCCCCTTTTCGCCCGTTCCTACAAACCAAGCAGCACCCTCTGCCCTCTTTTTTCTGACTTTTTGGCTTTGTGAGCACGTTTTGTGTTTATTTTTTACCCCCTTGGACCCCCCCCCATCCTCCCCCCTTTTGTTAAATCATTGTCAACCCCCCCCTTACCTTTATTTTTTCCACCCAAGCCGGATTTTTCCTCACCGTTTTTTTCCAATCCCTCAATATAGTGTACGTGAGGGTCTTAAGAGCTTTTTGGTCCGTCGTTTTGGGTCTTGCAGCAGGCAGACCTGCCGTCCCTACCTTGATTTTCTTTTTTAGTGGTGAACCTCTATTCCTTTTTCTTTACGTGGTTGATTCCTCCCTGTTTGAGTTTTTTCCCCCCGGAAAGTTTATTTGTGCTCCACTCCCCCCTACGATGGCGGGAATTCACTCCACCCCCCCGCCCCTCTTCCCATTCCAATATTTTGAAACCTTTTTCTTTTTGCGTTTCAATTTTGGCGTTTGTTTCAGGTTTTCACTCCCCCCCCTGTTGCCCCCCCGGTTTTTTTCACCCACGGCCATGCCCTTTTCCCACCCCCCCCCAAGCTCTTCTTTTCACCCCAACCAAACCCCCTCGGACTTTTCCATCTGACCCGTGAAAGTCCCCTTCTTCTCAACACCCCTCCCCAAGGGTTTGGGTAATTTTAACTTTTGTTAGCCAACAGTCCCCCTGCTTTCCCTGATTCCTTCCTGCCGATGTCAAACCCCCCTCCAAACCACATGATAGCTTTCCGGTGACACACTCTTTTCCCCTTTCAACAAGCTGAATTTTTTCCGGCTCCTATCAGGTTTTAAACCTCCCTACTGGGTCCCAGTTCCTCAAATTTCGTTTAATCCCCGGCGCGGTACGATTCTCGTTCGGTCCATTTCCCCACACAATCACCAGTTAATGCAAAGACCCACCCCCCCTTCTCTGTTTAACCTGCTTTTTCCCCCCACTTTTTACCCTTTTTCTTTTCAATTTGCTCCTTCTCATTTGCCTTGGGAGTAGGTTATCTACCCGCCCCCCCCCTCTCACCAAAACCTTCCAGGTTTTTTCGAATAACACGTCAAGAACCTTTTTTAAATTGCTGGCGGGTGGAATTCCACCCTTATCCCTGTCCTTTCCTACCCTCCCCCTCGCTTCACCCGCGGCTCCTTATTATCTTCCCCGCTTTGACCTTCTTTTTTGAATCCTTTGGATTCCGCTGGGTTTTTTTCTGAGTTTTGCGAACAAGGAGTTAATTTCTGCCCTCCTTTTTTCCTTTTTTTCCTTCCGGGGTGCAAATGATACGCTTGTCTGAGGTTTCTTGCCCCCCCCCCCACCCTTTGTATAACTCTTCTTTTGTTTCCTGGTCCGGCAGCCCTCTTTCACTACTCCGTTGTTTGTTTGTTTTGTTTCTCTCTCTCTTCTCGTTCAGATAAACCCAACTAGAGTTGACCCCTTTTTCCCTCGAACCCCCCCCTTTCTCCCAAACTCACCTTTTTTCTCCTCTTGTCCCCCCGGTCCTAAAACCGAGCTTTGATTTACCGTCCCTCCCCCCTCCCTCCTAAAAACCCTGCCCCTCTTTTTTTACCCCTCTTTCTTATTTTCACACCGTCTTTCCCCTCCTCTAATATCCTCTTTTTCTCGCATTTTTTGTATTGATTGTCAGGCTTGAACAAAGGAATTACTCCCCCGCCGTTTTCCCCCCCCCCTCTTTGTGTCTTCGTTTCTAAGGTTTTCTTGTTGGTCCCTTTTCCCCCGTCGACCCACCTTCATTCCCCCAGTCCCAGTGGTTTCCTTGGCCATCCCTGGTTTCTAGTGGCACAAGGATGTTTTCAGGATTTCCCTTCTTGTTGATATGCGGTCCAAGTTTTTTTTTCCATTGGTTTTGTCCCGTTCCTCCCCCCCTTTTTGTTGTTTTTTTTTTTTTTTTTTTTTGGTGGTGGTTGTTTTTTTTTTTTTTTTGTTTTGTGTGTGAACGGGCTACTGGACCTTTTTTCGCTTACCGGATTTTACCCCGCCTTTGCGGCTTTACATTATTGGTGGTGTTTTTTCTCCCGTTCTCTCTTGCCGTGAAGCAAAAACGTTTTTTGACTTTCAAGTCCTTCACTTTATATTCCCCCTTGATGTTGGCGGGTTTGCCTCGGCTTGACTTCCCATTCGGGGTTTTTACCTTTGCCCTCCCCCCCCCCATTTACCCACTTTGGTTTGTCTCTAGTTTTTGTCTGCCATTACCCCCCCCTTTTTTTTCAATTCTGTCCCTCTTTTTCTCGTCCCGTTCGGGGAATTTCCTCCCAAGCCGTTTGGTGTTGACTTTTTCTTTTTGGGAACATTCCCCCCAAAGACTAATGTTTCTCCGTTTTTTATTGCGTCCTTTTTTTTTTTTTTTGGACCTTTCCCCATTTTCTTTTACCGGTGCCCTTGCTCCCGCCATGTAGATGTCCCCCCCCTTCCCCGTCTCCTTTTTTGCTCACGGGTCACCATGATCTTTCCCCCTTTTTCATTCTCATTCCCCCTTCTTTCGCAGGTTCTTCTTTTGGTTTTTCCAGCAATACGTCATCTTCCCATCCCTTTCCAACGATAAATGGATTGTTACCCCCCTTTTTTCTCATCGTATTTTCAAAGATAGTTTGGGTACCCCTTAAACCCCTTGGTTTGTTGCTTTTTCCTTTACCCCTTCCCACTGCCAAAACGTCCTGAAACGGCGCATCTTGTCGTCTCTTTCCCCCCCCCCCCCTTTTCCCGGCTAAAAATGTTTTATTTCCGATCTTCTTTATAGTCCTTTTTTTTCCACTCTTTTGCAGTTCAACTCTTTCACCTTTTTTTTGTGGTTCCAAGTACAAAGGTGCTTCCCCCCTCCTTTTTCTTCCTTTTTCCAGTACGGTATCGTTTCGTTGATAAATCCCTTCACCTTAGCCCCCCTTTTTTTCCCCCAAGAATTTCCTTTTTCCCTTCCCTGACTGGTCAGCTCTTTCCCTTTTTTTTTAATGGGAAGAAGGGTGTTTTTTTGTGCCTTAATTGCCTCCTACTCCTTTTTTTCCTTCCCTTTTCAGTTGCGAACCTTACCAAATGAACCTGCATTTTTTTTCCTCGACTCCCCTTGCCCTTTTTCCTTCCTCGGTTTCCTCCTTGTTTGTTCGCTCACCCCCCGACCCGTTTTGAGTGGCCCATGAGGAAATGGTTGAAAAGTTCTCTTCTTTTTGTTCATTTTTTTTTTCGACCTTGATCACGACCCCCCTCTATTCCTGTTTGCCCCTTGAGACAGTCTTTTGTATTTCCCCGTTTTTCTTTCAAGGAAACAGGGGCATGCTGTCCCACGCTTTTTTTTCTGTAGTCGTCCCCTCTTTAGCGAGCCCACCCCCCTTAGTTCCCGGTCTTCAAGGACGTTTATCCTCTATCCTTTTCTTAAACCTCAGTTCCCCGCCCCTCTTTTCCTCTTCCTAGTCCCTTTTCAACCCCCTTGCCCTGTTGTTTGACTTCGTTAAGGGTGCCTTTGGGTCACTTATCCTTTCCCCACATCAGGTTGTTTGATTTTTTTTTCTTGACCTCCTAAAACCCCC
>Ga0179593_1301137_pt1 | contig 11876 bp, 11 predicted proteins | sample CZODoug2_1_08_16_FD_185931 | JGI IMG/M metagenome (GOLD analysis project Ga0179593, IMG submission 185931) | Vadose zone soil fungal communities from Angelo Coast Range Reserve, California, USA - CZODoug2_1_08_16fungal (PacBio error correction) | ecosystem: Environmental > Terrestrial > Soil >... | reverse complement strand
GTTGTTCACCCTCGTGCTCATCCCTTGCCGTGGAACTCAGCCAGTTAATGTAACCCAAGCGGCCTCCGGTCCCCTGCCTCTCCGATAACCCCTAGCACCCGTATTCGCTTCTTCCTATGACCAGGTTCCCCCTAGTCTTCAGTCCTCCCCCCCTTCCCAAGTTTTTGATCCATGCGAGGACCCGCGATGACATTCTCGTGATGCGCTTTTGCCCCTTAATGTGCTCCTCTGTAACTGGCTGTCCTCCCCCCTCCTTCCCTTTCTGGGCGTTTTAAAAAGGCGGTTTAGACGTGAAATCCCCGGCCCAGAAAACACCCGCCTCTTCAGCAGGAACTATACAAAGCCCGACACACCCCCCCTCCCCCGCTGTTCCCTTGTTCCGCAATACGTCAGATGGTTCAAATATCTACAATCCGGTTCTGAAAGGAAGATGAGGCTCCTCTGCGCGCACGACCCCCAGTGGCACACCCCCCCCCTACGTCCAGCTCCCTCTTCTTTGCAACGGTCCACCTCTTCGTGTGCCAATCCTTTTCTGATTAACTTTTAGTAGTGGATCTTTAACTGGCTTCCACTTCAAGTCCTTTTACCTTCGCCCCCCCCCTCCCCTTCGTGTTCTTCGCCCCCCTCGAGGTGATGGCCTACGTGTAGTACAAAGAGTTATGTGGCGCGCTTCCCGAACGCCCTTCATTTCTCCTTTAACTTTTTCCCCCAGAGTGCTTTTTTCGCAACCTGGCCCCCAGCGGCCCCTAGAAATGATTATGTCCCTCTGTTGGCACCGTGCCCCCCCTACGGCGTCTCTCCTCCCTTTTCAAGCCCTCCCTACTTCCGTCCTTTCCCTCATGCGGAGGTGACCAACGACTGTTGGGCTACCCCAATGATAGTGAACGCCTTCGTACAGTTTTTGAGGGCATGAATCCCTAACCCTTTCAAGAACCTCCCCCTCTCCGATACGCGACTCGTCGCGTGCGAATAATATCCCGTGCTAAACATCCCGTAAGGTGGTAGCCGGTTGCGATTATTTCTTACCTGTCTTAAAACATCGGCCTCCCCCCGGCGACTCCCCTTCTCGCCTCGGTCAGCAAATCGTGCCCCGCCTCCGCCCCCATCCCCCCCATGCCCCCCCATTGTGCTGTTTATATGTCAGAGGAGAATGACCTTTCGAGTCCTCCCCATCCCGTCCCCTGCGAATGTTTCCCATATTCTCTCATCCCCCCCCTTGGATTGAAACAACATGGACCTTTTTGAATAGGGACTCTTGTCCTTCCGGCCTCTTTTCCGTGTCTCCCACTGACTAATCCAGTCCTCCCTTTCTGCCCGAAGCGGCTATGAAATTGGAGCGGGCTGCTTCGTCTAGGCGGATGACCTTTTTTTCCCCTGTGAATCGCATCTCTTTAGGTGGATCCCGAGCCGTTCTACTTATGGTTCCCCACTCCCGTTTCTTCTTTTTTTCCCGAGTCGTATTCCTCCGTCTATATTTTTTTTGGTCATCCCTTCGGCTGGTTTGGGATCTCAGGTTGTTCAGAACTCTTCCCCCCTCCTAAGACGATCAACACCGTTCACTCGAATGCCCTCTTAGTTCTTCGAGAGTTTCCGAAAGATGGAAGCCGTTTCCAGCGAGCATGGTCACAGACAGAGCGGTGGTGCACGTCCTCCCATATCTGAGTTCCGGAAAAATTCCTCCTCCGTTCCTGAAACATGGCCCTCCCGTCATTTCTCTCGCGGTAGTTGACTTCTTTGACACCGTGAGAACTAGCGAAGTAAACTGCGTCCAGTCCCCCACGCGGTTTTCTAACGATTCGGGCCCTCCCCGCCCCATCCTCAGACCCTATCAGGACCGACATTCTCGCACCCTTTCACCCTCTACTTTTGCCAACCCTGAAGCGTTCTTTGTGCACAAAACACCCCCCATTGTCGAGTTACTCTGGGGCAAGCGAAGGGCGGCAAGTATTTCCTCGGAATCGCCCTGAAAGGCCGAACCCAGCTTTGGTCATAGCTGTCTTGCGTCGTAATGGCTTTCTCCTTTACGCTGCGATGACCCGTGCAAAACTTCCCCCGGAGAAGAAATTTTTCTCTCCAAATGATTATTTTCCCCCCTATGTTGTGTAGAGCGTGAGAGAAAGGGTCCTCTTCCCCCCAGTGCCTTTTTTTTCCCAATTTCTTCCCCTCTGCAACAGCGACCCCAAATATAGCACGCATCCAAGACCTTTCAACCCAATGCTTTCTTCAGTCGGGAATCGAGCGGACCTCTGATGATTTTTAGAGGAAGAACGATTTAAGTACCTCTCTGACCCAATGGGTTTTCACAGTCCCTTTTTTTTGAGAATCGCCCCGTTGCGAGTGACGAAATAGTAGGTCCCTCTCTAGGTAGAGCGGCTCATTCTTCCCCGCCGCTGTCGTTCCTCCTTGGATCTGGCAGCTTCCGGCTTGATTCGTTTTCCCCTGCAAGGAGGCCTTTTGCCCGTCGCCCTGACGCCGCATAACATGACCCAGCGGTCCTTGGTTCTTCGCAATTAGTTGCCGAACCCCCTTCGTAGTCCTAAATACTTCTCTTGCCTTTTGGTGCTGTCAGTAATCCGGGCGGCCAATCCTTTTTCTAGCCTCATCGTTGATTTGCTTTTTTGGCCGACTTTTCGTCTCCTTGTTCTGCTCAAGGATGGGTTCGTTCCTCAACTGTAACCCCCTTCTCCTTTCCCCACCAGCCGCGAGCCTGCCGCCTCATCTTTCTTCCGGATTACCGATTCTTTCGGTAAACACCCTCCCCTTCTTTTTGGATTTCCAGCCTGAGGTTCTTGTACATCACACCAACCACACAGCGTCCGTCTCTTATTTTTTCCTCACTATCCTTGCCCAAAGCTTCCCCTTTTAATCAAGACTCTGGCCTGCGGGTAGTGCGACTCGTCAGTGCAGACCACTGGTCCTGCGTGACCCCGCATGGCATGCTCCCTTTTCCTTGACATCACCAGTCCTGCTCCCTAAAAGCGGAGGGTTTAATTCCTGGGCCCACACCAGGCTCTCCGGTAGTTCTTCCCCCCGCGCGCGCCCACTGCGACCGCATTCATGAGGCCGCTCCGCTAACACTGGTGTCCTTGTTGTTCGCTGTCTTTGTGCTGGGATGCCCCCCCCGATTGTTCTCCGATCTCGCTTTTTGACTCGTTTTAGACGACCTCTACTTACTCCTGGCCTTTGTCTCCTTCTGCTGAACGAGCCTAGCGGCATCCCGAACGAGCTCGTTCTAATCGCATCTTGCCTTTCTGTCATTGGATTCAGTAACCGGTAGTTCCCATTAAGTTCTCCCCCCCCCCACAAAAGTCGGCCCCCTGTCATCTGGCGGATTTCGGTCTATTACTCGAACCCTCCTGGGTTAAGTTCCCTACAGCAGGAGTCAGCTCCCGTGGCGCTCGTTTTTTTTCCCCCCCCCCCCAGTCATTTGCGCCTAACCGCTATGAGTGTTCTTCTCTCATTCAGTTTGTCGCGCACGACGCTCCTATTATCTTGCGGTTTGCTGGCCCGCTCGCCGAGGAGGGCCGAACTTTCCCTAGTCGTTGGCGCCTCCCCCATGCTCTCGGCCTTGCTCTCACTCCAGCCTCGCTCTTTTTATTTGACGATGGTCTGCCCGCTTTGCCCTTGCCTAGCTGTTTTTCAGTAGGGGTTTCACGTGTTGCGAGTGACCGCCAGGATCCCTCCTTTCTCGTCCCTTCGGCCGGATTGGCCTTCGTATTTGACAGATGACTTCGTATTGGTTTGTGCGCCCCCTGTCCTTTATACTGCTTTGGCTCGGCTTTTTCGTTTTCTTCCTTTTATTCCCCTTTCCCCCGCTTTTAAGGCTCTCATTTGTATTCTTAGGATTCATCCTTTTCAACGGAATTCTCTAGAACCATGGCTCCCTTTACCTTTGTCATCCCCTCCCACACTGATGTTATCGCCTCTGTTCCCCGTCAGGTGACTCCCTTGTTCTTTCTTTTGATCAACTTTTTGCCAGACCTTTTTCGTTCCCAGGCGGCGCTCCCGTTGGTTCATCGGCTCCACGGCCTTGATTCCTGTTATGTCTACTGTCTCCGGTTCCCTCCGAGGATGGTCACGAGGGGTAACACCATATTCACGAATTAATGCTCTAATTTCTTCTTTTGCAAAGCGCGGTCTTGCTGGTTTCTGTTTTTAGCTTCGAACGCCAGATTTTTTTCCCGAGCCGGTTTTTGCGACTCCCTTTTTCTTTTTTCGGCGAAGGGGACGCCCCCCCGCAACTCTCAGTTTGAAAATTAAGGCGAACACCCCTCCCCTTCTCCTATGATACTCCTCGGCGCGCGGTCTGGATGCCTGGTCCCTCCATAGCTACCCGCCGGAATTTTATGCGGGATGCCTTTTTTTCACCCTGTGTTTTCCTCCTTTTCCTGTGACACACATTACTTTCATGAGGGGTACGACTCCCCCCGGATCCCGCGTTTGGTCATAGGTCCTATTTTGTTGGGCTCTATTCCTTGGTGTATTCATGCCGATTGACGGCCCCTACGAAGGGGCTCCCAGTTTTTTCCCCTCGGGAGGACCCAAAGTGTCCTGTGGTAATGGGTTTTTGCCACCTTCTGCTAGTGTGTCTTATCCAAAGCGAATGCTGCCTTTCCTTTTTTAAAGGATGCCTTTCTCGTTATGGGACTTGGTTGGTACTCGTTTTGTAGTCCGAGTTGCCCACTTTCAGCCTGGACGCACACCTTCATACTCCACTTATATCGCTCCTCTGTTGTACCCTCTGCTGGGAGAGACTTTATCTCTTCCCAAGAGCAGTAAATACCTGACAAAACATTCTCGCGCGGATGGTCCTGTTGTTTCTACCCCTGTACTTTTCGGTTGAAGCGAGTATTTTCAAGTTCAAGGAGGTTCGGTACACCCGTATACCAATCGATCGGCTCCCCCTGCTACGTTCTCGGAATTTTGGATTAGTTCATGCTAATCATTCCCTTCCCTTGAGGCCCTGTCTTTCAATTCCTTTCAATGTCACTTTAGAAACCCTTTCCTTCCTAGTATATTGTGTTCCTTATTCATTAATGTCGTTCTGGATTACTTCATGTTCTTCTCTTGGCCCCAGAAATGATGGTTCCCATTCTGCATGTCTCAATCTGGTTGTGAGTCCCCCCAGATTCTTCCCCTAAAATTATTATTATCCCTGTCCCGGCTACTAGTAGTGATTCATTTCTCTTTCACTTTTAATTCATCTCCCTGAAGTGTACCAAAACCAGCATCCATTTCCTGTCGGACGGCTCTTCCCGTCCCAGGCGTATTTCATTCGCCTTCTTTTTTTTCTTTCTTTTTTTTTTGGAACTGCGCACATCCTTTTCCTGTTTTCCCAGTGGCCGTCCCCTCCACCGTTCAAGCCCCACTGCGGTTCTGTGACTGTCCAAAGGCTGATACTCTTGGAACGTCTTTTGTTTCCGTTCTCTTCCCTTTCTTTGCCGTGGTCACAACCGAAAGTACGGGGCTGGATGATGTCTCTTGGCGATCGCGGTTTCTTGGTCCGAAAGACATAACCCAAAATGGTTTTTTTTATTCCTGCCGTGGTTTCTTCACCTCTGGTATATTTTCCCCCCACTTTCTGAAGGAATCAGCGTCTCTGTTTCCAGATCCATTGGCATTCCCCGGAGCGCTGTTCCTGCTATTCTTCTGAACGCACCCCTCTTCATGAGATCGCTTCTCCTCCGTTGTTGTTTTTTTCGATTCTCGCTCTTTTTCTCCCCGTTCATACCAGAATGCCCGCAGGAACAGCGCTCGTTGAAAGCCTGTATCTGTGTTTTCAGAACTTGCGCTGAGTCCTGCTTGGTTTTCCAGGCAAAGACCTCTTGTCCCCCCCCCCCCCTTTTGCTCCATGGAATAGGCCCCCTTTTTTTTTTTTTCGGAAGCCTCCCCCCCCCCAGCGTCCATGAGATTCCGATAACCGACCATTCATATCCTACTTTCTTTTTCCCCCCCGTTGGAAAGAACCCTGCTCCCCTCTGTAACCTACTGCCATCTCAGCCCGCCTCAGCATCCCCCCCGAACCGGCAGAGCTAACGGCTTTCCTTCCAAACAAAACCATTGGTCCCCCTCGGTAGGCCCCCAAACTCCCGCAAGACTCTTCTTAGGGTAGTCCATACGCTGGTTGTTTCGATTCGCCCCCGGCGCGTCTACCCCGGCCTGGATGCAATTTGTGCCGGCTGAAAGTTGCTCAGTCTTAAAGAGAATTGCCGCATCCACCCGGAGGGATCATTGTTAGAGGGGGCCCGCTTAGAGCTTACGGGGCGCCACTGCGATCATGCATGTCCTGGAACCAGCCTTTGTTTCGGAATGACCCTTTAAGTACCGTGAGAAATCCGCTCCTGACTCCGCTCCCTCCCCTTTTCATGCGTACAGAAACCTTCTTACTATCGTTTCCCCCGATTCTTTTAGGAGAGAATTACACAGACAAAAGCGTCTTTCTAATGATGAATCGCACGCAATCCCTAGATCCGAGAACGTCAGCCGCGCGCCGATAAGATGGTTTTCCTTGATGAGGCGCATCAGTTCTTGCCCCCTTCATGGTCAACGCTGCACCAAGACACGGTACATGGTCTTTCAAAAACAGGCCAGCAGCTCTATGTTTCCCGCTTGATTTTCTTTTTGGATACGATCTCTGCATCCGACACGAGGGTTTAAACAGAGCTAGAGTCCGTGATTCCTCCACAGTCCTGTCGTCAGTATTCCAGTTAAAACTGATGTACCTTTCCCACACACGTTTCCCCCCTGCCCCAAACAACAATAAGACGGGCCATTTCCCTTTCCCAAGCACAGATGAAGGCGCGTGTACTTTTACCTCGATTAGGGTCCGCCTTCATTTCTCCCCCCCTTCCCCAATTCAGTCACACCCTGGGAAATTTTCCCCGCTGAGACGGTTCATCCCGGCTCGTCCCGTGCCTCGTTCGCACCTTCCTCCTCCCCGCTGCCCCCCCTCCCCACCACCAGCGGCGATTATACCCACATCAGCGCCGGTGTCCTTGCGTCTTCTCCCCCCCCCCTTCTCCTAGTACCTTTTCCCCGATTAGGAGCCTTCGCTTTTCCCGAAACTTGCACGCATAACCTTGTTTGTATGCGATTCTGTCTTATCACATGCCCTCCCGCCACCGCGCAGCTCTGACACATCAAGGAGCGACGTTGCTTTTTTGTGTTTTTTTTGCCGTTGCTCTTTCCTTCCTCCATGAAAACCGTAGCTTCGCGGGCAAAAAACCCCGCTACAGCCCGATTCGAGCGCCGTGATGTTTTTTTTACCCCTTGGCGTCCAGACCCAGACATAAGTCAAAGTCCTCTCCCTTTTTCGCTTTTCGTGATGTTCCCACCTCTTCCCTCCTATTCTTCCTGGAATCACCATCCGCGGCCCATGTCAGCTTCCTGTTCATAGTGACCCACCGTCTCGCCGCATTTGAGAACGTCTGCCCAACAAATTGAGTCAGCCGGCAAAGGGTGGCTCCTTGCTCTTCACCCTTCCCAGTTGGTCCATGTTCGGGATGCGCTTTCCCGTTCCTGTATCTGTCCCACGTTCATGGGGCCAATTCCGAAACCGGCAGTTATCTTTCCCAAAGTCGCCACTTTTAGCCCAACCACCACCGCCGATTCCGGCACATGGCTACTCGGAGGTTTTTTCCCTGATTATTCATACGCCATATGGTCCAAGGAGACGGCCTCATTTCACGGCCTATCCGTCGGCGATACTGAGTCTTTCAATTTTCCCCCCCCGTTGCACAACGACGAAACAGCCCCCCTTCCTCGGATCTATTTTTACTCCATGTGTCCACCCACTTATCGATGTCTGCTTTTTGTGAGTCCACCCTACGGCTAACGTCAGAGCAGTTTGAAACGGCTGCCACCGCGTTATTAGCAGCTCGGCTATCGCTCCAGCTGCGGGACACTAGGTCGTTGGCTCTGCCCTCTACAGATTCTTTCAAAAAGTTCAAGACTTTTTTTTTGCCCGCACTGGACAGAAGCTCGCCCCGCGGACCTTCGGATCTGCGCGTTTCTTTCCTGGTCAAATTTTGTCCCACAGACTTGTTTCTCACATAATTTTTCCCCCCCACGTTAGCTCGCACTCACATGGCCTGGTCCCTACCTGCTGAAGTTTCTTCCCTCTGAGTTATGGGAGTGGCCCTGAACCATAAGAGCTTTTATTAGACCCCTCGAGGTCTGACCATTCTCCCCTTATATCAGTCGCAGTCCGATTCCTTTTAGGATTCCGTCTTCCCTTTCGTCTACAGGCCGCCGTTTCGATGTTCGTCTTCAGTTCATTCGTTGAGGCCCCATATTCCCAGCACTACTCCCACATTACCCCCTTGTTTGTTGATCGTCTTTTTGTGAAGCACTTTCTCAAGCGGAGTCTTTCGGACGCTCGCGTTTTCCAGCGTCCGGCACCCCACTCTACCTGGAATCCTTATTTTGATGGTTTTCTTCCCAGGACGATGGTCCAATTCGGGTCTTATCCCTTTTTGCTTGCCTTTTTATCAGTCGCTACAGCCCCTCTCTTCCCTACCGCGGTTATGCCACTTGGACGCGTTTCGAGGCCCCGCTCCTCCTGGCGTTAACACAAGTCCCCGTGGAATTTTCCTGAGGTTTAGTTGTGGTGGTCCGGAGAAGTGAAACTCGTCGTTAGTTCCCCCCGCGTTATACCCCCCTTTTTGTTCCCCCCAGCTCCTCGGTAATTTAACTTGTGTCTTTCTTGTTTTCCCAAGGATAGTATTGCTGTTTGGATCTGGTTTTGATTAAACGTACACTCCTCCCCTTCCCGTCCCCCGAAAATGGTCTCCTCCCCGCTTCCTGGCAATATAGCAGGATCCTTGATGAGTTTCCTTTTGTTCCCCCCCAAACGGTCCGAACTTGACACGCGTTGAGCAGCGGGCCAGCATCCCCCCTTCTGACTTCTTTTGCTATGCACCCCTAGTTTTCGGACCTCTGGAAGCAAGGACCATTTAACTGCGGCCATTTCTTGTTCGTCCGACGGTCCTTCCCGGCGCGACTTATTGAACTCGCAGCTTCCGCTTGCCCGAAACGTTTTAGACGTATTTTTTACATCAATAACGACTCGCTTCAATTAGACTTAGACCTGATTGTTCTCGCCCCCGTCCCGCTGGGCCCTTCCCTCCGTGCTCCTTTACCCCCCAAAGTGGTCGATGCCGTACCTTCGCTGTGACAGGCAGAAGAGGCTTCTTCGGCTAGATTCATCCAGACAGGACGGATTTGTTTACAGAGGGAATGGTCCGAGAGGGGGAGACCCCCCCTTTAGACTGACGGAACAAATTTAACTCCCGGCTCCCTTCCTCTTCCTGATTTTATTCCCCTTTCTATCGTTGTGTGTTGTTTAGATATCAGTTAGGTATGGCACGTCTCCAGTATTTTTCCATTTTTCGCTCTGTACGACGAATAAATATAGTTCTCCAGCATCCAGGAAACGAGTCTTTTACCCCCCAACCCTCTGCCTTTGATGAATGCCGTCTTTAGGACCACGGCCCTCTCTTCTGCAGTTTAGCCCCGCGACTCCTAGAACCCCCACGGGTTAAAGGAGCACGTTTCTCGTTGCGACAGAGAGGGGTGGTTTTTTGTAGTTTTTCGCCATAGCACTTTTTCGTCGGCTCCCTCGGATTCCTCTTCTTTTTATGGAGTTACCCAGCAGATGTAGTTTCCCTCGTTCGTCATGATCTTTCTATCTTAGACGCCTTGGTCCGTGTTGATTTGAATCACCGAGGCCGTTCCTGAGCTCTCCCCCTTTCTTCCTCCCAGAAGGAGGTAGGCCTTCTTCCCCCAAAGCTCCCTTTGGAGTTTTTGCCCTTTTTCTTCTAGGGTTTTCCAGTTTCCTTGAGCGCTTTCGTTTCATTCTTATCAGAGAGCTCTGGCCAAGAGCTTTGTTCCTCTTTCTCTCTACTGATGTCTTTTTTCTTCTGTTCCCCCTTTCAACCAAACCGTGAGCATCCCCCCCCGAGATTTTTTTCTGAAGGCAATCCATCCTTTTGCAGGATGACAGCTCTTTCTCTTGGCCCCACAGCTAGAGTCGGATTTCCCCCTTTGATCTACTTCTCGAACTTCTCCTTGGGCTCCTCACAACAAATCACCTATTTTAACTTATTCCCCCTTTCCTCTGGGCTCCCTCCTGAGCTCTTCATAAGCCCCCTCTTCCCCCAAATTTCCCTCCCTTCAGGACATCGCTGGGACCTTGCTTTGCGCCTCCTGTGCCGACCCCCGTTCATCCCATGACCCGCATTTTTAGATGACTCTCTTCCTCGAAATTTTCCCCCCCTCCCTTTATAGAAACCAATGTGATTTGTTTTCTCCTTCGAATTTTCCCAGTTCGAGGTCCCTTGTGACGAAGCGCGTCCAGAGTTGCGGACACCGATCCCCTCTAAGTCTCCCCCAATTACCCCCGTTGTCATGTGTTTTTCTGTTCTTGTTGGATGTCCACCCCCCCAACTCCTTTTGTGCGCCCCTTCCCCCCTATTTTCGTTTTTTAAGTTTTTTTTTTCGTCCTCCCCGTAGTACCTAATCGTAAAGTAGTCCTCAGGACTTTTGTTTTTTTTCCCTATGATCTAGTGCCCTTCCCTACGCGGCGAGATCTAACCATCCTTCCTCTGCTTTCGGATCATCGTCTTTTTGTTGTACCTCTGCGTGCCCCTTTCTTGGGTTTTTTGGACCACACCATCGTTTCCCCCTCCTCCCCTTTGGAGTCCGCTCTGCCTTATTCTGTTCAATAGTTAGCCACGGCCTTTTTTCCTTGCAGATCCCATCGGAGTCGCTCATTTGAGTTTTAGCTTCTTACCTTGTTGCGGCTTGTTCTCCTTGCTAAGGATATTCCTTTTCTGGCGGCAGGGCACGTATGCCCCCTCTTTGTCCTCTTCGTTGCTGGTAGCTCGTTCGTTTAAGAACACGACGGGGGCCTTTCCACTGACGTATGTTAAGTCCCTTTTCCCATCACTCCGCCTTCCTATCCACCCCTTAATTTTTTCTTGAACTTGCAGCTCCCTCCCCCATTCTGTCTTGTTTGCACTTTGAGAGCATCCCTCCGTCAGTGAAGCGCGGATTGCAGTCGTTGACCCCCCCTTCTATGCATGTCTATTACTCCCGTCTATCGGCTTCGGCTGCGGGGTTGATTTGGGTATCGTTCTTCCCCCCTCTTATTCCTTCCCTCCTCTCATGTGGTCTGATTCCCTCCTTTTTTAGAAACACATCATGGCGATTCCACAGCGCATCCGATCCCTCCGAGAAAATGTTTTCATCGTGATTTGCATTGGGCCTTCAAACTGTTTTTTTTCCTCCTCTCATGGTTTTTTCAGACCTGGCACGGGCGGCTCAGACCGGTGTTCTTTTTAGGTTTCAGACCCCTGATTTTTTTTTCCCCGCTTGATGTTCCTCCAACACGGCAGCCTGCCATTTGGTCCCCCCCCTATTCACGATCCCAAGTCGATGACTTTTCTTTCTTCCTTTTTTCTTTCACTTCGCGACGATTATTTCCCCCTGTCGAATCTCTCGATTACACCCCTTTGACATCCCCTCACTCTACTTTATTAAGGGGCCCCTTTGTTGCAATTCCCCAGGAACCCCGGACGACGCCACACCCCCGATCTTCCTGATAATGTCTCCTTTTGGGGCGTATGGAACTTCCTCAGCGTTGGTCTTATGCTGTTCCCAAATAATGTTCGTTTTTTGAACAAGTTTCCGGATTTTCGAATCCGCTTCCTGGCCAGCGCCCTTCTTGTGGGTGCTTTGTTGCTTTTTTTTCCCAAGCGTTTTTGGCCCGCAACGCATTTGATAGGTATCATTCTTTCTTTAAGTTTTTTTCACCTCTGTGGTTCCTTGATGGAGTCGGGTGAACTGGCGGAGACCCCTATCGAGTAGTCTACTAT
>Ga0179593_1266792_pt1 | contig 11876 bp, 13 predicted proteins | sample CZODoug2_1_08_16_FD_185931 | JGI IMG/M metagenome (GOLD analysis project Ga0179593, IMG submission 185931) | Vadose zone soil fungal communities from Angelo Coast Range Reserve, California, USA - CZODoug2_1_08_16fungal (PacBio error correction) | ecosystem: Environmental > Terrestrial > Soil >... | reverse complement strand
ACTCCACCCGCAAAATTCGAATTTGCCCTTCTGTGCCGGCCCCCCCCCCCCCCCCTTTATCTTCTGCCTTTTTTCCGGTCCGGAACCAAATTACCATTTTGGCCCCAGGACAACCCTCCCATGGGTTTCCACCCTTCCGTCCCGGGGTCTCGGCGCTCCCTGCCTTATTCTCCCAAACATTTCTACGTTCGCAAAGTCCCCCCACAAAAACCCATCAGGAGCACCCAATGGACCCCTTTCCCCCTGACCACGTTCTTCTTATTTTTCCCCCACTTGTATTCTCTAGCTTGACCTTTTTTTCTTCTTAAAATGGTTAGTGCATGAGGGTTGGGTCAGGGAGTTTCTCGGGAATTTTAAGGGATATTTTTAGACCCGTTTATATTTTCTATCCTGTTTGCAATAGGGCAAATCCTAAAGTAATTTCTGGGGTTGCCCACCACTGCGACCCCGTTGTTGGCGTTGTACCCCCCCCATTGTGTTCAAGTGGATACGTCACCTTTTTTCCGTGTTCTTGGGGACGTGCCCTTTTCTTTTTTTCTCTTTTAAAATCCTTTCTTTTTTGTTGTAAATAATCCTTCTTTTTTCAGCCTTTGATCTAAGACTTTTGTTTTTTTTCCCCCCCCCACCCCAGATATTCATTTTTATTGGCAAACTTCTAACGCACCAACCCTCTTCGAACTAGTTTAACAAATATTTTCCTTCTGTTGCATCCCAGTGTGGATTTCGTCGTTCTCTCCCTTAAGAAGATTTGTTTTTGCCTCTCTCTCTCTTGGACTTTTTTGGGTTTTATTCTGAGCTTTTTTCCAATTTGTAACCCTTTTTACCCCGTATTTTTTGCTCCCCAAGACCTCCCGATATCTTTTTCCCCCCTACTTCACCTTTGTCAACCTCGAATTTTAGTTGCTTTTGGTACCGTCCTTATGGTCGTTTTAACTGTTTTTTTTTTGGTTACGGTTTGATGCTGGACTAGGTTCCCGGAAACCCCCTGAAGGGGCCCCCATTGGTTTTGGTTCCAAAGTCCACCGAGTTTTTTTTTCACGTTAGTGATTCTTGCGTTTTTCGTCAAGAGGCCATGTTCCCCCGGATTCCCCCATGCCGGTCCCCAGTTTTTTTTTAATTACTTCAGATTTTATTTGTAAGCCTCACCTGGAAACTGGGAACCCTTCGGAGGAGGTCTTTTTTTTACATTTTGACCGTTCGCTTTTTCTTCCGAAAAAAAAATGTGACATTTGATCTGGACCTCTCTTGACTAACCCCCTGTTTTCTATTTATTAAGCGGTCTTAGATTGAGCCCTATTGTATTGCAATTCTTTTTTTCGCGTCCTTGTTGCAGAAAGTTTTTTGTATACCCTTTTGTTTCCTTTTTTTTTCCCAACGCTTTATCTGCTGGTCTCTGATATAGCGTTTTTTCACCATTTCGCTGACCCCCGTTCAATACCACAACCCCCCCACTTCCAAAAAACTAATTCTCTGAGCCAAACTGTCTCTCACGGTGCCTACTGACACACTTACTTGCTTTCTTTTTTTTTTCTTTTTCACCTTTCTCTTCGCCACAGACCGTTTTTTTTCGATATTGTCCTCATATATTTCGCGGACATTTTTGCTCTTGTAGGGGGCCGAAACCCTTTTTTTGATGTCTATTGGAAATTGTCGTGTGGAAAATTCCCTTTTCCCAAACTCTTTTTGATCTTGCAATGGTGTTTAGGCTCTTTGGTTTCTTTTTTCCTTTTTTTTGTCCACAAGATTGTTCAAGCCTTTAAAAGACCCCAATCTCCCGACACTTTTTTTTTGCCCCTTTGTCCAGTTGGTTCCCCCCCAAGGCCGTGGAAGGTCCTTCCCTGATGTGCTTTAGTTTTGGTTTTTTGGCCCCCCCCCTCCTTCAACATTTCTTACCCTTTTTTCTTCCCACTCAAATCCCTTCCTCAAAGTGTTTTTCTCACTAGCAGGTGTCAATCAACACAGCTTCCCTTTGGCAACAACTTCTGGTTATTCCCTTTTTTCTTTCCCCCTACCCTTTGTCCTCCTTCTTTCGCGGAATACCGACTCCCGATAAGTATTTCTTTACCACAACCTTGATCTTCCCCTCTTAATGATTCCCAGTCCCTTTCCTCCTCTTTCCTACAACATTTTTGGTGATCGCCCTTGACGTTGGTTCGAAATCTCCATGGCTTTTTGGTTTTTTTTAGTGTTTTTCCCCTTCTGGGTGGGTGGCCCCAGTATTTCTTTTTTTGGATTACCCCCCTTGCTTCTTGGGGCCGTTTTCCTCCGACGGTTACCCCTGGGGCTTCCGCGTGTCCGAGTTTGACGGCTTAATCACCTTTTCCTTCTGGGGCCCCACATTTTTGAATGTTTTTCAAAGATCTTTCTCTGCCCAAATCCTGGATGCGTCTTCTAAATTTCTCTTTTTTTTAGAACCTTCCCCCTCCCCTCACGCACTCTACCCCGTGTAAAGTGTTTTGGACATCCAACCTTCTTTTAGGACTGTTTTTAAGTTGGTTCCTTTTTTTCCGCGTAACCATAATTGGAATTTTTGGTGGATGGAGTGGTTTTTTTGTGCTTTCGGACTCTCTTCTTCGGTTTACTTGGTGTTTTATCGCGTTTGGTTTTGAGGTCGATTTTCCCCCCGAGTCCGTCTTCACTGGTGACCCCCTGCCGTTTTCACCTGACCCGTATAACACCTAAAAACTGGCCTGTGTCTTTTTGCCGCTTTCTTTCCCACTCTTTCTCGTGGTTGTTTAATTGCCAAGAGCCAAGCTTCCCCATTTTTTGTGTTGCCCCTTCCCCTACTCCAAGCCCCGCTTGGTGCCGCACCCTGTTTGTCACAACCCTTGTACTGCTTACCATCGTCTTGTGGGAAAAACACCGTTTTTTTCCCTGCCTTTGTGTTTTCCTTTTGTTTCCAGTCAAATATCATATTTTCCCCTTCCCCCCATTGGGTTTTTTGTTTTGAGAGTCTTCTTACCAGTTCCTCCCCCAACAAAACTTGTTTTTCTCAAAAGGTATCCCTTCCCATTTCGTCGGCAACCTCCCTCCCGTAATGGTGTCACCAACCAACCTTTTCTCTTGTCACCTTGGGATTTGCTTTGCATGCTGGAAAGTCCAACATCCTTTGCATGATTGCGTATGCACACTTTCTTTTTTAAACGCGGTCTCCAACCTCCCCTCTTTTGGAAAGGACCCAATTTCGAACACGCTTGCTCCCTTTTTTAGTCCCATAGGTCTTCTCTCTTTTTTTACCCCCCAATGTACGCGTGGCTTCCCCTGACCACTCCCAAACACGATAAAACCCCCCTTCCCCCTACCCCCAAACGTGTTATTTTCCCCACAAGCCGCGCCCACATAAACCCCCAACCCCCTTCACTCTGATGATTTCGGTGAGCGGACCCCCCCAACCCCCTCCCCACAGGACTTGTACAGCCCTCTGCCATCTTTCTTACTACCCCCCCCAGGCAGTCCCCCTTTCTTTGGTCCGTGATGTTTTGGAGCCAACCCAGAGTTTCTGAATCCGCGATGCCCCCCACGAGAACTTTGTCCTCCATTTTTTTCCCTCCTTTTGAGTTAGGCGGACTGTGTATCCCCTCCCCCAATGTCATTTTTTTTTGAGCGTTTCAACCCTTTTATTTCAAACCTCTTCCTGCCCCCCAAATAAAGTTGTGTCTAAACCCACCCCCACAATTTTTTTCACAATTCATTTCACCTCCTCCGGACCACTTCTTTCTACCAATTCTGGCCATTTTAGCTGCGCCAATTTTTTTTCCATGAGAACAATGTGTAACGACTGGCCCCGGCTTGATTTTTTACTTCAATATTTCACACTTTCCTTTGTTCCCCTTAACATGTTGGTTATGTCTCGATTATCCCCCCCCAGCTTTTTGATTTTGTGCACTATTTTCGTTCAAAAAACAACCGACTCCTGTTATTTCCGTACGACATGGGTTATTGTGATGGACTCCATTCCCGCATTCTACCGGACCAATCTTTGTCGATTTCTTTGTCCCCTTGCCAATCCCACCCACTTGGTTTTTCTTTTTTCCCTGTTTCCCTTTCCGCAAAATCTGGCGACCTCCTTTTTTTGACCTTTGAATCCCTGCCCTTTTGTGGTTTTCCCCCCTACCCCATTCGTTGTTGGCCTTTTTTCAAACAAACTCCTTGTTACCCCCTGAAGAACCAGTTTCCTCACACACCCTGCACATTTTTTCCCTCACCCGATCCCCCTGTTGTCCGTTGCAGGAACAAATCAGCCCAATTCGTCTCTTCTCCCTGCCCTTTCGCAATTTCCCCCGCTAATACGGGCTCTATTCACCCGCCCAATTTCTTCCGATGCTCCCCTGTGTCTCATCCTCCGTGAACATTTCTGCGCTGAAATAGATCCTTTGGGTTATTTTCCACTAGTTTTTGGTAAATGTTTTGTTCGACAGGCCAAGACGTTTTTGAACGCTCGATTTTGGACCCCCCCCCGCCGTCTTATGGGGCCTTCCGTTGTAGCAACTGATGCCAGGGCGCTCGCTGCATCACCCCTCGGCTTTTTCTGAGCCGCTTTCCCCCCTGTGGTCACCGGCCTAAACGCGGTCCGCTTTTTTGCCCATGTTCCCCCTTGGGTTTCGGTCCCAACCCCCCCCGGTTCCTGACACGAACGTGGAAACCCCAACGTTCGCTTTTTCAATTTCCTCAATATGATCCACAAAAAGTTTTCCTCGGCCGATTTTTGAAACTTTTTTTCTCTTGCCGGTCTCCCAGCGGCTTCGGTAGTCTGCTTACTTCCCCCCGGTGGAATTTTTTCCATCTTTTTGACACCACACAAATGTCTCCTTTTCGAACCCCTCTCCTTCCCTCCCTTGCCCCCCCAAACACAGGTACACACCAACGGCCACCTCCGGTCAGGTAAACACCCCCCCCCTTTCCTGGATCGATTCACCCCAGTTTTTCCTTTTTTCTCTACCCCGCTCGGGCTGTCCTCGGTCGCACACCCCCTGAATAATTTTGCAACTGCTGAGCCCGGTAATGACACCAAACCCCAGTCCTTTTTCGAAACCACCCCACAATCGCATCCAAACGCCTCTTCCCGTCTTTTTGGATCCTATGACTTTTATTCTACCCCCAAACTATCTTTTTGCCGTTTGACGAACGAAGATACAAAATTTTCATAACGATTTCTTTTTTCAAGTCCCCCTTTTTGATTCAACACCCTGGTAGTGAACCGGAAGGATCAGATTTCGGCACACCCCAATTTCTCCCCCCCCCACCTGCGCTCCCCCCCCATTTTCCTCATCACCTTTTCTTTGTGAGCCCCCAAGACCCCAAAAACTGTCTTTTTTTTATACCCTTACGTTCGTCTTTCCCTCGGCGCATGATAGGCTCCTCCCCCCTCCCCTACATTCTGACCCTTAAGCTGTTTAAACCCAATTTTCTTTCCCTGGGACCAGGGAAACCCATTTTCCCCCCCCCAGAGTCCCAGTCCTCTTCGACCCCCTCCCCCAAAACCTTTCTCCAATTCCTCCCGGTCCTTGTTTTTTTTTTTCTTTTCGGGAGGAGAAACTCGAATGTTGCTCTAGAATTCATTTTTCGTATATCCCTCTTTGTGGCCTGATTGCGTCTCCCCTTTTCTTTTTTCTTACAATGTGTAATTTTTTTGCCTCCATACTTTTTCCTTGCTCCACAGTCCCCCGTTCCTCCCCGGCTGTAGAAGGTTTTCCTCTTTTTCCCGGAGGGTAAATTGTGATTCATCTTCATTCCGAAATTTTCCTCCCCTGTGTGCTCCAGTTTCTCTTTGTCAAACCCATCTTGCCCACCGTGGGCAACACCCCTACCCCATAACCCCCCCGAACGATATTGTCCCCAATTTTCTCTCAATACTGTTGTGCCAAACGCCGTTTACTAGAAGTCTTGCCCCAGGCTAGGATTGGAAACTGTTTTTTCTCCATGGCAATCCTTTCCTCTTTTGAAGGACCCTTACCACAGTATTTCCTCTGGGGTCCTGCCTTTTTTTTTCTTTTCTAACCCCCCCCCCCCCCCCCCCATTGATCGGGGTTTCCGTTTTTTTTTTTTTTCCTTCCCCCATTTTCTGGCCAATGCTCCGCTGATCGGAACCATACGAGTAGATTTTGCTTTGCCACGCCCCTTTTTTTTTGAAAACCTTCCGACTTTTTCTCCCCCCTGTTTATATCTTGCGCCTTACCAGTCCGTCAGGCCCACTCCTCAACCTTAGTGCCATTTTTTAACCTCTGAGTCTCGCAGGATAAACGTCCGGTATGAGCACCTTTTTTGGTGGTCCCTCTCCATTTAACCTGTTCTCAAAGTCCTTGCTGGTTCTCTGTCTCTCCCGTTTGCCCCCCCTTCCTTTTTTTTGGAGATTCAGTTTGCTGCATGTTCCCTTTTCAACACCGCGTTTCAATCTTGATCGATTTTTTTTTTTCTTATTTTGTCCCCTGTCGTTGGAGTCCTACCCCCGGCATTTTTTTTCTGAGACTTCTACGTCCCAGTTTCTTAGTTCTTTATAGTTTTTTAATTTTCTGGTTCGCCCCGCTTTTGCTCTCCCTTGGTTTTACCAAATCCCCACAATCTTTGTTTCCCATTTTTTTTTCTTTTACTTAACCCTTTTCCAGTTCCCACTAACCCAGTCTTTAAAACATCGAGATACCCCTCTAACAAGGTCCCAAGGTTTCCACTGCTTCTCTTCCTTTTGTGGTACACGAGTTCTCTATTTCTGTGTTCTGCTGTTAACATCACCCCAGGTTTACTGCCTTTTGCAGCTTTTTGGTGTTATCCTTGGAGTTTCTGTACATTTTTTTCCCTTTTGGTATTCTGACGAGCCTTTGGACCTGGATTCTTTAACGTAGTTTTTCCCCCCCCCCCCCGGCAACCGTCACCTTTTTTTTAGTTTTTTTTTACAACGACCAAGTGCCTAGTTTGGGTTCAATGCTTTGATGTACCTCCCCACAAATTTTGCCTCTCTTTCCAACCCCTGTTTCTCATCCCCCTCCCAGCGCCCCCCTCTTTTTTCTTGTCACTCACAAAAGTTGGCCCAATTTCTTTTCTTCTCCCCCCATGAAGGCCGCCCTTCCCCCGTCCCCGGCTGTGTCCACTTGTCCGACCAGTGACCAGGTTACCGACAGCTTTACTTTTCTCCTTACCAAGTTTCTCCTTTGAATGTAGGGTCCCTTGAAAGTCTGACCCAATACGTCCTTCGGTTTTATTTTTCTTTGTTCAGTGAAGTACACTTTTATTCTTTTTTCTCCTTCATCCGTTTTTTTTTTATTGTCCTTGCGTGGAGATTGAGGATATTTTACCCAACCAACCCCCCCGGGCCCCCCTTATTTATCGGGTCCCCCTTCCACCTTTCCCGGGCCACCTACAATTCTGAGTTTCGGCACTTTCCTCTATTAACCTTTATTTCCCGTAAGACATTTTCTTTGGCAAGTTTTCAAGACGTTCTTTTTACTTTGGCCAATGGGGCCTGTGCGCGTTATTTAACCCCGGTTTCTATTTCCGAGAATTCCCTCCCCCCCCCCCCCTTTTAGTCTTTTTTTTCATTTCCGCCCGTTCGGGGGACGTAGTTTTTTTGGTTGGGACAATTGTGGGAAACAAGGTGTTTGCGAGGGGTTCTTTTTTTGTATGTTTGGTCTTTTTCCCCCCACATTGAACCCTTTTCCTGTTGCCAACTTTTCCTTTTTTTTCAACACTACAAACCCCCCATTTACTTTTTTTTTTCCCCCCCGGTGTGTTTTCCCCGCCAAGACCTAAACTCCATTCCCCCCCCCTGGCTATTCCCCCTGCCACCCATTTCCAAATGTTCCTCCCCGCCTTCTACCCCCCCCCCCCCCCGAAAGAAGACCACAGTGTTATTTCTATTTTCCCCTCCCCCCCCCCCCTCTCCTTCTTTCTCTTCTGACCCCCCACCCGGGTTTTCGTGGAACTTTCTTACCGTTCTTGAGGTTGATGCGAGATGAGTTTCATACCCTCGCTTGTGTCTCGCGCGTTTATTCCCCACCCAATCGGGCCCACAAAATTTCCTTTTCACCCGACTAGCAGCTTTGGGTGGATTTTCCTTTCCCCCCCAAACGGCCATGCCGTTAGTCATTATCTCCCCCTCCCAAAACTAATTCTAAAAGACCATGCCGACCCTGGGGTACGTATATCTAGTCCAAAATGAAGGTCCCTGTCCCCAAATTAACGCGTTTCCCCCCATGTAACTCTCTTTTACCTGAGGTTTTGTCACCCCCGTGCCACCAAGCCACGTCTTTTATACCACTGTCTCTCCACCCCCCACCTTCGTAGGAGGAGTCAGTTCACATAACAGCCCTTTTTATAAGTGGAACCTTGAATTTAACGTTTAAACAAGGGCTTTCACCCAATGATTTTTGATTCGCGCTAATAGGAGCGTCCAATTTTGCCTTTGTACCGTGCGTACGTTAACTATTCTCTGTTGTTTTCTTTTTCTTTTCCATCTATGAAAATTCCGTGTTTGCGTGAAAGTTGGCCTTTTTTTCCCGGCTCCCTTTTCTTCCAACACATGGGTGGAGGTCCCTACCATCTACATTTCTCGGGCGGCTGGTTTTTTTCTATTCCTTTTTTCTAGTCCCGGTTCGTTTGAGCCTTTTCCATCCCAGGGCAAGACTGGGGTCCATCTTACTTTCCTTTTTCCCCGTTTCACAGTTTCGTCGATCACCGTTTTACCTCTTCACTCTTTTCAATTTTTGGTGCCTTCCCCCCTATCCGGATGTCACTTCTCATGGCAACCTGTTCAAGCCGCCCCCGGAATACTGCAACCTCACTGCGTTTTTATACCCCCCCCTTCGTTCAAAACTTAATTCCCTTCTGCGGGACTATCTCCCTCTTGTTGTTAGGGATGTCTGGTGGTCCCGAAAAATGGTTGGTCCTTCTGCTGTTTTTTTTTTGCACTTTTCCGTTTTTTTTTTTTCTTCCCCCCATGCGTTTCCCGCCCCCCCTCCCTCCCCCTTTTCTGTATTTTTTTTGACTCCCCAGCACATTTACCCCCCACATTCCAGACCCTTTTTTTTCCCTTGCTCCGTGCCGTGTCCTTCCGTCTTCGCCTCTCCTTCTGGGTCCACCCCCAACAACCAGTTGTTCAGAACCCCACCCGACCGGCCACTGACCTGGGTGCAGATCGCTTCCTTTTCACTTTGATCAACCGTCCGTCCCTGTTCGAAAAACCTCCTTTTTACGAAACAACCATTACCCCTAGACAGGCCCCAAGGTAGGAAAATGGATTGATGACCCTTTCTACTTTTTCCCCTGTGGTTTTTCCTTAGATCACTTCCTGCCTCCCTTCTTGAAACGTCCAAATTGTTTCCCTCGGTCCAGCCCCCCCAAACGAGGGTTCCCCTTTGGTCCTCTTCCCTTCTTTATTTTGAGCGGGCCGATTCCTAGCCCTCCTTTCCCCCCGATTTTGTAACTGTAAAAGTACTCTTGCCACAAGTGCCATTTTTGCTTTATTTCTTTTCTTTTTCCACTCCCCAATTTGCAGTGGAGGTGGGCGCCATGGTCAACCTTTTTCTGAGCCCCTTTTTTTCCGTTTTCCGTGGTTTTTTCCATTGTTTCCGAAATCTTTCTTGAACTGTTTTCACTTGTTCCCCCTTTTGTGCCTCTTTTTCCCTACAACCATGAATTGGGCTCTTCCCCCCCCCCCGACTTCTTTTGTTATTTTTTCTTGTCACTTCTTACTCCCCCCTTAGCACAATCGGTTTTTTTTTAAATAACTATATCCTTCCCCCCGTCTCTTTCTTGAGTACGTTTATGCGGATACTCTGTTTGTTCTTCTTCTGGACTTTTTCTTTCTCCTTTTCCTATCATTTTTTTTTTTTTAAAAACACCCCCCTGGGGATTTTTTGACAAGACATGCTTAGAGGTTCCCCAAAGAATGTCCGTTTTTATTCGTGCTCCCGTGGTTCATTTGACCGTAATTTCTTTGGGTGTTTTGTCCCTGTTTGTCACGGCCCCCCTGGGACTCTTGTTCTAGTTCTAAACCCATGACGGTGCCCAAGTGGTTTTTTCCCCCCATTACATTTGTATTCCCCCCGTGATTCTTCGCCGGGTTAATCAGCTCTGAGTGTAATTCCCCGCCCTGGCTAGTTGTCGCGTGTAACGTTAGTCTTCTGCATTTCCTATTGCTGGTTAAATACATTTGTATATCGTCTCCAGGTTGGGTTGGTCTTTTTTTTTTCCTTTTCTTGACTCACACCTTTGTGACCTTTTTTGACATGATTCTGGTCCCTTTTAACCGTCTTGGGCTCTGTTTTCAGTCGGTCCTGGTCTAATCCGCTTTATGCCACCGGGCTATTAGCCCAGTGTATACCCATGGCCCCCTCAAAAAGCTCTGCTTTTGCGGTTGTTTTTCCCCCTACCGCGTCCCGGCTGCTTGCTTCGTTTCTTTTTTAATACCACACCCAAATTTTGTGAAAACAACCCCTCTTGGCGAACCCCACATGTCATGCATTTTTTTCCCACCGCCAGATTACCCACTTGGTTCTTTTTTCCCAGTGCTTCCCCCATCGAATCCTCCCTTCAAGTCCTTTTATCGCATTGCGGTCATGAATTCCTTCTCGGCATTCCCTCGTCTTTCCGGAACCTTCCCTTTTTTACCGATTTTTTTCATTGGTATTTGTTGGTTGACATACCCTTTTACACCCTCTTTTTTTCTCATTGCCAAGTTTGCCTTGGTTTTTTTCTGCATCTGTTGTTATCTTGGAACACAGGGTGTTCCGTCCTTTTTCAGCCCTTCCCCCCTCAACTGTGACCTTCTTTGGTATTTTCCCCACCACCCCCTTAAGTACTTTTTTTTTTTCTTGCACTGGATGTGAACTGCCTCGGGCCCAAGACCCTTAACACAAACAATGAGTCAGGTCACTTCTTCACCACCTTAATCTTTTTTTCGTTTTGCCCAAGTGTCCCCGTCTCCCTCGGACTTTTGGCCCCAGGCCCCCATTAGCTTTTATTTGCTCGGAACTCCACCGGAGTGCGTTTCTTCAACGCAATCAGTTGATACAGTTTCATAACTCCTTTACGCCCGTCAGTACACTTTTTTTGCCAACGATTCCCCAATATTTACTGGACCCCAAGTCAGCTTCCATCTCCGTCCTACACATTTTGGGTTCCCTTTACAATTCAATTGGGGTTGAATTTGTTCTCAGGGGCTGGCACTTTTTTTGGATTGTCTTTTTTCCCCCCCAGATTTTTGGTTTTCGGTGAGTAACCCACCTTTTTTTATTGGGCGGAAGCGTAAGGTGTGTTTAATCTTTGTCCCTTTTGCGTTCGATCAGTCTTCCATACTAAGCCCCCTAAGGCGACCCCATGTCTTTCAAATTTCTTTCTGTCTTGGCCCTTTGTTTCGGGACCTTTTTTTTTTATTTTTCGCCACCCCCTACCTCATCCACCTGCTGGTTGGTTGGCTCAATTTTATGTGCCCGGATTTCGTTTTAAACAAACTTTTTAGGAATGGTTCCTCTCGCCCACTTTCCCTTCCTCCAGTTTTGCATTGTCTTGGGGCTTTTTTTAGTTTGTTGTTTTTTTTATTTACTTCTTTTTATCTGTTTATTTTTGGCTGGTTTTTCTCTCGTTTTTTTACGGTTCAGTGGTCCAGAAACCGTTGCTTCTTTGTGTCCCCCCCCACACAGAAGACAACTCCTATGTCGTACACATTTTCGATGTTTCGCGGCTTGTGATTTAAATCATTCTTTTCTTCGTGTTAATTTGTTTGCAATTTTATCACTATTCCCGGATGTGACCCCCCCTACTTTTAATCCAGCAATCCGTGGCCAGCCCTTTTTTGTCCACCAAATTTCCTTTTATTCTCCTCGATTTTTGACTGTTCCACCTGGAAAAATTTTCAGCACTTGTTTGGGACTTTTTTTTTTTTTACC
>Ga0179593_1264807_pt1 | contig 11876 bp, 19 predicted proteins | sample CZODoug2_1_08_16_FD_185931 | JGI IMG/M metagenome (GOLD analysis project Ga0179593, IMG submission 185931) | Vadose zone soil fungal communities from Angelo Coast Range Reserve, California, USA - CZODoug2_1_08_16fungal (PacBio error correction) | ecosystem: Environmental > Terrestrial > Soil >... | reverse complement strand
GCGCAGTTCCCCCCCCCCCACCCTCACATCCCTTTCCTTCGCTCTCTCTTTTTTTCACAACACTACCCAGGGGTGAGAGAGTCGTGTTTTTTCCCAGAGATTGCCCCCTCTCAGAACAGTGCTTTTTCCCCCAGAGTTGCTCCATCACAGACCCCTCCTGCGACCGCGTAGTCCCTTCTCTGCTTTTTGTGCCTGGGTGCTTGCCCAGCGTTATGGCCCCCCCCCTTCCCCACCTCCGCCTCTCCTAAACAGTCCACCCGACCCCTTCATTTTTTTTAGAGCCGAAGCATGTTTTTCCTCCTTTTAGTCAGTTCCCCCCTAAATAGTCCCCTTACCCCACCCTAACACCCTTTTCCTTTCCCTTTCCCGCTGTCAGCGTAATAGCTGCACTCGCGAACAGATCTTCCCTCTGAGCACAAGCCACCTCACTTCCGTACGGGCTTTCTTTTTCCCCCCAAGAACGAAGCTCCCCCTAACCCCTTCCTTCCCTAGTGAGTTGGGCCCCCCCCCTCCCTCGTCCCCAGAGACTATCCCTCCCCATCTCCTTTAGCTACAGACAAGCCCCCCTCTTTCTCTTACAATTCCCAGAACCGATTCCACGGTTCATTTCCCCACCTTTCTCCTTCAACCTGGATTTATACCCCTCAGCGTCATTTTCTTACCTGTCTTGACGCCCAGCGTTCCTTTTTGTTGCCATCCTCCTTCCCGTTTTACATTTTTTTCCAAACCCCCCCCGTCATCCTTTTTCTTTTTTTCGACCCCCCCCTGTTCACGACGCATTTTTCCCTCAGTCAAATAGCATTACTAACCGTTTTTCTACCCTCTCCTTCCCCCGGGGCTGCACTCTCGTGTTCATGGTAATGCGCCCCCTCACTTTAAGCCTTCCTTCCCCCCCCCCCCCCCCTTGAGTCGAAAGTCTCCCGATCTTCCTTCCCCCCTCTTCTTTTCCCCGAGCGCATACCCACCCTATTCCCTGCTTTTTTCGAAGAACTGCTCGATGTATTTGACTACCACCCTCGGAACCCATGTTCTTTCTTTTTCCATAATCCACCCGGCATTTCTTCCCCTCCCCAGTTCTGGAAACACCTCCCACCCCCCTGATCGAACTCTCCCCGAATAGGCTCCAAACACAGTTTTTGGACCCTCGCGCTGAAACCCAGATTTCCAAGTGCGGTTTAATTTCCCCTCTTACCTACCCTTTCCCGAGATTTTACCTTAATACCCCCCTCTCCCGCCGGAACATTGCCTAGTTATTTTCGTTTCCCCTCCCGCTGCACGCACTCGTCGAGAACGCCGTCGCACCCGCCTTTCTCGATGATTTCTTGTCACATCGATCCGCTTCCCCCCCCCCTGGTCCTTTTTCGCACCATCTCCCCATTTTTTGCCATTCTTCTGACGAAACTGTTTCCAGTCTTTTCCCCAAGCAGCGGAGAATTGCACCCCCTTGCGGCTTCCTTGTACTTGTTTTTAACCCCCCTTTCGGTCACTGAGTGGTCTTCTTGAACTCTCCTTCTTTTCCCCCTTAGGTTCCCCTCGCGCTGGTTGTTGTCCCTTCTTTAGTTTGTTGTTCCTGCCTATGACGGTCTACCGATTCCCCGGCCCTCCTCCCTCGTTGTTGACCACCAATCCCACCACTTCTTCTCAGTTCTGCATGTCAACTGCATTCCCCCGCCCCTCCGGTTTTTTCTTCGTTTCCCTTTTGCCCTTTCTTCGACGTCAAGGCCTCCCACTCATGAAGGCCCGTTAGTCTTCTCGCCCTTCCGGTTTGGGTGAAGTCAGATCTTTAGCGTTTCCTTTCTTGACTGCCTTGTTCCTCCCCCAGCGGTCTTTGACTGTTTTACCGCCAGGGGATTTTCACCGGTTCCTTCCCCCCCCTTTTTTGTACAGTTAGCTCTTGCCCCAGCCGTCCCTTAACTTCCACAGCTACAAGCGTAATTTAGCTTATCTTTTCACCCCAAATACCTACCCTTCAGTGCGCGCCCGAAATCCCTTCCCCCTCCTCTAACACCATCTTCCTTCCCTCTTCTTGCGAATGTTGAGTTTCCACCCAACAGCTTCTCTTGTCAAGTCTCTCACAGAGAGTTCCCCCTTTTGAAACATACATCCCCTCCTTCGGGTTGTAATACGGTCCGGAGACTACCAGCCTGCGAACAGGAAATTTTTTTCATTCCTTTATACTCTTTTTTGCGAGAGAATCTCTTTTCGCCTGACGCTACTTCCTTCTCGTGGTCTTAAAAACCCCCGGAATCGAGGGCCTCCCTATGTTAAGTTTGCCCCCCCTTTCGACTCGATAACTTTCCTCTTGCTTGGATTCCCTCCTTTACCATTGACGCCCCAAAATCAATGAGCGAACGGAGTCCCCGCTTTTTGGGACACTCTTTTTTTTTTTTTTCCTTTCCCTCCCGCCCCCCTGTAAGGAACACTTTTAATTGAATTATAAGTGTTTGCTCCAGATAGTCTTTTAGACCGCCACCCACGGCTTTGCCGCCCTTTTTCCTAGAGCACAGCCCACCATCCCGTGGTCTTTCAGAAGTATCCCGGCAACATACTTAAATACCCTTTTTTCTGTGCCTACTGTTTCCCCTCCCCCTTTCTTAGGGATTACGAGCACACCTTCCCCAACTTCCTGAAAAGTTAAAGTTTTCCCTCGTCTCGTTAGAAACTTCCTTTGTCAGACAGTTTCCCCCCAAAGATGGGCTGCTGGCGACAACCTGGACAATAGTTCGATTCCCTTTCCCCAGTGAAGAAAGGCCAGCAAGCTACCTCCTCTACTCTAAAAAAAACTGGTACCATGCCCTCCTCTTTTTTTTTCCATCCCCGTCCCTTTCCCTGTCTGCACACTGCTTTTGCCTTTTTCAACACGAGGGAGGTCGGACGGAGGCATAACCACTATGTTTTCGTACCAATAAGAACTACCCCCCCCCACCCCTGGATTATCTTCCCCCTTTTTTTGAACAGCGAGGTGAGCCACCGTTGGTCTTTTTTCCTAGAACTACCCCAACCCCCCCCTCCACACCAACAGGCCATTTTCTTAACCCCTCTTCCCCACCAGTTTCCAAAGGCTATCACGGCCCCCCTCCCGCTGTTCCTCAATGCCCCTCCAGCGTCCCCAATACATTCATAGTAACCCTTTTTTCGGCATGGTGAGAAGGCTCAACACCCAGGCGCAAGAGGGGATAGATTTGCCCAGCCTCCCCCCTTTCCCGGGACATTGTCTTGGCTCTATGAACCAGTTTCCAGGAGCGACAGAGTTATCTTTCCACTACTACCGGCAAGTAAGTTTCAGTTTAACAGGAAAAGCCCCCTCAGTTCTTTTACCTTACACACTCCCGACAGTCGTGCTTCGCCCCCGTCACGGCAGCCCCTTTCTCCTTCCCCCGTACGCTTAGGGTCAAGCCCTCTTTTTACCAGATTTTTTTTTTCTACCCTCCCTTCCTGCGCAGATTGAGAGTATCTCCTATCGTTTTCACTCCTGGGCCACCCTTTCTCGCACATCCTTTTCTTGGTCTGGTGGTGACTGCAACCCCCAATCTCCAGTTCCTAGACAGATGTTTTAGTTTGTTTTTAGAATTCAGCATTCCCCCTTTGCGCAAGTTCTTCTTTTCCCCTAGGATCAAATATTAACTTCTCCCCTCCGCCCCGAACGATCTTGCCTTGACGATTTTTTCACTTCTGAATCTTACCAACTTTAATAGGATGCTAGGCCTGTTTTCCTTTCCTGTCCCCCCATCACGGAACTCAACAGGCCCTTTTCGTTATCTCTTCTGCTTCTTTAGACTCATGCTTTTGCCATCATTAGCCTGTTTTTCTAAGCAGTTTCTTGGAGCGGCCACCCCCCTGTCCGATTCTCTTTATGTTTTAAACTCTTTTGACCTCTTTTTGTTCCCTCCAGAAAGCAGATCGGCTTTCCCGGCCTCACGCCTTAGTACCAAGTTCAATGGCTTTTCTTCCGTGGTTGTTTGACCCCTTTTTAGAGCATTTTTTCCCCCTTTATCTCCAAGGAATAGAGAATTTTCTGGTGAAGTTTCCTCCCTAACTCCCTCGTTGTCTTTTTATCCCCCGACCCTATGGCGCGTTTTTCCTTTTTGACTGGTATACTAGTCCGTAGCCGAAAGTCACCCCGAAAAGGACCTCCCAAAGCCCTACAGCTGCTCTTTTCTTTTTCATGGAACTTCATTTTTTGAACTTTTTATCCCGCCGGCTACTGAACACTCTTCCTGAGCTTTTGGTCACAGTTCCCCCCCTGTCCCTGCATTGAAGTTCCTTGTCTTTAGGCCACTACTCTTGCCTTTCTATTCCCTGACGTCCTTTCTTCCCCTGCAGCGGCTGAGCATACTACAAGTGTGAAATTCGCAAGAAGACCGAAAGTGTTCCCCGACCTTTCTTCTTGCTTTCGGTCTTCCCCCCCTTGTTCGTACTCCCTTGACGCGCATACCCGGCGTTCTATGTTCTGTTTTATTTTTCCTAACCCACCTCCCATCGTTTTCGCTGTAACCATCTCAACCCCTGGTCCGGTTGATTTTTATCTGTTTAGCAGTCAAACCCCTTTCTTTTCTGGGTGGTTGAGATGATAAGTTGTTCCACTGCGGTCACATCTCTCTATTTCCTGCCTCCTCCCCGTTCGATTTTGTTTTATCCGCCGCATTCACCCCCCCCACCTGCTCTCGAGCTCTTTTCATCAGTAGAGTCGTCCCTCTTTTTTCAGCTCCCCACCTACATTTGTTTTTTGAGCCATTCTCTTTTTTTCCCCGGCACAAGCGACGTCCCCCTTCTATTTCTTCACCTCAATAATCACCGAACCCTCCCCTCTCGACTCTTAGGAGCCTGTCCTTTTCCCTTTGATCCTTTTACGAGACGCTTAGTCCCTCCACTTTTCAGCCAGACCCCCTTGGAGTTCACCCCCCCCCTTTTCCCCCGCGGGGATGAGCCGCGTTGGTCTGTCTTTCTCGAGCCCTTGTTACTTTTATCTTGTAGCCTCTCAAATCGGTGGCTCGACACCACACCCCTTCCTTTTCAACTCTTTTCATTCCTTCCTAATATTGCACCCCCCATACAGAACAGACTCATCTTCTCCCTCATACATATACCTCCAACACACCCACGCACTCACAACTACCTATTATCAGTTCGAAGGCCCCCCCCTGAGGGCCTTAAGCTCTTGACTGTCCTACTCTTTCGAATAGTATGGCGCCTTTTTTCTTTCCCTTCCAACTAATTCCCCCCCATTCTTCTAATAATTACCCCCTCCTCGTGGCTCCCCAACAACTTTGCTGTCCTTGTTCTGTCAAACAATACCTTTACTCCCTCTATCGTAAGCATCTTACACCCCGCTTTTGTCCAGCCTCAATTCCCCCTTTCCTACGTCGGAACTCCCCCCCATTAGCCGATTTCGAGGTCCTTTACGCATTTGGAACCCCCCCGTTCATCCCGCGAGGGTCATGCCTTTTCGCTGCGACAATGTAGAATCCAACATTCTCCACTTCATCGTACCCCCCCTCCCTGCGAGAAAGAAAAACGCCCCCCCTTTTCGTCTCTTTCCGTTCTTTCGTTCCACGCTCCCTTTCCCCTTTAGCAGTCCCCCATTTGTAGTGACCCTGACAGTATAGAACAACCCCCTATAAAGGCTGAGTTTCCTTTCTTGCTTCCTTATATCACCTCCTTGTTCCTTTGCAGAATAAATTCTGCCCCTCTCCCCCACCCCTATATCCCAGCCTTTCTTTCATCTCCCCGTCCCCCACCCCCCCCGACGATCTTTCCCATTGGATGAAACTGTTTTCCCCCCCCCCCCATTCCCCGAAAGGTTTTCCCTCGTAACCTCGGCCCCATATCGACCTCCTTGTCCATGACGGCTTGACCCATCTATTATGGAAATCCGTTTTTCTCCGGTCAAAAATCCGCTTTCGCGCTTTGTGAATACCCTTAGCACAGCGGAACATCTCTCCCTGAACACTATAGAACTTCGCACTTTCACTTTTCCCCCGTACGAAAACCCCCCGATTCCCCCATAGTGTTCTCGCTTCATGCCGTTTTTTTCCCCACCCGACTACCCGCTGGCCGGTGTTCTATACCAGTCCATGCGCCCCTACTAGAGATAGTTCGAGTTGCTACCCCCTCCATCAATGCAAGCGTCCATCAGAGACGGAACTTTATCTCTTCTCTGTTTGCCCAAAACTGTTTGAGGTGACGTTTTCTCTAGTCTCTGAAACACCAACCCTTTGTATATCCTCCCCCGCCTTCCCCCATGCAGTTGCACTCTAGTTCCGAAGAGTTTTGTTGTCTTCATTAATTCGCCTTCCCTAGAAGAAGCCGCCCCCCCTCTGTTTCAAAATCCCCCACCCCCCCGTTATTACTGTCTGCCAATCCCACTTACCACCATTATTTTGGATGTGTTATTAGCAGCTCACGTCCCACTATCCAACAATTAGAAGGAACCGTTCCTGCAGTCCCAATTGCCATGAAATTCACCGGTTCCAACATTTACTACGCTCAGGAAGTCGCTCTGCTTCTTTTTTTGCCGTCCGCCTTAGGACGTTTAAGTCCTGGCTGTCCCACCTGGTATTTCATTCGCCGGTTCCTTTTCTCTCACCTCTCTTGCGCCTTAGAGAGACCTTCTTCAATCAGAGCTTCTCCCCACTCTCAGCTTATCTGGACCCCCACCCCTTACTTCCAATTTCCCCTCCCCCTCTTTGCTGTTGCCACCTAAGACCCCCCCCAATGCCACAGCGCCGAACCCTCACCCCGTCGTCTTTTTGTCACTTTTTCTTGTGCCAAAGAAGACTGATTTCAGTAACCCCTCTACGCGAAATCCTGCTTTCCCTCCTTTTTTCATCAGTGGAATCCCGCTGTGGTCCACACTCTCTATTTTTCTGCTTAAACTATACTCGCCAGACTCAATATAGCATCTTTTCCTCCCCACCGCCTGATGTATTCGTTCCGCGCGTCTGAAAGCTCATAAGCCCATAGTGCGCTCCCAAAGTACCACAACCTTTCCCTCCTTTCGTGCAGATTCCGCTGTCGCCACATATTGCATAGGACCCGAGAACTTAGGTTCTGCCCAACTTCCTCTGGTATATCCCCCACCCCTTTTCCTCAGCCTCCGTTCACGGCTCTACTGGATTACCTGTTATCTTGTTGCACGCCTTCGCGCCATGATTCGTCCTTTATTTTTTTTCTTTTGGGTAGTGTCCCCGTCCTCCCCCTTTACGCCGTTCTTTTGACAAGATCCCGGTTGATGAAGGCCCACCTGCCGGCGAATCTTTTCTCTTTCACGACTTTTACATTCACCTTGTCGAATCATCCCTATTTTATTTCCCGTTGAATACACCGCCCTTTCCCCCCTAAACCCCCATCATTTCGAGTTTTCGTGAAGTCGTCCAACCCTCACTTAAGTATGCCAGTTACTCACCCCTTTTGTCCCCCAGGGAGCCGACAGTCCTTCCCTTCCGAGCGTAGTTCAATTCCTCCCTGTGAAACTCCCATTTCCTGCCCTCTAACACCCCCCTCCCAGCATCTGGAATAGCGTGTTTTTGTCCTTCGACCGTCGCTTTTTTTTTTCTGGGTTGACCCCCCCCCCTCCTGCGGTCTTTTAATTGTTTTTATGTCACCCCCTTATTTGGAAGTACCCTGTCCAATGACCCATTTTTACCGACACCCCCCCAAAACTCCCTGCAGGAAGGACCCCCAGTTATCCACGGTAGCGGATTCCTCCCAACCTTGATCTAGAAGACCCCTAAACACCCCCAAGACCAACCGACAACCGACCGCTCCACAACCCAAGCCACGATCCCACACAGACCCCACCAAGCCCACCCAGCAGAAGTTTTTTGCATAAACTGCCGCTTTAAAGGCCAACATGTATCCCCCTCCGCCCGCTCCCACTTGTACTACCAACTTTCCCTAGCGCATTTTGTTCGGGACCCTTTCAAATGTACCACCACCCTCAGCCGAGAAGGCCCCCACCATGGTTGGTGAAACACTTCCCCGTACACATTTAGAACTATGGCGTCTCTTTTTTTCCCGGTGACCTGGGTACCTGTGGACAGCCGATGCTTCTCGAGACCCAATAAAAGGGCCCTGAACTTTTTATTGCCCGATCGTTACATTCAGTATATTCTCTCATGGCATCGGATTCTATTAAAAAGCAACCACTCGCCACGTGCAATCCCGCCCTGCCGGGCTCCTAATTTTTTAGATGAATTTTCTTGCTTCCTTCGTCCAGCCCCGCTATTAGGATCATGCCCAAGAAGATTTGTTTTGCTCCCCCGATCTCCCACCCAGGAATTCTCAACTCGAACCCCTGGGTGGGTAGAGTGGTCACCCTGCTTTTCCACTTCTCACCCCCCCCTGAGACACCACTCTCGGACATTTTGATTGAAGGCTCTCGCCGGAGCTCCTTTTTTACGCGAAAGATGACTGAGAAGCTCAACCCCCCCTGCTTTTGACCCATTAGAGTCCTCACTTGGAGATTCTCTCCACCACGCCACCCCGATCCTGCCTCAGCCAACCCACCCCACCCCTTTCGTTAGAGAATTTCCTTTTTCACTACATTCTACAGCCGTTTTAAACTCCGCAGCCCCAGACTTCTTTTTCCTGAGCTCACCCATTCCTTTACGCGTTTGCCTTTTATCCAATGCTTCGAAGAAGATGCCGACAGTCTAAGCCTGCGGTTGTAACCCCACCCCCCCACCCCAACAACCTCGACCACAAGACGTGACACGTTTAACCTCGCTACAAGGTGAAGCATACCTTTCGAATGTCCCTCCGTTCGTGCTTTTTCGCTTCTTAACTACCCGCCTCTTATTCCTTGGGATCAGGAGTAATCACTCCCTGACTACCGACCGGTAAGAGAGGTTCTTTCGTTAGAGGCTTCCCTCAATGAACAGGGACCGCCCCTGCCCTGGCCCTCCTTACAAGTCCTTAGAACGTACATTTTCGGGAGAATTTTCCTGGTTGGCTCTCTACTCACACGCAATTTCCTGTGTCGGACTATTTAGTTTTTTGGACCCTAATTCCGCCCACGGGCATCAGTTCGGGGTTTTTCAGCTGTTCTATTTAAGTTACGAACGTCCCGTCCCCGACCCCGTTTGACGAGTATGCCCCCCCCAACCTTCCAGATTTGGCACCCAGCGTCTCCCGAACTGAGTTTTCTACCCTTTGCGTCTTTTTTTTAGTAGCAGGCGGTCTATAACGCTTTTCATGCCCACATCGGCCCTTGCGGGAGCCTCGCACCTTTCCGCTGCGACATGTTTCTTAAGAGCCTTGCAACTCTGCCCGGTTTTTTTCTTTCCCTATGCTTCCCCAAGCCACGACCTGCCTCACCTTGTTGACCGTTTCAGTTTTTCCTACATCTTAATTGATATTTTTCTTTTGAGTGGAGGTCTGATACTTAGTCAATGACCCTTTTGTTTCTTCCCCTCTTCTGTCTTCTCGTCACCGCCTTTCACCCACACCATCGTCTCAGTAGGCCCTCTGGCGCACAGATAAATAAATCCCAGGGTTTGAGAATGCCGCTACCCCTTCCCATCTCCCGACCCGTCCTAACACCCTTCCCCCTTTCCCTCTAGACGACGTTCACTTCCAAGTCTGGAGAGTGATGAATTCGCTAGAAAAAATGCGCCCCCCTCTCAGTGAGAAGCGTTTAACCAATTTCCCCCTCGGCATGCCGGAATCGCGTCTAACAGTTTTTCTCTTTACGTCATTACACGAAATTTCCCTTAACTCCAACCATCTGACCGCTGAGGCATAGTGAGACCACCCCCCCTCGGCCAAGAATAGTCCTCCCGATCCAGACGCACCATCCCCTTCCCTTTCAACGCAGGCACGCGGTCCCCCCGGAAGCGTTTCCCCACCCGAAAAATAGTAAGTCAGCCTATTCTTGCTTTTTTGACGGCAACCAGTTACACCGCCCCGCTCATTCCCCCCCCTTACCTAAGACTCGTAGACAAACGAGTTATTTTCAACCTCCCATTCGTTTTTCCTTCAGTTCCACGTTTATTCTGTTCACCCCCTGCGCAGTCTTACACCTTTTTCGCGAATTTTACCCCTTCAGCTGCTCCCGGACCGCCCAAGCCGCCTTTCTTCGGGATGCTACCCCCTTTCCCACGTCATAAATCTTTTAACTTATGAAATAAACGCATTCTCTTTTTTCTTATTCCTCCTGCCCCCCTGTTTGACAGCTGCAAAATTCTTCCCCCCCGCTCCCCCCGAGGCGCCCTCCCTTTTTTCGTATGAAGGTGAGGTCCCTCATTCTCTGCTTTAAGAACTCCCCTCCTAGCCGATAGTTTACCCCCCCAGTGGAGATCAAGTTCGCCAGCTAACGATCCATTCTTTTTTTCCTTTTAGGACCTGAACACTCCCTCGACCCAATACCCACCACCCTTCCCCCCCCCCACCCCCGCCACACAAAAAGCACCCTCCCCCCCCCCCCCCCCCCCCTCACCCCCCCCCCCCCCCCCCCCCCACAATCCACCCCACCCCCCCCCCCTTTACCCACCCCGCCACCACCATCCTCCCCCCACCCCCACAGACAGCCCCCAGCTCCCCCCCCCCCCCCCCCCCCCCCCCCCCCCCCCCCCCCCCCCCCCCCCCCCCCACCCACGCCCCCCCCCCCACCCCTTTTCACCAATGGATGTCTCCCTTTTTCGCCAGACAGTCACGATGTTTGATCCCCCCCACGAAACCCCCTTCTTGTTCCGCCACCCTCACATTACAGAAGCTTTCCAGCAAGAACTCTTCGTCTGGATCCCTCCCTGGGCCGTCCACATCAGTTTCCCCCCCCACCCCCCTCGAAATCTCCCTCGACATATTTGGTCCCACACGAGCTTTCTCGGCTAACAGAAACGATTCTTTCCATTGTCTTGAGCCCTGCGGCCCCCCCTTCCCATGTTCCCAATGAACAACCCGATCTCACCTGAGGGGGGACGGGGTCAGGTGAGTAGGCTTTCTAACACTGGTCTTGCCGCGTTTCCCCAATGAAATAACCAGCATAATCGGTTTTCATACACTCCTTCCCCCTCTTTGCTGGGTCTGAAGCCCCCCCTTTTCCCAGCGCTATGTCTTACTGGGTCCGTTATATGCCTTTACTTGAGGGTATATACACTTTGTGTCTTTTGTAGTCCGCCTTTTGTTTATAGGAGGGGTATGTATCCCCCACTCGACTGGTGGATCATCGAAGGGATTCCCATTCCATTGATACCTCTCGTATTTGTTGTCACTGTGCTTTCACTATGTCCCCCCCCCCCCCTCTCCGACATCCCTCGTGGTCCCCACCATCACCCCACCCAGGGGTCTATCACCCCATTTCCTTATTTTTTGTACATGCTATATCACTCCCCATTACCCGTTGTTTTTTCTTATCCCCCCCCCCCCCCCCCTGATTCAATTCCTCATCCTAACATGGCCTTCCACAGCAACACATTAAGCCAAGGCCTCTCCACCCCCTTCCTTTACTTTCACAGTCTCATCCACTTCCAGCCCCCCCTAGAATTCGAGTATTGCAAGCTTATCTATGTTGTTCCCATCGTCCTCCCTCCACGCGTCGTGCATACGGCCCCCCCGCAGTTATTTTCTTCTCCCCCTTAAGTAATCTTCCTTATACATCGTGCCTATACCCTGAGTTGCACTTCCCCCTGAGCCTGTTCTAGATTGACACCAAAAACATTCCCCCCTTAAGCCCCTCCGCGCGCAGAGACCTTCTTTCCCATCCGCCGACTCACTTTCCCCCTCCAGGCCCGATGAGGTGTCTATTTGAGGGCGCCCCCCCCATGACACTATTTCCCCCCCAAGCACCTGCGCCTACCACGGGACTGATCTTCCAACATATTTTCCCCCGCATTTCTTTTAACGCACGCTCCCTTGAGCTATCGATCTCCTTCACG
>Ga0179593_1791021_pt1 | contig 11877 bp, 8 predicted proteins | sample CZODoug2_1_08_16_FD_185931 | JGI IMG/M metagenome (GOLD analysis project Ga0179593, IMG submission 185931) | Vadose zone soil fungal communities from Angelo Coast Range Reserve, California, USA - CZODoug2_1_08_16fungal (PacBio error correction) | ecosystem: Environmental > Terrestrial > Soil >... | reverse complement strand
ACGCAAGACGACGACGCGCATGCTTTACAGACGCGCCACGCGCACGCGCGCCCCGCTTTATGGCCGCCCGCTTAGCAGCCGACCCACTGAGCAGATTACAGCCGCGCAGGCGGACTTAGACACGACCGCGGAACGAAGTCTCGCGAGGCTTTTAACGTTACCCACATGGGGTTTTTAAGATTTTTACCGAAGGCACGCACGCCGGTCGCAGATGCGCGACCTCAGGGACTCAACGGATTTTTCACAGCGACTGGCGGCGCATAGAAGGGACGTGCAGGGCGCGAACCGAAGACCGAAGAGGCGAAGGAGAGACAAGCATAGAACGGCAGGCGTAAGGCCCGCGCTAGGAGCGACAGGCGAGACAAAGCGATCGCCAGCGCAAGCCGAAAGCGATTTCCGACGAGAGACATGGAAGTCACACCCGAAGAAAGAAGAATAAATCGGAGATTTAATAAAAGAAGCTGAAGAAAGCAGAAGCAAGATAGAAAAGAAGAAAAAGGGAATTTTTTCTTTTTGAGGTAGTAGAATAGAGGAGAGATTTAGTTTTTTTTTTATTTAGAGAAGAACAAGATTAAGAAGGCTCACGCAGCCAGCAGCTCAAGCGAACAGATGCCCCCGCAGGCGGAACGAAGCAACCAGCCGCACGATACTTCCGCGAACGACGGGCACAAGAATTGCGACCCATTTTATTCCTAGAACCTCTTTGACGACACCACCACCACGCCAGAGCGCCGCTTTTTTTATACAGTCCCCAACCCGAGACTCAATTTAAGAGAAGAGAGCGTAGCCTTTGCAGCCCGCGCGCCCCAAGACACGAAGCTTCGAGAGAAGCAGAAGCGCAATTAGACACGGCCGATTTTTTTTAGGAGAAGACACCGCACAAGACTTTCGAAGAAAGAGGATTTTTCAGTTCAATTTTTTTTTGACTATTTTGCCAAAAGTCATAGCACCAAGACGCCCCGGCCAGCCCGGCTGAGCCGCGACCAGGACACAACGGGGGCGAGAATTTAGAGGAAAAGACCGCAGCCGCGCCACGGCGAGAAGAGAAAGACGCGGCTTTTTCGCCGCAAGCGCCGGAGACACAAAAAAGCGCGCGCGCACAGATAAGCGAGCAGAGCGCCGAACTAAGAAGAGGGCCGCCACGACGAAGCTTTGAGAGAAGACGAACAAAACTTATTTTAAGATCGACCAGAGGAGGAGAAGACTTTTTAGAAGAACAAAAAAAGATTTTTGTACCATAGCACAGCCCGACGAACCGCCGATTCAAGCAAGGCCGGGCGCAGGACGCGACGAGCCCGCGCGGCCCTCGAGCGCAAGAGTTCGCTTCACTTCGCGCCAGGAGATTAGAGCACGCAGCCGGGCGCCCAGACGACAGACAGCGACTCCTAACAGCCACGCAGGCAAGAAGCCCGCGCGAAGAGACCGCGCGCTCGAGCAAGGCCCGAAGCTTTCCCGAGCAACATTTACGGAAGCCGAGACCGAGGCGACGACAAGCCTAGAAGCTTTGAACCGCGAGCGAGAGAGAGAAGGTCGAATTCGCCGACGACTAAACAGACGCAGCCGCCGCGACAGATAGGCCGTAAGCAAGATCGAGCGCGATCGAACGGAGAAGAAATGGGGTAGATAGAGGACCTAAGGGGAGCAGAAAGGAGAACGGAAAGTCAGCACAAACCCATAATCCGAGCGCGCGGGAGAGCCGACAGACAAGACGCCGCAGCGCAACGATTTGGCGATTTTCAGACCGATAAGATTTTGGCTCAGCACGCCAGTTCGGAACCGGAGACCAGACAAACCGCAACGCACGAAAGAAGCACGACCCGACGACCCGAAAGGAATAGTCGGCAGGGAAGACTAGGTTCGGAAGCGCCGAGCCAAGCGACCGGCCTGCAAGAAACGCGAGGCCGAACGAAAGAGGGAAGGAGGAATACAGAAGGGAGGAAGAGAAAGAGAAGAGAAAGAGAGAAAGAAAGAAGAGAGAAGAGAAGCAGGGATTTTTTTTTTGACCTTCACATTAGGGGCAACTTTTGGGGGGAGGGACGAATGACATGTTTTGTTGTTGGAAAGGCTTTTTTTAGGGGGTGGATGGACAGTTATGGTGTTTTTTTTTTATGCTGTGGTTAAATGGCTGGGGGCGGCGGGACGAGCGGGGCTTAAGGGGGAGGTGGGATCAGGGAATGGCGGGGGGGAGGGGGAGGAAGCGCTTAGGGGCAAGTGTGGTGCAGGGGCGCTCGTCCTAGAACGGGAAGGTCGGACTGGGGGGGGTTGGGGGGGGGGAGCGGGCTTTAGGGGGCCCCGCAGCCTCGCGACTCTCGGTAGGACGGAAGGAGCAGCAGACTAGTAGGAGACAAATTAACTGTTACAAGAAAGAAAGACAGATTTTGACACCAAGGAAAAGGAGAAGAAGAACGACGGGATTTTTTTGTAGAAAGAGACAGCCGGAGAGACCGCCGACGCTAGAATAGGACCAGCAGAACACGCGCCGGAAGCCACCAGGACGCCGCGCGAGAACGACACGCACGCAGCGACCGCCCCGAGACGCCAGCCGCACGACCGGACTTCGCCGCCGCTCTAGAACGCCCCGCCGCGGCAGAACGCCCCGCCCGCTTTTACGCGCCGCAGGACAGATTCGACCCTTTTTGACGAAGAGATCAAGCCGGGCGGAGCCAGAGAAACGGCGACATACAGAAAGCGCAACGATAGTACAGAGACCCACCCCACGGCGGGGGCAAGATTAAAAGAAGAGGAGCAACGACAGCCGGAGAGACTTTTGAGAGAAAGGAAAAGAAGACAGAAGAAGGAGAAGAGAGAGAAAAGAACGAGAAAGACGAGAGATTTGGAATAAAAAATTTTTTTTTTTTATTTGGGAGAGGAAAAATATAAGTCATTGAATAAAGAGAAATAGAGAGGAAGTAAGAGAGAAGAGCAGAAGAAGAATGAGAAAGAATGAGTTTTTTTTTAATAAATGAGAGCAGGAAGGATGAAGAAAAAGGATTAGGAGAAAAACGAAATGGATTTGTGTATGATTTTTTTTTTTTTTTTATCATTTAACATCCTCATCTACCGAGACGCGCTCGGAAGCCTAAGAAGAAGCGCCCCGCCCCCACGCACAGAAGCGCGACGCAAACGGACGCCCCAAAGGGAGGCAAGAAGAGAGTATTTTTTTTAGAGAGACGAAACCGCCGCAAAGAAGGAGCGAAGCAACGAGAACAAGTGAGCGGCGGACGGCGACGACAGACGCGACGGCCGACGCCCAGGAGCCGCCCGCTAAGGACGCCTTACGCTTTCCGCTCCGCGCGAAGGACTTTCGAGAACGGGCGCACAGCACAAGAAAGGGCAAGAGCCGAGAGACCCGACGAGCGAAGAGCGAACGCCGCGCCAGAAGACGCGCAAGGGCACAGGACCGGGCACACGCGCCGCGCTCGGCAGATTTCCATTTTTTAGCGCCCGGACCAGCCGCTCAGCGCGCGCTAGCCGGCACCCACGCGTAGCCGCCGCCCTTTTTTGTGCCGCCCGGCTCAGGCCGAGCGACTTTGCGGGCGCCCGCCGCCGCCGCCGCTTTTACGCCGACGCCCTAGCAAGGGCAGCGGACCGAGCTTTTCGAAAGCCGCCGCAAGTAAGAGGCCCGAGCAGAAGAAAAATTGTGGAAAAGGAATCAAGAATTTTTTATATTTTAATTATTTTATTTCACTGGATGACAAGCCCAGCCCGGTACGAGCCTAAGCACGCAGCGGCCGCAAGCGGCGCCTCCGCGCGCAGCCCTTAGCTTCCCGTCGCGCCCGGCAGAGACCGACGCGAACGCATCCGCGCACGCTAGCCGGCACGCGCCGCCGACGCCATTTTTAGGCAGGGACTGCCGCCAGCCACGAAACAACCCGCTCGCGCCAGATAAGCAAAATAGGAGACGAAGCTTGTCAGGTATGAAGAGACGCGAAGAGAAGCCGAGACGAAAGAAACGTCGCGCTCGAGCCGGCCGCACGGACGGCCGCGACCGACCCGACCGCCCGCAACGGCGTCGCCGGGCCAGGAGCCCGCCGCCCTCGCGGCGCCGAGGGACCGACGACGCTCGCTTTGCTGCGGCGCCGAAGGACACAGAGCGCAACCAGAGAACGCGAAGCAGCAAGACAAGCAGTGCTCAGTACACGCAGATGCCCCCGCCGGAACGCGCGGCCTTCGGCAGGCGGCGCACCGCCGCGGCACGAGCGCCCGGCCCTTTTTTTCGCGCCGCCGAAGCAAGACCAGAACCGCCAGAAACCGACGGAGAAGAAGAGTGAGCGCCCCGGGAGCACACTTTTTTTGCGAACGCGCCGAGACCGGAGCCGAACCAACGAGGACACGAGATTTTTTTTTTCCCGGAGCCAGGCCCGACACAATTTTTTGACAGAGGCAGAAGAAGTTTTGTTTTAAGCAGGAATGGAAAGAAGGAGGTAAACAGAAGAATGAACAAGAAGAGAAAGACGAAAGGGCAGGAAGAAAGGAACAGAAGAACGGGGGAGATGTTTAAGGATGCTGTTGTGAAAATGCGAATTTGGGGGTTATAAAGTGGGGTGTTGGTTGGGACAAAAGAGAAAGGCACAGGCCAGGCCGGACAGTCGCAATAGAGGGACAGCTTTTTTAGCGCACCCCGACGCCCGACCGGACCTAGCGGCATTTTACGCAGAGAAGAGGAGGCGACCCCACCCGACACTACATCAGAGCCTAGCACAGCCGGGAGAAGGCTTTTTTTCCGGACGGAGCCAGACAGAAGGCCGCGCGTTCCGGACGCGCCCGGCTATCGCATGAGCTTTTGTTGAAAAATCGCCGCGCGCGGGACGCCGCTGTTTTAGAGATGAAGGAAGCCGGCCGACAACCACCGCTTAAGCAGAAGAAGATAGGCAAGAGAGACGCGCCGATTTTAAGAAGACGACAGAGAAGTAAGGCGAAGTACAACACGAGGACGGGGAGAGCCCGCGCGAAGACAGGCGGAGAGAGGCGGCTAGCAAGGCACGAAAGACGACTCCAAGCTTTTTTCCCTTATTTGCAGCCGCCGAAGCGTTGAACATAGAACGAGATATCCGAGAAGCAACGACAAGAGGCTGAGAACGGTAGGATTTTTTTTTTTTAGAGTAAGGAAAACCGCCCAAAAGCAAGACAGGGGAGGCCGCAAGGAAGCGCGCAAAGCCAGGCACGCAGCGCAAGCGCGAACGGCGAGAAGAGAGAGCAGCGCCAGCGGCGCCGCGAGAACACTTAGAGCGGACCCCCAAGAGCACACAAGGGAGCCGGTCGAGAATTGTCTACCCGGCCTTTATCCAAAGACGGAGAAAGCTTACAGCCAAGAAGCGAGGATTAGGACATTAAAAGAAGAGATTTTTTTAAATAAAGAGAAGGGACGGAGAGAACAGAAGAATGAAAAAGAGAAGAGGATGAGAGAGGAGAAAAAGGAGAACGAAGAAAGAGAGAAGAAAAGAAGAGCAAAAGAAAGCTTGGAAGGTGAGAGAAAAAAAATAAAGTTTTTTTGAAGCAGAAGAAAGCAGAGCCGCAAGACGGAGATAGCCGCCGCATCCGCGAGAAAAAGCAGAATAGCATAGGCCCAGGGGACGAGAGCGCAGCCAGAGAAGAGCACAGTAGTAAGCAAAGAACGAAGCAGGGAAGAGAAGAAGAAAGAGGCGGAGAGCCGAGAACAGCAGAGAACAGACGAGGAAGTACGCGCCCGTTTTTTTTTTTTTAGACAGGAACGGCACGATTTTTTTTTTTTTTCACGGCCACCGCGCAGCGAGCAGCGCAGCCGCAAATCGCGCGGAGAGGTGGCGCCAGACTTTTTTTTTATCGGACTTTCCCGCGCCGGCCGCCGCAGGCACCCGAACCGGAGACCACAGAGACGCGGGGCAAAAGTAGCGTGCGGAAACGATTGACCGCGCCCCGCTAGAGAAAAAGAGAAAAGATGAGAAAGAGAAGATGAGAAGAACGAGAAAAATAAGTTGAAGAAGGAAGATGGCAAATCCGGGGTTGTAGTGCAGGATTCCCCACTTCCGTTGTTTCCTGGATGTCTGGTGTTCCGGGCGCACCGTGTGGGAGGGGTTTGGTCCCTTCCTTTCCCGTGTCAGGCCGCTCCCGCCCCGCTTTCGCTTTACCGCAGCCGCCCGGCCACGAGCCGGCTTTTCGCACCGCCAGCCACACACAACGCATTTTTGGTTCCCGCGAGCGGCAAGCCCGGCGCGCGTCTAGCGCGGCGCCACGGCCGCGAGCCGGACGCTGCGCCCGCAAGAAGCGAAGAGACGGCCGCCAGCCGAGCGCCCAGGAGGCGGTCACACGCCAGAATCTCCCTTGACGACGAGGGAGCAGGAGCGGAGAGAAAGAATTAGGGCAGGACCCGAGCACAGAAAAGAAAGAACGAGAGACAAGAATTTCGATTTTTTTTTTTGGTTAAGATCCGCAAGCAGAGCGATCCCAACAGAATAGCCGAGCGACAGCAGACAGACGCAGCATTAGTAGAGGGAAGGAGAAGCTTTAGAGAGACACTGGAGATCGTTGTTTTTCGAAAGATGACGAAGAAATGCAAGAAGAAAGAAGAGCATTTTTTTTTTTTTTTTCAACTTAGAAGATTTCCAGAAGACGGATTTCTTAGAATCAATATTTTTTGAGGACACCGAAGGATTTATCTAAGAAAATGCCCAAGAAAAGCAAAGAAGAAGAAGACGAAAGGAAGGCTTAAGAAGCGCCGAGGGGAATAGCAAGAGATACGCGGAGACCAGCCATGAGCCCGCAGACGAGCCCCCGAAAAACCTCCTAACACTTTTCATTCAACGCCAGCTTTCGTATAGAAGACAGCCACGCAGACTTTAGGAGGGCAAGAGAGAAGTAAAGCGGCCAGGAAGAAGGAAATGAAGCACAGGAAAGTATTAAGAAGATTACAGGTGAAAGAAAAGAGAAGAGAGAAAAAGACCGAAGAAACGACTTTTGTGTTTTTGTTTAATAATTTTTTTTTTCTCTCTTTTGTTTTTTCTTTGTTTAGACCGATTTATGTGCATTTTTAAAATAAATTGTTATTTCGGGATAAAGTGCTTTTTTTCAAGAAGACCAAATGAAAGAGATGAGACCGAAGATGTTGAAAAGAAGAGAAAGATTGGAGTAAGAGACAGTTTCCGAGGTTCCGCTGCGGGCAAACCGAACACACACCCGCAGAAGGAACAAACCGCCCCAGGTGGACAGGGAACTGACAGAAGGGTGGTCGCTGGCTGAAAAGACACTATGTGGCCTCGCGCCACTGAAACCCACCTGCACGGGGGCCTGGTGGGGCGATAGACCAGGCCTGGAGCAGGGTGGGGGTGGAAGGCCCCGTCCCTTGGTGGGTGGCCAGCCCCGGTTCCTTGTCACGAGTGGCCACGGAACAAGTGCCCTGCCTTCCCCACCCGCGTCCTCTTCGCGTTGCCTTCGCGGACCCCTCCTCCTGTATCGGCTTTCTCCACAGTTCCCTGGACCCCCACCCTCCACCCCCCCACCCCCCCCCCGGCCCTTCCCCCTTTTTCCTTCCCTCCCGGGGGCGAAAGAAACAGAGATAGCACCGGCAGAACAGGAGCGAGAGCAGCAAGAGCCGCAGCCCCGATTTTTTGGCCTTCGACGGACCGAGCCGCCCGGGCTTTGCGGGACTCAACGCCCCCGCGGCCCACGCCAGGCCTTTTTCGCACGCCCGGCGCCATGACGCGAAGCACGCGCGCAGAAGCCCGCGCACTACGGCCTTTTGTTCGAGCAGGCCGCCCGCCCGCACCGCGTCGAACAGATAACACAGAGCAGGCGCAGCGACACCATGCCGGGAGATAGAGCAGACGCCAGGGAAAAGAGCCGACAAGACGACGCGGCCACCGCTTTTGAACTTCCGGCCGGCGATTCGAGCAGCAGGCCCGACGCAAGCCGCCACGGCGATAGAGACAAGGGAAGGGCCCGGCCACGATCGCCAAAGCGCAGCGGAGGAGCGACCGACAGCAGGCGCCGACGAGAAGCAGCCGCGAGGCCCACGAGCCACAGCACACGACACGGCAGCGCGCCGGCGGCCCGCAGCAAGAACGGAAGAAAAAGAAGAGAACCGAAGCGCAGCAGGAGACCGCCAAGACCGAGGAAGAAGCAACGAACGAAGCACAGGAAAGAACGGAGAGAATGCAAGAAGCCCGGGCAGGAGCCGACAAGCGCCAGCGCTTCCCCGCGGCTAGCCCGCGGACCGAGAGACACGCAGCAGAATTTTCCCTTTTTTAGCACGAGAATACAGAGACGCCGCGCGCGAGGAAGACAACACGCGCAGATTTTATCGCCGGCCGCGCGACGCAGGCCGCGCCGCAGGAAGAGAAGAGAAGCAGAGGAAGACTTCGGGCAACGAGATTGACAATCGAGCGATTTTTTTTAGAAGCGAAGAACGGAGAGAGTAGACAAAGGCGGTGAAAAATTTTTATCAAGAAGAAGAAAGAGAAAGGAAAGACAGGGACAAGACAGGGAACAGGATACGGAGATTTTTTTACAGAAAAGAAAGCGAAAGAATAGGGAAGGAAGCCCAGGAGAGCGGAAAGGAACGAAAGAAAAACGGCTAGGGAATAGCAAAGGATTCGGAAGAGAGGAAGAAAGCGAGGCGCTACAGAGCACGACTAAGGGATTTTTTAGGATAGACGACCCGACGAGAAAAAGGAAGACGACCAAAGAAAGAAGTAAGGAGGAAGCGGCGCAAACAATGAAGACGAGAAAAGACCCGGAGAAAACGCAGCATGAGCAGCCTTACAGCAGGATGAAGTAATTTGTTTTTAGCCTTTTTTTTTTTTTTGACAAGACCACGGGCCGATTTTGGCGATTTTTTTTTTTGGGGAAGAGAGAGCACGCAAGGCCGCATCGCATAGCGCTAAAGACAAAGGCCCGCAGAGAAACCGCAAACGAAGCAGAAGAAGCCAAGAGACATAGAGAAAAGTAGATACGACAGACAGCACAGCGGAACTCAGAGAAGGGCCGAGCAAGACGCCACGCGACAGAAAGATTAGACGGGCGCCGCAGCGCCAGACGGCCGGGGCAGACGCAAGGCCCGAATGGCAGCACGCCCGGCGCAAGTAGGCCGACAAGCCGCCAAGCTGAAGACCAGCACAGACCGCACCCGCCGGAACAGGCCACAGCGAAATAGAGCTTTCGCGCGGAGAACGGCAAGCAAGACCATGTGCGACCGCGACAGAGGAGAGGGAGACAAGCAGGAACGGGGAATGGAAGAAAAACCAGAGACAAAAGATCAGGGAAGAAGAGAAAGCAGACCGGGAGAAGCGATTTCGAAGGCACAAGACACCGACCGGCACAAGGGGGAGCGAGCGGCTTCGGAACCGCCAGGCTTTTTTTGTTAGACAACGCCAACGCAGAACGACCGGCCAGCGCTTTTGCGGCCGCGGCTTCAGCCGAGCTAAGCGCGAGTAGCTCGCCGGCTTTGCCCGCCGCGCGGCACGATTTCCTCAGGAGCTCAGCAGCGCCCGCCACTCCCGGCGCCCCACGAGCGCGCGAGCAGCAGCAGCCCCGAGCGAGAGGCATTCGCGCCATGTTTTTTACGGCCGCGCCGACGCCCGCACATCGACGCAGCGGACAGGCGACGCCTCCCGACGAGGAATGGGGAGCAGGAAGCTGACGAAGCTACGGAAGAAGACTTTTTTTCAGACAGCAGAGAAGAGGGAAGAAGCGACGAGGAGCAAGAAGAGATTAATTTTAAAAATTTTTTTTTTTTTTTGAAGCACGAGTAGAAAGGGGATAGGAGAAGAGGAGAGAGAGAAAAGAGAGCGAGCGAAGCAGGAAGCCAAAAAGAGCACGCAGAACGACAGAGATGCAGCTTTACGTTTTTCTTTCTTTTACCGATTTCGAAGAATTTCGCAGATAAATTTTTTTTATTTTTTTTCGGGGCTTTTTTTTTAAGAGAAGAGCGCCGCGACGGCGTGAAGACGAGACGCCGAAGAAAGAACGACGAGATTTTTCGGAAGGAACATTATTTTTTTTTTTGCGCACAGCCGAGACTGCAGCCAAGGCAAGCCGCGCATGCGACGCGCCGCAGACCGGGCCTTTTTTGGCATTTTTTTTTTTTTTTTTTTTCGACACCGAGACGACGCGAACGCCGCAACGTAGAAAAGCACCACCCCGGCGGCGCCCGCCTTTTTTTTTTTTTTATTTTTTTTACAGTGCAGGCCCGCCCTTTTTTTTCGCCCCGCCGTCCACCGAAGGCATGCGCGGCACCCCAACTCTTTTTTTTAAAGGCGAGACGCGACGACAGGGGAACGCCGCTTTTTTTTTTTAAATAAAGAAACGAAGAATACGAGCTAGGCACCGCAAGGAGATAGAGAGCGGCGGAACGCACGGGGCCAACCTTAATGTAATTAACATAGGCGCATCGTATTTTAAGAGCATAAGGACGACAACGAAAGAAAGCAGGAGAAAGAAGAAGAAAAGAGTAGCGAAGATAGCCGGAGAGAAGAACTGAATGAAGAATTTAATTTCGGCAGAGAATTAGATAGGAAAGATAGAGAGAGGAGTGAAAGCAGAGCAAAGACAGGAAGGCAAGGCCGATAAAAGATGAGAAACGCAATTCGAAGGCAAGGACAGGAGAGCAAAAGAAAAGAGAACGACGAAGACCGCGCACGACAGAGCCGAGACGAGGCCTCAAACGCCGCGGCTCGGCTAAAGGCGCAATTTTCCCGCGCGCCACACATTCTTTCCGCCTTTTTTTTTTTACGATTAAGGTAACGCTTTTGACGCACGGAAGAGAGGATACGGAGAGGATCAATCGCAATGTAAGAGATCACAAAAAAGACGACGACAGATTAGATTGTTTTTTTTCCTTTTTAAAGCAGAAGGAGCCACGAGCCCGCCGCCCGATTTTTTTAGCACGCACTGCTCTAGACATTTTTTTAGAGCCCTTTTTTTTTTTCGACCGCGACCGCTTTACCGGAAGCGCGCTATCGAGGCAGCGCAAGACCCTTTAGAACACCGCCGAAGAAGAGAGAAGGAAGAAGAAGCGCAAAAAAAGTAGAAAAACGTTTTTTTATAGAGAATATTTTTATTGTTTTCTTTCTAGAAGAGGAAAGAGAGAGAGTACCGGAGCCACGGCAGACAGCAGCAGTCAGACCAGCACTACGAGAACGACGCACACGAGAAGATTTTTTTTGTTTTGAAGAGGGACGGAAGAAAGCGATGAACGATAGAGGTGGCAGAATGAGAAAAAACAAGAGAGACACGACCAGGATTAAAAAGCACAGCACCGGCAAGAGAAAGAGAAGCAAGTACGCACCCCGAGCCAGCCGGAGAAACGCAGAGAGGCAGGCGCGCGCAGCACCACACGCACGAGGAAAGGTACCAAGACGTAGAAGAGAGCCGAAAGATTATTTTTTTTAAACAAAACAATAGACTTTTTAGGAAGGGAAGAACAAAAAGGCGCGCAGGAACGAAAGGAGAAAGACAGAGCAAAGAAGAACGAAACGAAGGAGCTAAGTAAAGAGATTATCGACAAGGGCAGGATGTTAGAGCGGAACAAGAAGAAGAGACGAGGGCGAAGGGTAACCTTTGTTTTTTGGCAAGAGCTACGAAGGGGTCGGAAGAAAAAGAGGCGAGCGATCATTGTGTTTTAGATTTTGGTTTGTAATATTTTTTTTTTGTAAAGAGATTTTAAAAGGGTGAACATTTTTTGTATAGGGAAACAATTGTTTTGGGTGTTCAAATTTTTTTTTTTGTTTTTTTTTTTTTATACTTCTTCTTGGTTTCAACACCTTGTTTTATTTTTTTTTTTTCACCCGGCCGCTTTTTACGGACCGCCCGCATTTACGAGCTTTTTTTCGGCACGCACGCAGACGAAGGGGCCGAGACGCAGACAGGGCGCAAGCGTGAAGCCGGAAAGGCGCGATTTCTTGT
>Ga0179593_1704237_pt1 | contig 11877 bp, 16 predicted proteins | sample CZODoug2_1_08_16_FD_185931 | JGI IMG/M metagenome (GOLD analysis project Ga0179593, IMG submission 185931) | Vadose zone soil fungal communities from Angelo Coast Range Reserve, California, USA - CZODoug2_1_08_16fungal (PacBio error correction) | ecosystem: Environmental > Terrestrial > Soil >... | reverse complement strand
GCAAAGTTTTTGAGCCTTCCTGGAACGGATCTCATGCCCTCCCGCGCAGGACCGCGACAGCTTTTCGATAGTGATATTTCCCCTTCCCGTTCGGCAACCGATCCACTTCCGATAAGCTTCACCCTTGTTTTTCCTCCCCCCCTACCGGCTTCCTAGTTCCCCGCCCCCTTCACCGCAGATAGCTTTGAACCATTTTCCAGCACTCACGCGGTCCCGAACTAGAGAGTTTCACCAGAACCTTTCTTTTTTTGACTTCATCCCGTTCCCACGTTTTTCTTCCGTTTCCATAAAGACCCTCCTCTTTTCCACGAGACATTCCTGTCGCTTTCCTTCCTGACTCAACGCGCCGCGCTCAGGGAAGTAATCTTCCTGCGAATGTCTTCGCCCTTTTGTTCGTTCCGGCCCCCCCTTTCTGGAGAGCCTTCCATTTGATTCGCGCTTCCCTTCGTCCCCTCTCTTTTTTCACGGGCCTCCCTCCCTCTCCCCAATCCTTTTTTAGAGCCTTTTCTTCTGTTGGGGGGCGGCTCCGTTGGTTTTTTTTACCAGTCTTTGAGGTCAGGAAGTCCCCCCCTTTGGGAGTGCTGATTCGCAGTTTGCTATGTCCCCTCCTTTTCCTCCGCGAACAGTGATGTTCTGTTCCTCCGAATCCCGCGCGCGCAGAGCCGTTTCGAACGGTATCCATGTTTGATCGGACGATCCTCAACGATCCTTTTCCCGGCCTTCCTTGCCTTTTGCCCTTTCTTGCCTTCCCTCGTTCTCCGATGATGCCGACTCTCTGTCATTGTGCTTTCCAGTCACGATCGATCTCGCATGAATGACTCCCTTTGTCTTGGTCATCCCTCGTACTTTAGGGTGCTGTGCTTTTCACGTTTTCCCTTGATTTGAAAACACTTTTTTATGAGACCATGCCCTTGGCGAACCAGCCAATCCCCCAAGCAGGGCGCCGCGTTTTCCGGCGTCAAGCCCAGGTCCGCGAGGGGAGTCGTACATTCAGGCAAGCAGCACCATCCCCCGAGAGAGCCCCTCCCCCACGTGCAGTCCTTTTCTCCTTAGAACATTCCATCGTCTAGAGTTTTCCGAAAATGAACCGTTCGATGTAGGACGTTGTTGTGGTGCGCTGAAGAGGCCGACTCAAATCGCCGAGATGGACGGTGACATTTTATATTCTTTCCTTTCCCTCCTTTTGGTGAGACTTTCTTTTTTTGGCTCTCGTTGCTTTTCCACCATATAACACCTTCTTAGAGCGAGCGACGATTCGTGCGTCAGGTTGTGTTTTTCCTACAGTTGGCGCCGTTTCGTTGGTCGTGCGAGCGATGATTGTGTGATGCCGAAATGCTGCGTCCCCCCATCGCGATGTCTGTCGGCTTTTCTTTTCTGTGGTTTTGGTGCGCGTAAGTTTCTCATCCTTCTCTTCGAGTTTCGTCATATGACATAGCGGTAAGGGCGATTTTCTTTTCCTTCAACAGCCCCCCCCTTTTCCGTGATATTTTTTTTGAGTGGGACAATCATTCGGCGTAATTTTTCCTCCTACTTTTTTTTCCTTTTCCCTTAACTTTAGGCCTTCTTTTCCTGCGGACGGAAACACACGATTCCAGCCTTTTTTCCCCCCACCAAACCACCCCCCCCCCCCCCCCCTCCCCCCCCCCCCCCCCCCCCCCCCCCCCTTCCCACCCCACCCAACCCCCCCCCCCCCCCCCCCCCCCCCCCCCCCCCCCCCCCCCCCCCCGGCCTCCCGGAACGATCGTGCTGTTGTAAGATTCCACGAGAGCCCGTTTCTTCGGTTTTGCAAGTCCAGAACAGCTGTCGGCGGAATGGGACGGTTGGAACATCTAATGAGGTTCCTTCGCCAGACGCCAGGGCTATCTGCGCTGCCGCCTTGCTTCTATGTTGCGAAATTGTGCCGATTATTCGGTTGACTGACGTTGGACGCATCTCCGACGTCGTGTCCCATACGGGCACACGCGTTCTTTACGATCTTCTTTTGCACTGCTTTTCTCCTGTTCTCCCCTCCCCCCGTGTTGCACGGTGAACAACTCTTGAGGATGCTGACATTCCTTCTTTTATGCTTCCCACTGCTGCGGCGGAGGACTTAGCATTCTTGTGATCGTAACTGTGACTTATGATTCACCTCTTTCTCTTTTCTTGCTCCCCCTTGATCGCAATTTAGGCTGAAGTCCGCCAACCAGACTTGGGCTATCTCGGTCGTTGCCTGGCTGATTCCGTGGACCGCGATTTCCTTAGGTACGGTTTTGCCCTTCCGTTCTGTTTCAAGGGGTGAACTTTCCTTTTCCTTTCTGAACGGTGGGGCAAGAGTCCTGATCGCCCGCGATGTTTCCGTTGCTGCCGTTTCAGTGTGCTCCGTCCGTGGCCTTTTTTTTCTCAAGCCCAACAGTGCCGAGCCCTCCTATGCGCGCCGGTCTTGGTTGGTCCCCTCGGGTTCTTTATTGGCCGAGGAAACTTTCTATATTGGCCGCGATCGTTTTGGCTGAGCGTCACTTGAGAATTGCATGGGCGTTTCCCGATTCTGGGCACGATTCGAGACCCGCATGGCTATATGTCCTCCCTCGGACTTCGAGTTCATCCTCTTTCTTTGAGCTTTGTAGTTCCCCCTTTTTTTTCGTCTCGAGAGCCGTCGATTGGTCCATTGACAAAGCCTCACATCCTTCTGTTTTTAGAACTTCCCCCGCAAGCTTCGCCCAGTTTCAGGAATGAACAGGTCTCCTTTTTTTCAGGCGCCTTTTCCTCTCGCCTCCCTGCTAGACCCTTTTTTTTTTCGTAAACATGTCCGGGTGGCGTTATGATCGCCTCCTTGTTCTTTTCTTTTGGCTTGGCAGTGGCTTTTTCTATTAAGCACCCGCCGCCCCCGCATGGAGTTTCTTCCCGCGTGAACAACCAGCGAAGACACAGCCCCCCCCCGGACTTTTACTGTTATCTTCTTCATACGCGCGGTCTCCTCTTTCGCTTGTTCAACTAGTCTTTAGCATTCCTGCCGTATCGGGCAGGTTTGTCGGACCAAAATCCCTTCCCCTTTTCCCCCCTCTTTCCCGCGCCTCCCCTCCCTTTTCCCTATTTGGTCGAGAGGATTTCTTTTTCCAGCCCGGTGATTCTGCTGCTTGCCCAGCCTCGACTGGCCGAGGAATGAGTTATCCAGAGTTAAACTTCAAAGCGAGCGGACCTGCCTCCCCTGGCAGGTTTTTTCTACCCCCGCTTCGTAGACGTCTTGTTTAGCTGTTTTTTCAGAGTTCCCCTCCCGTGTCCGGGATATGACGCTAAAAAGAAAATTCCCGACGTTCAAAGAAACCCGCTCCCCCCCCCCGCTGATAAGATTGCAGTCCTGGCTTCTGTCCGACCGGAAAGTTTCAGAGCATTACTTCGGTCGTCCTCCTTTTCTTTTGGTTTTTCCGCTAGTCTTTCCCTTTTTTCAGCCTTGGACGAAGGCTTTGGCCTTTTTAAACGAAGTCGTGGAAGGAAAGAGACTTCTGTCGAGCAGCAGCAACCCCCCCTTTTTTAGACACCAACTCCCTCCCTTCTTTGCGCTCGTGCCGATGATTTCCATTCGGCTCCGCTCTCCAGATCTGAACGCCCCAATCAGCTTCTCAATCTCTCATCGCCGCGACGTCATTGGCGGTCACCGTGACAATAACTCCCTTCGTCTTGAACGGGGGACCCCTCCCCTCTCCTTTCTAGAGATTCTGTGGCCCCTGTTTCCCTCTTACGGCAATTGTCACACGGATTAACACTTGTCCCCTCAGCAGGAAAAGCGACACTTGTGGAGATCGTGCATTTCTTTTTTCCCCCAACCGTCTCACTCTTCCCCCTCTTTAACCTCGTCGAGAGTTCCCTCTCACACGCCGATCTGAACCTTCAAGGACCCTGTTTTGAGACGTTTTAGAATAAAGCGTGCCCCGAACTCAGAGGCATCACTCTTCTTTCCCCTGCTCCCCCCGACTTTCTTATTCGCCGAAATCCTCCCCCCCAAATCTTCGCAAGAGGTTTCCCCTTCACGAAGGACCATTCTTTCGATAAGTCATTGTGCTTCCCCCCTCCCTGTTTTTCATAAGAATTTTTCTAATAATGAGTTGTTTTCCGGCAAATTTAGCGAGAGAGGACGTGAAGCTAAGTGATCTTTTAGAGCCATCCTCCTTATGGGTCCTTTTTCCTTTACCCTCGACGAGACATGCGCCCCGTCCTGCCGAGCCCGAAAAGAATTCGAGTTGAAACTGTTGAGCACGCGCTCTCTGCTTGCCCTCTTTCCCCTCGTTTTTTTTCAAACGTTCTCCTCTTTTTTTCTCAGTGCGGCTGCGCTCATGAGTCTTTTCAGACATCCACCGACGACAAGCGGATGTTTGGAAGCGCGCGAAATGCCCTCTGCGATCCGCTTTTCTCACTTTTTTTCTTCCCCAGAACCTTCCCCCCCGCCAGGCTGCGTTATGACGTTTTTAATCTGGTTTCTTTTTCGCGTTCGGCCGATGTTCTGCGAAGATATGGACTTTCCGCGGGCACGGCGAAAGTCTTGAGAGTCCCTCCCGCCGTTTTTCTTCCCCTTCGAGGAAGCCCCCTTTTTTTTTCCGCGCTACACCTTTGACTGCCCCCTTGAGGTCATGATGCGACAACAGCGAGCGATTTAGGATACACTTCGGAGAACCTAAAGAACCACGATCAGTCTTTTTTTCCCGCCGCAATCCCCCCCTCCCATCGCTTCTTGTGCAGATTTGTCCCCTCCTCCCTGCCGACCCAGCTCCGGGAGCCACTGTCCGTTCCTACTCCATCACCGCCATGAACGCCTCTCTTAGCGTTCTCTGCCATTTACCCTTCCCTGTAGACGTGGTGTTGCTCCTCCTCTGACGAAGTCCCCCCGCTTGGCCTTCTCCCCCCCTCTGAGAGATGGGTGCCCTCCCCGTTCTATGGAGGCTTCTTCGGCACCCCACGTTCTCTTTTGCCTGAATTTCGGACTTCGCCGATCGATCGATTTAGTGATGGAGGTGCTCGCGGCTCGACAGTGTCTTTGCGTTTTCTTTTCCCTCTTGCTCTTTTTGCCGTCCCCTTTTCTCGACTTTTTCTTTTGGCGCCTCCTGGTCAGCCGTCCGGTTCTCATCGATCGCCTTTCTTTCATCATTTGACTCGCGTTGAACATCTTCCTCGCTCCGGACAACTGTCCCGCTGCCTTCGTGCCTCGAGGTATTGGACAGAACTGCTGCTTTTCCTTCTCTTTTTTGATGCCAGATCTCCCCTTCCTCGGGCCGCAGCCCGCGTCTGACCCCTAGGTAACGTTCTCCCCCTGGCGTGTCCTTTCTTCCCTTTTCTCTCTCTATGATAGTTCATTTGCAATTTTCATCGGATCGTGGTACGCGCGAGTGGAATTTAGTCTCCCGTTCCAGGACATACGCCTTGTCGTTCCTTTTTTTCCGGTTTTTCAACTCCTAGCGTGCAGCCTCCTGATTTTGCCCTGTTGCTTCCTTCTCCGATAGAATCGGGCGACGTGAGAGTGCCTAATTTTTGTTACTTTGAAGGGACCCGCGTCGCTTGCCTACGGGGAACAAGCGCCAAGGTCGATCTTGCTTCGTCACCTTTTGTTCAGACGACTTTTTTCCTCCATGAACACCGCGGAGTGGAGATAGCAGGTTTTTGACCCAACTGCTCGGCTGCTTGAGCATTCTGTCATGAGAAGACCCAGGAAATGCCTTCGTTCTGAACAGATGAAGCCGGATCTTTTTTCTTTCTCATTCTCTCTCCCGACGGCCCAGAAGTTTTTCTCCTTCTTCTCGGAGGGCCGCGTGATTGCTGGGCGCGATTTCACGAGTTACCCGGTGCGCTCGAAGAGTTTAGGTCGTAGATCTCCTTAAGTCTGTTTTTATTTCCTGTGTCCCTTGGAATTCCAGCCGTGTCGCGGGATTGCTGCCGTTTAAGGTGATCTCCGTTACCCTTTTCCCGTGAGCTAAAGTCCCCCCCCATGGCCCCCCTTCCAGCCGTCTTTTTCTAAGACTCATTCTTTGAATGACGGTCCTAGGGAAACCATGTTGACTGTGGCCGCCTACGATCGGTTCCGATGAGAGAAATTGCTCCTTGCAGGGGAGTTTTCGCTCGAGAGCCCCCTCTCAGAATTTTTTTTCCCCGGCCCCTTTTCGATTTTTCCGAAAACCTCTTTGCTGCTGCAGACCTCGGTGCTTGGCTTTTTCGCCAATCCTCACCTGCATTCGTCGACCATGATACTCCCGACAGGAAGGTACTTTCTGGTTTATCTTTTCTAGAGTCCATCGACGTCTTATTTTTTCTCGAAACGGGCATGGTCACGTCGGTTATTTGCCGTTCGCCTTTCCGACGAACCGTTTTGTCGAGAAATTCCTTCGTTCCGGGAGGGAATTTTTTTTTGTGAGCTTTAAGAAGCTCCGTCCAACTTTGAGTGAAGGCGTGTCACCAAACCTCTCCTCCCCCGCACCCTCCCTCCCTTCATTTTTATGACGTTAACTCGCTGTCCTCAGGCTCATCGCCCGGCGCGCGTGTTGAAATAGGCTCGCCTTCCTCGGACGTCTCTTTGAAGGAACCCCTTTCTCCCCGCTTCAGTTCTTTTCCCCCCAGAGCGTTCCCTCTATCCGTTTTTCCGTCCTCTCCGCGCTCTTTTAGCCTTAGCCGATCTCTGTTTTCAATTTTTGGTCCACCTGCCTCGAGAATCCGAGGAATGCTTCTGACTCCTTGAACCCTTCCCTCACCCTCTTCGCCGCCTTTCGCTTTCCCCTGTACCTCAGCCTTTTCTGTGTTTTGTTTTGAGCTCAACCGCGCGTTTTTTTCCAAAGCTCACATGCTCCCCGCCAGACTCCCCGAAGAGAAAAGTTTCCCTCCCACACTTTTCTTCCTTTTCTTCGGACCCGGACCCCTCCTCTCGCAGGCCGATCTTCACTTTCTGTGACGCGCCTTCTTGCCTCCCCCAGCATACTGGAAGGACCTCTTTTTTGCGAAGTCGTTATCATTTCTCCTACTTCTCCCTTTTGTTCAGGCCAAGCGAGGCCGCTGACAGCATGCAAACTCTTGGGTCGAAACCTCCCCAGCTCCCCCTCCTCTCCCTGAGATTCTGAAGGTCTTCAGCTCATGACCAATAGAAAAATTTTTATTCTCCAGTTTCTGTTTTCCTCGCCCGACGAGATTCGGTCAATAGCCCCCATTCACCTCCCCCTTTCCCTCCCTTCTTTGCGTCTCGCGTATCCCCCCCCCGTTTTTCTTTTCGTCGTCTTCCGGCACTTTGGGATTGAGCGACACGGCCTTTCCCGTCTTCCCTGACTCCCTTACATGTTTTTTTTTTCTGCCCGCCCCGTTAGATCTCAAAGCAAGATTTAAACCTCCTTGATTGTCGTCAGTCCTCCCTCCGCTTCTCGCCCTCGGCGATCCCTCTGCCACCGAGATGATAAGAAAATTCTGTGTTGGCGACGGACTCATTCTGTTGAGATCTTTTACGCCACTCTCAGAATAAGATAGTCCGGGCTCTTTCCTGACTTTCCTCCCTCGAAGAGTTGCAGTCTCAGCTGCGAATATTCCGCCTCTTTGTTCATTCATCACCTTTTCGTCGAGCCGGGCTGAATCTGGCCGAGACTTTCTAGTCTCCGCCTCGTCCTTCCGTTTTATAGCGACTCCTTTCCCCTCCCTTCGCAGCCGTAGAATTATCAGACCTTTACGGCTTTCAGCGCGCCCGCGGGTCGTACCCAACCGTCGTTTTTTTTTCGAAGTTTCTTTCGGTCATGAGAGACCTTCTGTAACAGACGTCATTTTCCCCTCATTTACCTTGAGACTGCCCTCGCTTCGACGATCCTGATTCGAGGCCTCTTTGATCGCCGACAGATAAGACTAAAGATAGGTACTTTGCCTTTTTCCCCTCTAATTTCTTTTGTGTCCCGCGGTCTCTTCTGCGATTTCTTGCGGCACTTGACCCTCCCCGTTGAATCTCAATGAATGCGCCAGAATTCTTTTTTTCAACTAAATCGAGTGCCCTCCCGACTTTTCTCCTCTTTCACTCTGCATCTCGTCATGATGCGTAACATCGATCGATTCGGTATTTTCTCGCACAGAAAGAACCCTATTCAGCAGGGAGAAGAAAGTCAAGCATCCAGTCCGAGAGGTTAGAGCCTCATTCTTTCTGCAGCATTTTTTTGACCTTCCTGTAGAGAAGCCTTCACTCCCATCCAGAGCGAGTTACGAAAGCCTTGTTCCAATTTTCCTCTTTTTTTTTTTGGTTCGAGAAGGTCCGCCGCACTAGAGCGAGGGAACGCCAATATATATTTTTACTCATCATCGTTTTGTTTTAGTTTCTCTTTGCTTCAATTTCCCTTTGAGCCTTTCTGCTTTCCTTATAACTTCTCCTCTTCGAAAGTTTTTTTTGCATTTGCGTTGAGGATAGGGCTAGACAGAGTGTTCACTTGATGGTAGCATTCCGTGATGATGAAGGCAATGATGAGTAAATGTAGAGAGGACTTGAGTGATGGAGGAGTGAGGAGACAGCTTGTTTCTTTTCCTTCTTCTGTTTTTTTCTCCTTTCTGTTGTTTTGTGTGGTGGGGTGGTGGGGGGTTTTTTTTCTGTTTTTTTTTTTTTTTTTTTTTTCTTTTTCTTTTTTCTTTTTTTTTTTTTTTTTTTTTTTTTTTTTTTTTTTTTTTTTTTTTTTTTTTTTTTTTTTGTTCGCATCAGGTATCCTAATTCCTAATGTTCGCATACCTTCTTGGGGCTTTTATTCCTTTTTAGGCACTTGAGGAGTGTTTCCTCCCCTTGCATTCATGCTCTCGCGCTAGTGACTCGTCCTTTCAGCCTTTTTCGTCGGCATCATCGTGAAAGAGCCGGCAAGACACGATGTTCAACGTCATAACCTTTTCCCCGTTAGGGACCGTCCCCCTCGATAGTGCTCTCCCCCCTCTTTTAACTCCGCGCGGGCGTCGCGCTCGTGACTTTATTTTCCTTCCTAATGCCTGTTCGGAGGAATGCTTTTTGAACATCTACTGGTCCTCTCTGCACGGCTCATACTCGCGGTTCCTTCACTCCTGATCCTGGGTGTGTCCGTGTCTAGAATGGTGCACTAGTGCGGTTCATTTTTTGCGATCGCTTGCCTCCTGGCACAGCGAAAGGCGATGTGCTCTCGTCCTTTTTGGCCCCTTTCCTGCTAGATTCCGAAAGAACAGCGTGAGGGAGGATTCCTTTTGCCTGTGATGCTGCCCATGAGAGGAGGAGGCTTGAGCACTGATGATCGGAACCTTTCTTTGCTTTTTTTTATGCAACCCCCCCGATTTCTTTTTTTTTTCTCTCTCGTTCCGGGGAGGAAGGTCCTTTCCTTTTCCCAAAACCGTTTCTGGACCTCACTTCGGCGCTGCCTTTGATGCTTGAAATTCGCGATAGTTTTTTTTCCGGTACTGTGCGCTTTTCAGCGGTGTGCTTCTAGACTCTCCTCTTTTGCGAAAAGGTCACTATCACGATAAAGCGCTGCTTGGGTCTCTTTTTTCTTTGGTGCCCGTCCTTTTTTCCTATACCTTTTCCGTGAGAAGTTTTTTTCCTCAGTTGTCGAGGGACGCGGCTCTTGGAGCCCTCCATTCCGTTCGAGGAAAAACTTGCTGAGTCCTTTTTTGCCCCGAAGCGCTTATTCTCGCCTTAGAGGCTCCCTCAGCTCTCGGTGGCTTACCGAGTTTTTTCCCCCACTCATTGAGATACTGGCATCGTGCCGGCGTCTCCTATAATCTCCAGATGAGAGGGGCTGTGTCGAACCCGCCCTTTGTTCTTTTTAGCCTTTCGATTTTCCCCCGACTTTTTCGACGATGCTTCCTGACCGTGCTGCTGCGTGGAGGCTTTTTCAGACATTGAAGTCGCGCGCTTAGTGGCTAGAACTTTTTCGGGGTAGTCACCTTTTCCTCTAGATTCTTTTATTCCCGTTGTGGAAACCGGATGGTCTTGTTCCCTCTGGCTCTCTCTATTTAAGAAGCGTCCAAAGGTCGTGACGTCTTGCAAACAGCGTCTAATCCCCTCCCGAGTTGGTCTTCCCCCCTCAAGAGCGAGCCGGTTCATGATTCTTTTCTTTTCGCTGTAGCAGTTTGAAACTGTAGTTCGGCATTTCATCTGCCCCCAGTTCGATTCCCTTTTGTCCGCCCACCTCCCCACTTGCCTTGCTGCTGGATCCTTTGTGATTTGATCCGCGAGGGTTGCCTTCTTTTTCACTTTTGATGTATCCTGTTCAGTCCACTCCTTCTACGGCGAGGAAATGCTCTAGTTAAAACCCCCTGCCCTCTTCCTCCTTCCTATTTTTTGCCTTTTTCCCGCTCAGTAAAATGTTAACGCCCTTCGTGTTCCCGTGAGTGTTTCGTTTTTTTTTTTTTGGGTTCACGAGGCAACTCCCGTTTCGCGCTTCTTTCCAGCCCCTCCACCTGCCCTCTTTTTTCCTCAATTCCACCGTCACCACAAAATTTGATTAAGTAGCCGGGGTACTGTCCGTGAAGAACCCCGTTTACGAGCAAATATTCCAGTTCTTCTCTATTCACTTTTCCACGTTTCCCAGCAGACCCTCTTTCAGATGAGTTACATGTCCACGAGTGGCTTTTGGCGCAAGGCCAAAGCGACTTGCTCCGAGCCAGCAGAAAAACGCCTTAGAAACAGCCTCCCTCTCGATCTTTCCGCTTCGAAATCTCGCTATAAAGCCCCAGAATCGTCACACGCCACTGAAGCCTCAAGTTCGTCATCGACGCCGAGAGCGGTCGGAAATTTTTCCTCCCCATGCGCGAAGCTGACGATCCCTCTTGTTTTTATCCCTGATACCGGTCGACAAGATTATGTTCTCAAATGTGGGCTTTTCTTTCTTCCCTTTTTCCCCCCGTTTCCCGTTTCAAGCAACCCTCGCGGGCGCCGTGCTATTGCCTTCGCACCTCTCAAGCCTTTCCCCCGCTTTGATGTACGGATTTTATCGACACGCGCACGCGGCCCCCGTATTTTTTCCTTTTTCTGAATTCTCCCCTCCTTAGACCGAGATCCGACCCCCTTCGGGTTGGCGACTTCATCCGGCAGCTGCTTGCGATCATGACGTCCTCACTTTAAAATTCCCTCTTTTTCTAGAGGTTATTCCCTTTTCCCCCTTTTGCATCTCTCCTCCTCAGAGCAGGTTGCAGGCTCCCCAGCCCTGCGAATGTTTCCGCCTCTCGTTGTTCATCCCGGTTCAAAGGGAGTTTGTCTCATGAGAAGCTTCTTCCCGACTTGATTCCTCTCCCCTCTCCTGTTTTTTCGTTTTCGATCTCCCTCCAGAGGCGGATACCCACGCTGTTTGAAGACTTCGAGCAATTCTTTGTCCGGCTCCATCTCCATTCCTGCCCCCGTCGGAAGCTTCCCGCGAGAGATTCTTTATTCCCCCCTCTCCCGTGATCTCCTTCGCAAGCCCCCCTTTTCTTTCTGGAACCGCGAAATCCACGACGGCCCATCGAGGCTCCTGATCAGAGGTTGTAGGACCCACGCTCCCTCCCCGTCCGATTTCTCATCTTTTCGGGACTTTCTCTCTCTTGGTCTTGTCTTCAGATGATGCCGACGATCGGATTCAGGCATCCCAGAGCGAAGTATTGAATTGCGCCGAAGTGATTAATCCCTCGAGCACGAGCCTTGTCCTTTTTTTGAGTTTTTGAACCGTTTTTTTCGCATCATGAGACCCCCTCCCTGATCGAGGATACCCGGAGACAGCCTCCCCCCCCATTTCGACCGCCAGAGCCTTCCCGCGAGGTGAGCGCCGCATTCCTTCTCCTCCCCCCTCCCTCCTGCCGACCACCACGTTTTTTCAATTAAATCATAAGACTCCCCCTCCTCCCTGATCGAGCGGAAAGCCGCCAGGCTTGTAGACGTCTTGCGCGAAGAGACAGCACAACTCTCCTCTATGTGAAGAA
>Ga0179593_1344790_pt1 | contig 11877 bp, 15 predicted proteins | sample CZODoug2_1_08_16_FD_185931 | JGI IMG/M metagenome (GOLD analysis project Ga0179593, IMG submission 185931) | Vadose zone soil fungal communities from Angelo Coast Range Reserve, California, USA - CZODoug2_1_08_16fungal (PacBio error correction) | ecosystem: Environmental > Terrestrial > Soil >... | reverse complement strand
TAGTTGATTTTGTTGTGGGTTTTTTCTGCGGTTTGTGTGACTGTCTTCCGCCCCCTCCGTCCCTCCTCGGCCTGAGTCTCTCTTATCAAGGTCTCCTTCGAGCAGGAGGTCAGTGTTGGATGTGTTGAGGGCCCTCCCTTTTTTATTCAAAAAAGTCTCCTCCATTAGATGGACTGTTTTGGATGGAGTGTCATCCTCTCCTTGAGTCGTTTGATTTTGCCGTGAGACCCCTCTTTCCAGTGTTCACCCCCCTGCCCAAGCCAGTTCTGAAAAAAATTTTTATTGATTTTTTTAAACCCATCACGCGGTTTTTGTCTATCCCTCTGGTCTACGATTCGATTATCAGAACTCTCGTAGTTGCTTGTCGACCTAGACTGCCGCAATGCCGAATAGCATCGGGTCTTTGCGGGCCCTTTCTTTTTTTATTTTCTTTGTGTTTCTCTTGGGTTCCCTTCTTAAGTTTCGCGACCATGTGCCTCGGCGTATCCGTGTTGTATGGCCCCTCACCATACACTAGTAAAGACCTGTTTTCGAGCTGGTTCTGTATATTTTCCCTTCTTGCTCCCTACCCGTCTCCATTTTATGTCCTCTCCTGTTTTTATCTGTCTCTGTGGTAGTAGATGTGTCTCTCAGAAGTCTTAGGGTCACGGGTCCGCGCAGTTGTCCCTGGCGGTTCAATATTCAATTCGTCAACTTGGGTTTTTTCTTTATGTCCCCTCCGGTCCCATAAATTTTGCGGTTCCGACACCCCCTTTGTGTCCGATGATTTTCGTATGACGTCCCTCCGATCTATGCTATGCTGTATCTTTGACACTTGTCGGCTTTTCCTTTTTCTTTCTCCCTTCTTGCGAGGATCTTGTGTGGCCCACCCGCCATGGGCCGTTTAGTTTTTTTTCGTGGCTGCAGTGATTCCACCACTGACGTTGCGAGCCGTCCGCGGAAGAAGTCTGGGCCCATCGTTGCCCCTCGCAGAACCGGTCTTGCATTGCAAACCGGATTTTTCTGTTACTTTAAGGTTGATTTCCCCATTATTCTGTTCGCGAACCGAATCCCTTGTTCGACCCTTTGGGGAGTCCCCCCCACAAAACAACCCAATTTCTACACCCTCGTCGGTTTCCCCTCCGGACTTTTACCGCCATTTCGTCTGCCACAACTCTATGCGCCAACATTCTCTTCGCCCTTGCCCTTTCAGTTTTTTGCTGCATCCTGGGATGTGGGTGGGTAGAGAGATTGAAGGCGAAAGTTTTCATGAGGGTCGTACATACAATCGAATTCAACGCCTAACACCTATGGTCACCGGCCAATGAGGAGCCTGGTGTTGCTTGGCAGTCTTTCTTCGCTGGATCTTTTGTCTGTTTTCCCCTTCCCTTGTTCCGTGAGACCCACAGCTTTTTGTGGTCCCCCCTCAACCCAAACACAACCGTCCCCTCTTTCCCCTGGTTCCCCAAGTTCCCTCCTCAATCAGGAACCTTTTCTTCGGACAGGGGCGAGTCATTTCACCCGCCTTTGCGGAAGTGACGGAAAGCTGATTAAGAGCTTCATGCCGGGCGGGGGCTTCCCTCCCTTTATTGCAATAGTGTTTGAAGGCAGAATTGACATTTCGCTTTACCCCCAAAAAGTCAGGAAACTGGTTTTGATCGGAACTCAATATTTTTTTTCCCGGGATGTATGTTTGGGAGCTGGTCCGACCCTCAAGCCGACATCCTCAATCTTATCGTCCATCCCATGGTTTTGTCCAAATTCCCCCCCACATCATTGCAGATCCTCTTTTAATAATCGTTTGTTGTTTTTCGAGACTGGCGTAAATGGGTCGTCACCTGGTTGAAACATTCGTTTTCTTCTTCGGTGGTCAGACTCCCCCCCTCTAAGCTCACATGGCCCTTTCGCCAGGAGGAGACAAATATCTTTTTAGCTACCTCCTGCAAACTTCGTCCCTTAACTAGTCAATCTTTAGGGTAATCGATTTTCTCCCACGGTAGTCCTCCCATCGAGAGTTTTTGAAAGGTTACCTGACAGTTTACTTTAACTGACTGGAGCACCCGTGCCACTTCTTTGGCTGTGATTTGGTGAAAAATGTCCAGCGTGACTTTTTTGCTTTTTTTCAATGGGCCCCCCGCCGCCCCTAGTGGTCGCCCTCATCTCTTCGACAGACGAATCGTGCATGCGTGCCCAGACCAGCAGCAATGACATTCACCCTCCTTCGCATTGCACCCACCTTCATAAGTTTTTTACCTGCATGGTCTTAAGAAGCAAGGTACTACGTCCCTTAGCTCACCATCCAGCACCCCCCCCCGACTGACCTCCCACACCCCCTTTTCCTTTTTCCATGGATTTAGTACTTTATTTCTTGTTTGTAACGACGAGATGGACCTGCTGGAAACTTATTATGTCCCGTAGTTGCCCCACTCCGCGATTGGTGGTGATTTGGCGGTCTTTTTTTTTTTCCCCCCCCACCCTTGTCAGGCAGTCAGTGACATTTCGGGACCCTTCCCAAATAAGCTCCTTTGAACTACCAAACGATAGAATTTCCCAGGGAATTCGGTGCAGTTCTGCGCGGCCCCCCCTATGTGGCCCCTAGAGTCAGATTAATCATGTTCCAGCTTTCTCCTTAAAATGTCTGCAAATTGGTGCGTAAAGAGGTTTGGACCCTTCATGAACCACCCAAACCCCCTCCTCCCCCTCCCTTAGCAAAGACGGTTCCCGTTGCCCTGTACTCCCCCCGACCCCGACATTTACGCTTAGTTCCCCAACCGGTGGACAACTCTATACATTTAGTAGTTCGTTTTTGGAAAATGTGGAGTCCCCCCCCGCACCGTCATGCTTCCCCACCATTTTTCTTTGCGCCCCTTTTTCCTATGTTCCCGTCCCCCCAACTTTTCCCCGAATGAACCTCCAAAAGAACTTGATATCCTCCTTCTACTTTTGCTCCACCGCCCCCCCCACTCGACTCTTCTCCCCCGGTCTCCCCCCCCCTCCGTTTGACATACTATTCCCGTGGTTTAAACTGTGTTCCCTATGTTTTTACAATTCTTTTAGAGTGGTTTGCTTTGACCCCTCCTGGCTCCCCCTCTGTCCATCCTGAATGGACGCCCACCTCTCCCCCCACCCAAGAATGAACCCCGATTCCTACCCGCTTATTGTCGGTTCTCATATTCGTTATCATTATCGTTTACTGCGTAACACGTTCCACCGCGCCAGCCTTAGTTAATTCCCCGTTCTTTCCTCTCTTTCCTCCTCGTCGCCGAGTTCCAGGCAATCTTTAAAATTTTTTGGGTCTCGAGGATAGGTTGATTGATCCTTCCACTATTTTTACTCCTATTCACCCCCCTTTACCCCCTTCCCTATGTTTGTCCTCCCCCAATAGGCCGTTTCTTGTTTTGAGCAACAAAGAACTTCCAACCCAGACTAAAAAGTGTGAGCTCTATTACTCTCGGTCATTTTAGATCCCCCAGCGCGCCCTAGTACAAAATGGACTCCGGTCTTTTTTTTTTTGTGGTTGCTTCACCACCTACATCACAATCCTCAACCGTTCTTTGATGTCCGTAGACCTTCGCAATCCTTTGAGTTCCTTACCCCCCAAAGCTCGGGGCTATACCCAGATTATTTCCTCTAGCAACTATTTAAGGGAACCTGTAAGTCTATTCTTTGTAATTTGCACCTCACGTGACAGCCACCCAGGTAACAGGCAGACTTCCCCTTAGTTTCCTGCCCAAACCTTCTTCATCTGCATCTGGACCCCCACCCTCCTCCCCTCGGTCAATCGATGGTGTTCCCCCTTTGGTGGAACTGGTCCCGACGATCCCACTGTGGGATAATTTTCCGCAACATTCTCGTCCCCTTTTCTCGTCTTCCCTCGAGGGGGGAACCTCACTTCTCACGCCAGTTTGAATCACCGTTCATGAACTGTTGTAGGAGCAGCACTCGAAGCCTCTTTGTCCCGGGGACCCCCCTGACAGTCATTCGACCCTGGGTTTTGATCCACCTAACACCCCTCATTCCACCTCCCCACTTAACACTGGTGTGAAGTAGATGGTTTGCCCCCCCCTCCTCTTTAAAGGTCTTTTTGAATTCTTCCAGGAGGTCGAGTTTTGGGGCCCCCTTTTTCCCCACCGAGTTATTGGAATGCCCCACACCCCTGTTGTGTGATTCAGCCCCACTACCCACGGCTTGCTTTTCCGCCCCCCTTTCCTCCCCCTCCTTGCCGACCCGATGCATCTGCCGCCGCAACCAGGGTTCCGTTTTCTTGTGCCTCCTTGGTTTTCTTTTTATGTTGATCCAACTCCCGTTTACCGCGCATTCGTCCCTATGGGTCCCCTTTCCCCGTCTGAATTGAGATTCCGCTCCGGCCCATCAAGTGTCTTTTCCAAACCTTTTGCACCCTTTGGTCTTTATAGTCGTTTTGTCATCGACTTTTCTCACTCGACCGCTTCTCTGACAAACCAGGTTATATCCCCCCCCTCTAATTGATCCACAATGGCAACAGGCCCTCCTGTCTATTTTTTTTGTGGCTAAGATCGCTTGAGCTCCCTCCTGTGTCCTCGTATTGCGACGATTTGAATCTACGGTCACTTGGACCTTTATCAGGTTTGACGTTTTTTCCTCTTACGGGGGCTCAGGTTCCCCTGGTCCTCCTGTTTTTGGTCTATATTCCCTCTCTCCCGGTCTCTTTTGCTTTTGCGAGGTAGCGAGATTCAACATTCCTTCTCGCCCCCTTTTCGATGATTTCTTTTTTGACTCCGACGTTTTGGCTGCGCGCCTTCACACTTACGATGTCAACCCAGTTGAGTTTAGTTTTCCGCCGCCTCACTCCACGGCCCCTGTTTGTTAGCTTACCTCTGAGAGTTCTTACACAATAGGTGCTAGTCCCCGGCTCCTCAAGAAAGCATTACGGATACCCACAACCGCGCATCTTGTATTTCAAACCCTCATCACCTTTCCTCTCCTGCTTTCGCCTTTCTCTTATCCCTTCCTTTTTACAAGCGTTGTTCAGGGCTGCGCCTTCCAAACTTTTTGTGGTCCGTATACCCGAGACCTCCTAGTCTGACTCGTTCGCGGGACCCAATTTTATTCTCTTTTGTTGGTTTTTCTCCTGGTTGTCCGTCTCAGGAAGGATTCTAATGGTCGTGGATTTTTTGCCGCGTTTCGGCCCATTTTGCGTCGGAGCCTACCCCACCCCAAGCCCTCCCTTGGCTTTGGTTTATTACCCGTAAGCGGCCCCCCTGACCTTTTTCACCCCTTGTCGGCCGATCTTTTCAATACGTAGACGGTAGCCAGATCGCGGTTCATTAGTTTGTCCCTTTGTTTTTTTTTCTCGTTTTTGGGTTGGCAGCAATGTGCAACCTTGAGACTCTGTAACAATTTTTCTGTCCGCTCAGAACTAGGTGCCTGCAGTATGGACCCGTTTTGGTAGCTTTTATGTAAAGTTGTTCAGTGGAATGGCCCTTACTTCCCTTAGATGTCTTTGTTTTCTCCTTACAGCCCCCGGGCTTTGTCGTTTCAAAAACTTTCGGCTTCTCCTTTCCCTATCTTTTTACTCGACCTTGTTGCAGGAGTCATCCGGAGGCCCTACCTGACGCTGTGTCCGCGCCATCACCTTCTGTTGGTCTGCGCAGTGTGACCCCGCCCCACCCTCTATCTAAAACCACTTTTCTTGATTCATTTGGCCTTGGATTTTGATTGCATGACCTCGACCAAGCCCCGTCCGCGTCCCTCCCCCCCCTTTTGGGTCCCACAAAACACAACCCCAAATAATTACACCTGTTTTTTGCAGACAGAAATTTAGATTTTTCTGACCCACCCCCAACTGTCTTTTCGTTCCATTACCCCCCTCTCTTTCCGCCGATTCTATCTTTTTCTTCCGGAGGTGCTTTTGTTTTCAGCTTTCGGGTAGCTGCTTCAAGTTGTTCGTTTGTCACCCTGAGTCTTCCTTAGGAACCACTCGTGTTGAACCCATCGGGGAGCTGGTTTTGCAGGCTCTCTGTCTTTTCGGTTTTTTGTTTTGCGTTTCGCCAGCTCGACCGCTTTGGTGGCTTTAGATAGTGTCACCCTCAAACACTTCTAGTGGCATGCAACACCCGGAGGACCTTTGTCGCCCTTCCGGTCCCGTTGAGTCTCCCTTCCCCTTCCCTTTGTTGAACCTGACGACGAAGTTTCCCTCTTATTTCGCTTTACCCTCCTTCGAGGGAGGATCCCTATGGAATATTTTCTTAAGAACTCCATTTAGTTGGCTTCCTCGGTTCTGTCTTGACTTGAGATGTTTTCTTACGGTGAGAGCGTTAGACCCCCTCCCCCCCCTCTCCCTTCGCTTGAGGACTGGGTCCACTTTACCGACCCCCCCCTGACGCATCTCTCTTCGTTTTGTTTTTTTGTTAAAGGGGGTTCTTTCCCTGGTTGACACAGTTAGTCCCCCTTTTCTTCTTTTTTTCTTGTCGTCCAGTCTCCCCGCATCCCCAACCCCCCCCCGCTCCCCGTCAACGTCTCTCCCCTCCGATGGAATTGAGTTTTTCCAAAATTAGTTGTTTTCGTACAGCGCTCGGATCCCCGCCGGAGAGGTCCGCGACCTCAAGCGCTGCGGTCTTCAGTTTCTACACCTTCTTTTTCCTGAGGTGATACCTCCCGTACTGAATCCAACCTTGACTGACTTTTTCTTGATTTATCACGGTGCCACGGAATTTTTTTTTTGTTTTTACGGAACGCGTGGGGGGAATTGCCTTCCCGTGCAGAAGAAGCGAAACCCAAGCGCAGATATCTCAGCAGCAGCCAGGGTCAACCCTTTTTCCCCCCCCCGTAGTTTCCCCCTTGTTTCCCTCTTCAGCTCCCCCCTGGTCATGCCCGTCGAGTCCAATTTCTTGACGGCACACTGTATTTGTACTGTTTTTTTTACTTTGAACGTGTTTTATCTCGTCAGGCGGAACTTTTCATCTTGGGCCTTTGGACCTAACTCAATTGGGCAGCCCGCGTGACATTAATACTGGATGTGGCTATTTTTTTGCACCAAAGCTGCCTCGGTTCTCAGGCCCCCCCTACAAATTAAGAGAAGGGGTTCAATCAATTCATCTTCCATTCTTAACCACCTTCGGTTTTCTTCTTGTCTCTTGCGTTCTTCTTTGAACTCCAGCTAGTCCGGCTTCCGATCCAACTGCAGAGCGTGGCCCCTCCGGTACACCCCTCCCCCGTTCCGCACCGTTTTTCCCCAGTCCCTGGAGAACCCATCCGAACACCATCGAATTCCGCCTCTCCTGATCCTATTGAGTTCGGCGCCTTTTCCGTTCCAATCCTAGCTCCCCCAATGGTCTCTGCGGCAAGGTCGTCTGTTCCCAAAGTTGATCACCATCCCAGGACAATGTTCGTTGGCCCCTCTCTCCTTCTTCTTCTTCCCCCCCCGCCTCTAAACTCCCTCCAGTGATTCAATGCTCGGCGTCCAATGACTCCCCCTCCTTTTCGTCCCTTAACTGAGTGGCCCCACCACCCATTTTCAAACCGGCAGTCGTATCTTGAGACCCCCCCTCCCCGGTTTTGGACAGGGTCTTTTTCGCTGACCGGAATTTCCTTCCTGCACCACGCCTCACCACCCCAAGAAATTCGCAATTCGCCCCTTGCAAGAAATCACCGATAGGCATCGCCTCCTTTTTTCTGGAAGAATGTAAGTGGTCCTGGGCACCATGCCCCAGTACTCCCTATAGGGATTTGGGTCGAACTGTTTTTTTTTTTTTCTTTTTTTGGTTTTCTCCCAACTTCCTTTTTCTGAATGTACCCTATTTTGCCTTTGCGCAAAACCAGCCCTTTTCCCTTACAGGAGTAGTTTTTCTGTCTACCCTCTCTTCGCCTAGGAGACCCTTGATCTTTTTTATCTCCTCCCCTACCATTGTGGTAGCAGTCCTTCTTTTTTCTGTTTTTGTCTATCATCCCCCAACTCTTTCATCCACTTACCTCAACAGGCCCCTAGCCCCGGTCGGCATACATTCCCCCTGTTGCTGCTCTCGCCTTTCTTTGCCCCCCCTTCGAGCCTCCTCCGTCTCTGTCCCCCCCCATCATCCACCGCCCCATCCACCTCCATGGTTCCAAGGTGTCTACTCGAGGACACTATTTTTTTTTCCCTTCCCCCTTCCGCAACGTCTTTCCCCCCCCCTGCCCTCTTCCTGTTCACACCTGTCTCCCCCCGTCACGGGGTAGATTCCACGCCCCGTTTAAATTTACGCATTTTTCCCCTTTCTTATTAGGGAGTTCCACGCGAGAATTTGGTTTTGAACGTCTTGTCTTCCCGCTTTCTCCCATGGCCGTGGGATCCTCCCCCCTTCTCTTTTGCCACAGTTTTCGAAATCGTGTTCTTCTCGTTCCCGTTCCTATATATTTTTTCTGCTTTATTGGAAAAAAAAGAATTGATTCCCTCTTCCGTGTGAGCTAACTCCTTTTCTTGGACCCTTGGTCCCCCCTTCTTGGTGGACCTCCTTCGTGGTAATGGTGGACCATTTTTTCCCTTATATCAAAGATGGTGTTCCACCCCCCTTTGGTTTGAGGTTTAATCCTCTCAAGGCATGCACCCCTTCTTCGTTTTTAGATTGGGGATGAAAACCTCACCTACGTGGTTATGGATGGTCCCTAGGACTTTCTATCCTATAATAGTGTTCGGAGTACGGACCATTCTTGTATTGTTTTCAATAACCTTATTGAAGTGACCCTTCCACCTGTTCCCTGCCGAGTTGACGCCCTCCCACCAACGGCAAGTGCTGTTATTTTGTCCTTCTTTTCTGAGTCTTTACGGCATTCGTCCCATCTGTTTCCCCCCCCTTTTTGGCTTCCCCCTCCGACGAATTTCCTGGCCCTCCTCATTTAATTAAAGTGATTTCCCCCCCCACCTCATGTCTTAAAAGTGCCGTATATAGACGTTTCTTCCCATCGATGTCGACGTTAGTGACCTTTCCTTAGAGACATGTTTAAGTAATTAAGAGTCAGCCACACCAGGAAAACGGTGGGAAGTGTCATTATTCAAAATGAAATGGAGGAATGTAGGAACCTCCTTCTTTGCTGGTTTTCTCAAGATCCTGATTACCCCCTGATTAAGTTTAATGCAGCCCCCCCTCTTTACCTGTGTTCTTCCCCCTTTTCCCTTTGCGACGTTTTCCCCTTCGCGGTTTGCCGCGTTTGTCAGTCCTCTTGGAATTTAGTCTGTTCTCCCCCCCCTTCCCAACCAGAATTGGGGGTCCCTAATTTTCTGAGGAGTAAGACTTTTTCTCTTCCCCCCCTTCAGGACCCCTTTTCTTATGTTTTTTTTAAGCGCAGGAGGTGATTCTCATGGGGCCATTCCCCCGGCGTGCGAGCGTCACCGGGAGTCTGGTGTCCCCAGTGGCCCGATGATTCTTTTGAGAGTTGAAGTGGATACTTGACCCTTACCGTCTCCTCCCAAGCCTTCTCCCGTTCGGCTCCCCACAAATGGTGGTCTGTTCAACCCGTTTAATCTCTTTTCTCAGATTAGTGGACCTTAATCCTTCCCCTTCCCCCCTGGACTTTTTTTCGCGTCCCTCGGCCCTTCTAACCTTTCCACATTAGACTGAGATGCTGGCAATTTGTGCTCTTTGGTGTTTTGGCGGATCTTTTTTGAAGAGAAATGGACGAGGAGTCCGTGTTTTCCCCTCTAACAAGAGAAGAATTTTGAGCCTTTGAAACTGGACGACTTCCCTCATTCCACATTTCGCCGATTTTTCTCTCCCATCGGGTTTTTCTTCCTCTCCGTTTATTTTGTTCCGTCTTCGATGCAGTTTTTACCATTTTTATCGGTTTCTTGTCCTTTCAACTTGGGTGGTTTTCAGGTTGGTCAGTAAAAAGTTATATCCTTTCTTTCCCTCCCAGTGACAGCTACGGATTTCTTCTTTCTCTTAACCTTTTCTGCGGGCATGGCTTCGATTTTCTCTTCGTGGGCCGCCGGACTTTCTCCTGTGGCTTGAGCTTGGTCCAAGCTTGGAGTTGACGTCAGATTTTCCTTTCACTGTTTGACGAATTGGTCCTGCTCAGAAACCGTCCCCCAAAAGCCCTTGTCAACCACCGAGTGGGTTCCATTTACCCATTCCTTATTTGTCTTGCATAGACAAACCTACCCTTCAGTCGAAACCTTTTTGCGGAAAAAACCCCCCCCCCCAAATCCTACACCCCTCTCCCTTTCGTTTTTTGACTTCTTGTTTTTTTTCCCTTCCCTTTACGGCACCCTGATCGTTCAGATGCGCGCGTCTTTTTCCAGTTCTTTGTGATGTCTTTCTGTTTTTTCGCTCCTCGGGATGCCTCGTTTCGGAGTTCCTGATCCTTTTAGGATGATAACCCTGAAAACACTGCGGGCCTGTTCCCCCCCCCTTCTGCTTGGATTCTTAGGGGTTTGCTGATTTGCGCGGCGAAGTAGCTATGTGCAGGTTACGCCCCTGGAAAATCCCACCCCAACCAGGACCACGGTTCCAAATGGGTGCTTCAGGTCTTTACACCGAGCACCTCGTTAAACTCCCCTTTTCGTTTTTCCTTTCTCCGTCAGCTTTTCTATCTTCAGACTGATGCTGTCGACTTTCACCCTTCTCAGGAGCTCAGTTTGAATCGAGGAGGCCACTACCCATTCCTTTCCCCTGGCGGCCGCGATTCGGGACTTTGACTTCCCGTTTTTGTTCCCCTGAGTGTGAAGCGTTTTCCCGAAAGAACCCCCATTGAGAGTATTTTACCCCTGCAGGGAGTTCTCCATTGTGTGATTCCCCCAATTGATTGTACTTTGCGTGCTAACCCAACCATGTTTTACGCTCCCCCTTCTACTTTCTGACAAAGACTTCGTTTTTTTGAGAGAGGATCTCTCTGCGGTTAAAATGGTTCGTTTGCGAACATGCGACTTTGTGTTGTCGTTGTCGCCTTCTTTTCCAGCATCCCGCCCCCCCTCCGTCCTTCCCCTTTCCACCCCCCTTTCCCCCCCCCTTTTTTGAAAGGTTACGTGGCTTGTTTGGCCCCGAATTTCGGCACTCCCTGTAACTCTTCCTCCCATAAGGGTGGGCTCCATCGCACGATCATTTTTTTCCCCCGAAAATCTTCTGCGTTTTTTCTTTTCCTTCCAGGTTCACCGGTGTTGGACAGCCTAAGAACAAGTTCCAGGCCTGGCTGTGGGCCCTTTTCGCCCCCCCCCCCCCTTTTTTTGGATGCCACGCTGGCCCTTTTTTGTTTCCTTTAGCGCTTTTTTCATGCCTTCCCCCGATTCCCCATCCTTACCCCCCTCTGAAGATTGTCATCGCCAGTCCCTCCCTCCGGCTCCCCCGTTTGCGCACCCTTCTTTTTTCTTATACCTTTCACGTCCTTTTTCGCCCCTCCCCGATACCCGCGAACCCAATTAACCTCCGACCGCACAAACCTTCCTTCGTCAGGCGAAAACCTTCCTACTTTTTCTGGGGACGCATCGCGGAAAATCCCATCTTTTCCCCGGCAACTCCCGCTCTCTTGTATGAGTTGGGTTGTCTTTTTGGCCCTAAAAAACCGTCTCCCTTCTCGAATCTTGTTGGCGCCTTTCCCCCCGGATGCCACTTCAAAAGCTAAGGTGACCCCCCCCTTTCATTTTAGTTCTAACCCCCCCTAGGTTTTGAATGAGATTCCCGGCCCTCTGAGACCCCTGAACCCCCCAAAGAGGGAGCCAACACCGTACCCACGCTGTCCGAACCTGTCCAACTCGCCGATCGCTGGCGCCGTCGTCCCCCCTCTCCCCCGTTGCTTTTTTGGCCTGGCAACCCATTCGCCTCCATCTTTCGACCTTTCAGTCTACAGCCTACCCCCCCCGACCCTCCAATCTTCCTCCTGATTCGGGAACCTGGCGTCCCCCACTTCATCGAGTTTTTCCAATTTTTTTCCGATGTTACCCCCCTTTGACTC
>Ga0179593_1615168_pt1 | contig 11878 bp, 9 predicted proteins | sample CZODoug2_1_08_16_FD_185931 | JGI IMG/M metagenome (GOLD analysis project Ga0179593, IMG submission 185931) | Vadose zone soil fungal communities from Angelo Coast Range Reserve, California, USA - CZODoug2_1_08_16fungal (PacBio error correction) | ecosystem: Environmental > Terrestrial > Soil >... | reverse complement strand
GGCCAGAAATTCTTCCCAATTCGACAAGGTGATGGGCTACTCTTGAAAAGCGAACACCCCTTTCTTTTAATCCTGTGTCCTTATTTTTCCTCGATCCCCAGCCGACGTACAGCCTGCAACTCGCGCATTTCCGAAATCTTCGGACGGTATGCTAATGAAATTAAAGGACCCCTCTCAGTCGTCAACCGCGGCCCCCCCCCGGCCGGACGCCGCCGTCTTTTTTGTGCAATTCCTCCTTTCGTCAGAGCCCACCGTCTGGTTCAAATGATACGTCCTCGTACGACCTCCGCCCCTTCGGCGGATGCAAACCATCCCACTAATCGGCGCGAACCTTTACGGATTGCAACCGATGTAAAAAACGTCACCTACCACCTCTTCTCTCGTTCCCATAGACTGTATCGTTCTCGCGAACGGAACCAGAAAAGACGTCGAGCTTTGCCTCGCTCAGGCAAGCGACCAAGGTTAAGACCTTGTCGTTGTCTAATATCTCTTCGATTCTTCCCCGGCACTTCCGTCTATTCCCTCTAGGTCGGCGATAGAACTGTGCTTCTTCATAATTGTTCTGCCTTGTTCTGTGGCGTGCATCGGCATCATGTTTCGCTGCCCCCAAAATTTTTCCTCGTCCAGTTTGTGGCCCCCCAGCCGCTGCGCATCAGTGCCACCTATCCCCCTCCCTCGCGGAACCCGCCTCCTTTTCGTTGACAGGCCTGCAATCTGCGAAACCAATTCACCGCCAGTCGCCCCCTCTGCAAATGCCTGATCTACTCGCATCACACCCACTTGTCTGCATGCCGGTCTGTGTCGCCCTCACCTGTGTAACCAGGGGCGTCGGTTGTGGCGTTCCCGTCCTCGATCTTCGCTTTGACGGCATCGCCGGTGTCCAGTAAACTTATCCCGAGGATGGCGTTGCTCGAACTTTTCGACGACCTCCCACTCTCCTCGTTTTTTTCACTTTCATTTTTATTTCTCCATCCCCTCCTGGCGATTTATAAGTAGAGTTTCTCTTCCCCTGCTTTCGCGAATTCCTCATTCCATCGCCGCGCAGCTCCCTGGAAAGAATTAAGCCCAAAGACGATGGTCCCCGCGTCCGCTTCAGGCGTCCCTTGCGCCTCCGGTAGGATTGTCACCTATTCTCAACGGTCTCGCTGCTCTTTCCCTTCTCGCCACGAACGGTCCAGGTTCAGATGAATTCGCCTTCCGAGCTCACAGACTGCCCACCACATCACTCTTTCCTCCCGCTCTTTTTTCGGTATTAGAGTGCGACTTCTTCGGTTTCCACCGCATGCTTTTTGCGCGACTCCCTCATTCCGGTCTGGTCAGGGACCACTCCTCCCGCGTTTTGTCGACGGTCACTTCGTGACGGAACTTTTAGCCTCTTCCGCCATGAATTCCCCTTCGATTCAACCAGCAGCCGAAACATTTCGCGCTTCTTTCAAGCCAAGCTGCTCCCCCAAATAGGAGTCTCCTCCGCACAGTGTCCCACCAAATCCTCCCCCTAAATCTTGCTATTCCATGCGATTCTACTCTTCTCCCTTTTCTCTTCAAGGCCAATGACCCTGGCGCGCCCGCGATTCACCGAGAAGCAGACGGTTTCCACTTGAGTTCAAATCCGCCCCCTTGGAAATATTATCTCGTCTACGGCCCACTCTTCCGTCCAGTTAATACCCGGTTGCACAGGCTGCCTTCCATTTGGGGGTGTTTCTCTTTTTCCCCTCCCCTGACAGATTAGCCTTTCGGTTGATCACAGGAAAATAATCCCCCCCAGGCGGGACGTTTTCTCTCCGACAATTCCGTGAGCAGCTGCCGTAGCCTCTTCCGTCTTCACAGCGTCCTCTCCCTTTTCCGCTGGACTTCTTCCTCAAAACCTCTTCGCATTTCCTGGTCCATTCTTAGGCAGGAATGATCCTTCCTCCGTTGTTTTTTGAGTTCAGTCCCTGCTCCTTTCCAAGGAATAGCTCACTAATTGGTTTTGAGTACGCCCCCCTCAGGAGGAAACATTCTCGAGCTTTACACTTAAAAATAGTGCGGCTTCTCTCATGCTCCCCCGCTCTATTTTAGGAACCCCCCCCAACGTCCGCCTTGTCGAATATTTTCTTTCCCCACCGCGATTTTGCTAATCTTTGTGCTGAATCTTGTACACCACCCCACTGATTTCTTTTTTCCCAACAGTAATTTCCCTGAAGAGTTCTTTTTTTCTTTTTTCTTTTTTCAATGCCCCTTATCCTTGCTAATATTTCCCCTGTTCTGATTTCGAACTCATCCATCACCGGCTGCTTCCGTCCCCAATCGCGGGCTCGCCTCGTCCATACGTAAAGGCCCTTAAGTGCATTCACGGCAATATGTAGGGATCTATTTTTTTTTGCGTCACACTTCCTTTCCCTGCCTCCCTTTCTCGATGGGTTGTCGCACGGCTGCTGAAGAGAATCGCCCCTCACTTTTCGGCGGCTTTCCCTCGCATTTTTTCATGGCGGAAGTTCTTAATTTCACGACAGTGAATTGAGCGCGCATACCCCGCGGTTGGAGATTGGGTCCCTCTCCGCGGGAACTCCTCCAGTAGCCAACCCTTTTCCCTCGCTGGTTGAAAGCACCCTTACTCACGCAAAATAGCCTTCAACCGGAACCTCCCTTGCTTCACCGACCTCTTGTGTTTTTTATTTGAGTCTCAGATACCCCCCTCGCATTCAATATGGCCGCTCCTTTACGTGGCTCTGGCCGGCACTCTCCTCAAACCGGTGATCGTGTTGACCCCTCCGAGCGGTGACTCCTCCTCTCCTTGAGCGGACATCCGCGGCGGCATTCTTTTTTCTCTTTCCTTCTTTCCCAGGCGCGGGCGATGGCATCTGACCCGCGAGATGATGCTGAAGCTTTCCGGCCTTGAGGAAATAGTTCAAAACCCCTTTGCACAAAAACCGTTCTTTGTTGGCCTGAACCCTTTATGCAAGCCATCCCTTTCTGCAGTTTACGGACACCAGGCTCTCTCCTTTTTTTGAAAGCTACGATTCGCGGCGTCCCCCCCACCACGCGGCACCTTTCGCTACGAACGTTTTTCTGATCGACCGCTTTTGCCCTTCGTTCAGCTGTGGGTCTTCTAGGGACGGCATCGATAAGTCCCTTTGAGCGACCGGAACTGGCGGTGAATGTCCATGCGATTTCTTGCATGTCAACTAACCCTGGCGCTGTGCAGCCCCGGCTCCTAGTTACTTTCTGTGCACTCTCTTCGCATCGTGGGGTTTGCTTTGATAGTTTCCCCACTGGGCCTCGAGAAAATTTTCTTCCGCCTCCCCTGTGCTCGCCTCTCCGACCAAGGCTGCCCCCCCATTAATGAAGAAGAGACCCCCCGGTTCTATCCGCCCCCTTGCGTTGATTGTTTGCGGAAGTGCCTGTCTTTGAATCGACGAGAGATTTCTCCTCCCCGGGGAACCTCGGTAGCTCGCGCCCGCTTTCCTCCTAAATGCACTTTTTCCTTTTCTCAGTTCGCGCAGTGCCTACGAGACAGTCTCGTTTGACCCTACTCCGCGGTGAATCGATCTTCTTTTTCTCGACGTCTTCTTTTTTTCAAGGCCGATTTTTCTTCTTCGATGCCTGTTGAATCCGCCGACTTTCTGCGGAGGCGTCGAAGCGTTTAGAAGGGTTTTTGACCCAGACTGACGGCGCGTTGACGCCTTCTATTTTTCTCATGTACTGGTTTTTCAAGACTGGGGCGGTCCCCCCCTTTCCCTTTTTGTTGGTCTGGTTGAAACTTCACCGATTTCCTTGCTTTTCAGGATGGACATGACCTGTCTGACGATTCTTCCTGAGCGATTGTTTTGTCCTGTTAAGTCTGTGTTGGTTGCGATTCCCCTTTCTCTTTGGAGCCCCTATTTCCTCCCTGCGAGATTTTCTTTTTCGGCTTTTCCGGCTTTCTCTTTCGCCATCACCTTGTCGCCTTGATCCTCTTAGACTTGAGGGCCCTGTTCATCTCTCTTCCCTCCTCAGTTGTGTGTTGCGTCTCTCCAGGGCCCGGCAATCGCCCTTCTTTCTGGGTACATTTCAAAGCGAAACTTCACTTTCCTCGTGCCCGGAGGACACCTTTGCTCCAAAGGCTCTTCGAGCCCACTTTTTTACGTACAGGAAACATCAATCGCGCAGGACTCCCTTTTCCAGCGTCATGTCATCCTGCAATTCCCGGTTCGACCCCCCCCCCCCCCCAAAAACATTACTTCCGCTCCTCCTGCTGGTGCAAAGGGACATTTCTCCCTTCCAAGCATCTCCCCGGAGTCCGCCCGGAACCTTCTTTCCAAATGATACGACGTCTTTCCCCGCCGATCCCTTCTGCTTTTTCCTCCGGATCGGCAGCGAATTTCTAAGCCCCCATACCCTTTTAACCAACCGTCCCCCCCCCTCACCACTATGATCGATTCCCCTCTTCTTTGCACCATATCCTTCGTTCGCACGGAGCGCCACGTATCAAAAACGCATTCCTTCGAGCGTGCTGCTCTTTTTCTGAAGCGACGAGGTTCCTCTCAATCTTCTTAGATTGTCCGCAAAGGCACTTGCCTTAAGAAAACTCCTCCCCTCTTCGCCTAGAACTCTTCTTATTAATTGTTTCAGTCTCTTTGCACAGGAGATGCACCGCTTCTTCCGCTGTCCCCAACTTTTTCCCCTTGCAAAGTTTTTGTTCTCCAGCCGCTGACGCCCTGTCTTTTCCCCCGGATTCCACCCGCCGCGCGCACAGCTCCTTTTTCGTTGACATTGCCGCCCTTCCTTTAAAATTCACTGCCATTCCTCTATTTTAGCCCCCTTTCCCCTAGATACCCCCCCCTCCGAGATACTCCCTGCTCCTCGATAAAGCAATCCCCTCTTCGGAGCGTTCATCAGGTGCGTGGTTGTGTTGTGATTTTCGTTCCGATTCCCCTGATCTCGCAGGTTTTCTTCCCCTGTTCCTGAGTATTTCTTTCTTCGTCCGAACTTTTTCCTCGGCCCGAAGAACCCAGCTCCTCGGTTTTTGCAAGGCAATTTTTTCTTTTCCTCGAAAGGATCTCCTTAGCGCCTCAGCATAATCATCCCTCGCCTCTCAAATTTTCCGTCTCAGGCCCTTGGAAGAATTACGCCTCCTCTTTTCCGCGTCCGATGACCTTCTCCTCTTCGGGTTCTTCGAGTCGGAGTTGAACACGATCATTGCGCTGCGCTGGCCAAGAGCCACTTCCCGTCTTCCTTCGCTTTTTCTCGAGGCTCAATTCCCACCCCAATCGACGTTCTCCCACGATTGTTCTTCGAGTTTTTTTTCCCTCTATTTTGCGTGAGGTGGGCCCTTTTGCGGTTCAACAGCTACTTGGTTGCGCGACTTCTTTCTTTCTTTCTAGCAAGGAACCACCTCTCATTGGACCATCTCCCTCCCTCCTCACGGTCACTTTTTCCTTCATTTCCTCTTCCTTTCCGCCCTTTCCTCCCCCTGCGAGGAAAGCGTTCTTGAAACATTTCTCGACCTATTCAGCACCCCCCTACAACCACATCGGATTCCCTTGGTCGGTTCTGCTTGACGCAACCCCATACGACCCATCTAACTGCCACTTTAACTGCAATTGATTCTCCTCTTGGAATTCGTCCTCACTGACGAGGAGCGACCCTCCCTATTCAATAGTGGACGTTTCTCCTGCACGTTGCAATTTCTCAGCCACAGCTGAACTCTACACCTCTCTCAGGAGATTCTTTCCGCCCTCTTCAGTGACTTTTAAAGGTTTGAAAAGGCGCCTTAAGGAATTTTGTGGTCTTCAGCACCGACGTTTTCTCCTGTGATAAACTTCAAAGAATTCTCTCTTCCCGGTTTCCTTCCCCTCCTTCCGGTTTCAGCGCCATTCGACATCGAAGATTTTACGTCTCACTGCTGATCAGGCCTGTTTTTTCTCCTTTGGTAATCAAACCCACCTCTTTCCTTTGAGCCGGCTCCCTCTTTAGTTTCCTACCTCTCCCTTTTTTTTCGAAGATCATTCCGATCTGGCAAGGAAATGCATCATTTTTTTCGTACGCAATTCCAGGGCTTCCGGGCCTCGATCAATCCTTGTTTTTCCCCTTTGCGGTCTCGTATTCCTTTGCTTCTTTCCCTGAAGGATCTTTGTCCTACCCACCTTTTCGCCTTGTAATTATTTTCCGGTTACCCCAACCGCGATTTCCCTGTCTCGATTGCTATACACCCCCCCTCCTTTCAGTGAAGGCGCCCTTTCATTGCAACTAATTCCCTCACGGAAGATTTTCGTCTCCCCTTTCTCATGAGCTATATTTTTTGATTAATGATTTCGAAACTCACCGGTGTTTCCTTTTCAAATCTGCTTGCTGAGCCTCGTTTCCTTCTCACGTTCGAGACTCTAGATAGCATTGTCTTATTGCAAGATTTTATTATGGTCGGATTTTTTCTTTCACAGTGCGGATCCCTTCTTTGTGTTGTTGCTCTTGATGAATCTTCCCCCCGCACATTGTCTCTTTCTTTCTCGAGGGGGCCTCATGGCGGAAACGTTCCTCAAATTCCTCCTCCCGTGACCGGGGCCTCGCCCCGCGGTTTTCGTTTTGATTTGCCTCGGACTCTCAATTCCTCGCACACCTTCATCTATGTTGAACCCCCGCAAAAAGTAAATCTCACGCCCAAAAATTCTGCAAAAAAACCCGTCAACAAATCGTGGCCCGCCTGTTCGATGTGGTGTTCCCTCGCCCCGGTCCTTCAATTTGCGCCGCCTTGCTCCCTTATTTTCTTCGGCCTGGGTGCCCGCGCATCGAAACCGGTGATCGTGTTGAACAAATCTACCTCGCGGAGACCGGAAAGAGCTGACGCCTTCCGAGGAAGTTAGTCCCTTTTCCTCGCATCTTTTCTCTGCGCTGCTGTGCGGGCCCGATGGCATTTTCCAATTCGAGAGCTTGATTTAGCGCTCCGGATAAGCCTTTAGTTTTTAAAAAACCGCCGTGGCCCAACCTTTCTTTCTGTTTCTTATTGGCGTCGGAAAATCGTCTCTCCTCCACGCCATCCATGATGCATTTACTGGACACTTCGAGATCAGTGAAATCTCCGATCGCGGTCTTTCCCCACACACCACTTTCCCCCCCCTTGCCTTGTAGACTCCGAACGGAGTGCTGATCGAACACGTCGCATGAGGATTCCTGTGCGGAGGCGAGTGATCATCCTCCTTTGCCGCCCCTTTCACTGGCGGTGACTTTTCGAGGTGCGCATTTCGTCCAACGAACCGGGATGCGTTGTGCGCGCGGCGGATTCCGGTGCACTCGTATGTTCGCTTTCTTTCTTCCAAATGGTTTTCTGATGGGAAAAATTTTCTTTTCAAGAGAAAACAGTTCTTGTTGCGCTCCGAGAAGCTCAGGCTCTGACAAAAAGTAATGAATCTCCCGAACCGGTTATATTCTACGCGGCGTGATGTTTCAGAGTTTTCTTTGCCCTCCTTAGAGAGATCTCCCTCTGAAACATTCGTCGCTTCGCTCCCGCGCCGGCAAGCTCTCCTGCGGCGTTTTCTGATCCTCTGCGCCGTTTCCTTCCTGTTTGGCTGTCTCGAGTCAGAGGTCCTCTCTCTTCCCTTTGGTGATTCCCCTTCGGTGTAGTTTGCAGGCCGTCCTGCCTAGTTCGCGACGATGCCGGATCTTTTTTTTGAATCCGCTTTGCCGGGACTTCGTCGAGAAGTCGTCTTTTCCCCAGACGGTGCGGCTTTTTCCGGTCAGTGTGCCCTTGCTGATCTCTTGTGTCCTACTTGCGTCTGAAAGGGCAGTAAAGTTTTTGTTGGCGATTTTATTCCTTCATACTGTACTTGAATTTCATCTTGGAAATGGACCTTTCCTTTTCTTCATGCGCGTTCTTCTCTGTGAACTTTTCCTATTGAAATAGCCTTTTCCCCCTCTATTTCCTACACCCCCCTCCTTTTGCTTTTTAGCGTTTCCCTCTTCCCGATGTAGGCCCCCACCTTTTCTTTTTGTTTCGTTTCCCGCTCTCTTTTTCGTTTCCTCCTCCTCCTTTTTTTCTCTTGATGACCAGGGGCTTCGACCAGGGATCAATTCTCACAAGGTGAGCGTCTGAAGCCGGTGAAAGCGACCCTAAAATTGCTCCGCAGGAGGAAATTCTGCTTCCAAAGGCTATTTTCATTCCTCCAATGTTTTCCCGACGCCTTCCATCGGTGGTCGGCTCCCCCTTAAGAAATCTTCGCCCGCGTCATGTCCATCCTGAACCGACAGCGATGCTGTCAACGCGCCACCCCTTTACGGCCTGGCCGCCGCCGTCTGTCTCCGGACATCAGCAAAGCCATCCTCCCCTCCTGCACCTCTGGGTCAAACTTGCTCCCCCTCTTTTTTTTTTCCTCGGCCGCGCCCGCTTCCTTTTCGTACCCAAAACAATCCGCCGCGAAATAATGCGACTCCTGCCTTGCAAACTCCCGAGTAAACACAGTCTCACCCCTTATTCACCTCCTCTAGCGGTTCACCATGACTTTGTTTCGTTCGCCGGCGCTCTCCTTGATCAATTCAAACTCGCCCCCATTTCGAGCTTGCCTGCGCGTCTTCGAAGCCTCGAAGGTTCCGAACTGTCGGTATTTCTTTCAGATTCGTACGCACGTCTAAACCCCCACCCGACCGCGGTCGCGATATCCGCTTCTTAATTCTGTTTCAGAGACTTTTGTTGCTCGTTCACGCGGCAATCCTTTCGCCCCTTCCACAAAATTTCTTCCCTTTGTGGAAATCTTTTCCTGCGCCATCGATTTGCAACGATTCAAATCGCGGCAATCGCCTCTTTCGTTGACATGCCCCCTCCCAATCGCGAAATTCCCCCTATTCACCGCCAGTTCGCAATTTCAAATGCAGACGATGCCTCCACTTCGCACCGCTCTGTTTTTTCCGATCCCCTCAAGCTTATCGTACACCGGTGCCGCGTGTCTTGGGTTGTTATCGCGATAGTCTCTTTGACTTCGTCCCCCTTAGTAACTCCTCACGGGCTGTTTTGATAGGCGAACCCTTACGACGCCCTAAGAACCGCAGAGACGAGGTTTTTGCACTTTCTGTTTTTTGAACTATTTTCTTCCCCCTCTTCTTTTGCTCTTCTCACTCGCGTCCCGAATGCCTCGCAGAGCAGAGACCTCCGAATTACGCCTCCCCCTCCCTCAGGCCGCGCTCCTCAAGGAAGAAGCTCTTCTTCGTTCTCGCGATGTCCATTTGTTCAACCCTCTCCGGTTGCGTCTGCTCTTTTTCTGCACTCAACATTTTCTTCGGCAGATTGTTTGCTTTTGAGCGCGCTCACGTGAACCACCCCATCGACGTTCGCGGCGTCAAGCGATTTCTTTTTTTTGCGGCTATTTTGTTTCATTTCCTTTTTGCGGTTAACAAAGCTGAATGGTGCCTCCTTTCGTCTTTCCGCTGCTAGCAAGGAAACAATAGCCAAACGCAGTCAATATGCGAGACCTTTTTTGAACTTTTCCTTCCCTCCCCTGCATCCCCTGAAAAGCGCACGACCGCGATTCTCTTCATCAAGCGTGCGACCAACCCCTCGGAGTTTTTCAGCAGGGACTCGCAAGATGTGACGCCCCTTAAGACCCCCCCCTTCAATGCATGCAATGCGATTTTGAAGTGCGTATTCTGGACGATGTGCGCCCCCTTCCTTTTACTGAAGCAGTCCTTTTTTTGCACTGGCTGAGTTCTCCACTCAGAATAACAGTGCCTCCCCATTAGCTCAGGAGACTTCCTCCTCCCTCTTGAGGTTTTTTTTTTCAATTAACGGTTTGTCTTTTCCTGAAGGCCTGTTTAGCAACTCCCCCTGACAGATTAGCTCCCCAATCGCGGTTGATCACCGGAAACTTGACAGGCGGACGGTTTCTACCTCCAATCCCGGCTTAAGCGTCCATTTTTTCCCTGCTTTTGCACGATTTTCCCTCTCCAAGCTGGATCAGCTTTGTTTTTCCGTGAATTGCGTACTCAAAACACAATGCTTCGATATTTCCGTCTGGCAGAGCGGAATTGATCTCCTCTTTCCGCCTCCTCCTTTAGAAGCCCTTCCGGTCCCTGTTCCGGAAATTCTCCGGCATTTTGATTAACGCCCATTCGGCGGAAAACATCCTGATCCAGCCTTGCTCGACGTAAAATGTGCGGCTTTTGTCGAAGGCGCTGCTAGCTTTGTTCTTCCACCACCTTCCGCCGGTCGAATTACCGGTGATCAACCTGATTTCTTGCTAATCTGTCTGGTGCTCCCCCACAACTCCTTTAGAGGCGCTGTTCCCCCGTTAATTCCCCCGGAAAAGAGTGCGTTTCATTGCCCTTACCTGCTTATATTTCCCTGTGATTCTCTCCTCCTCCAGTGCCCGGCTGGTTCCTTCCACTTCCCGGGCGCGCCTCGTCCTTCCTTACGACCAACGTTTAGAGGAGAATCGCATTTTCATTGCAGATTTCTCTATTTTTTCTTTTTTTTTTGAGTCAACATTCCTTCCCACCTGGCAGTCTGCTGACTGTCATGTGGTTTTCGCGTGGCTTGAGAGTCTTTTTTTAAATGTTTCGGTTTTCTCAGGGGACTCATGGCGGAAGTTTCAGTCGGAAAATTCCGTCACGAAGTGGGCGCGCATTTCTGGTCTCCCTCGGAAAGAAGAAGCAACCCCCTTGGGTTGAATGCCAAAGTAAATTCTCTCCCAATTAGCCGGCCCAAAAAACCCCTCAAATCGGCTAATTCCCGATATCGTGAGCTTCGCCAACAATGCGCCGCCTGGAACCTTTCTTGCTCTGGCCTGGGCCAATCTCGCGCAAATGTGATCGTGTTGACATCGAACTGCGGAGAGCAAACACTTTCCCGCCTGAAGCCCGGAGCGTTTTTTTCCTGTGCGCGAATTTCGGCGCTTCTATGGCATTTCTGAAATCGCCGGATGATGCTGAGCTTCATAAAGCTCTTTCGAGTGCCTTTCAAAAAAAAAGGCCCGTTGCCGCGCTTGGATTTCGTTCGCCCAAGTTCGCTTACTCCATCTGTTCCCTGCTTACTGTGACCCCGGCGAGATCTTGAAAGCGAGATCCTCTCTTGAGCACCACCACCCCCCACGCGGCACCTGATTGTGTCTTTCTCGCTCTGCGCCGGGCATTTTGCGCGAGTTTGTTTTGATGCGAGTCCTCGATCAGCCTCTGCCGAAAATTGCGGAAATTCCCGAGTGGAATTGTAAATTTCCTCCTCTTTTGGCAAGTCAATCGAACCGGGATGCGTGCGCTTGGAATAGGTTCCCACTCGATCCGCAGTCGGCTGCTCTAGTTTCACACTGGGCCCGCGTGAAAAGTTTTGCGAAAACAGGATTCCGCGGTCCGCGTCTCGACCCACTGGCTCTGACACCCTTATTTTTAATCAAGCCTCGACCGCTTTGGTTGATTTCGTAGCGGAAGTTCTTTTGCGGACGAAGCGAGGAGACTCTTTCGGACTCGGTTTCGCTGCCGCGCAGCTTCCTCCGTGCGTTTCTTGCGCTGCAGTGCGATTCTCCAATCTCTTGGTTGCCCCGAGCTTGGAACGATCATAGTTTTTTGACGGTTTTTACCTCGGTTCCAACCGTCCCTAGTTCGCCCGATGCAGGACTGTTTGACATCCTCCGTCTGGACTCCCCGGTGCGTCGCCTCCGGGTTCCGGTAGCAGGTGACCCGGTGCAGGGAGGAAGCGTCTGATTTGCTTTCTTCTGGGTCCAGACTTTTTTTGTCCGGCCGTGTCTGCTCGGTTGACCTTTTCCTTCCGATGTCCTGATCAGGATGGACCTGCCCTCGGAAGATTTCTTCCTGCGCGTTCTGTCAGCCCGAACCCCCATATTTTCTTTTCACAGCATTTTCGACCTACTGCGTTATTTTTTCTTTTTCGCTTTTCCCTTTCTCTTTCTCATCACCTTGTCTTTGCTCTGTCTACTGCGGGCCCTGT
>Ga0179593_1611655_pt1 | contig 11878 bp, 20 predicted proteins | sample CZODoug2_1_08_16_FD_185931 | JGI IMG/M metagenome (GOLD analysis project Ga0179593, IMG submission 185931) | Vadose zone soil fungal communities from Angelo Coast Range Reserve, California, USA - CZODoug2_1_08_16fungal (PacBio error correction) | ecosystem: Environmental > Terrestrial > Soil >... | reverse complement strand
CCGCTGCGGTGGTGCAATGCTGGGTAGCGGTGCGATGGGGCAGGTGAATCGCGGGATAGTCTCGGGTCAGCGTGCCGATTGGTTGACCTTGATGAGGCAGGATTGTGTTGGGATACTCTTCGTTGATGCCCGCGTTGCAGAGCCGGTGTGGTAACGAACAGGTCGCCCCCACGAGCTGACTTTGCCCCCGCTTCTCTGTCGAGCAGCTTCAGCCCGCCCAATCGTCCTCGCGCAGCGCCGTCCTCGATCGAAGCAAATGGGATTTAATGGCGACCCAGTCCGCCAGGCAGGCGGACCAATTTGGCGGCGAATCGAGCTGTTTGTTATCGACCGTGTAATTCTTCGTCTTCTGTCGTAAAACTACTGGTGGCCGGCACAACGTCGAGCGCTGAATAAAGACGGCTTGCCCGGCTCGTAACCCGCCTTCTGGATGCCTCATGTTAAGGTCGAGCGCCTCGCGATTGCTCTTCAGGTCACGGCGCAAAAGCCCCTTCGTCGCCGACGGGACACGTGTTGAGCTTGTTGTGTCGTGCAAACCTTCTTCAGCGTGGTGAAAGACCTCCACGCGCAGGCGGGGGGCGTCGCTGAAATTCTGAAAAGCCCAGCGGCATTCACCATGAATTCCTGCATGTCACCGCGTTGTCGCATGCGCGCCGCCGTTGACGATTGAGTCATCATCGGCGCGGCAAGGTTCGCCCCCGGCCCGCCCACGTAGCGATACGCGGTGGTGGTGAACCCGGCGGCGGCTTTGGCGACGGCGAGCGCGACACGCCCGCTGGCGTGGCCCGAGGTTCTTCTTGTTGTCCGTGCCGTCGAGTTCGATCCTCCGCTGTAGAGCCGATTGATCCCCCGCGTCCCCAGACCGTCAGGTGTCGCGTGACCGATATTGATGCTATAGACCGCAGTCAGCACGAATTTGCCGAGAAACACGCCTTTATCCGAATCGCGAAGCGTCCCACGGCCTCGTGGGGCCCCAAGTGACTCGCCCCGCTGGACCGACGCCCGGCCGAAGGAACACCTCCGTGAAAGGGCCACATCCACTTCGACGTCGGATTGCGCGGCTATCGAGGATTTGTTCGGCCGTGAAACGTTGGCGATGGGAGCATGGAAATCTCGCTAAATGGCGGTTTGATACGGGGTGAGCCGCCATTTTGACCGCAACCTAGCGGCGGACTAGGCGGCCAGCCGCAGGGAACGGCCGTGCTTTAGGATCAGTTTCGCACGTAAGCCGGAGAAAAGTTCACCAAGAATTCAATGTACGTTGCCTGGCCGGTCGCAACGATCATTAGGGTCTTGAGAGAGGACCCCCTCGGGACAAGGGCCTAGCAGCTGCGGCGGCCGGTAACCCGGGGTTGCAGACCGCAGCAGCTTAAGGGGAATGAATGCTGACGGTTTCTTCCAGCGAATACAAAGTCACGCGGCTCATCGGATGTTTCTGGGTAGAAAGCCGGAGGCCGGCGAGTTTGGCAGGAGTTGCGGACTTGTGCCGACGGCATCAGGGATTCAAGCAGGAGGGAGAATGGCCCGTCGAGAAGGGCGGCGCGGATAAACGTTTCGGAAACCCTCGACCCTCACGATCAACCTTCCATCGGTTCGTTTTTCGCAAAGGCAGGATGAGTGGTAAACCAGACAGAATCACACTCAAATGTAGCTATAGCAGGGGGGACGAGGGGGTGGGGGGGGCGGGTGGGGGGGGGGGGGGGGTGCGCGTGGGGGGGGAGGGGGGGTGGAGGGGGGGGGGGTGAGGGGTTAGGAGGCGGGTGGGGGGGGGGGGGGGGTGTGGGGGTGGAGGGGGGCGCGGTCCGGGCCGGGGGTGCCGAGAGGGGGGCGGGTGGGGGGAGTATGGGGGGAGTGGCAGGCATGTGGCGGGGGCGGGGGTAGACCTACGGCTGCGGGCGGTGTCGCAGGGGGGGCTGGGGGGGGGACCTCACCGGTGGGAGTCGCGGCGTGATTTGGGGGTTTGGGGGGGCGAGCGGGTCGTGGGGTGCTGTGGGCGCTGGCTAGTGAAGCCGGGGTACGCGCTGGTGGGAGGGTATATGCATGTCGGTGGGGGGTGGGGCGGGGGGTGTGGGTGGATGGGATGAAGGGGGCCCGGCAGGTGCGATCTAGGGGCGCTGTCGATGGGGGGGATGGGGGGCGTGGCTGGTAGCCCTCTTGCCGGACACGGCGGGTGGGCGGGTGGGGAGGGAGTGCGGGGGGGCGGAAGAGGGGCGGAAGGGGCGTGGCGAGTAGGGGGGTTAGTGGGGAAGGGGAGGGGGGCCGCCGTCGCCGCGGGTCGTGTTTTGTGCGGGGTGGGGGGACGGAGGCGGCAGAGGGCCGTAGAGGCCTCGGCGAGGGGGGCGGTGGGGTAGTCGGGCGAGGGGGGGAGGGGGTGGGAAGGGGGGCTGGTGGAGGGGAGGGGGGGGAGGGTATGCGAGCAGGGGGGAGGGGGGTGGGAGCGGGCAGGTGGGCGGGTGGAGCTTGCGGGGGGCCCGGGAGATGGGCACACCGGGGAGCGTCGGGGGGGGAAAGGGGGTGCATAGGTGTGGCGGGGGACCTGGGCTGGGGGGGGGGGCTGGCAGGCGGGGTTGGGGGGGGGGTGGGGAGGGGGGGTGAGGGCGGTGGAGGCGGGGCGTGTGGCCGTAGGCGCCAGTTCGGGGGGGCGCGGGGGGGTCAGTGCGGTATGTATTCGGCCCCCCCGGGAGGGGTCAATGCGGGGGTCTCGGAGCGGGGTTAGGGGGTGGAGTGGTCCATGGGAATCGTGCTCGAACCGTGCGACTGGACGGGGGGTAGTGCATGCGCGGGGGCGGTAATCGGGTGGTGGCGCTTACGTGGTGTAGAGGGCCGCCGTGCGCGCGGAGTTGGTGGGTGGTAGCTCCATCCGGGCCGCACTGGGGGGGGCGGTCAGGGGGGGGGGGGTGCGGTAAGGGGGATGGGGCGGAGGGGGTGAGGGAGGGGACGACTGGGGACGAAGGGGGTGGGGGGGGGCTGAATTTGGGGCGGCGGGGAGGAGGGGGGTGGGGCCCAGGTGCAAACGAGGGCGGGGTGGGGTCTGGTAGGGCTGCGGGGCGAGGTGAGGAGATGTCGAGGCGGGGTGCAAAGCCACGGCAGATGGGGGGTTGGCGGGAGTGGCCGGCGGCAGGGGGTGCCGGGGGGACGCATGCTGGGGACGGGGGAGGTGGCCTTGAGCTGGGGGGCGCGGGGGGGGGCAAGTCCGGTGTGGGGGTGGGTGTGCTTGGGGTAGTGCGGGTCGGTGGAGGGTCGCAGGAGGGGGGGCAGTAGGGGGGGGGGGGGGTGGGCCGGGCGGCGGTGAGGGGCGGGAGGGAGGCGGTGGGGAGCGTGTGGGGGAGTGGGGCCAGGGGTGCGGAAGGGGCGGGCGGGAAGGCCGGGTGAGGGGGGGAGGGGCGGTGGGACTGTGTGCGGGATGGGCGGGCTGGTGTGGCAGGAGCGTGTGGGGGGGAGCGGGGGGTGCACCTCTGGGGGCGAGTGTGGGGTGGGGGCCGGGGCGGGGGGGTGACCGGGGCGTGGCTCGATTAGTGTGGAGCGGCGGGGGGGAAGGGGGGGTGCGGACGTTGGCACGGGGGAGGGAGGGGGAGGGGGGGGCGGGCGGCGGCACGCATTAGAGTGGGGGGGGCGGTCGCGCCGGGAGCGGTTTGGTTGGAGGGTGGTGGAGCCGGGGTCGGTGAGGGGAGGTGGGGGGCGCGGGGCAGCTCCCAGGGTGGGGGTGGTGGCGGGGCGGGGGCGTAGTCGCCGGTCGAGGCGGGTGGGAGGGATAGGCGGGTTGTGGGTGGGGAGGGGGGCGGGGGGCGCGGCGGGGGGGGGGAGATGATGGGGGGGGGTGTTTATCAGGTGCTGGGGGCACAGGGGAAGGGCGGGCCGGGGGCGGGGGGTTGGACGGGGTTGTGGGGGGGAGATTTGGGACTGGCCTTGGTGATCAAGAGCGCGCGACGGACGACGGTGTGCGCGACGGGCCAGGGCCAAGTGGTGGGGGGCGGTGGGTGGGTTGTGGTTGGCCGGGGTTGGGGGGTTCGGGCGGGCTGTTGATGCTGCCAGAAGGGGCGCCTGAGTGTCGGCGGGGCTGGGGGGGAAGCGGGTGCGGATCTTTTGGGGTGGTGGCGGTCGCGGGGCGGGGAGTGTGGGCGCCCGAGGGGCGGCGGGGGCGGGGCAGGGGTGGGCGGGCGAGGAGAGGGGAAGGCGGTGGGGATGGTGTAGAGGCGAGGTGGGGGGGTGCGGGCGCTGGTGCGGCAGGCGGGTGGGTTTTGGGGGGAAGGGAGATGAGCGTGGGGGGCGGTTGGTCTGCGATGTGGGGGGGTGTGGGGGGGCGGGGGAGGGGGAGGGTGGTGGGGGTGTTTCGGGTGGCGGGGGGGAGGGGGAGGGGTGTAGGGTGCGGGTGGACAGAGGATGTACATGGTGTGGGGGGGTGCTGTGGGACTGGGCCGGGTGGAGGAGAGGTGCTTGGAAGTGGCAGGGATAGGGCGAGGGGTGAGGTGTGCGGCGGGTTAGCCGGGGCTAGTGGCCGGGCGGGGATGGGGCGTGTGGGCGCGGGTGGTCGCGGGGGGAGGGCGGGCGGCGGGCCTGTAGTGGCAGGGACGGTTGGGGAGGCGGGACCGCGATGTGGGGGGGTTGGGGCGGTTGAGGGTGTAGGGAGGGGAGGGGGAGGGCGAACTGGGTGGGCTGGGGGCGGCGGCCGGCGATTAGTGGAGGGGGAGAGGGGGGCGGGGAGGTGTCAAGGGGCCCCGATGGGGGGGGTGGGTGAGGCGTCGGGGGCTGGGGGGGGGGAGCCGGGTGGCAGCGGGATGGGGGGGGGCGCGGTGGGAGCGGCGTGTGGGGGGGAGCGGAGGCGGGTGAGGTGCGGGGCGGGCGGGAGGGAGCGGAGTGGGGTCGGCGAGGGGGGGCGCGGTGGGTTAGGAGGGTGTGCAGGGCGCGGGGGTGATGGGAGTCGTGTACGATGGGGAGAAGTGAGCCGGGCGGGTGTGGCGGAGGGGTCCGGGGAGTGCCGGGGGGACGCGTCGGGGGTCGGTGGGTGGGCGGGGTTTCGCGTGGGGGGGGGGCGGGGGGGGAGGGGCTCTTTCGCTTCGGGTGAGGGTGGACGTGCGAAGGGGGGGGGGGAGTGGAGTAGGGCGGGGTCGGTGCACGTACAGAGGGTGGGGGGCGGCGGTGCGGGGTGGGCTGACGGGAAGGGGGTGGATGGGGGTATGGGAGTGTGGGGGACGGGGGGGGGGTGACGTGTGGGGGGGGAGGGGAGGAGGGATGAACGGGGCTCGGCGGGGGACGCTGGGGCAGCCGGGTCGCGAGAGTGGGTGTGGGCCCGTTGGGGGGCCGTGTGGGGGCGAAAGAGGTATCTGGGCGTCGGTGGGGCGGGGAGGGGGCCTTCGGGTGGGTGGAAGGGGATGCGGGGGGGGGGCGAGGCGGTGGTGGGGGGTGGGGGGTGGTTGGGTGGGTGTCGATGGTGATGCCCGATGGCCGTAGCTGAGGCGAGTGGGGGCCGCCCCGGGGGTGGGGGTGGATGTGGGCTGGGGCGGAGCTGAGTCGGCGCGGTGGGGGGGGGTGGGGGGGGCGTGTGGAAGGGGTGGGCGGGGGTGATTCGGGGGCGCGTGGGGCGGGGGGTGGGGAGGTAGGGCTGGTCGTGGTGGGAGGGGGGGGCCGGCCGCGTCGGGGGGGGGGGGGGGTGAGGCGCGGTGGGGTGAGGCGGGCGGGAGAGGGGTGTGTGGGAGATGGGGCGTGTGGCGGTTCAGGGCCCCTGGGTGGGGGGGAGTCGGGGACAATTGGGGGGGTGCGCGGGGGGGGGGGGGGTGGTGCGGGGGGGTCGGGGAGCGGGGGGGGAGGGGAGGTTGGGGGGTGGGGCGTGTCGGGTGGGGGGGGGGTAGAGGAGGGGGGGGGGGTGGGGGGTGGGGGGGGGGGGGACGAGGGCTTGGGGGTCTTGGGGGGGCGGGTGGCCGGGCGCGGGGGGGGTCGGAGGGGGGGTGGTGGGGGGTGGAGGGGGGGGGGTGGACAGCGGGCGTGGGGGGGTGGGGGGCGGGGCATGCGGGAAAGGGGGGGGGGGGGGGGAGGGGGGCTGGGGGGCGGGTTCGGGTGGAGCTGGGGGTGGGGCGCGGGGTTGGTGTGGTGGGCGGGACGGTGTAGGGGCGGTGTGGGAAGCGCTACACGGCGCGACAGTGGACGGGGGGGTGAGGGATATGATGGGAGGGAGGAGAGCAAGGGGGGCCGTGGCTGACAGAGGGGGAGGGGGGGGGGGCCCATGAGGGTTTAGTTGGGAGTGGGGCGGGGGGGGGCAGGGCAAGGCGTGGGTCTGCGTGGAGGATGAGGGTGGGGTGGGGAGGGCGGGGGGGGCATGCACGGGGGGCGGTGGTGAGGAGGGCGGGTGTCCGGGGGGCGGGGTAGTCGGGGATGGGGGGCGGGGGGGGTGGGCGGTGGGGGGGGGCGTGCGGGGCTCTAGTGGGGGCTGGGCGGTGGGGAGGGGGGGGGACGGTGGCACCGGAGAGGGGCGCGGGGGGCGGTCGCTGGGTGGGTGTGGGGCGCGGACTGGGGGGGGCGTGGTGGGCGGGGTAGCGGTCGTGCGGGGGGGGATGTGGGCACGGGGGTGGGGGCATGGAGATGTGCGGGCGGGTGTAGGACGGGGCGGGGGGGGGTGCGGGTGGGTAGTGGCGGCCGCTGCGCTATTAGCGGTGATGCGGAGTGTGAGGGCGGTCGAATGGGGGTGTCCATGACGCAGGGGGGGGCGGGAGCGTAGGGCGGGGGGTAGAGGGGCGTGGGTTTAGGAACAGCAGGTGTCGGGGGGGGGAGGGGGCCTGGTGAGGTCGCGGGGGGTGGTGTGGTGGGTTGGGGCAGGGTGGGGGGGGGGGGGGGGTCTGGTGCTTTTCGTGTGGCGCCGGTGTGTGGGATGTGTGGAGGGAGGAGGGGAGTTGGGGGGGGGCCGGGTGGGTGGGGGGGGGAGCGCCAATGGGGCTGAGGTGCGGGGATGGGGTGGGGGGGAGGCGGGGGGGGTCGGGTGCGGGGCGTTTGGGGGGCCGGTGGGGGCTGCGGTGGGGCGGGGGTTGGGGGGGGGGTGGGTGGGTCGGGGGGCGGGGGGCGGGGGGCGGACGGACTGGTGGGGTTATGGTGGGGGGGGACGGGGGGGGGGAGTGAGAGCGTGGGGGGCAGAGAGGGGGGGGGACCGTATGGGTCGGGGGTGAGGCGACAGGGGACGAGGGAGGGGGTGGGGGGGGCGGGGTCGGTTTGAGGGGGCGCGGGTGGTGGAGGGCGTGTAGGGTCGGCCCGAGGGGGTGCGCCGAGCCGGGGGGCGCGGGGTGAGCGGGGGGAGGGGGAAGCGGGTTAGTTCGAGGGGGGGGGGGGGCGGCGTGGCGGGGAGGCGTGGCGGTTGGCGTGGGGGGGCCGGGGGCCCAGAGGGAGGGGGTGAGGGGTGGCAGTGGCGGGGGCCGCGGGGTGGGGGCCGGTGCGATCCCTGGGCGGCGGGCACGAGGGGCCTGTGGGAGTGGGTTGGGGGTTGAGCTGGGTGGGGGACGCTGCGCCGCTCGGGGGACCCGTCCGCATCGGGCGGGGCGGCGGCGGGAACTATGCGGGGGCTCGGTTGAAGAGGGGGGGATGGGGGCTTGGGGATCGCAAGTGAGGAGCGGTCCCTGGGTGGGGGGCGCACGGCGGGGCGACAGGGGAAGCGACCCGTTGCGGGGGGGTGGGGTTGGGCCCGCAGTTTCCGGAGGGGGGCGGAGCGGGGGGGTGGGGAGGGGGTCCGGGCGGGACGTACGCGAGAGGGTGGGCGGATGGCGGGGTCGCGACGGGATGGGTGGGTTGTATACGGGGCGCAACGGGGACACGGGGTGGGGGTGGGGTCGCAGGGGCGGGGACCCGCGCTGGGTGTCCCTGGTTCGAGGGGGTTCACTTGGGGCGGGAGGGGGGGCGGGGGGGGGAGGGCCCGGCGGCGGTCGGGGGCGCGGGCGCTGGGGGTTGGGGCCGGTTGGGGTGGGCGGGGGGGGGGGCGTCGAGGAGAGGGGGGGGGGAGGAGGGGGCCGTGAGTGGGGCTTGGGGGGGGAGCGGCGCGAGTCGCGGGGGGGGGATGGAGGGCGGGGGTGAGCAGGGGGGTCGGGTGATTGAGGGGCAGGGGGCGGCTGTTGGGGGGTGAGGAGGTGGGTGTCGGGGGGATGCGGGACAGCAGGTGGGGCCCGGGGGGCAGCCGGAGGGAGGTGGAGAAGGGTGGGGGCGGGGAGGGGTGGAGCTCTTTCAGGGCGTGTGGGGGTTGGGGGTTGTTGGACCCGCGGCGGAGGGGGGGGCGGGAGGGGGGTAGGGGTGTGGAGGGGCGGGAGGTGTGAGTGGCAGAGCCGGGGGGGTGGGAGGCTGGGAGGGGGGCGAGGTGTCGGGTCGGGCGCAGGGGAAGGGAGGGCCTGACGGGAGGGGGGTGGGGGGGAGCGGGGGGGGGTGGTCTGCTTGGGGTCGGGGGGAGTGTTGACTGGTTATGCGGGGAGGAGGGGGGAGCGGGGCTGGGAGCCGCGAGGGGGGCGCCGGGGGGGGTTGCGGCGGGGGGCGGCGTGAGTGAAAGGGCGTACGCGCGGGTGGAGGGCTATTTGGGCCGGACAGGTTTGGGCAGGGCGAGCGGGGGGGGGGGGTAGGGAGTGGGTTGGTGTACGGGGCGGGCCGGGGGTGGGGGGGGGGGGGGTGAGGACGGTGGGGGTGCCGGGGCTGCCGGAGGCGGTGCGCGGGGTGAGGTGGGGGACGGAGCGAGGGCCGCGCGGGAGTGGGGCGAGTTGGGGCGGGGGAAGGGGTGTGGGCGGACGCCGGGGGGGGGTGCTGAGTGCAGGAGGTGGGGGTGGCGTTGTGTCTTGGGGGGGGGGGGGGGTGGGGCGGCTGGCGGGGGAACGCCCGGGGTTAGGCGGGCGCGGGTGGGGGGGGGGCGGGAGGGCTAGTCGGGGGGACACGTAGGACAGGGGACCGGGTGGCGGAAGGCGGGGAGGGTCGGGGGGGCGGGAGGCGGGGGGCGGGCTGGCGGGGAGGGGGGGGTCAGTGGGGGTCTGGGGAGTGTGCGGAAGCGGGGGGGGGGGGGCGGGTAGTGGCGGGCGGGGGCGGGGAGGCTGCGGGGTGGGGGAGGGGGGGGGAGTGCCGGGGCGGTGTGGGGGGGACGGGGGTGTGGCGTGGAGGGGGGGGGGGGGTTAGGGGGGGGAGGGGGGGCCGGGGGGGGGGGGGGGGCGCGGGGGGGGCGACGTCTAGGGAGGTTGGGGGCGCGGTAGGAAGCGGCCGGGCGGGGGGGAGGGGGGGGAGAGGGGGGCGTGGGCGGGGGTAGGCACGGGCGGGCGTGGGGGCTGGTGGCGGTGGGAGGCGCGGGCGGTGGGAGGAGTAGTCGGCGGGTCGGAGGGGGGGGGCCTCTGGTGGGAGCCCTAGCTGGGAGGGAGTGGGGGGGGGAAGGTAGCGGGACGGGTGGGAGGCCGGGGCGGGGTAGGTTGTGCGTAGGTGGGGTAGGGGGTGTGTGGGGTGGGAGCGGGGGAGGAGGAGCGGGGGGGGTGGGGGTAATACAGGGGGGGGTGCGGTTGGGTGGGGTGGGCCGGGCGGGGGTGGGGCGGGGGGGTGGGGGGGGGGGGGGGTGTGGGGTGGGAGGGGGGGGGGGCGGGGGGGGGTGGGTGGGGGGCGGCCGTTGGGGGGGGGGGGGGGGGGTTCGGTGGGGGACGGCGTGGGAGGGGGGGGGGGGGGTGGGGGGGGGGAGGTGGGGGGGGGGGGGGGGTGTGGGGGGTGGGTGGGAGTGGGGGGGGGGGTGGGGGGGGGGGGGTGGGGGCGGTGGGGAGATGGGGGGGGGGGGGGGGGGGGGGGGGCGGGGGGTGGGGGGGGGGATGGCGGGGGGGTGGGGGGGGGGGGGAGGGGGGGGTGGGTGGGGTGGGGTGGAAGGGGGGGGGGGTTGGCGGCGGGGGGTGGGGGGGGTTGCGGGCGGTAGGGCGGGGGGGGGGGGGGGGGTGGTGGGGGGGGGGGGTGGGAGGGGGGGGGGGGGTGGGGGGTGGGGGTGGGGTTGGGGGGGTGGGCGTGTTGGCGGGGTGGGGTGGGCGGGGGGGGGGGGGGGGGGGACCGTTACGTGGCCGCCGGCGCCAGACGTGAGCGCGGGCCCCAAGGGGCTCAAGGGCCAAAAAAAAAACCGAAAGTTTGAAGGGACCATCGCCCCGCCGTTGTGTCGCGATTATCCCACTCGACCACTGGTCCGCGGGGATGCCCAGCGCCGCAACGTTAGAAGGGGCGCCAAGGTGTTCCGGCGTGGGGGCCACTGCGTCGCGCCGGACGCGACTGCTCCGGCAAAACTTGGAATTGGACCCGTCAACGGTTGACCGAGACTACGAGCGGTCTTTACAGGGCCGATCACACGCTCCGCAAGAACGAGGCCGATGGTGGCCCTGATTTCTGTGGTCCGACGGCGCGACGGCCGCCGTGCGTGGCCGAGTTTCCTTCGCTACAAGCGGAAGACGAGGAAGTTTCATCGGCCACACGGCCTGGTTAGCCTGCAGTTTGTCGAGCAGGTTCAACTGCGGATTGGGTCTGACAGACGGCAGAACCAAAACGCAGTTCAGTTACCGAGATCCTGAGTGGGCCTTCCCGATGCATTTAAAGTCGAAAAAGCAACACGGTTCACCGTGTACGCGTCAGCGGCGACACACGATCTCGTTCGCGATCGACTACCGCGAGGCGGGCTACCGACGGCCCTCTGGGTTTGCGTCGAGCGGCACGATCCGGTGGAAAACGAAAAAAAAAAAAAATAAAAAAAAACAAAAAAAAAAAAAGAGAAAGACCAAGAAATAAAACAAAAAAAAACCACAAAAAAAAAAAAAAAAAACAAAAAAAAAAAAAAAACAAAAAAAAAAAAAAAAAAAAAAACCCAACATAAAAAAAAAAAAAAAAAAACAAATTCAAAAAAAAACAAAAAACAAAAAAAAAAAAAAACAAAAAAAAAAAAAAAAAAAAAAAAAAAAAAAAAAAAAAAAAAACAAAAAAATAAAAAAAAAAAACAAAAAAAAACATAAAAAAAAAAAAAAAAAAAAAAAGAAAAAACCAAAAAAAGAAAAAAAAAAAAAAAAAAAAAAAAAAAAAAATAAGAAAGAAATACGAAAAACGAAAAAAAAAAAACAAAAAAAAAAAAAAAAAAAAAAAACAAAAAAAAAAACAGAGAAAAAAAAAAAAAAAAAATAAGAAAAGAAAAAGAAAAAAAAAAAAAAAAAAAAAATAAAAGAAAAAAAAAGAAAAAAAAAAAAGAAATAAAAAAAAAAAAAAAAAAAAAAAAAAAAAAAAAACACAAAAAAAAACAAAATAAAAAAAAATTTAGCTCAAAAAAAAAAAAAAAAAAAAAAAAAAAAAAAAACAAAAACAAAAAAAAAAAAAAAAAAAAAAAAAAAAAAAAAACAAACAAAAAAAAAAAAAAAAAAAAACAAAAAAAAAACGAAAGATACTTTATGTACGGCTTCAGGTGTTTTGAGGAAGTGATTCCCCAACCCACCGCCGGAAATTGAAAGTGACCACTTGGACACCACCCCCGTGCAGAGGTTCGTCGGGACGAATCACGACAAGCCGTGAGGAAGTACGAGTATTTTCCACCCGTCTCAAGGGCAAGCCCAAGAATCTCGAGCGCCTGGCGCCGGTGGAAATAGCCGGTTTTAGCAGGGGGTGACGGAACCGAGTACAGCCACGGAAGGAAATCCCACGACGCTTTTTCAATCGCGCGTCGCCAGCAGTCGGCATATACCCGCGAGTTCGGCCAACGAGAACCGATAACTGAAAGGGATAGAGAGGGACGAAGCGCTCGCTGCTGGGAAGGGGCCTCGACCAGGCCATTATGAAGTTATCGCCAGGCGAAAAAAAGGGGAAGCCCCCTGGGGCTTGCCTATACGAATTCGCTACCTGCCGGTTGGCGGAGGAATTCCCGCGGCCGCCAGGCGGCGTGGAA
>Ga0179593_1417502_pt1 | contig 11878 bp, 14 predicted proteins | sample CZODoug2_1_08_16_FD_185931 | JGI IMG/M metagenome (GOLD analysis project Ga0179593, IMG submission 185931) | Vadose zone soil fungal communities from Angelo Coast Range Reserve, California, USA - CZODoug2_1_08_16fungal (PacBio error correction) | ecosystem: Environmental > Terrestrial > Soil >... | reverse complement strand
TTGTATTGCCACCCCTTTTATTTTTACTTTCCCAGAAGCCTGACCTCAGCCCGTGAAAGTGCTTGCGGGCCTCCGTTGGTTTTTTCCGGGACGATGAGATTGATGGTTTCGCGTTTCCCTCGTTTGGTGACCGTTTTTTTCCCCTACAGTAGCTTTTTTCCCTTCGCTCACTCCCCCAACACCTACCTCTGACCCCCCAGTGGATGTTCCTCCTGGGCGTCCGTCTAATGAAGTCCTTTTCTTTTTTTTTTAGGAGATTATGATGCTTGTGCTTCAGGACGCTTCCCAAGTGCAATTCGCCCCTGTAGGGTCACTGTTACCCTTCCCCCCCCATTGACACGGTCCGTGACCCTGGCTTGGTTTTTTCACCTCCATTGGAGTTTTTTTGATTTTTGATCACCCATGCCCATTTCTTACTTAATAAGTTCATCCTTTGGAATTGGTGAGGACTTCACGGGAGTTTCTCGTCATCCTAGGGGTTGTCTTGATTTTTATCTACTTTAACCCCCCGGTGTTGGGTTTTCCTAGATGCTGAGCACCCAGTGCCCCCCCATCCTTTTGGCACTCTCAGCGATTTTTTGCCCAAAAAAGCCACACTGGGTGGATCCTTTTTCGTTTTTTTTTTACACTATCACAAGGGATAGACCCCCCGTTCTTACGGCCAACCTCCAATGTCTGTCGTGGTTCTTTTTGACAATCCCTGAAGCCCCTCAGGTTTGGAAACTCCTTTTATGGGCGGCGTTCTCGGAAGGCATTTCCAGATTTCTTCCCCCTCTTCAAGTAAAAACCTTCTGCAAAAGGTTTTTCCTTTGACTTCTGACGTTGCGAGTTTTAGAATCCTATGCCTGTTGGTAAGATCTGGTTTTTGTTCCTTCCTTTTTTCGTTTTTTTCCCTCCCCCCGATTATTTTTTGAAGCCCCCGGTCCAAAATTTTCGTCTACCAACACGGGCCCACACTCTAGTTTTCTGCCTGCCTGGACCTAATTCATTCTTTGGTCCCCCACCCCCCAGTCCCCCCCTCTATCGGGCCCCCATTGAGCCGGTGAGCATGCACGTCCTAATGTACATTTTTGTTATTGGTATTCCCGAGCCTGGTTTTTCCACACACAAGTCTTACAAATGCCCCCGTCCCCCTCATTCTTCCCCAGAAACCCCCTTCTAGTTACCCTTTTTCGACCTGCGTTTCTCTCAAAAGCCGTTGTCCCCCCGATCTGCGTTTTTGGCAACCACCCCTAAACGCTTTCTCTCTCCTCGTGAAGTCCCCCCGGTTCACTCGAGTCGGCGTTTCCATCAGCCAGCCTCGTTGCGGCATGGAAGTAAATTACACCCGTCTTATATTTTTTTTCCCCCCCCGTGAGACCTGTGTTTGAAACGTGAAGATGCCATATTTCCCTCTTTTTGTTTTGGGTCACTGGCCTGTAATTTTACCCCCCCTTGCCCAACAATTTTTTTGTTCGTGGTCTCGGTTTGTTTCCCCCGATCTTTTATCACTTCTTCCCCGATCCGCTTCATCGCCGCCGGGCTGGCAAATTTTCAATTCGGATTGCCGCTTCTTAGAACTTTTAGTTCCCCCACTTTTACTTAATCAACTCGCCTGGTCCCCTCCTATTTTCAGTTTCCCCTAGTAGAGCACATCCTTCAACCCAAGAACCCCTTCTCGTACCCAGGACAGTCTGCCAATCTTCCCGAACCCCGGGCCCGTTTTTTCCTGAACCCATCTTTTTTTTTTACTTCACGGGTGCCTCTGAAAAAAAACCCTTCCCCACCGGATGCCGCCTGTTTTTTTTGAGTCTCCTCCCCTATGAACAGTTGGTATGGCCATTCTTTTTTTTACGTTTCTGACAGTTTTTTTTGACCCTGTTTCCTTCCCGCAAAAGTGCAGGACCCGGTTTTTTCGACTTTCCCTCTTCCATTCCACCCTTTGTTTTTCCCGCGTTTTTTTTTTTTTTTTTTTAAGCCACCCGGCGACGCCTTCCAGCAAGCCCATCTCCTTTTTTCCTGGGATTGCGCTACTCACCTATACGAAGACACACTTCCACATAATCTTTACACCTACAAAACCGTCTAACGAAAACGACGAAATTTGCGGAACCTCGGGGGCACGTTCTGGACCGCGGTCTGACGCACTGTGTGAGTAGGGCCCCTGACTTTCGCTGGCTTTTTTTTTTCCGGTCTCTTAAAGAGTAGTTTTGGGAATTCGTTTCAGGCTGAGACCCCTGTTTTTTCCGATCAGAGCTCTGGTGTTTTCCAGTCAATCTCTTGATGTTTTTTTTCCGGGCCTGAAACTCCGTCCACTAAGTTTACACAAAGCCCTTCCACCCCCCTAGAAGCCGTCCATTTTTGGTCTACTGATGACCCACCCTCTAATTCAGTTTTTTTTTTGGCGAGGTGATAAGCCCCTCTTTTTCTTTTTGCACTCCCCCCCCGACAGCCCCCCCCCCCCTTTAATTTCCAACCATTGACAGTTTCGACCAAGCGACCGGCCTTTAAACCAAACCAAAAAAACCATCCTGTCGTTTCTTCCTGTGGGCCGGACGTAAATATAAACGTACAACCCTTCTATTCACGCCCTCTGCCCCAAAGTCCTCACGGCTTGGCGGAACACACACTTTCGATGACCCCCACCCCCCCCCCACCAGTCCCTGTTTCGCATTATTGGTTATTTTTGTTTTTTTTAATGCATACTGCCCCCCATACCCCCCCAGTCCACCTTACTTTGCTGGTTTCTATTTTTTTGTATCAGTGTGCGGAGTTTCCACTCAGGTATTAGATTTCCCTACACAGTCCGGTCTATTTCAACCCAGTAGTTTTTCTGGACCCCCCTGAGCTCTCCTCATTTGGCCGAGGTTACCAGTCCTTTTCCGCATCTGTAAAGCCAGCCGTCTTCGGGATTATGGTATTTTTGAGAAGGAGGCGTCCCCGGCGTGCCTCCCGGATTCGTCAAGACCAACGTCTTTTTTTTTAGCGTCCTTTCTGGTTTTTTGGTCGAGGGAACCTACGTTCCAGTTGCGCTAATGCAATTTTCGTTATCAAATTCGTACGTCGTCCGTCCATTTAGTCACGTCCGCTTAGTGCACCCTCTTTTAATCCCCATGGGGCGGATTTGCGATGGCCATGGCCTGTTGGTTGGAAGATCAACCCTTAAGAGTTTTTCCTTGGATTTTTAGGGGGAACCCCCCACTGACCTTCGGCCACTGCCATTTTTCTTTTTTCTGTTGCGCGTCAGTTTAATGAATCTGCGGACTTTTTCTTTCCTTCATCCCCTCGTCATTCCACATTAATGACCCGCCCTTTGCTTGTTTTTCTTCCTTCCCGGTTCGTCACTCTGATCCCCTTTCCTTGACAGCTTGCTTTCGCTTTATCCCCCATTCCCCTTTGGTTTTGTATTAGTCCCCTCGCACCAGCCCCCCGGGGTCTTCGTGAATTTGGCCTATATCCCCCCTTATCCTCCTTTTCGTGGTTGTTTGTCTTGCCCTTCTCTTTTGCGGGTTATCTTTATTTTCTTTGGTTCCATGGATTCCCGTTCTTTTTTAGGGTCGTTCATTCTACCTGACCCTTTTTCAACACTTTCCCACATGTTCTTGCCCCAACTTCGAGTTTTTTCTTCCCCGGCTGTTCAATTTTTCTCTTTCCCCTTAGATCTTCTTCGTTTCAATAGACACAGTCCTCCCCCCCCCAAAGATCTACTTGAGCGTGGACCTTTCGTTCTTCTTCCTCCCAGATTCCCCCCCCTAAACTTAATGCCAGTCAACCCCCCGACCTTTGTTTTTTTCCTGTGTAACAACGTCTGGCCAGTTTCGTTTTACCTTTGACTTGAGCTGACTTCCCCCATAAGACTTTTCCAAACGGGAATTCACGCCCCGTTTTTCCGGTCCCCCTCCTTTCCCATACGAACCCCCGTTAGGGGAGTTTAAACTCCCGCGTACAGACCTTTCCCCCTCCATCTTGCCGGCCCCCTAATTAACTCTTTGATGGTGTTTTCCTTTCCGGAGGGCCCAAATTTTTACCCAATTTGTTTGACTTTCGTTTTTTCGGGCGGCCGTCCCCCCCTGTTACTGGGTCTATCCCGTTTGCGCTTTACACATGTTCTGCTTTTTTTTCGGGAACTCGTCAATATTCCTTTTTTCTAACTACTTTGTCCCGCGATCAACCCAAATCCTTTTTTTTTTTTTTTTTGTCCTACTTCCTTCCAGTGCTGAGGTCAGGCGTTTCACACAGTCCTACTATTTTAGGGCCCAGTCAATTTCTCCCGCTTCGTTTCGATTTTTCCGGTTAGTTTTCGAAAATTACCCACCTTTTTTTTCCTTTCCGCGCCGCTTTGAGGCGTACCTTCTTTGAGTTTTTTAGGCTCCCCCTTTTAGGTACATTTTCCCGTCCCACCCCCACTGCCTTTTGATTTTTTTTTTTTTCCCTTTTACTTATATGCGAAGGAGGATTGCTTTCTTGTCATCAGTATATCCGTTTTTTCTTTTCCCGATTGTTTGGTGTTTTTGTCGCCTTTTGGTTCCCCTCGTCCCCCCCAGATGAACCCCAGGAAATTTATCTGTACTTCACTTCTGATTTCAAATGCGAGTGCTGGACCATTGTTATCGGCCGCAAACTCCCCCCCCACCCTCCTTCTTTTTTTTGCACTCCTTGAACGACTCGCCCCCCCCCCCCCTTTCTAGCCATGCACAGTTTTTTTCCTTTCTTTACCCTGAACCTCTTTCCGGGCCTGTTCGCCGTTTTTCCTTTTTTACTTCATTGACTGGCCTTGGGGCTGTAGGGTTGAAGTTTTTGCAATTGCTTCCAGGTGCTTCTCTTACCCCGTCAAGCATCCAATTGGATTTCGTTTCCAAGGCTAAATGTTTGGGATGAGCGTTACCCTGTTTCCCTTGGAGGTCTCCTGGCATTTTCTCCTTGCGTCCTGGCGGCCTTTCCCCATGCCCTAAGGGCCTTCGTTTGGTCCGACGCTGGTCTTTTTCAGCTTTTCCCTTCCCGCCCTATAACTTTCATTCATTTTAGAGAAGACGAGGTTCCGTCGTGTGTCCGTGGTTCCGTGCCCTCCTGCCCAGGACCTTTTGGGCATTCTTTTTTCCCCCGCATTACACTATCGGGAACCCCACTCTTGACGACATTCCTTTCTTTTGTTTTCCTAATATGTTCATTGAGTGTATTTTTGCAACGCTTGGATTGGTTCTTGCCGCCTACTGAGCTTGGGATTCCGAAGCGTTTTTTTGTAGTTTTTCCAAGACGTTTTTTTAAGTAGCCCTTTCCGAATTTTTTTGTTTTTTTGGTGGGGCTATTCGAAGATTTATTCTTCTTCGGCTATCCCCGCGGTTTTTTTTTTCCTTTTTTTTTTTCTTTTCCCAGTCATTATTAAAGATTCTTGGATTCCATTTCCGCCCCCACCCCCCCCCATTAAAGCCCCGTTCGTCCACGTCCAGCAGTTTTCGTTGTCGCGTTGTCCAGCGTTCAATTTACGTTCCACCATGCCAATTTTGTGGATGGCTTGCTTTCTCGCCAAAAATTCTTTCGTGGAGTTTTTCCCCCGCTTTACCTTTTACTGGAAGTGCGTCCCCCCTCTCCTTCCCTTTTGCCGCTTCGGTGGCGGAATTTTTGTTTGCGATGTCACCAGACCCCCCCTTTTTTCTCTTCTTCATCGAAGTTCTTTTCAGTGGCCCCACTTGTGTTTGTGTGTTCCTTTCTTTTGTAGTAGCTCTTCAGATCCTTTTGATCTACCCGTTTAGTCTGTGTTGCCGAAATTTTTACTGCACTTTCCCTGGTCTCCTTTAGCGGGAGTTATAGATGTTCCCCTCTTTCTCTTTTTTTCTTGGTCATGGCGCGAAACCTTCTTTCCCCGGACCCCCCATTGGTTTTTCCCCTTTTCTTCCACCTTGGCCCCCACGTGAACTTGGCCCCCCAACGGAATCACGGCGTTCTGTTCTCGGCAACCGATTTGCCCGTTGTCTTTCTTGTCTTTCTCGCTAGCTCTTCAGATGTTCTTCCTGAACGTGCCCCATGTTTTGCATGGCCGTCGGACCCCACTCTTGCCGGACGGTTTCAAAGACGGCTACCCCTATGTCTTAGTTTCCTTGAATTTCAGTTTGCGAGCTTCCCTTGCTCTTCCGTCCCTACGCGCCTTTGGGCTTTTTTCCTTTTGCCTCGTTTTGAACCCGCGGCTGTGCCCTTGATCTTCTTTCCTCTCCCCTCGTTTTGTTTTTTTTTCGATTTCCGCGTATCACTGCCCTCCTTTTTTTTTTTTTTTGTTTACAGCTCCCCGGGGAGTGTACTTAAAGTACACCAGGTGCTCGGTATGCCCCCCCCTTCCCAATGAGAAAACCAAGCAGCCCCTTCATCCTTCACTACGAAAGTTGTCCTTTTCTCAGTGTTTCCATGGTGTAAGACCTTTCCTCACAGCCTCCCGACCCCGACTTTTTGCCGTTAGTTTTTTGAAGTTTAGTTGATCAGACCGATCAATGATAACAGCCCCCCAGCCCCTTTATTCCCCGGAACTCGTGTTTTTTTTTCGAAGAAGAGGACCCTTTTAAATCTTTCCTTGGGTGCTACCTGTTGGGGGTTTTTTTGACCGGCCCACCTGATCTTGCTGCCAGTCTTCCCAAAAGTCGTTCCCTTTGCCCATTCCCGTGGACCCTTCGGGCCCCCACCCAATCAATCTCACCCCCCCCCCCGCTGAAAGGGTATCCTTCCCCTGCCCCCTTCCCCGGTGCTCTGATGAGTCCTTCCTCGGCACCTACGAGCTTGGGCATAAAGATAGGGCCCCCCCGGGCCCGCTAATCCAGTGCCCCAAGCTACATAAACCCTTTTCGCGGTCCCCAACCCCCATTTTTCCCCCGACTCGATTACGAAGCTATCTTCTTTTCCACGCCGTGAACGCCCCGTGTTCTTTTTTTCACCCCCCAATGCCCCCTCCTTCGGTCTCCGCCGGCGTGTTTTTTTAGCCCCTTCTTTGTTGTACACTTTTGTACCTCAAAACTTTTGAGGTTCCTGGCCCACGGCCCCATCCCTAGGCGGGCCGTCTTTTTGTCCCCCCCCAGGTACACCCGCCATTTTCCTCTGGTTTCCCAGCTTTACCCCAGAAGAAAACCGGCTTGAACATCCGACCTTTTTCTCGGTTCGTCTTTCGATCAAGTCCAAAAGAACAACATGGTTCCCTTTCGGGCCAACGTGGAACTCAGACATTCTCCCCCGCGCCTTTTTTCGGGGCCCCCCCCCAGAAGCCTTCCCCATCCCCTCTTTGTTTTCTTTTTTTGATTATTCGACTCTTCCACGTCGCCCGCCGTTTTGTCAATGCCGATCACGTAAAATCGTAGCGGCTTTGCGGAACCATCCTTTGATGTGCCCACTCCACGACTTGAGAACCCCCCCCCCAGCTAGTAATAAGTAATGCCATTCTTAAACTTTTTCACATCCCAAGGTGTGCGGATGCATCGACCAAGGTATGTCTAAGGACGCTTTTCTTACACAAAACCTTCCCGCTTTTGCCTCCCGCTTTTTGAGGATACGTCTGCAAATATTTTTGTGCAATGATTACTGTTCGGCAAGACTGCATTCAGGTCCACCTGCCCATCCCTGGCAATTTTCCCCCCCCCCAAGGCCGGCTTCGACTCGTGCACGCCTTTCATTCACTGTTTTTTCCAAATTCCCACGGTACCCCGTTTGAACTTCCCCCCACCAGGTTCGTCACTTCCCGTGAGCCCCGCTTTTTTTTGCCGGTTTTTTGAATTGCTCTTTTATGAAGCCACTTCCCCTCTCTCCACCTACAAAAACCAAGCCCCCCTCCCAAGGCTTTCCCTAGGCCTTCCGCCCCTCCTTTTTCCCGGAGATGGGACGAGGAAGAGGAGCCTCTTTTGCGCATTTAGTATAGCCATTGCTCCGTTTCTTTTTTTTCCCCTATGGGCAAGTAGGTAAATGCTCTTCAACATTTTATTTTTTTTCCCCTCCCTTCCCCCAGTACAAGCTCTCCAGGCGCTTTGATTTGGGTGTTATGTAACGCCTCCCCCCACCACCGCTCCCCCCCCACCCCGCGGCACCTCTTGCCGGACCCTCGCCGGAATAATGAGCAAACCTTTCCGCTCCTAGCGATGGGGCGCCCCCCTCTGCTGGTGGGACAGAACCTTCCTTTCCTCCGCGCGCCGTCTTTTGCTCGCCAATTCCGATTCCCCTCCTTTTTTGGGAGTCCATGGAGTGGCGAATTGGTCCCGGGGTGCTTAACCCCAACCCTTTTTTCACCGAGGGCACGATTACACAAAAACCCAATGCCAGGCCCGGATCCTTGGTGTTTGCCCCCCCTTTAATACTGGAAATTTGATCCCTTCCAACGGCTGGTGTTTTAATTTGATTCGGATCCGAGAAGCGGAGCTCCCTCTTTTCCCGTCGGGTTGACCGGTAACCCCCGTCTTTCTTTCCCCCGCCTATAACCGTCTGCGTATTTGACAGACTTTTCATGGGCCTTCCGCCCCTTTCCGGGTTCCACACACCGTCCCGCTTTTTCTCCGACAGACCGGACCCCGTCCTTCAGGAACCTCTGCGGTCTTGGCCTTTTCTACGAATACTCTTTTTTGACGGGTTTGTTTTCTGTTCCTTCAGCCGCCCCCCTAATTCATCTTCGCAGCTTGCACACATGTTGGCCACCACGAGTTCCCGGTCGACTCCGGTCGTTATTCACTGCAAGTAGTACCGTTGTAGCTCGTCCTCTGTACCACGTGATGTCCGTGCAACCCTTATTTTTTCCCTCCCCCTGGCAATGAAGGGCATTTTCCTTTTATGTGTTTTTTTGTCTGGAATTTTTCATCCCCTCCACCGAGCACATTTTATAAGCCCAGACCTTTTTTTTTCCAACCCCCCCTCGGCTCGACGAGGTGGTAGTTAGTTTTTCATGTTGTGGACTTTCCGGAAGTTGGAGTGTTTTTTCTTCTTTTGCTTTGACGTTTTTCGAGGAAGAAAAATCTTTCCCTGTTTTTTGCATTTTTCTTTCCTTTAGTACAGATCTCTGTAGTTGTAGATTGTTGACTGACCCCCCCTTCTTCTGGAACGTGGAAAATGTAGCCAACCATAGAAGCCGGGCCTGGGTCTACCCCTTTTTTTCCGAGAGGAGGGCCCCTGTAATACTCCGTTTGAAGAGATTCCCCCCCCCTTTGGGGATTCCCTGGGGATTCCCCTTTAGATTGCAACTGGTTCCTGGAGGAAAGTTAGAGCCGATGTTCCCGGCAATCTACATCTGATGCTTAACATGTTTCTTTTTTTCCCCAACAGGACTGCTGGGTTTTTTTTTTCCGGCCTTCCCCGGCCTGATAGGGACTTTTCTTCCCACACCCCAACTTTTTTTTCCGCCAACACAGGCCCCCCTTCTTCCCGTCTGGCCGTTCAGAAGCTTTTGTTTCCTCTTCCGGGTCTTTTTCTGGCTATCTTCCACACTCCCCTTCCCAATTTTGCCCCGAGCTTTTTCCCTTTTCCTGTTTCCCAAAAAAGCCGGGGTTTTCGTTTTTCAATCCGTGGGATGGGGGCGTTTTTTCTCCTGGATTGCTTCAAGTTTTCGTGAGGCCCCGGAGTCTTCCATCGTAGTTCCCCGCCTTTTCCCAGGATGAGATCCGTTTTTTCGTTACGCTGCCCCTTCACTGCCTCACCGCCCATCCTTTCAAGAAGACAAGCCTGTCCGTAGGGCTTTTTTTCTGACCCGGGCATCTTGCTGGTTTTCCCCCCCCCCCCCGTTAGCTATTTTTCCTTGTTTTATGGGCAACCGCCCTGGTTTTCATCTTCAGTCGATTGGACTATTTTTCCTCACTGGAACCCCCTGTGCTCCTTTCCCGCGGCTCCTATTTCGTTCCCCCTCAAGGCAAGGATTTTCCCCCCCAATTCTTTGAAGGGAGTCCTGTTGGGCCTTCCAGGGGGAGAGTCCCTTCTTTTTCTCTGTACCGGGTTTTTTTTTTTTTTCCACTAGTGATTTCTTGTTTTTTTGTATGAATGGTCCCCCCCTGCTCCCATTTCTCGGCTCCGGCGATACTTTTTCTTCCACCCTGGAGACAGGAAGCCTTCCTTCACTTCATGTTAGGGAGGTTCGAAGGGAAACCCTTGACCGAAGTACGTTCTTCGTCCTTTAACTTTCCTTTTTTTTTCTCCCCCTTATCCTTTCGATTCCGCTAGATGTGAACGGTATTGTTTTGTGAACCCGCTTCCCTGGGGGATCTCCTTGGGTTTGCGTCACCTTCTTCCGGTCACGTCGTTTTTCCTGCTAGCGCTTGTTTATTGCTCCTCTTGGGACCTTCTTGAGGGACATCCTCCTCCGGGCCTTTGACTCCTCTTATTTTTCTTCCTTGTCACCTTTGTGATAATACTCCTCAACCCCGAATTTTTGGAGGGCCGAGGGTCCGCCCCCGCCTTGGGTCTTCCGTGCGTTTGCTCTTTTTTTAGTCTTTTTTTTTTGAAGATGATGTTCGTTGTCTTAGATTTCCTCTGCCCTCCCAATAAGTCCCTTCCTTTTTTGCTCCTCACTGTTCGCGGCGACTTGGCTGCGAGTGAAAACGGTTCTTTCTTCGCAGCGCTATCTTTTTTTTCCTCCCCCCGATTGGGAATGGGGCTGGTTCTCCGACAATTATTTAGCCTTTGCTGCCCAATTGGCCGAACTCGACCTCAGAGGAAGACGGCTTGCGGTCATTTCCGGTTCCAGGTGTGTGTTCCCCCTAGAGGGAGTTCCCGGGAAGGCACCGTGCTCGCCTTTCTTTCCCATGTGATTAGAACCTTTTCCCTCCCCGCCTTGATGGGGTACTCAAGTGTTTGAGTTTGAGTTTCCCCCAGCCTTTATGGTCGCCTTTTCCTTCGATTGAGGGAAATGGACTCTTTTTTCTGCGATTTCGTTGTGGGAGTTTTGCCGTACCCTTTTTCTGTGCTGAAGATCACCTGGCCAGGTACTTGACCCAGGCGTGCCGTATTTCCCGAAGAGAGGAAGCATATGATATTAACTCACCCCACGAATTTTGCCTTCCTTTTTTTTTCCCAGTGAGACCGTTACTCTCCTTATCCGTCGAGTCGAAGAAGTTCTTCTTTTTTCTCGGGCCAAGCGATATGGTGTTTGTTCCCCTTGCCCATGACGGACGATGATGTGGATTGTTTCATTTGCCTCCTCCCCCCTCGCTGAGTTGTTCCGATTACATACTCGGCTCTTTTCCTGGAGCGCACAGACCCCGCCGGAGTTGACGTGGTGCCGATGACTGGTGCGGGACTCTGCGTGCTGAAAGAAAGTCTCTTCCATCTTATTTTCGGACGTGGGTCCCCCTCCCCTCGTGATGTCAGATTGATTTGTGCCCGTTTTTTTTATTTAGAGGACTTGTCCCCCAGGCTCGGTTTTGAGTTGATTTAGAGTAGGTGCCGGCTTGTGGCCCCCCCCGTTAAGGAGAGTCCCGGGTTCCTCCCGCCCTCCGGGCTAGAGATCTTCCGTTTTACTTAGTGTGGCCGTCTCTGCCCCTTGTCTTTTTTTCCTTGTTCTGGCAGGAGACACTTCGTTTTTTGTCTTTTTTTTTTGAACTTTTTTACGTTTGTTCCGACTTCACTTTTGAGATATGTCTCATACCCCCCAAGCCCCACCCCCAGGGAATGTCCCACCAGGCCTCAAGACTCGGCTTTTCCCCTGCAGAGAGTTTACGGTTTTCATTAGTCAATTTTCTTTTTCTAGGGCGGCTTTCGAGGGATCCGTCCCCTTCGTAGTTTAGCTGTCCCCTTTTCGTGAAGACTGCGGTGCCCCGGGTATTCACTTCCCCCCAGTTCCCCGGGACTTAGTTCTTTTTTTCCCTTCCTTAAGGTTTAGCTCCCTTGGCTTTCTACCTCTCCAGACTCTTTGGTCCTTGCGTGATAGGTGTTTTTTGGTGCTCTCCCTTCTTTGGGA